>Ga0210004_1000809_pt1 | contig 19198 bp, 16 predicted proteins | sample CryGey13umfilter_FD_185450 | JGI IMG/M metagenome (GOLD analysis project Ga0210004, IMG submission 185450) | Groundwater microbial communities from aquifer in Utah, USA - Crystal Geyser 4/8/14 3 um filter (SPAdes) (version 3) | ecosystem: Environmental > Aquatic > Deep subsurface > Groundwater...
TCAAAGGGCTGCGAATCCACGGGATTCGAGGAGACCTGTCGGTCCGGGGAGCGGCGGGGTCAGGAGACCCTCGCCGAGCACATTCGCGCTAAGTACGGTTGTAGGACTAAGGGTGAGCGATCCCTTGGGATCACTCCGAAACCCGAACAGCCGCCACTTCGGCCAGCGAGCAACGCCGATACGGCTGAGACCCTCGTCGATCACTGTCTGCATCCGTTTGTCGTCAATCTGACCTTCGTTGTCTATGTACCAGCCGTGCGTGCGAGTGTACGCAGTGAAGTAGAGCCATTGCTCGTCTCCGACCGTGACCGGGCAGGAGGAGGTGTAGCTGGTGCCCTTGCCAAAGCCGAGGTCCGCGTGGCTGATGAAATCGGGGCGGCCGGGGACGTGCTCCCAACGCTCGCCGCGTCCAGCCTGGTAGACCAAGGGTACGTCGTTCACTCCATGCATCCCGTTTGAGCTGCGGAACTGCCAGAGGAAGCCCACCGTGCCCGATCCGGCAGGCATCATACCCATGCCGTAGTAATCGCCACATGAGTAGCCGCGGGAGACGGCATCGGTATCGGTAAGTCCATCCGGCAGCAGCGCAGGATGCGCCTCCGACCAACGGCCCTCTCGGAGTTCCGCGTTCCAGATCGAACGGCGCCGGATGCCATCGATCAGCGGTGTGAATTTCAGGGCGACGGGGCCCCGTCTCTGTCCCGGATGGGAGATGCTGTTGATGACATCGACGGACTTCCACTGCGGCGCGAGTTGGTCATACTCCCACTTCAGACCGTCGGCCGAATGCGCCGTATAGTAGCCATAGCCCCCCTCACGCCTGAGGGACATCGTGGCGCCATAGCGGGAGGCGGCCGGTGCCTCCGGATCAATGAAGACCGTGAATGAATGGCCGAATATGTCGATCAGGTTGTTGTCCTTGCCCTTTCCAGCGTAGTCCACCAAGCCCAGTTTCGGCTTCCGCCAGGCCAACCAGTCGGCGGATACAGCGTAACCGATCAAGCCTGAATTCGCACCGTTCTTCCAGTCGCGCGGCCACGCCTGGGACCACATGCGGAAGATCCCGTTGTCGCGCAGGACCGTCCCGTAGCACATTGTGCCAGCCCCGTCGACGAACGAATCCGGCCCAAGGACCGACTCAGGGCGAATCGTCGGCTTTCGTCTGTCGGCGCGTCGCCGCGCTGGGAGCCGTAGAGGAACGGGCTGCCCATGGAACCGATGACGAAGCGCTTGCCGGCCGTCGCGATTGGGGCCGTCAACCCACCGACGCCGGGAAGGCGCCACAGTTCGCGGCCGGCCTGCAGGTCGAGGCCGTACAAAGCGACATCGAAGGGCCACTCGTAGGCGTTGCCGAAGTGGCTGGCAAAGACGGTGTCGCCGTCGACGGCTGCGGTCACGTTGCAGAGGCGCCAGGGGATGCCTTTCCACTGCCAGAGCATCTCGCCCGTCCGCGCGTCGAGCGCGATCATCTGGCCGCCGAGGCTCGGCACGATCACTTTGCCGTCGGCGAGGACAGGTGCGGCGGAGTCGGGCCGGCCGCCGACGTGGTAGGGCGTGCCGGCTCGGCTGAAGGCCCAGCGGATGCTGCCATCGCGTCGGTCGAGAGCGTAGTAGTGACCGTCCCACGAGCCGGTGTAGACGGTCGTGGCGTCGAGCGTCGGCGCGGGGTAGATGCCGTCGGCGAAGCGGCGCTCCCAGCGCGTCGATCCCGTGGCCGGGTCGAGGCAGAAGAGCACGCCCTCCTTGTTGCCGATGAAGAGCTGATCGCCATCACACTCGGGTGGCGCCCACACGGGGCCGAGCTGTCGTGACCAGAGAGGCTGCCCGGTCTCGGCACCGAGCGCGTACGACCGCTCGGTGCCACCGACCTGCACGACGAACACGCGACCGTCGCATACGGTGGGTGTGCCCGAGACGCGGCCGCCGCACTCGAACCGCCACAGCCGGCGACCCGTCTCGGCATCGACGGCCTCGACGAAGCCCTCCGTGCCGGCGGTGTAGCACCGGCCGTTGCCCAGCGCGACGCCCGAGAAGAGCCGTCGAGATCTGGCGTTGGGTTTGGCGACGGGCGTCCGCCAACGGAGTACCCCGGTTGTCGCGTCGGTCGCGTAGACGGCACCGTCGTTCGCTCCAGCGTACAGGCAGCCAGCCTCCACCGTCAGCCTGGCTCCCCACGAACCCTCGATCGGGAACGTCCACGCCACCTGCTGGTCGCCCAGCAGGTTCAGCGCCCACAGCGTCCCGTCTTCCGCAGCGGCGTAGACGTACTCGCCCGACAGCACGGGTGCGTCGGGCAGGTAGCCCGTGGGGAAGCGCCACCACGTCCGGCCGGTGGCGAGTGACTTCACGAGGATCTCCCTGCCGCCGTCCATCCGATGGGCGGCGAGGTGCGGTGGCGGCGTTCGCACTTGGTCGTACTGCTTCTCCTGCGGGCGCGCGGGCGTGCGCCGCAGGATGCGTCCGTCGTCCTGGCTGACAACGACATGCTCCAGCGGCCAGCCATCGAAGGTCTCTCGCCAGACGGCCAATTCGGTCTCGCCGAGCGGGACCACGGTCGAGTACGCGCGGCTCCGCCGGCCGAAGCCCCACTTGGGATTCTCCGCTGCCCACAGCCGTCGTTCCGGCTTGCGGTCGAGGCAGAGCATGGAGGTGTCAAGTCCGGGCGAAGCCACGAACACGCGATCGCCATCGACGTACGCCGACGCATGCCATGGCCAGCCGACGGGATAGCGCCAGACTTCCTGACCAACAGTCGGGCCCGAATCCGCTGTCGCACCGGTGTGCGCGGGCCTGCCGCCCATGGAAGGTCAGTTGCTTCCCAGCCTCGGCGGCGTCGCCAAGCGCTTGCTGACCACTGCGGGCAGTGGTTCGTTCTCCTCGACTTCGGTCAGTTGCTTCAGCGCCTGCTCGCGAAGCGCCTCCGTCGGCTGCCCTTGCTGACTCGCGCGGGTGAGCGCCGACATCGTCTCGACCATTGCCGACAGGTCGCGGCCCGAGTTCAACGCGTGCCAGTAGCGGGTCTCGAGGCTCTCGGCGAGGGCATTGCCGCGATGAGGCGCTAGGAGCGCAAGGAAGGGCAGGCAACGGCACCATCGTGGTTGGGCGTGGCAGCTCACGGCCGGGGTTTCACCTACGCACCTCTTTACTTCATCGGGCGCCCAATGCACAGCCCACGTGTCAACGCCCCAGATTGCGCCCGGGAGGGACAACAAACCGTAGCTCTCGCCCCGGACGCTGACCGTGGTCGAATAGTGCAACAGGCGGTCACTGACCGCCAGGCAGCAGGCCGTGAAACACGAGCCCCCAGCACTGCCGCGCCTCCGCCAGACGCCCAGGGAGCAGCAGCAGATCGGCGTCGGTGAGAAAGGCGCCCCCCCCCGGTGCGCCGCGTCGCGCCCCTCCCGTAGGTGCGTGGCGCCTGGTTGTGCGGACAGCTACAATCACTGCCAACGTAGTAGCTTGGCGGCGGGAAGCTTGGACAATGTCGCAGACCACTCCAATCAACGCAATCAACGCGAGACTCGACACAGCAAGGAGCAGCGTGGCTGAGCTGTGCCGCCGGTGGCGAGTGACGGAGCTATCGCTCTTTGGGTCCGTGGTGCGGGACGACTTTACGCCCCAGAGCGACCTCGATGTTCTCGTGACATTCGAGCCGGAGGCACCGTGGAGTCTCTGGGACCTGATGGACATGCGCGACGAACTGCAGCAGGTGTTCGGGAGGAGCGTCGACTTGGTCGAGAGCGAGGCGTTGCGGAACCCGTTCCGTCGCCAAGAGATCCTCGCCACCCGCGAGGTGGTCTATGACGGCTGACAAAGGCAACGCGGCTTGCCTGTGGGACATGCTGGATGCCGCGCGGGCAGTGGAGGAGTTCATCGCCGGCCGGACGTTCCTGGACTACACGACAGATCGCATGCTACGCGGCGCCGTCGAGCGGCACCTGGAGATCATCGGCGAAGCCGCCAACAACGTCTCTCGGGAGTTCCGCGATCGACACCCGGAACTGCCCTGGTCCAAGATCATCGCCCAGCGGCACGTGCTCGCGCACGAGTACGGCGAGATCAAACATGAACGGATCTGGTCCGTGGCGACCGTGCATCTCCCGCAACTCATTGCCTGGCTCACGCCATGGGTGCCGCCCGCGCCAGGTCCGCCACCGACAGAAGCTGGCGGAGGCAACGAGGGCGCTTGAGGGTGCTCTGTCGCCGCCCGTTGGCAGCCTGCGACCGTCTGGCTGTAGCTAGCCGTCGATCGTCCCCTGCCGCAAGTTGAGCGGCAGCGGTGCAGGCCGCTCACAGGTGCTCTGGACGTCAATGTGTTTGCCCTGCGCCGAAGCGTCGTGGAAGGCGTGCATCAGGTCGAGCACGTGGTAGGCCAGGTCGCCATTGCAGCGATGCTGTCGGCCGGATTGGATTGCTGCTGCCATGTCGGCGACGCCGATCCCGCGGCTGTTCTCGGCGTAGCCGTGGCTGAGCGGCACTTCCTGCCAGTTCTCGTTGTGATAGCGCTTCACCCGGACCGGGCCGCCGAAGGTGTTGGGGTCAGGGCAGCTCAACGTGCCTTCCGAGCCGTAGATCTCGATGCGAGGCAGGCTGGCCGCCCACACGTCGAAGCTCATCACCATGGTGCCGACGGCGCCGCAGGCGAAGTCCATGACCCCGGCGATGTGGGTGGCAACTTCCACCTCTATGGTCTCACCCTTGTGCGGCTCACTGCCGATGATCCGCTGGGGGTGGCTGATCTGCGCGGAACCGGTCACGCGCTTGACGGGGCCGAGTAGGTTCACCAGGGCGGTCAGGTAGTAGGGACCCATATCGAACATGGGGCCGCCGCCGACTTTGTAGAAGAACTCCGGATCGGGGTGCCAGCCTTCGGGACCGTGACCGGTCATGAACGCCGTAGCCGCCACCGGGGTGCCGATCCAGCCGTCGTCGATCAGCTTCCGGCAGGTCTGCAGACCGCCGCCCAGGAAGGTGTCGGGCGCGCTGCCGACGCGGAGCCCCTTCTCCTTCGCCAACGCGACAAGCTTGGCGCCGTCTTCGCGGGTCACCGCCAGCGGCTTCTCGCCGTGGACGTGCTTGCCGTTCTCGACGGCTGCCAGACCGATCTGCGCATGGACCTTCGGGACCGTGAGGTTGACGACGATATCGACCTCGGGATCGGCCAGGAGCGCTTCCGTGGAGAGCGCCTTGCCGACGCCGTGCTCTTTCGCCTTCGCCTTGGCGCGCTCCTCGAACAGGTCGGCGCACGCGACGACCTCGAGGTTCTCAAAGGTGGTGCCGCCCTGGAAGTAGATGTTGCTGATATTGCCGCAGCCGACGATACCGATCTTCGCGGTCTCTGTTGCCATGCTGTTTCGCTCCTCGGGTGCCCTCCGGCACAGGTCAGGTATCCGGGTTCCCCCGGTGAGTGGCAGGGATGAGGCCCGCCGGATGCGCGAGCCGCCACGCACCGACGCCAGCGCAAGGATGTTACCTCGCCAAAGAGACCGCTTGACGCGGTCAAAGGCAGCTCGTACAATACTCGCCAATCGCAGCCGCACTCAGCAGCTTCAGTCGCAGCCCGCAATGCAGTCCTGCACGATTCCCGCGTTGGTTCTACTTGGCGCCTCCGGGTGCCTCGCCCAGCCGCGGTTGGGCGCTCCGGTCACTCTGGAGGTTGAGGTGGCTGTCCGAGTCGGAGACTCAATGACGACGCCGGCTGTCGAGGTCCCTGAAGGCTTCTGGTACCAACACCCCCTCGACTGCGAGTGGCAACGCCGAGAGAAGGCGGTGGGGCAGTGGGCGTTCGCCACATTCGAGACTCCGACGCCCCCCGGAACCACCGATCCGGCGGTTGACCTTCGCCCGAACTGGAAGACCACGTACCGCGTGACCGTCTGGGAGGTGCGAACGGACAATGCCGCCCAGTGCGAAGCTGGACCATTGGCTGCGGATGATCCAGCAGGTGCGTTTCTCGATCCCCAAGCGCCCGATGTCGCCTGGGTCCTTCAACAATGCCCGGAGTTTGAGCAAGTCGCCGAATCGCTTTTCGCGCAGCCAGGCAGCGCGTGGGAACGCGCCAAGCGCACCTGGGACTACGTCGCGGCAAACCACAGTGAGTTCGGCAAGTGCTACCTCCGCTCCTCGCTGTTCTGCGGGCTGCTGCGTCGGCAGGGCGTCCCGGCGCGACTGATCGGCGGTCTCTGCTCGCGGGCGTGGGCGCACCACGTGTGGGCGGAGTACTATCTGCCGGGATACGGGTGGGCTCCCGTGGACTGGATCCCGGGATCGGGCTTCGACATCGTGAGTGCCAAGCACCTTGCCTTCTGGCGCGGCAGCCCCCCGCCTCGCCCGGCTTCCCGTCAGGCGATGCCGGTCAACCGTCCGGTTGTCTGCGGGCAGAAAGTGGACTCCTCGACGCCCCTGTCGGTGGAGCACCGAGTGACCTGCACGAGCGTCGTAGCGGCGACCTCGCCAGAGCGCGCTGCATTCAGTCTGCGGCCCTATTGACAAACCCTCGCCCTGGCCGTAGAATGGGGCGTCATGCGGCTGGATACGGCCGGGAGAAGCCGGCCGGCGAGGTGAATTAGCTCGCGGGTGGAGGCAACTAGCTCGGGGCAGGTCTCCGACCGCCCCGAAACGCTTGACCGGAAGGTCTCAAAGGGCTCTGGAGACCTGTCGGTCCGGGGAGCGGCGGGGTCAGGAGACCCTCGCCGAGCACAGAAGCCGGCCGGCGAGGTGAATTACCTCGCGGGTGGAGGCAACTAGCTCGGGGCAGGTCTCCGACCGCCCCGAAACGCTTGACCGGAAGGTCTCAAAGGGCTCTGGAGACCTGTCGGTCCGGGGAGCGGCGGGGTCAGGAGACCCTCGCCGAGCACAGAAGCCGGCCGGCGAGGTGAATTACCTCGCGGGTGGAGGCAACTCGCGGGCTGGCCTTGGCATGGAGTTGGGCACAATGCTGTCGAACAGGCAGGATTCGTGTCATACTCTCACGCATGGCGCAGCCATTGTGGAATACTCGACAATCCCTGTGGGCGAACGACAGCTTGGTTCGGTGAGAGATGCCCCCGCGTTCAAGGCGTGCGGTAGCCCGGTCGAGGCGTGCTCGAGTGAGCGTGCCGTCGGACTCCGACACAGAGGCGGGGGGTCCCGTACCGACCACGGATATCCATTGTCACCTCCTGCCCGGCGTGGACGACGGACCGGCGTCCCTGGCGGAGTCCATCCGTGTCGCGGAGGCGGCCAGCAAAGCCGGGGTGACCCGAGTCGTAGCCACACCACACTGTGGCGACGAGGGCTCGCCCTCCGCCTCGAAAGAGCAGGTGCTCGAAGGGGTGGCGCTGCTAAATCGCGAGTTGCAGGAGCGCGGCATAGACCTCACCGTACTCCCCGGGTCGGAAGCCTGGGTGAGCGCAAACCTCATTGAGCGGTATCGCCGCGGCCAAGTCACGAGCCTGAATGACCTCTCTCGGTACCTGCTACTCGAGTGGTCTGACTACGAGATCCCGCGAAGCATGTCTTCCCGCATGTTCGAGTTACGGGCCCACTCCCTCACTCCGATCATCGCTCACCCGGAGCGCAACATCGCGGTGCAGGACGACCCAAACGTCTTCTACCGATTCGCGCGCAAGGGCGCGGTCGGGCAGGTGAACGCCTGCAGCCTTGTACATGGCGACGCCGAGGTTCAGAGAGCCGCCTGCATCCTGGTGGAAACCGGCATGGCGGAACTGCTGGCCTCGGACTGCCACTCCGCAGACCACGGATATGACTGCTTCCTAGCTGCCCAGGAGAAGCTGACTAGCCTGGTCGGTGCCGATCGGATGCAGTCCATGGTCAGCCGGGCTCCGACGCGTGTCGTGCAGGGGCGGCGCCTGCCGCGGCGTCCAAAGCGGTACCGTCTTTCGCCGTTGCGCTGGATCCTGGAGAAGGTCCCGGAGTACTGGGCGCCACACGGCTACACGGACGGAAATGCTCGGTAGCTCGACTTCGCAGAGCGACCGACAAAACAAAGTCCCCGCTTGCGGTGGCGCCCTGTTTCCAGACACCGAGAAGCGCACCGGGGCGCGCGTCTGTGGTGTTTATGGATTCTCAGTAGACGTATTGACCAAAATGGTGTATTATATGCCCGGTTTGGAAAGGAGCAGTTGATCGTCATGTTAGCCACTGCGATGAGAAGGACTGCCACAGGGGTGGCGGGAGTCTTGTTGGCGTATTGCTTGGTAGCGACCCTCGGCGGATGCGGCGGTGGCGCCGCGCCGTCTTCGACAATTCCCGGAGTCACTGGGACCACGGCTCCTGTCGATGGGCGTGTCGTGGACCAGACCAGCGCGCCACTGGCGGGAGTGACTGTGACAGTGGGCACCCAGTCGGTCACTACAGACGCCAACGGGGCGTACCACTTGGTGAACGTCCCGTTCAACCAGACACACACCCTGACCTTTAGCGGGGCCAACGTCATCGGCCCGGTGACGCTCAGCGTGGCCGTGCAGCCGTTGGGTGCCGTCGTGCCTACGGTGGGTCTGGTAAAGATTCGGCTCCAGTCGGCCAGTAGCTTCGGCTTTAACGCACCAAAGGGCGTCAACAACGAGGGTGCCCTTCCGGTGACCTATGCAGTGACGCTTCCGACCGGCGCGGTTCCCCCGGGTGAGCTGATTTCCATCATGAACTTGTCCGGAGCAACCACGACGTTTCCCTGCGGGTTGCGACTGGAAGATGGAACGTATCTGGAACCCGTTGGCATAGTGTACCTCCAGCGGCAGGCGGGCGTGCCGTTCGCTCAGGAGCTGACGGTCATGATGGATCTCGGTTCGGAGCTTGCCAATGGTACCGTCCACGTCTATCACTGCGACGGCGGCACGTGGACTGACGTGACGCGTGGGCGAACGTCCAGGGCGGCGGCGGGCGCTGATGGGCACTTCACGTTCAAAGCCAGCGAACTGGGGCTGTACCTCGTCTCCGGTGAGCCGCTGACCGTCACGGTTGATCTGCTCAAGGCGGACAGGAACACCGTGGCCTCCACCCAGTGCCCGCCGTTGTGCACGGACGTGCCTGAGATCGTCGTTAGCTTCCGCAAGTCCCAGTTGCCGGAAGCCGCGACGCGATCACCTCTGGCGCCGCTGGGCCACACCACAACGGCGTCGCTTCAGTACGTGAGTGGCGCCTCCTCCAACGCGCGGAGGAACGCCGTTGCTTCGTTCCTGCGCGCGTTCTCGCGGCTGGCCTCCTGCGTCGACGCCGGCCCCAGACCTTCCGTGATGCCGGCGTTCACTGTGTTCGGAACGCCGATGACAGTCGCCGGCACGTACTTTGATCCGCCGGGCAGCCAGTCCTTCATCGAGGTAAGGACGTATGCCGCTCGGCTTACGGCCACCAGCACCGGTCTGCCCGCGCCGGTCGTCACCATCGTCACCTGGGAAGCAGCTTGCATCAACAACGTCGCCCACTCGCAGGGCGGCGTCACGCCTTCGTAAGCCCGAGACGTCAGACGTCCTTCGTGGAGTGTCTGCGTCACCACCCCGTGAGGCCGTTTGCAGCCTGACCCGACCTGTGTGCTTAGACTGAACTGAGGGAGAGTGCCAAGATGTGGCGACGTGTGGCCGTCCAGATGTCTGTAAGTTGCGTGCTCCTGCTCGCATGCGTGGCTGTGAGCGATCCGCTTGAGGTCGGAACGGACTCTGTCCCGGTGCAGGTAAGCGCAGACCTGAAGGTACAGATGGGCCGGTCTGATGCGCCGATGGCCGCCTTGCGCCCTGGCAGTGGCGATAGCTTGGGGGCCGCAGACAGCTTCCAGCTCTACCAACTGGGACTCAAGGCGGAATCGCAGTATCGAAACCTGTCGGGCAAGGTCGACCTCCTGACAACGGCTGCCCCGCAGGCCTGGGTCGATTACTTCACCGCACACAGCCTGTGGGTGCGTGAGGCCAGCCTGACATGGTCGCAGCCGTGGGGGAAGCTGTCCGCGGGCCGCTTGCAGTACGACTTTGGCTTTGGCGTAGAGGCCAATGCAGACCTCATCCCTCAGACCGGAGTTCGCTTCGACACCCGGATTCGCGGATTTGACGTCACTTGGTTGCGCACCGATGTTCCGGACGGTACCAATCTGAACCCACAGTTTGTGCAGTTATTCGGCGGGTACGCCCCTCCTCTAAGCCAGGACCGGATTGGCATATTTCGGGTTACCCGAGATCTCATGTTGCGGGCCGCACCGACAACGCTTGGTCTCACCATTGCTAACACCAGTGTCGAGCATGGAAATCGCCACTCCCTGGACTTGCGCACTCGCTTCAGAGACGGCCGTGAAATGAAGGCAATCTACCAGACGACGCCGAAGGACTTGGATGGCCGCCGGCGGCCCGACAATGCGTTGATGGCGGTTACTGGAGACCTCCTGCTGAATGACCGTTGGCACGTGCAGGCGGGCTGGGTGGAGACGGGGGACAACTACGCTCCGACGCTGACCTCCCACCTGTTCCCGTACGGCGCTACCTACGACCAACTGGTCTTCGACCGGCCGCTCTTCGTGGGTTGCCCGATCCCGACGGATAGTGCCACCAACCCATCCCGAGCGACGCCTGACTACGGGCTGATGATGGACGGGGTAGAGCTTGACGTGCGGTACCGGCTCACCGACTCCAGCTCCCTCCGTGCCCGGTACATGCGCGGCGACCAGCAGAACGGCGTGACGTTGGGGGAGGTGTTCTACTGCGCCTACGAGAAGGCCCTGGGCCTCGGCATGACAGCGGAGATCGGGTACGGGCATGTCAGCACTGCCGATCCCTTCAGGGTTGGCGCACCCGGGTATGACATGTTCCGAATCGGCCTGACAATGACCGATCTCGCCAGCACGACGAAGGACTACTTGAGGCAGACAGGATACTGGCACGGACAGACCCAGCAGTAGTTCGACCGGTAGAAAGAGCGCACCAGCCCTCTCGCGACCACACGCGGCGGAGGTAGTCCGGCACTGTCAGTATGTGGCGGGAGCGGATGTGTGGACGCCGAGACCTCGCAGCAACGTGATCGGCCGAAGGGCTAATTGCTCGCAGGGAGTACCACGGCCGGCCATGGCAGCCGTAACGCAGCAATCAACACAGCACAGGTGACAGCCGTGGATCGACCAACACCGGGCCCGTCGGCAAACGCGCCGGCGGCCGGCCAGCAATCGACAATCCCCGACCTCCGGCTGTACGTCGGTCTTGTCCTCAGACGGTCTTGGGCGATCGCCATCGTATTCGGGGTTGTGTTTGTGGGGGCGGTCGTGTACGTCTCCTCGTTGCCGAGCATCTTCGAGGCGACGAGCAAGATCGTCATCCTGACGCCGCCGGGTGAGCGCTACGTCGGGTCGCTGTCGTCGCCCGGAGCCACCGGAGAAGGTGCGGCTCCTGTTGGGGGGTCGGGCGTCTCTCTGGGGACGGAAGCGCGAATGGTTGGCAGCCGCCTCCGCGCCGAGAAAACCGCCGTGCTCATTCGCGAGGAGAACGCCGACCTGTCGCCGCGCCTCACCACAGACGAGATCACGGGCAGCCTTGCGGCAGAGACGGTGGAGCCGGACGAGATCCGCATCCATGCGCGGTCCAAGTCCCCCGAGCGAGCAATGCTCATTGCCAACGCTACGGCGGCCATCTGCATGGAAGAGTCAACACGGGACGCGTCCGGGGAGTTGCGGAACCGGCGAGAGTACATCGAGAAGCTGCTGAAGACGCTCGAAGGGGAGATGAGGAAGGCCGAGAGCGACGTCGCGAACTACCTGCGCGAAGCCGGGCTGATCGAGGAAGGGCTGCTCGGCGAAAGCGGCAAGGAGGAGGGCAAGGCCGGTGCGAGCGGACTCTCCGAGTACGCTTCCAGCAAAGCGGAGAAGCGGATGGTCGATGCTCAGTTGACGGCCACGAGAGCCTACATCGCGGCGCTGCAGCAGAAGCAGAATTCGCTCTCACGGACCGAGCAGGTGTCAACGCTGCTTGAAGACCCGCTGCTGGGCGAGTTGCGGAAGCGACTGACCACGCTCGAAGTGGACCTCATCCAGGCCAAGACGAAGTACACCGACCAGAATCCGAAGATCCAGGACATCCAGGATGAGATCGCCGAGGTCAAGCGCCGGCTGCAGGAGCACACGCCGAAGCCGATCGAGGTTCCCACCACCCAGGTGAATCCTGTCTACGAGTCGCTCCAGCAGAGGCTCTTCGAGTCGGAGATGAAGATCGTCGAGCTGGAGGCCCAGCAGCAGGCGCTGGACGCACAGATCAGCAAGACGCGCACGGCGATCAAGAATCTGCCGGAGAAGCGGCAACGGCTGGAGGGGCTCAACAGAATCGCAGACGGGCTTGGCACGCGGTATGCCGCGCTGCTGGACAAGTTGCAGGACGCGCGGATCGACGAGGCGGTCCAACAAGGCAATGTCAAGATCGCTGACCTGTCCGGCGTGCCCAAACGACCGGTTCTGCCACAGCGCCGGAAGACGCTGCTATTCGCGATCCTCATCGGGCTCGCGGGCGGCATCGCGCTGGCCTTCTTTCTGGACTACCTCGACACGGCGATTCAGACGCCCGACGACATCGAGCGCCACGCAGGCATTCCTTGTCTCGGCTTCGTTCCCATGACCATCGACGACACCCCTGGCTCAATCATCACCATCCGCAAGCCGAAATCGCCGTCCTCCGAGGCGTACCGCAGCCTGCGTTCAGCGCTGAAGTATGCGTCGCTCGACGCGCCGATCCGCACAATGTGTGTGTCCAGCGCTGGAGCCAGCGAGGGCAAGAGCATGACAACCGCCAACCTCGCGGCGGTTACCGCCGAGAGTGGGCTGCGGGTCATTGCGGTGGACACCGACCTCCGGCGTCCCTCATTGCACCGACTGCTGGAGGGCGACAACGAATACGGCGTCACAAACGTCCTGGCGGGTGACATGCCGCTGGAGCGCGCGCTCCAGCCGACGTTGGTGGACGGGCTGCTGCTGCTGGCCACCGGGCCGCTGCCGCCAAACCCGTCCGAACTGCTGGACTCCCGGCGCATGAGCGAGTTGGTGCAGGAGCTTTCTGCGCAGTGCGATCTCGTGATCTTCGATACTCCTCCGTTGTTGGTAGTCACCGATGCGACGATCATGTCCTCGAAGTGCGATGCCACAGTGTTGGTAGCTGAGACGGGGCGAGTGTCCAGGGAAGCCGTGCAGAAGTGCCGCGATCTCATCACTACGGCCCGCGGCAAGGTCGTCGGTGTGGTGCTCAACAAAGTGCGGCTGACCAAGGCGTCGAGCTACTACTACTACTACTATTATCGAGAATACTACTACTACGGCTACTACGGCGATTCGGCTCGCCGCCGGGGGCGGGGGCGCCGTCGCCCGACGGCTGCGTAGGAGCGTGTCTAGAAAGGCGGAATCCGGGGAGGGCGAGGCTCCTGCCGAGCCGCCAAACCGTGCGGAATCGGCTCAGCAGGAGCTTCGCCCTCCCGGCAGTCGGTCCGCGCCACGCAGACGCAGCAGTCGGTGGGGCGCGAACTGCTGCTGGGAGCAGCAGTTCCGTCGGATGGCTGCACGGCAGGAAGAGAACTTGCGAGTAGGTGGTGGTGTAGAGGTCGCATCCGTCGATGTGACTGAGAGGGCAGCGCCTACCTCCCAGCCGACCTTCCGTCCATGACTCCGCTAAGCCCCACACTGGAATGGTACGCGCTGCACACCCGAAGCCGCCACGAAAAGATGGTGGAGCAGTCTCTCGCGCAGAAGGACTTCACGGTGTTCCTGCCGACCGTCGAGGTGAAGAGCCGCCGCAGGGATCGGCGCAAGCTCTACCAGAAGCCGCTGTTCCCTGGGTACCTGTTCGTCGAGACGCTCCTCCTGCCCGAACATCACGCCGCAATCCGGAAGACGCCGGGCATCTGCAGCATTCTGGGTCTGGGTCACGAAGGTGGGCCCACACCCGTACCTCGCGATCAAGTGGAGTCGCTGCGGGTGCTGGTCGGCAGTGGAACGGACCTGGACCCCTACGAGTACCTCAAGGAAGGCCAGTACGTGGAGGTTGTGGCGGGGCCGCTGAAGGGAGCGACCGGGATTCTGGTCGAGAAGCAGCGGAAGAAACAGCGACTAATCGTGTCGTTGGACATCATGAACCAAGCGGTGTCTGCCAGCCTTGAGGCATGTGAAGTAGAGCCGTATCGGAAGTCGTGAGCGTCCGCTGCTACTGCCGTAATCACGAGCCGTTTGTTGGGGAACCGACCATGAGACTCAACACGCTACCGTTCCTCTCTGCTGCGTGTGTTGCCGGGCTGATTGCGGTCTGCGGGGCCTCCGAGCCCAGTGGGACAGCGCCGCGTGCTCGCGGGGTTGTTCTGCGAGTGACCCGGGGTGAGTGCGTCGTCTCCCTTGGCACCGACGATGGGCTCTCCCCTGGCCGAATCCTGCACCTCGCCGACCCCGCCCGAGCGGCGCGACTGAAAGTGATCCGGGCCGAGCCGACCACCGCGGTTGCTTCCCTGCTCTCGACCGGCGGCGAGCAGTCGGTCGTGGTGGGCGACACCATTTCCACAAGTCCGATCGCAGCAGTGGCGCCCACCCGTGTATCGCACCCCCCCGATCAGGAGCCTGCGGACGGGCGCCGGGCTGGTACCGTCAGTGCCGTCAGTGCCGTGGTTGTCCGTGTTCAAGGCGACCAGCTTGAACTCTCGCGCGGCGAGGGCCAAGGCGTGCGCCGGGGCATGTTGGGGAGTGTCGCCCGGGGGGGTACGGAAGCCGTGGCGGTGGTAGTGACGGCGGCAACACAGCACTCCGCCACTGCCCGCGTGCTGGGCGAGCAGGCAGACAACGCCGAGCCCACGGTGACCGTAGGGGACACGGTCGAGTGCACCGCCGCCCCGGAGGGCGAAAAGTCGAGTGGGATGCGTGAAGTCAATCAGCGCGACTTCGAGCAGCACGCGATGGAGCGCTTCTGGCCAGCTTCCGGAGCGCAAGGCTCCAGCGGGCTGATCAACGTGCCGGTTGCGGAGACCGCAGGAGACGGGAAGGTCACAGTCGGCTACACCCAGACCCAAGGCTACAACACGGTGACCCGCAGCGAGGGCAAACTCGGCGTGCACTACCTCAACGTGGGGTTCCTGCCCCGACTCGAGATCACCGGCCGGTTCACGAAACGCGACATTCTGCCGGGCGACCGGGAATTCGACAAGCTGGACCGATCCGCCAACGTCAAAGTCCAGGCGCTGACGGAGGGGGCGCGCCAGCCTGCTGTAGCGCTGGGCATGGACGACGTCGCCGGCAACCAGATCACCCGGGCCGCCTACGTGGTCGGCACCAAGCAGTTCGGCACGGCCCGACTGCACCTGGGGTATGGTCGGGAGCGGCTCGGCGGTGTCTTCGGAGGGGCGGAGGTTCGCGTGACGCCTCAGGCGTCGCTGATGACGGAGTGGGATACCGACCAGATCAACTCCGGTCTGCGCTGGCGACTGACGGACCGCCTGAACGTCGATGCCCACTTCCTCGGCATGGAGCACCTCCGGTTCGGACTCAACTACACGGCGTCGCTGGGAAGCCGTGACGAGCCCGATTGGCCCGGCGGGGGCGACGAATACGTGCGACCCACTGCCGAGTCGGGCGACTTCGGTTCGGTGGTCCGGGCGATTGCGGGCGCGCTGACTGCGGCCGACTTCGAGGATGTCACGGTTGAAGTGCGGGACTCCCTTCGCGAGCGGTTTCCAGGTCTCACCGTCTTTGTTGCCTATGCGGACCGGTCACGGCCGCGCACCCCGCTCGCCGGACTCTCCGAGGCGCTGTACCACGCGATCATGGACAGCCCGGCCAACGTGCGCAACGTGTGCCTGACCGTCAAGTCGCGCGACGTTCCCGTCACCTGCCTCACCACGCGGACCGACGACTACCTGAAATTCCTGAACCGCCAAGTCTCAGCCGACATGTACGGCAGCAGAATCGAGGTCGCTGTGGCCCCGCCAGGCGGCGCTGTGGCGCTGTCGGGTGGCGCGGCTTTGCTGGGTTCGTTGACCTCGGCAGCGAACCCCAGCTACTTGCGGACCGACGTCAGTGTGCGGCCGCGGCTCGAGTACGACCTCGGCAGCCCGGCGGACTACGTGCGGACAAGGGGTCTCCTGACCGCTGAGTCAGTTACGCTGCTCGATCGGGGAACCACCGGGGAGCTCCAGCTCGGTCAGACAGTCTGGAACGAGTTCAACCGCCTGGCGGACCGGGACCGCCTGCACCTCAATCGGGCCCTGCTGCGGCAGGTGCGCCGAGTGGGCGACAGCACGTTCTTGCAGGGGGCCGTCGGCTATTTGGGCACGGAAACCTACGGAGCGTCGGGCGAGGTGCTGCACGTGCTCTCTGACGACCGCCTCACCCTTGGCCTCCATGGCAACGCCTTGGGCGAGAGCCTCGGCGACTTGGGGCACAAGTCAGTGCTAACAGACTTCCGGTATCGCGTTCCGAACCTCGACCTCACCGCCAGTGTCAAGTACGGGCGATTCCTGGGCGGGGATCGCGGAACGGAGCTTGCGCTGGATCGCTGGTTCGGCCATCACCGCCTCGGTCTGGTCGGCGCCACAACGGATTACGGCAGCTACGGCGGGATTCGCTTCTCCTTCCCGATGGGACCCTCGCGGTACGGGACGCCCGACGCAACGCGCGTCCACTGGTCCGACGAAGCCGACTGGAGCTACCAGTCCAACCCAGGCGGGGACCGCGGGAGGAAGCTCAATGCCGGCGGCGACTTGGAGAAGACCGCCATGCAGGGCGAGCGGCTCTACCCGAGCTACGTTCTCCAGCACCTCGAACGGCTGCGAAACGTGGCTCCGCCGACACCCAAACCCCTCCCGGCCTCTCCGTAGCGTAGGTTGCCAACCTGCGTCGCGACGACCAAGCACAGAAAGGCAATACCCCATGTCCCTCAGCAAGCCCAGAAACGTCCTACTCACCGGCGGTGCCGGCTTCATTGGCTCGCATCTCGGCCGCGCCCTGTTGGACCAGGGACACCGGGTTGTCGCTTTGGACGATCTCTCCACCGGCAGCGAACGGAACCTCGCGCCACTTGCGGGTCACGACCGTTTCCGGTTCGTGCGCGGGTCAGTTCTGGACGATGCCTTGGTCGGCATGTTGGCGAAGGATGCTGACCTCATCTACCACCTCGCCGCCGCCGTCGGCGTGAAGCTCATTGTGGACCGCCCCATCCACACCATCGAGACCAACATCCTCGGGACCGATATCGTCCTGAAGAACGCCCACCGCTTTGGCGCCAAGACGATGGTCTTCTCGACCTCGGAAGTCTACGGCAAGGCGAACACCATGCCGCTGCGCGAAGACGACGATCGGGTAGTCGGCGCGACGACCAAGTCCCGCTGGAGCTACGCCGCCTCGAAGGCAATCGACGAGTTCCTGGCGCTGGCCTATCACCAGCAGTTCGGGACGCCCCTGGTGGTCGTCCGTCTCTTCAACATCATCGGCCCCAACCAGACCGGGCAGTACGGCATGGTGGTACCCCGCTTCGTTCGCCAAGCGCTGGCGGGACAGCCCGTGACGGTGTACGGCGATGGTTCCCAATCCCGCTGCTTCTGCCATGTGCGCGACGCCGTGCGGGGGATCCTGCTCCTCACCAACTGTGAGAACTGCGTCGGCCAGGTGCTCAACCTCGGCAGTGACCACGAAATCACCATCGGCCAGTTGGCCCAGGAGGTCGTCCGCCTGAGCGGCGGCTCTTCCGAAATCGAGCACGTGCCCTTCGAGGATGCCTACGGCGCCGGCTTCGAAGACATCCGCCGCCGAGTCCCCTGCCTCGACAAGATCAGGGAGTACTGCGGCTACCAACCCGAGATCGGCCTGGAAGCATCCCTAACGGACATCATCGAGGCAGCCCGCGCAGACAGCGAGTAGACCGCGGCGCCCGTCAGCGCTCCGTCCCCAAGTCTCCCTGTCCCCAAGTCTCCCATCACCCAGTCCCCCTGCTCCCCGTGCCGACCCCGAAATCCGAAATCCGGAATCCGAAATCGATCCTCTGCGTAGTCGGCGCTCGCCCGAACTTCGTCAAGATCGCGCCAGTAATGGCAGCCTGCGCCGGCCACCCCGGCCTGCGCGCAAAGATCGTCCACACCGGGCAGCACTACGACGCTCGAATGTCGGACGCGTTCTTCCGCGACCTCGGCATACCCGACCCAGACGTACACCTGGGGGTCGGCTCCGGGACCCACGCGGAGCAAACTGGCCGGGTGATGATCGAGTTCGAGAAGGTGCTGGCGGCTGAGCAGCCGGCACTGGTTGTCGTGGTCGGCGATGTGAACTCGACCTTGGCGTGCGCGCTGACTGCCGCCAAGCTGCACGTGCCGGTCGCGCACGTCGAAGCCGGGCTCCGCAGCGGCGACCGCACAATGCCCGAAGAGACCAACCGACTGCTTACCGACCAGTTGGCTGACCTGCTGTTCACCACCGAACGTGCCGCGGAGTCCAACCTCCGCGGCGAGGGCATCCCGGCTGAGCGGATCCACTTCGTCGGCAACGTGATGATCGACAGCCTACTCCACTTCCGCGAGGCAGCCGAGCGGCTGGCGACGTGGCGCCGGTTCGGCTGTGAGGCGAAGCAGTACGGGTTCGTGACGCTACACCGACCCTCCAACGTCGACGACCCGGCGACGCTCGAACGGCTGATCCGCGCTCTTTCCGGCACCGCGACAAGCATCCCTCTCGTCTTCCCGCTGCATCCACGCACCGCGGCCAAACTGGACGAGTTCGGCCTGCGGCAGCTTGTCAGCGAGTCGGAGGCGCTCAAGGTGACCGATCCCCTGGGCTACGTCGAGTGCCTGAGCCTCATGAGCCAAGCCCGTTTGGTGCTCACCGACTCCGGCGGCGTGCAGGAAGAGACCACCGCCCTGGGCGTCGCTTGCCTGACACTGCGCGACAACACCGAGCGCCCAATCACCTGCACCGAGGGCACCAACACCCTCATCGGCACCGATCCAGACCGGCTGAAGACCGAAGCCGAACGCATCCTGGTCGGAGGCGGCAAGGCGGGCCGCCTCCCCGAACTGTGGGATGGTCACGCGGCAGAGCGCATCGTCGGAGCCATCGAGGGCTTTGTGGCGTGCCGCCATTGAATCAGCCCCGAGTGCCAGCTATACTCGCGAAGGTTAGGAATACACCGAAGCTATTGCACAAGTTCGACGCCTCTGCGTGCACAGCAGTGTGTTGGGTGCTCACCACACGCCCACGGGTGAAGTTCTGCGAACTTCCACTTCGGTG
>Ga0210004_1000811_pt1 | contig 19180 bp, 15 predicted proteins | sample CryGey13umfilter_FD_185450 | JGI IMG/M metagenome (GOLD analysis project Ga0210004, IMG submission 185450) | Groundwater microbial communities from aquifer in Utah, USA - Crystal Geyser 4/8/14 3 um filter (SPAdes) (version 3) | ecosystem: Environmental > Aquatic > Deep subsurface > Groundwater...
AGCTCTGGGTCGATATGCAAACGAAATATGATCTATGGCTGGCAGAAGAAAAACTTCACGATATTTTAATGGGCATGCACCGTATCGCAAGTCCTGCAATCGCCTAGATTCGAGTGTCGGTTCTTGATTTAGGTGCCGACGTTTGAGTTTTATTCATCAATCGGGCGCAGGTCGGCCATAAACAGACATTCCACATTTTTCTCCGAAGCGGACACTCAAAAAAATATCTAGGCCAAACGACATATAGACAGCCTCAGACTGACTCGATATGGTGCGTCCCATGTCCTTATAGACAGATCGCTCATATGAATAATTGTAGGTTTTTCTTCGGGAGGGGGCATGGTAAAAATTTTGCGCGTTGTTAAACAGACATCAATGGTTGCAGTAATCGTGATGTTGGCTTCTGCCAGAGCATGGGGTGTGACTGACTCTTCCGGAACTGTTGTAGCTGGCGCTCTCAACGATACTGGCATCACCGCCAACCAGTGTTATCAAGCAGGCAGCAACGCATTGGTACATTGTGCCAGTCCTGTTGCGCTGGCACTAAGCAATGCTCAAGATGGCATGCTCGGGCGTGATACAAATGCCACTACCAATCTCAAAATAGACGGCAAACTGGGCTTAAGCTTTACCTCTGTTGCGGGTGGCTGCGTGCAAGACAATGTAACCGGATTGATGTGGGAAGTTAAAACAGCAGACGGCGGCTCGCGAGATAGTGCTAAAACCTACACCAATTTCGACAGTACCCTGTCAGCGCAAAAGTGGAATGGAGCAGCTGCGGTTCCTCCTACCCAAGCTGAAATTGATGCGCCAACCAACAGCATAGGCTTCAAGAGCATTGTAAATACTCAGGGCTTGTGCGGTTATCATGACTGGCGGTTGCCCTCTGCCGATGAACTGCAGAGCATCGTTGATTATGGTGTAGCTTTTCCTGGCCCCGCCATTGATGCGAACTGGTTCCCCAATACGCAAGCATTGGCGTATTGGACTGACTCATCCAGCGTTGGCTACATCATTTTTAACAACGGCTTTGTCGGCATCGGCGCTAGTCGCAATGGTAGTTTTAATGTGAGGCTAGTACGAGCCGGTCAGTTATCAAAAATACCTCGCTATACCTTGTCTGCGGACGGACAGGAAGTCACTGACAGTCAAACCAGACTTATTTGGCGGCGCTGTACCGAAGGCTTGATTTGGAATGGGACAACCTGTACGGGTAAAGCTAGCCCCCTTTCTCACGAAGCTGCTTTGCAGCATGCCTCAGCCCAAGCTACTAGTAACGGCATACCTTGGCGATTGCCTAATATAAAAGAACTCTCAAGTATTGCTGACAAAAATCTCCATAATCCAGCTACCGATCCTTCAGCCTTTCCAGCCACGCCAGCATACTGCCGTTTTTGGTCCGCCACTCAGGTCGTGGGCAATCCTAGCCAAGCTTGGGACTTAGTAATCTACAGTGGCAGTGTCAATGACAGCAATCGTGGCAGAGGAAGTTGTGTCCGGTTAGTACGTGACGGTCAATGACTCTTACCAGAGCATGCCTAGCCCAACCGCTTATCATACGAGGGACAACCCCAAAGAGGACTGCCCCTCAATTCGAACTTTGAATGTCTGCTTTCTAAAGTCATATCTGTCCGCAACGGATTATCTGGTGCCGAAAGATGAAGCTGAAATCGTATGGCTGCAAGGTTTTTCGACAAGAGCCGTTCAGTAGATAGAATGTCGAATGAGAATCTTCGGCCAATACAAGAAGTTTGCTAACCGAGGGAAAACGCGTGAAAACTGTATTTCGTACCATGGCGATAGTATTTGTTCTCGCTTCCGTAAGCGCATGCACAACTTATCCAGGGGATAGGATTTTGCAACTCTATGACCAATCGAATGCTTACGATGAGGGCAAAATCATTTCGACGGCTAGAGTTGGAGTAGCTGACATACTAAGCAGCCTTACAATTTCAGAGGACACGAAAAACTCTTTGGGGAAGATTGCACCAATAGCTGTCATTCGTGAAATCAAACCGCTAGATTTGGCATTTGCGGATAATCAGCTTGTGGTTGCGAAAGGTGATGCGAACATTTCTTTTGCAAGCAACTCCATCATTATTGTAAATGGCATTCTTAATATTGCTCACAGTAGTAATAACATCATAGTTTGCGGTAGCGATGTGGACATTAGCCACGATGGAAGCATGGGGGAGGGAAGCCTTGTTATATCGAAAGGCAAGACCACAATTAGTCACGCCGGCAATACGATTATTTACGCGATAAAAGGCACTGAAATATCACATGCTCGAAACGTAAAGGCGTTCAATACTAGCGAACGTAAAACATCATGGGGGCATATCAACAACATACTCGTCAAGCCACTATTCGAGGATGAGGCTTCTCCTAGCAAATCCCCCTAAGCAATCGGCTCCGCAACCCAATACTCTAAAAACATACGAACTCTTTAGCTACGATCGGCGGCATTATGAAAAACATATTTGGAATTCTGTGTTCAGTAATTTTTTTACTTCCCGTTTTTGCTAACGCTGGCGATATTGCCAGCAATTCGCCATCACATTATTCATTGGTAGCAAATTTCCTCGAAAACACTATTTCTACATACTCGTACAGCCCATCAGATGGTCAGTTGCGGCACGAGGGTATTGTCGCTACGGATAGCAACCCTCGTTCTGTTATCGTCGATCCCAAGGGCCAGTTCGCATATGTGACAAGTTCCAGCATTTCGATGTTTGCTATAGATGCTACGACAGGGTTGCTCACACCGCTTGGCACCGTAGCCGCAGGGGAAGGTGCATCTTCAGCCATTATTGATCCTTCAGGTAAGTTCTTTTACGTTGCGAATTCTGCTTCAAACGACATCTCGGTTTACTCGATAAACAATAAAACTGGAGCACTAACTTCGATTGGAACGGTGGCTACAGAAGAGGGGCCTTACTCGATAGCTATTACCCCATCAGGTAAATATTGTTATGTGGCAAATTACAACTCTGAGAGCATCTCGTCGTACTCAATCAATGCCAAAACTGGTGCTTTAACTCCTATTGCCACCCTCAAGTCTGGAGGGGGCACTTATTCAATCGCTATTGCACCCTCGGGTAAATTTGCTTACGTTGCCAATGCAACATCCGACAATGTGTGGATTTATTCAATCAATACCTCCAACGGAGTCCTTACACCCATGGGCTCGCCTGTAGCGACCGGCCGTTACCCCAACTTCATTACAGTGGAACCCTCTGGCCATTTTGCCTATGTGTCAAACATGCTGGCCGACAGCGTTTCCGCTTTCGCTATCGATGATTTGAGTGGCGCACTCACACCTATTGCTACAACAGTGGAAACTGGCAGCCACCCAGAGGCCATTACTGTTGATCCTAATGGAAAGTACGCTTATGTAATGAACATGTTCTCAGCCAACATTTCAGTCTATTCAATCAATCTTGCATCAGGGGTTCTGACTCCAAAATTTACACTCACTGGTCAAAATGGAAATAAGACAATGTCTTTCGTACCACTATCTCGGAAGAATAATTAACACGGAACTAACCTCTCCAGCGGCCGCTTCGGGTTAGCAAGGGGCGGTCGAGCCTCATCGAACTCGCGGCTTTGAACGACCGCAGTTGAATCTGGAACAGTCATTCACATTGATCGACTCAACATCAATTTAAGCAAACCGCCACCGTCTCTTATGGCAGAGGAGCCGTCGTTCAACCCAGCAGATTCGCCACCGTTAGCATCATCAGAATGATCAACTGGAACACCAGCGTGCGCCAGACCAGGCCGACGGCGCTTTGCAGATGGTCGATATCGACGGCGTCGCCGCTGCCCAGTTCGGGGCGATAGACAGGCTGGTCATCGAGTACCAGCGTTTCACCCAGTTTGACCCCGAGTGCACCGGCACCGCTGGCCAGCAGGATACCCTCGTCCGGCACCGGCCATTCCGCCGCCTGCGTGCGCCAGCAAAAAATCGTGTCCTCGAAATTGCCGACGATGGCGAAACTGGCCGCGGTCAGGCGCAACGGCAACCATTCCAGCACACGCCAGACTTGCCGCGCGAAAGTGCCAAACTCTTTCGTTTCTTCACCTTCTCCGCACCACTGAACGGCGATAAAGGCGGCCAGCCGGTACAGCACGGCACCGAGCGGCCCCATGCCGAGCAGCATGAAGATGACGAACCAGACGATGACGCCGAACACATGGCGGTGCGAGGCGAGCAGCGCCTGTTCGATGGTGTAGCGCGCGACTTCTTGCGGGTTCAGATCCTTGCAGGATTTGCCGGTCCATTCGTCCAGCAGTTCGCGCGCGAGGGTTAAATCGTTGTCGCGCAACGCCTGGTGAATATCGGTGAAGTAATGGCTGAACTGGCGAAAGCCCATTGAGAGGTAAAGCACCAGCACGCTGAACGCCCAGGCGAACACCGAGTGCTTGGCCAGCAGCATGGCATAGAGCAGCCACACCAGCGCCAGCGGCGGCAGCACGGCGAGCGGCCAGGCGATGCGCCCATGCGAACGTTCGCCCGCGTCGAAACGCTCCCGGAAGAATTTGACATAGGCCAGCACCCATTCGTACAGGAACTGGCGCGAAGACAGCGGAACAACTTGTTCCAGCAGCAGGGCGGCGATCAGGGCGAGCAAGCTCATGGCGGCAACGGTGTGGCATCAGTTTCAATGGCGGAAAGATACCACAATCGACCGCCCGCGAAATTCACGAACGGGCAAGGAACTCGTTTTTACGCGGAGACGCGGGGCAAGACAACTCGCAAGCCGGACCGCATCTGTGACACGGTACGGCGGATTTTGTGGGTCGGGTTTCAACCCGACTGTGCACCCTGATCTCAGCACTGTCTATCGGACTGAAGTCCGACCCACATTGGCTCCGCCGCCCCGCATCGGTCTGCTACGCGATCATCCCCGCCGCCACGGTGTTGTTCGTCGCCTCGTCGATGACGATGAAGCTGCCGGTGGCGCGGTCGGTGGCGTAGCTGTCAAACACCAGCGGCAGCTGGGTCTTGATCGCCACGCGCGCGATGTCGTTCATCTGCAACTGCTCCACCGCATGCTGCTCCAGCGTGTTGACATCGACCCGGTAGTCGAGGCGCGAGAACAGGCACTTTGCCGTGCGCGTGGTGTGCTTGACCAGATACTTGCGCTGTTTGTCCAGCGGCGACTCGGCCAGCCAGCACAGGGTGGCCTCAAACTCCTTTTCCACCTTGGGCGGCTGATTGCTTGATTTAACCAGCATGTCGCCGCGCGAGATATCGATCTCGTCGGCCAGCCTCAGGGTGACGGACTGCGGCGCATAGGCCGTGAGCAGGCCGCCGTCATAGGTGAATATTTCCTTGACGGTGGTGGTGCGTCCCGACGGCAACACGGTGACCGCGTCGCCCACCGACACTTCGCCCGCCTCGATGCGCCCGGCGAACCCGCGGAAATCGTGATATTCGTCGGTCTGCGGGCGGCACACCCATTGCACCGGAAAGCGGAAGTCGCTGGTGTTCACGTCGTGCTCGATCTCGACGTTCTCCAGCAATTCAAGCAAGGCCGGGCCCTGGTACCAGCCCAACCGGTCGCCGCGCTCAACCACCATATCTCCGTTGAGGGCGGACATCGGGATGCAATGCACGTCGTGCAGACCGAGCTGGGCGGCAAAAGCCTTGTAGTCGGCGACGATCTCGTCGAAGCGTGCCCGCGAATAATCGACCATGTCCATTTTGTTCACCGCCAGCACCACGTGCGGCACGCCGAGCAGACTGGCGATATAGCTGTGGCGGCGGGTCTGGACCAGGACACCTTTACGCGCATCGATGAGAATGACGACCAGATTGGCGGTGCTCGCCGCCGTCACCATGTTGCGCGTGTATTGCTCGTGCCCCGGCGTGTCGCCGATGATGAACTTGCGCTTGGGCGTGGCAAAGTAACGATAAGCCACGTCGATGGTGATGCCCTGCTCGCGCTCGGCTTGCAGGCCGTCGGTCAACAGCGACAGATCGACCGCCGCCATGCCGCGCTTCTCGCTGGTTTTCGATATCGCCGCGAACTGATCCTCGAAGATCGATTTCGAGTCGTGCAGCAAACGGCCGATCAGCGTGCTCTTGCCGTCATCGACCGAGCCGGCGGTGATGAAACGTAATAGTTGTGTGGTGGTGTTCATATTTAATTCCTCAAATTTTCCAGCTCCGTCATCCCGGCGCAGGCCGGGATCCAGTCAGAAGAGAGATTCCCGCAACGCGGGACAACACTCAAAGGCATATTCAATAAGATCGCTGGATCCCGGCCTGCGCCGGGATGACGGTCTAGAAGTACCCTTCCTTCTTGCGCAACTCCATCGACGCATCCGAAGTCTGATCATCCATGCGCGTCGCGCCGCGTTCGGTGATGCGCGTGGTCGCGGTCTCGGCGATGATCTCGTCCACCGTGCGCGCGGTGGATTCCACCGGCGCGGTACAGGTCATGTCGCCCACGGTGCGGAAGCGCACCGACACCACTTCCACTTTTTCGCCCGCCTTCGGCTGCACCAGATGCGACACCGGGATCACGTTGCCGCCGCGCCGGATCACTTCGCGATCATGCGCGAAATAGATGCTCGGAATGTGCAGCCGCTCGCGCCCGATGTATTGCCAGATGTCGGTCTCGGTCCAGTTGCTGATCGGGAACACGCGAATGTTCTCGCCGGCATGCACGCGGGTGTTGTAGATGTCCCACAATTCCGGGCGCTGGTTCTTCGGGTCCCATTGGCCAAACTCGTCGCGGAAGGAGAAGATGCGCTCCTTGGCGCGCGCCTTTTCCTCGTCGCGCCGCGCCCCGCCCAGACAGGCGTCAAAGCCGAACTCGGTGATGGTCTCGAGCAGGGTCACCGACTGGTACGGGTTGCGCGGTTTGCTTTCGTCCTTGATCACGATCGTGCCGCGCCTGATCGAGTCTTCCAGCGAGCGCACGATCAGCCGCTCGCCCAGATCGGCCGCCAGCTTGTCACGCGTGGCGATCACCTCCGGAAAGTTGTGCTCGGTGTCGATGTGCACCAGCGGAAATGGAAACTTCGCCGGGCGAAATGCCTTCTCCGCCAGGCGCAGCATGACGATGGAATCCTTGCCGCCGGAGAACAGCAGCGCCGGATTTTTACATTCCGCCGCGACCTCGCGCATGATGTGGATGGATTCGCTTTCCAGCGTGTCCAGATGGGATAAGGTTTTTATGCTCATGTTGTGATCGAATAGTTTCATTTCGTTTCAAGCCCCCGCTTCACGCCGGAACCTCCTGTTTGAATTTGGCGCGGGCGGCGATTTCGAATACCCGCTCGCGGCTCGCCTGCAAGGAAGTTTTGCTCGCCGCCTGCACGCCGCTGCCGTGTGCCACTTTCGGCCCTTTGATGACATGCAGGCCGCACTCCTTGCTGGCAGGATCTTCCCACCACCATCTGCCGGCGCGAATGTCCTCGCCCGGCGTGATGGAGCGGGTGCACGGCGCGCAGCCGATGCTGGGATAGAACTGGTCGTGCAGCTTGTTGTACGGCACATCGTTCTGGCGGATGTAGGCCCATACATCGTTGTTCGACCAGTCCAGCAGCGGGTTGATTTTTTGCAGGCCGTTGTCGCTGTCGAAAGACGACACTTCCAGCGTGCCGCGCGTCACCGCCTGGTCGCGGCGCATGCCGGTGATCCACGCGACCTTGCCTTTCAGGGCGCGGCGCAACGGTTCCACCTTGCGCACGAAGCAGCAGCGCTTGCGATTCTCGACGCTGTCGTAAAAGCCGTTAATGCCGTGCTGCGCAACGTATTCCTCGACCAGTTTGCTGTCCGGGAAATACACCTGCAACGGCAGCGCGTAACGTTCGCCGACGGCCTGGATCAGGTCGTAGGTCTCTTTCGGCAGACGGCCGGTATCCAAGCTGAACATGCCGATGTCCGGCTGATATTTGGCGATCAGGTCGGTCAGCACCATGTCTTCAGCGCCGAGGCTGTTGGCAAACACGACCGGCGCAAATTCGCGCGCGGCCTGTTGCAATACGACCAATGTGGCGGCAATCTTTTGATTCAGGTCGGTGTTCATTTTGGCAATGCCTCCTTCAAGTCCAGTTGTCCATTTTTCCCGGTGGCGAATTCCGCCACCCTGATCGTCCATGCATCCACTTTGGCGCTGGCGGCGGTCACTCCCTCCACGTCAACCTCGTCTGCCGTCGCCGCGTCGAGCGCGGCGTGCACGAACTCGGCCGCAATCTCTTCCGGCGCCAGCAGGTTGAGTTGCTTGGCCAGTTGGGCCAGATCGTCCTGCCGCGCGCCACCGAGCAACTGCGCCACACCGGAACCAAGCAGGCGCAGGATTGATTCGTTGCACTGCGCCGCTTCGGCATATTTGCGCTGAAACACCAGCGCGTTGCGGTATTCGCGTTCGTGCGCCGCCTCGAAGAAGTTGGCCCCGATCAGCACCTGCGACGCGCCCGCGCATTCGCCGCCGCCCAGATTCAGCACGCGGAAGTCGGTCTTGTCGCCGAAATCCTGCATCACGCTATGCAACTGTTCCGCCTGCACTTCAGCCAGGTCGGCCAGCAGCGCCTTGAAAAAACCCGGCTCCTGGCGCCGCGCCCAGATGAAGAAATCCGCCTCGCCGCTGTCCAGGTGCGCCTGCTGCACGCGTTCGATTGCGGTCTTGATCCGCGCCGCCGGCAAAGTCGGCCCTTTCAGCGCCAGCGCGCCGCCCGCCGTGCCGCGACCGGCAAAATACATCTGGTAATGCGGCACCAGTTTGCCGTGCAGACGTTTGGCCTCACCGTAGATGCCGATGTCGCCGGTCTCCGGTTGCGCGCAACCGTTGTGGCACCCCGACACGCGGATGTGCAGATCGGCGCGTCCGCCCGACAACAGCGGCGCAACCACCGTGCTGCTGGTGATGCCGAGGCGGCAAGTCGAGGTGCCGGGGCAAGCCACCACGTTGTCGCCGGTTTTCGGCTCGGCCAAACCCAGCGCGGCAATACCGCCGCGCAAGGCGGCAATCTTGTCCTGTGCCACGTTCAGCACGGTGAAGTTCTGATCCTGGCTGGTACGAATCTCGTTCAGCCCCAGCTCGTCCAGCAATGCCGCCAGCCCGCGCAATTGTGCAGCCGTGACATCCCCGATCGGCAAGGCAACCGGAAACACGAACAGGCCGTGCTGGTGCTGGGCGAACAGCTTGCGCGGCGCACCCTGGCCGGGAGCGACTCCTTCGCCCGGCGTGCGCCACTCGCCCTGTGGATACGGTTGGCCGGACAGCGCCGCCTTGGTGCGCGCGAATTCCTCGCGGTACTTTTCGACAAAACCTTCCGCGCCAAAACGCTCGACCAGAAACTTGATGCGCGACTTCGCCCGCTTGGTGCGGTCGGAGTATTTGTTGTGCAGCACCACCAGTGCCTCCAGCGCAAATATCAGCTCGGATTCCGGGATGAATTCATCGACCACGATGGATTCAATCGGTTTGTGCCCCAGGCCGCCGCCGGAGCGGATACGGAAACCGTTCTGTCCGTCTTTTTCCGTGGCGATCACGCCGCAGTCGTGGAACAGGGTTTGCGCGCAATCGGCCTCGCAGCCGGAAAACGCAAACTTGAACTTGCGCGGCATCTGCTGGTTGAGCGGATTGCGCAGGAAATGCACGGTCGCGCCATCCAGATGGGTGTTGATGTCCACCCGCTCTTTCGGGCAGACGCCGGCCAACGGGCAGGCGGTGATGTTGCGGATGGTGTTGCCGCACGCCTCGCGCGTGGTCACGCCTACCGCGGCCAGCCGGCGCATCGCTTGCGGCGTGCGGTCCAGTGGGATGTAGTGGATCTGGATGTCCTGGCGCGTGGTCAAATGCGCGATGCCGTGCTGCGAATAGTCCGCCGTGATGTCGCCGATGGCGCGCAATTGCGCGGGATTCAGGCGGCCGCCGGGAATCTTGATGCGCAGCATGTTGACCCCCTGCTGGCGCTGGCCGTACACGCCCTGCTGCAGGCGGATCGCGGTGAAGCGGTCGGGATCGATGTCGCCCGCGTTGAAACTGGCGATTGCCTGCTCGAAGCGGTCGATTTCTTCCAGATCGGTCAGGTTGCGGTTGTTCAGGCCCATGATTATTTCCTTTCATCCAAGTTCATTTGTAAGTCGGGTTTTAACTCGACATATCGGGCTGAAGCCCGACCTACGCTCTCTTTCAAATTCAATTCAAAACCAGACGCGTGCCGATGATCAGCAGCATCACCGCCAGTAGCGGGCGCAAAACCTTTTCCGGGACTTTCGCGGCAAGGTGGCTGCCAATATAGATGCCCGGCAGCGAGCCCAGCAACAGACTGCCGAGCAACACCAGATCCACGGTGCCCAGTGTCATGTGGCCCAGACCGGCCACCGCGGTCAGCGGCACCGCATGCGCGATGTCGGTGCCCACCACCTTGGCCGTGCCCAGGCGCGGGTAAAGAAACAGCAGCGCCACCGTGCCCAGCACACCGGCACCGATGGACGAGATGGTCACCAGCACACCGACGATGGCGCCGGTGATGATCGTGGCTGCGGGCAGATGCCGATGGTGCAGTTCAAACAGGGTGCCGTCGTCGCGCTGCGCAATCTTTTTGATCCAATCCTTGAACAGCAGCGCGGCGGCGGTCAGCAGCAGGGCGACACTCAGGACACCGGTCATCAGGCCGCTCAATGCCTGCTCGTCCAGCGCCAGATATTTGAACAGGGCGATGGTGAACAGGGCGGCGGGCAGGCTGCCCAAACTCAACAGCTTGACCACTTTCCAGTCCACCGTGCCGTTGCGGCTGTGCACCCAGCCGCCGAGCGACTTGGTAATCGAGGCGTAAAGCAGGTCGGTGCCGACGGCGGTCGCCGGCGAGATGCCGAAGAACAGCACCAGCAGCGGCGTCATCAGCGAGCCGCCGCCGACACCGGTCACCCCGACGATCAACCCGACCACAAAGCCGGAAACGGTATAAAGCCAATCCATGGTTACCTCACTTCACTTGAATGTGGCGCATTCTAGGTGGGCAGCTTTATATTACTAAATACTTTTATGTTAGTATTTTATAACCTAATGACATAAACAAAACGACGCCATGAACCTGCAGCAATTGAAATACCTGAACGAGATCGTGCGCCGCGACCTGAACATCTCCGATGCCGCCGCCGCGCTTTACACCTCGCAGCCCGGCATCAGCAAACAGGTCAAGCTGCTGGAGGAAGAACTCGGCATCGACATTTTTGTGCGCAACGGCAAGCGCATCGTCGCCCTCACCGAGCCGGGCCGTGCGGTGCTGGATATCGCCCGGCGCGTGCTGCGCGAAACCGACAACCTGAAACAGGTCGGGCAGGAATTCAGCCGGCAGGACCGCGGCTCGCTCACCATCGCCACCACCCACACCCAGGCGCGCTATGCCCTGCCGCAAGTCATCAAGGCATTCACCTTGAGCTACCCGGAAGTCAAACTAGGCCTGCATCAGGGCAGCCCGACCCAGATCGCCGAGATGGTATTGAGCGGCGAAGCGGACATCGGCATCGCCACCGAGAGCATCGCGCTGTACGACGAGCTGGTCACCCTGCCCTGCTATGAATGGCACCACTGCGTGGTGGTGCCGCCCAAACATCCGCTGCTGCTGGAGAAACGGCTGACCCTGAAGACACTGGCGCAATATCCGCTCATCACCTACGACTTCGCTTTCACCGGACGCAACAAGATCAACCAGGCGTTCAGTGAAGCCGGAATCGAACCCAACATCGCGCTCACCGCCATCGATGCCGATGTGATCAAGACCTATGTCGAACTCGGGCTGGGAGTCGGCATCGTGGCACAGATGGCGTTCATCCCCGAGCGCGACCGCCACCTGCGCATGCTCGACGCCGGCCACCTGTTCCAGCCCAGCACCACGCGCATCGCCATCCGCCAGAACCAGTACCTGCGCGGCTTCGCTTATCACTTCATCAAACTGTTCGCCCCCCAGCTGACGCACGAGGTGGTGGCGCAGGCGCTACACCTGACCCGCCAAGGCTTTGGGGAAAAATAACCCGTGCGATCCGTGCGAAACACAAATCCATCCCGGCCAAAGCCGCTCCTGCCAAACCTGGTTAATGCTCCGCGCTATTTTTTCCTGATACCCCGGCCCCAAAAAACCGCCGCTATAATTTCCCCGGGCAGACTGCCATGACATCGCCACGCATTTTATTTTTCGGACTGTTTGTGTTGCTGCCGTGGAGCTTGCAAGGCGCCACAACGGATTCAAACCGGCAGTTTCTGGAGCGCCACTGGCAGCGCCCGATTGCGCCGCAGGGTGAAGTGCCCGCATCGTTCAGCGCGCTGGAGGCCGCACTCGACCCGGATTCCTGCGGCACCTGCCACACCGACCAACTGGCCGACTGGCAAGACAGCCGCCATGCGCACGCGATGGACCCGGGCGTGCTCGGCCAGTTGCTGGACATGGAGGCGGAAGATAGGGAAAACCATCAGGAATGCCTGCGCTGCCACGCGCCGCTGGCCGAGCAGGCGGACGGGCTGGTGGCACAAATGACCGGACAGGATGAATCCGGTTTGCATCGGCACGGCATGGTGTGTGCGGCCTGTCATGTGCGCGGGCATCAGCACCACGGCCCGCCGCGCCGCGACGGCAGCACGCCTCAGGCCGGTGAAGCCTTGCCGCACGACGGTTTCCGGACCTCGCCGGCATTTGAAGATGCGCGCTTCTGCGCCTCCTGCCACCAGTTTCCGCCGGACGGTTACGCGCTCAACGGCAAGCTGCTGGAAAACACCCACGAGGAATGGAAATCCAGCCGTTATGCGCGGGAAGGGCAGACCTGCCAGTCCTGCCATATGCCGGATCGCCGCCATCTGTGGCGCGGCATACACAATCCGGAAATGGTCGGGCAGGGCGTAACCATCACTTCCTCCGCCGCCGCGGCAAAAGGCCGCGCGCGCGCCAGCCTGACTTTGCGCAACAGCGCCACCGGGCATTATTTTCCGACCTATGTGACGCCCAAAATCTATCTCGAAATCCTGCAGGAAGACGCGGAGGGAAAACCGCTTGCGGGAACGCTTAAACGGGAAATCATCGGCCGCGAAGTCACGCTGGATATCACCCGCGAACTGTCCGATACGCGTCTGGCACCGGATGCGCAACGCACACTGCACTACGACCGCCCGCTGTCGCACTCGGCCGTCGCACTGGTGGCGCGGGTGCGGGTGGAACCGGATTACTTTTATGTCCGCGTGTACCGTTCCCTTTTGACCCGGGGCTTGCCGGACAAGGGCATAGACCATATCCGCCGGGCGCTGCACGAGGCCCGCCGTTCCGGGTTTGACCTGTATCGGCAACGCACACCGGTTGCGCCTTGAGACACACAGCCCGCGCGGCGGCCTGGGGTAAAATGCGCGCTTTCCGTTCCCGCCCGTTTCAGCCATGAACCTTATCCTGCAAGCCTTGCACGCCATCCCGGCCGCCGCAATCGAGCATCTCTTCGTCCTTTCGCGCGCCACACAGGTTGAGCAAAACAGCGCCCGTCTGTGCCGTTTGCGCGACGCGCAGCCGCACCCGGACATCGCCGACTATTGTTTCGCGCAGCAGATCGATTACGGTTTCGTGCCGCAGGCGCGCCATCCCTCCGATTTCGGCCTGCTGGTGATGGACATGGATTCGACCCTGATCTCGATCGAGTGCATCGACGAGATCGCCGACATGCAGGGACTGAAACCGCAGGTGGCGGCGATTACCGAGGCGGCGATGCGCGGCGAGATCGACTTCGCCGAGAGCCTGCGCCGGCGCGTGGCATTATTGGAAGGGTTGGACGAGCACGCCCTGCAACGCGTGTATGACGAGCGCTTGCGCCTCAATCCGGGCGCGGAAAAGCTGCTGGCCGGAGTCGGACAGCATGGCATCCGCACCCTGCTGGTCTCCGGCGGATTTCTGTTCTTCACCGAACGGCTCAAGGCGCGTCTCGGCCTAGACTTCGCCCATGCCAATCAACTGGAGATCATCAATGGCAAACTTACCGGCAAAGTGCCCGGCAAGATCGTCGATGCGCGGGGCAAGGCGGACTGGCTGAACCGCATCCGGGTGGAGCTGGAACTGCAACCGGCGCGGGTGATCGCGATGGGCGACGGCGCAAATGACCTGAAGATGATGGCTGAGGCGGGCGTAAGCATCGCCTACCACGCCAAGCCAATCGTCAGAACCCAAGCCGGCCATGCGCTGAATTTCGTCGGATTGGATGGCGTGCTGCCACTGCTCGGCCAGTAATCCTTTTCCGCGCCGGGGTCAATGCCATCAGGGCGATTTTTTCGCTTGCCAAGACCGGCTCATCCCCCTACAGTTAGTCCGATTCTCGCCGGTAACCACTACCTATAGTGGTATCCAGAAATACGCACCATCATCAAGGGAGCCGCACAATGCCTGACAACAAAGACGCTTCAACCGCAACCGCCGCCCACAAAAAGCCCCTCACCGGGCAGGAATTCCTGGAAAAACTCACCCGCAATCTGTCCGGCAACGCCACCGTTGGAACCGGCATGCCACCGCAGGAGATCAGCACCGAAGTCCTGCTGGAAAAATACGCGGAAGTGGATGAAAAAACGGTACAGGACGTGCGCCGCCGCGTCGCGCGCGGTCTGGCCGAGGCCGAGAAACCGGAACAGCGCACCAAGTGGGAAGAAGCTTTCTTTCTGGCGCAGGAACATGGTTTCGTCCCCGCCGGCCGCATCAATTCCGCCGCCGGTTTGAAGATTCAGGCCACCCTCATCAATTGTTTTGTGCAGCCGGTGGGCGACGCCATCTCCGGCATCAGCAACGGCAAACCCGGCATCTACGACGCCCTGCAGCAGGCCGCCGAGACCATGCGGCGCGGCGGCGGTGTCGGCTACGATTTCTCCACCATCCGTCCCGCCGGCGCGCATGTCAAAGGCACCAACTCGCGCGCCAGCGGCCCCATCTCTTATATGCGCGTGTTCGACCGTTCCTGCGAGACCGTGGAATCGGCGGGCGCGCGGCGCGGCGCGCAGATGGGCGTGCTGCGCTGCGACCACCCCGATATCGAGAAATTCATCCGCGCCAAGGATCAGGGCGACTTGCGCAACTTCAACATCTCGGTCGGCGTGACCGATGCGCTGATGCAGGCGGTAGAAGCCGACCAGGAATTCGAGCTGGTGCATGCCGCCGAACCGTCTGCCGCACTGAAAGAAGCGGGCGCGGCGCAACGCGCCGACGGCAAGTGGGTGTACCGCAAGGTGCGCGCCACCGACCTGTGGAAACAGATCATCGAAAGCACTTACGACCACGCCGAGCCCGGCGTGCTGTTCATCGACCTGATGAACCGCGACAACAACCTGTCGTATTGCGAATTGATCGAGGCTACGAATCCATGCGCCGAGCAACCCTTGCCCCCTTACGGCTGCTGCTGCCTTGGTTCCATCGACCTGACGCGCATGGTGAAGAACCCGTTCTCGCACCACGCCGGTTTCGACTACGAACCGTTCAAGCAACTGGTGCGCACGGCGGTGCGCATGCTGGACAACGTGCTGGATGTGACCGCGTGGCCGCTACCGGAACAGCAGCAGGAAGCGCACAACAAGCGCCGCGTCGGCCTCGGCTTCACCGGGCTGGGGGATGCGCTGGTGATGCTCGGGCTGCGCTACGACACCGACGAAGCGCGCGATTTTGCCGCCGACATCACGCGCATCATGCGCGACGAGGCCTACCTCGCGTCGGTCGATCTGGCACAGGAACGCGGCGCGTTCCCGCTGCTGGATGCGGAAAAATATCTGGCCGCGCCGCGCTTCGCCTCGCGCCTGCCGGATGAACTGAAAGACAAGATTCGCCGGCACGGCATCCGCAACAGCCACCTGCTCTCCATCGCGCCCACCGGCACCATCTCGCTGGCCTTCGCCGACAATGCCTCGAACGGCATCGAGCCGGCTTTCTCGTGGTTCTACACGCGCAAGAAACGCATGCCGGACGGGACGAGCAAGGATTACCCGGTGGAAGATCACGCCTGGCGCGTGTTCAAGCATCAGGGCGGCGACGTGGATCATCTGCCTCCCACCTTCGTCTCCGCGCTGGACATCTCCGCCATCGACCATATGAAGATGGTCGCCGCCGTGGCGCCTTACATCGACACCTCGATCAGCAAGACGGTCAACGTGCCCGCCGATTATCCGTACGAGGATTTCAAGGACCTCTACACCGAGGCGTGGAAAGCCGGATTGAAGGGCCTTGCAACCTACCGCCCGAACAGTGTGCTCGGCTCGGTGTTATCGGTCACGCCGGAGAAAAAGGAAGAACAGCCGCAGGACTTCGTGTTCGACCAGGACCGCCGCATCGAACTGGAAGCCGCGCCCCAGCCCGCGCTCGCCTCGCTGCGCTGGCCGGGTCGTCCTTCGCTCACCGCCGGCAGTGAAGGCTGGACATCACCCGTGGTGAAACATTCGCTCGGCAGTTTCGTCGCGTTCGTCTCGCACACTACAACCCCGCCCTCACCTCAATCCTCTCCCGCAAGCGGGCGAGGAGACGAACGTGAAAAGCAATCTTCGACTCTGGGTTGCAACCATCCGTTCGAGGTGTGGGTGAACGGCTCCGAGCAGCCGCGCGGCCTCGGCGCATTGGCGAAATCGCTGTCGATGGACATGCGCACGCAAGACCCGGTATGGATCCGCATGAAGCTGGAAATGCTGATGAAGACCGCCGGCGACGATGCGTTCGACATGCCGATGCCGCCCGACGGCGAAGTAAAACGCATGCCGAGTCTGGTCGCCGCCTTCGCCTATTTGCTCAAATACCGTATTGAGGCTTTGGGTGCGCTCGAAGTCTGCGACGGCGTGACCACCCCGATGATGGATGCGTTGTTCTCCAAAAAAGAACCCAAGACCGGGGTCGATGGCACCATGAGCTGGACCGTGGACATCGCCAACGCGGGTAGCGGTGACGACTTCGTGCTGGGCTTGAAAGAACTCGTGCTGCCCGACGGCCAGCGCCGCCCCTATTCGATGTGGCTGTCCGGCGTGTATCCGCGCGCACTCGACGGCTTGTGCAAAGTGTTGAGCCTCGACATGCGCGTGATCGACCCGGCGTGGATCGGCATGAAGCTGCGCAAGCTGCTCAACTTCGGCGAACCGCTGGGCGATTTCATGGCGCGCGTGCCGGGTAGCGTCAAGATGGAAAGCTATCCCTCCACCGTTTCCTACGTGGCGCAACTCATCATCCACCGCTACGCCATGCTCGGCATCCTCGACGAACTCGGTTATCCGGTGCAGCAGATGGGCGTGCTGGAAATCCCCGCAGGACAACTCAAACCGACCGCCCTCAAAACCATCGCCGGCAAAGTATGCAAGGAATGCGGCAACGCCACACTGATCAAAAAGGACGGCTGCGAGTTCTGTACGAGTTGCGGAGCGATTGGGGCGTGCGGTTAAGACGCGGTAAAACTACTACGAACAGATGAATTCGAGTCTGACCCTAATTGACTATGCCGCAACGATGGTGACAGGCTTCTCACCATAAAAATCATTGCGCTTGTCCAACAAAGGAATGGTGGTGCCTTTCAAACGATTCTCGTCCAGCAAAGCCAGATCGACATCGGCCACCACGATCTGCTCTTCGTTCAACACACCCTCGGCGGCGATCCCGTCGCGCGCAAAATGGAAATCAGACGGTGTGATGATGGATGCCTGACCATAGTGCAATCGCAAACCCGCCACCGGCAAATTTCCTACTGTGCTCGTCATCGCAACATAGATTTGATTCTCGATGGCGCGTGCATGGCAGCAGTAGCGCACACGCAGAAATCCTTGCCTGTCATCAGTACACGAAGGCACGAATACGATCTCCGCGCCCTCTTCCGACAAGCGACGTGCCAACTCAGGGAATTCGATGTCATAGCAGATCAAGATGCCGATCTTCGCATGCGGGGTATGGAATATCTTGAGCACATCACCGTGATCGGTATGCCACTTCTCTCTTTCCCAGCGTGTGCGATGGATCTTGTCTTGGGTATGTACCTCGCCGCCCGGCGTGAACAGGTAAGCGCTATTCAGCAGTCTGCCCTCACGCATGGTCGGATGGCTGCCACCGATCAGAAAGAAGTTGTGCTTCATCGCCATCCCACGCAATAGATCGACATAACGATCCGTATATTCACTCAACTGGCGCACCGCCTTGGGCACATCTTCGTTATCCATGAACGACAGTATCTGGGTGGTGAAAATCTCCGGTAGCAACACATAATGAGGTTCGTAGTCAGCGGCGGATTCAAGGACAAAACGCACTTGATTGGCAAAACCTTCCCAATCATCAACATGACGTAATTTGTACTGTACAGCAGCGATGCGGACTCTCATTTCTTCTCCTTCGACAACTTTGCGGACGGCAACACAGTCGGCCGATCGGGATCGAAATCCGGATTGAGCCAGACAATCAGCGCTGCATTGCCCAGTGAATCGACATCCGTTGGCAGATAGCCTCTCAGGATGCCGCAGTAGTTGAACCCCTCGCCCAATTGAAAACGCAGCACAGGATCATAGATATCGCCCCAGATCACATGCTTGGCATATTCTTCCGGCACCATTCGATCAGCCTGCTTGCTATAACCCGGCAAGCGCCCGCCTGCGATGATGCGCTTCAGATTCATCGCGCGGCACAACTTGCGTCGCGCCTCATACAGGCCATGCCCGACACCTTGATTCCGTAGCTCGGGATCGACACAGACCTCGGCACCGTAGAGCGTACGCCCGCTCATGTCGTGCGTGTCGAAAAACCCATTATTTGTCACACTATTCCATGTGTGATGAAGACTGTAGTCATCCCACAGAACGACCAAAGACACCGCCATGCCGACGACTGCACCACCTAGTTCGGCGACGAACTGTCCTTGTGGAAAATTCTCCAGCAGGCTCATGAACTGCTGTCGGGTGAAGGCGGGAATCTCTGGATAGACACGCAACTGCAACGCGCGTGCCGCTTCGATGTCCTGCTCATTTAGTTTACGAATCTTCACTACATCCTCTAGCTGAATTTATTGCCTATGAACTCTAGCCCATGCAGCGGGACGGCACAAACAAATGCATGCACGAACCGTCGGGGTCAGGTCTTGCATTCACGCATCCCCGAAATCACAGGGGTCTGGCAAAGTAGCACACCACCGCGCGTGGGGATAAATGGAAATGCTCAACGGCTGTCTTGCCAAGCGCTAGCTCAATTTCTTGATTATGGC
>Ga0210004_1000843_pt1 | contig 18684 bp, 17 predicted proteins | sample CryGey13umfilter_FD_185450 | JGI IMG/M metagenome (GOLD analysis project Ga0210004, IMG submission 185450) | Groundwater microbial communities from aquifer in Utah, USA - Crystal Geyser 4/8/14 3 um filter (SPAdes) (version 3) | ecosystem: Environmental > Aquatic > Deep subsurface > Groundwater...
AGCACGGCCAGCCGCGGCAGCCGCGGCGGGTGTATTAACGACAAGCCGAGATTTGCACAATGTTCGTTGTTCGTTAAACGAATGTTGTCAAACTCTCGGCTTATTTTATTTCCACCAAAAATTGGTGGGGGATAAATTTGACTTAATTTTTTGAATAGCGGAAAATTAGAATATCTACATTTATCATTCCGGGCTAGCTTGCCCCATACTTGATACGGGGGAATCTATAAAGATTTGTCTGATGATTTAAACTAGTATTTTTTCTGGATACCCCGCAGATGCGGGGCATGACAATATAAGATATTTTTGCATTTTAAACTGTCATTTTTATTTTTGCATTTTCAATTTTTCATTTTACTATGATTAACTTCCTTCATACCTACCACCCCTCATCAATTCTCGTTTCCTTTGGACCAATTGATATTCATTGGTACGGATTGTTAATTGTCTGGGGAATTATTTTTGCCATTGCCCTTACTTTTAAATTGGCAAGTTATTATAATATAAAAAAAGAAACTATTGTTGACTTAGCTTTTTGGCTGATAATTAGCGGCGTAATTGGCGCCAGAATTTATTTTATTTTTTTGGAACTGCCTTATTATTTAAAATACCCGCTGGATATGTTTAAGCCTTGGCAAGGCGGACTGGCAATTCATGGCGCGATTATTGGCGGCGCCTTGGCTTTATGGCTCTACGCTAGAAAATATAAACTAAATTTTTGGCTATTAGCTTCCTTAATTGTTCCTGGTTTGGCGCTAGCGCAGGCCATCGGCCGCTGGGGCAATTATTTTAACCAGGAACTTTTTGGCTATCCCACCAACCTTGCCTGGAGCGTTCCTATAGATTTAATTAATCGCCCCTTCGCTTATTTAAGCGAGCAATACTTCCACCCGGTTTTTCTCTATGAATTATTGGGCAACCTGCTAATATTTATAATTTTAATTATTATTCATTTAATTATTATTAGAAAAGTTACGAGTTACGAGTTACGAGTTACGAGTTATAAGTTATTAGTTATTTGCTATTTAATCTGTTATTCATTTTTGCGATTTTTTCTTGAATTTTGGCGGATTGATGAAACGCCTGTTATTTTCAATCTGCGTTTTCCGCAACTAATCAGCTTGATTATTATTCTTATCTCTTTAATTTATTTAATTTATTTATTTCTTTCTAATAAATCTGCGAAATTCAATCCTTGAAAAATAAAAAGAGCCGTGTTATTATAGTTTAAGCTCTCATACCTAGCAGACTGTTAAACTAATTAACTAATTAACTGATTAACCAATCAACTATCCTATGCCGAATACTGCATCAGCCAAAAAGGAATTGCGTAAAAATATTCAACGACAAGCGCGCAATAAAAAAATTAAAGATAACCTTAAAGATTTAATTAAAAAAAGCCGCCAAGCGATTGCCACGAAAAATGCCCAGGCCAAAGAATTAGTTGCTAAAACTCTCAAAGCGCTGGATAAAGCTGCCCAGAAAGGCGTAATTAAAAAAAATACTTGCAACCGCAGGAAATCCAGATTGCAGCAAAGCTTGAATAAAAGCGTAAAGGTTTAAGATAACAGTACTTACGCCCAGCAGCAAAAAAGAAGGCGACATTTAGAAATGTCGCCTTCTAATTTTTTCAGCAGTTTTTTGTTTGGTTAAATTTTGGCTATTAATAAGTTTAAAGCTGTTTCTATGCCTATTCCACCAGACTTCATCTGGTAATCAATATTAACTAATTGGTTTAAAATATTTTTTAACTGCGGCAAGCTAAAATGGCTGGCTTGACTGACTCCTTTTTGCGCCACAAAGGGATGAATTTTTAGCTCGCTGGAAATTTTGCGCGGGCTATGTCCAACAACTAAAGCTTGTTTAATCTGCAATAAAATTCTAAATTGGCGCGTAAACATATTAAGCAAATAGCTGTTGGTTAAACCGGCTTCTATTTGCTCCTCAAGCAGCTTAGCGGCCAGAGCTTTATTTCTAATGCTAATGGCGTCAGTTAGGGCAAAAATATTTTCGTCAAAACTGCCGCGGACTAGTTTTTCGACATCACTAGTTTCAATAACCGTCTCTTTGCTTTCAGTCAACTTAGGCTGGCTGGCTAACTTATAATTTAGTAATTTGTCTATCTCATTGTTAAGCTGCCATAAATCACCGCCGACTAAACTAGTTAGCAGCTGTGTTGCCGGCAAACTGATTTTACCGCCACGGCGTTCTATTTCTTTTTTAGCCCAATTGGTTGCTGCAGTATTACTTAATTGGTTAAATTGCTGGGTATATTTTTGTTTAAGCAAAAATTTAAACAACCCAAGCGGCGCTTTAGCCAATGGCTTATCTCGGCCAGCAGAATCAGTAAACAGCAATTCTTCTTTATTTTTGGTTTTTTTTGTCTTGGCCCGCGAATCCCAAAAAATAATTATATTATCGTTTTTAACTGGCCGACGATCCGCTAAATAATTATTAAGAGCCACAAAAATAGAAGTTGATTTATTAGAAAATATTTCTTCAATAATAACCAAGCGTTTTTTAGCCAGGAGTGAACTGGCGCTAATTGCTTCCTTTAAATCTTTTAACAAGGCTGCCCGGCCGTCCACCACAGTTAAACTACTGCCGCTAGCATCAACATCCCGCAGAAATTTATCTTTTAACTCTTTTAATTTTTGCCGGCTGCGCCAAGTATCTTCGCCAAAAAGAAAAATTATCATACAATTTAATATTGCGGCTTATTTCTATTTTTGCTAAAATAATAACAGCGGTATTGCTTAATAATTAATAAAATTGATAACAATTTATGAAGACCAACCAATGCCCGATCTGTTCGAGTGATGTGATTATTGATGATGAATCTAATGAGGGCGATTTAGTAACCTGCGCCAACTGCGGCAATGATTTAGAGATTATCTCTCTTAAGCCGCTGCAATTAGCCCGCCTATCTGAAGAAGATGAATTGTCAAAAGAAAATGAACAGAACGAAAATTGATTCTTTCGCTTAATAAATCAAATAATATTAGCTAACAATAAACTTTTTAAAACAAAGCTAGAGATGGCTTTGTTTTATTTTAACCCCGTTAAATAGTCCTATTTAGCAGAGTTAATTTTGCTAAAGGCAAAATTATTTAACGGGGTAAATTTTTTCACCCCACTAGAAAATCCTTTTTTAACGGGGTTCACTGCCTGCTTGAATAAATTACCTCTTTCTTTATAATTTTTAAACATGCCGAAACTGGCGCAAGCCGGTGACAGTAAAATTATATCGTTCTTAAGCGCCTGCTGGCTCGCTCGTGCAATTGCACTTTTTATATTACTAACTAACCTTATCTTAGAATTAGAATAACCAGCTTTAAGCAATTCTCTGTTTAATCTGGCTGTAGCAACGCCTTTTAATAATACGGCAAATTTAACTCGTTTCTTGATTTCTCTAACTAACTGACTAAAATTTGATTTCTTTTCCGCTCCGCCTGCCAGTAATATTATAGGCTGACTAAATGATTTAAGGGCAATTATAGTGGATTCTGGCGTAGTAGCAAAACTGTCGTTATAATATTTCACGCCATTTAACTCGCGGACAAATTCTAGCCGGTGTTCCAGTCCTTTAAAATTCGCTACAGCTTTTTTAATAATTTCTTGCTTAACGCCGACAATTTTTGCCACTGCCACAGCCGCCGCAATATTTTCTTGATTATGCTCGCCAATCAATTTGGAGGGTAACTCAGATTTGCCAAAATAAATTTTCTTGCCTTGTGTCTTTAATTCGTAATTCATAATTCGTAATTCGTAATTCAAAACCGTCTTATCTCTCCTACCTTGCCATTTTATTATGTTCATTTTTGCTCGCCAGTACTCTTTTAACGTTTTGTGATAGTTCGGGTTATTCGGATCTGCCGGCGCCAAATGTTCTGGATAAAAATTAGTAATCACGGCAATAGGCGGACTGGCCGTCATATCCTCCAATTGAAAACTGGACAGCTCCAAAACCACCCAATCGGTCTTTTTGAGTTTATCAATAAACTCAAATGGCGCCATGCCAATATTGCCGCCCAGATGTACCGCCGCGCCGCGCCGCGTCTCTACAGAAAAATGCTTTTTTAATATCTCATAAATCAAACTGGCGGTTGTACCCTTGCCCTTGGTGCCGGTGACACCAATAATATTTCTTGTAGGACATAATTGAAAAAACAACTTCATCGGCGAAGAAACTAAATTCGTAATTCGTAATTCGTAATTCGTAATTCTGTCCGTTGGCCACCCCGGCGACCGAAATAAAATATCAAACTTCTCCAAATTTTTACCTGCCCCGCCTAAGCAACGGTTATACTCTTTACCTAATTGCCAATGAATATTCTTCCGTAGGGGCTCTTTACCTAATTGCCAATGAATATTCTTCCGTAGGGGCAATTCATGAATTGCCCCTACATCTTTTCGTTTATCACAAATCGTAATCTCGCATTTTATTTTATGCTTCAGAATATACCTAACCAAGGCCAAATTCTCTAATCCTAGGCCCAGAATAGCGATTTTTTTGCCTTGCAAATCTTGAATTTTTTCATTCATAATTCGTAATTCTTAATTCGTAATTCGTAATTGTCTCCATTTCTCCCCAATTATCACCGGACTTGGCGTCAACGATAATTGGTACTTTTAATTTAATAACTTCTTCCATTATTCTTTTAATCTTTTTCGCTACTTCTTTGACTAAGTCGGTTCTAACCTCAAATAACAATTCATCATGCACCTGCAATAACATTCTAATCGGCGCCATTTGAGCATTATTAGATTCATGTTCATTTGAGTTTAATTCGTTTAGAATTCGCGATATTTTTATCATAGCTATTTTAATAATATCAGCCGCTGTTCCTTGCAAGGGCGTATTAATCGCCATTCGTTCGGCCGCTTTCCTGACTTGCAAAACTGAAGAATTTATTTCCGGCAAATAGCGCCGTCGGCCAAACAATGTTTCGGCATAACCCCGCTCTTTAGCCGACTTAATTGTCTGGTCAATAAACTTCTTAACACCTTGATATATTTTAAAATATTGGTCAATAAATTCTTTAGCGCGGGCATAAGGAATATCCGCGTTTTGCGACAATCCATGCGGACCCTGACCATAAAGAATGCCAAAATTAGTTGCTTTGGCTTGCTGCCTCATTTCAGCTGTAACGTTCTCTAATTTAACCTGGTTAATTTCAGCTGCTGTTGCCCGATGAATATCTGCTCCGCTGGCAAATGCCTTAATCATTTTTTTATCGCCTGACATATGAGCTGCCAGCCGCAACTCAATCTGCGAATAATCCAAAGATAATAGCTGAAAACCAGCAGCAGCAATAAATGATTGTCTAATTTCTCTGCCCAACTCGGTTCTAACAGGAATATTCTGCAGATTGGGTTCAGTAGAAGATAAACGACCAGTAGCAGTAACACTTTGATTAAAGCTGGTATGCAAACGGCCAGTTTGGGAATTAACTAATTCTGGCAAAGCGTCTATATAAGTAGAGGATAACTTGGCTAATTCACGGTATTCCTGAATTAAAGCAATTATCGGATGCTGACCTTTTAATTTCATTAATTCGTCAGCTCCAGTAGACAGGCCGGTCTTGGTTTTAGTAATGCCCAAAGTTGAAATTTCTAACTTGTCATATAATATTTCCCGTAGCTGTTGGGTTGAATTAATATTGAATTTCTTGCCAGCCGCTTGATAAACTTTATTGGCTAATTGCTTAATTCTTTTGTCTGTTCTTATCTTAATATTAGCCAAAAATTTACTATTAATCTTAATGCCATACATTTCCATTTGCGCCAATACTTTAACTAATGGCATTTCTATTTCTAAAAATAATTTAAATAATTTTTCCGCTTTTAATTTTGGCAGAAGTTTTTTAATTAAACGAAAAGTAAAATCAGCGTCTTCGCAAGAATAAAGATATAGTTTGGCTAAAGGAACTTCTCTAAATTCTATTTTTTCCCGGCCCTTACCTAATAAATCTTCTTTGGTAATTTTTTGAAAGTTAAATTCAGCAAACGTCACCGCATCTAAATTATGCTGGCGGCTACCCGGATTTAACAAATATGAAGCTATCATACTATCACCAGCTAGGCCCCTTACTTTAATTCCTAAACTTGCCATCACCTCTATGTCGTATTTAATATTATGCCCATATTTTTTTATTTTTTTATCCTCAAAAATCGGTTTTAGCATTTCTAGCCATTCGTTTACCCTACTATTATTCCCTTGATAATTGAATAAGTTCACCTTTTTGGGATTTGGGATTTGAGATTTGTTTGGAAATTGGGAATTGGAAATTGGGAATTGGAAATTTATATAGTATGCTTCCCCTGCTTTCCAGGAAAAACTTATACCCAAAAGTTCAGCAGTAACAGAATCAAAACTGGCAGTCTCGGTGTCAAAAACAAATTCCTTTTGTTTTTTTAGCTTATTAAAAAACTTAACAAAATCTTTTTCCTGGTCAACTAAATAATATTTAAATTTAATTTTATCGCGCTCAAATTTATTTTCTGCGGTTTGGCTGGCCGGAGTTGTAGCGTGCGCCATAAGGTTTTGCAAGCGCGGCAGCAGTGAATTAAATTCCAAGCGGCTGAACAATTCTGCTGTCTGCTCCCTATTAAATGAACCGAAATTAGCATCTGTTAAATTAAATTTTATTGGCACATCGCATTTTATAGTCGCTAATTTCCGGCTTAAATAAGCATCGTTTTTATATTGCTTTAATAATTCTAAAATCCTTTCTTTAATTTTTTCCTTACTTTTGCCTGTCCCGCCTGCCCCGCTGCTGCGGTGGCTACTGCGGTGGATTTTTGCCTGCCCCGCTGCTGCGGTGGCCCCGCCGTAGAGGGGTGAACTTTTGAATTGATTTACATATTTATAAACGCCATCTAAAGTTTTAAATTCCTGCAAAAGTTCAATGGCTGTTTTTTCGCCTATTCCTTTGACCCCGGGAATATTGTCAGAAGGATCGCCGCGCAAAGCCTTGAAATCTATCATTTGCTCTGGTTCAAGGCCATAGCGCTGTTTAACTATTTTTGCGTCATAAAGGACTGAATCAGTTAGACCGCGTTTCATAGTAAAAACTTTGGTCTGGTCATTAATTAATTGCAAGGTGTCTAAATCTCCAGTGACAATAATTTTTTCTACTGTACCATCAACACTATGTGCTAAAGTACCAATTAAATCATCGGCTTCATAACCGGCCAATTCGTATATAGGGATGCCAAAGGCTTGGGCCACCTCTTTAACTTTGGGAATCTGCTGATATAATTCAGCTGGCGCCTTAACTCTGGTTGCTTTATATTTATCATACTCATCGTGCCTAAAAGTTTTTTCTTTCCGGTCCAATGTTAAAGCAACATAGTCAGGTTTAAATTCCCGTAATGCTTTAAGCAGAACTGCTGTAAAGCCATAAACTGCATTGACCATTTCCCCGGCTTTGGTAGTTAACGGCGGCAAGGCATGCCAACTGCGATGAATCAAAGCATTGCCGTCAATCACCATAAATTTTTTATTTTTAACGCTGAACATATAATAATATTACATCATAAGAAAATAGATAAAGCAAATAAAAAAACACTAAACTCTTTTTGAATAATTCAGCGCCTGAAATCACAATCAAAAATTATAAATCATAAATTTGCTCGGTGGACCGGAGGGGACTCGGACCCCTGACCTCCTCGTTGCAAACGAGGCGCTCTACCAGCTGAGACTACCGGCCCCTTTAAAATTTTCAAATATCAAATTACGATTTATGATTTATGATTAAATCTAAAATCGAAAATCTCAAATCGTAAATTATTTCATTGTGGCTGGCTCACTCTTATTAAAGGCGACAAAGCCCACTCTAAAAAACCGCCAATCAGATTAGTCATCACCAGCAAGCCAATAAAAATCACTATCAAGCCAATCAGCTTATAGCCTAAGCGCGAACCGCCCTCACTGCCTAAATGACTTTCAAAAAAAGCAATGCGGCCAAAATTATTAAGCAGCCATTCTGATTTTATAACTACCATAGCGCCAACTATAATTATAATAAAACCATATAAGATATGCATAAATAGTTTATCGGTTAAGCGGTTAATCAGTTAAGCGGTTTATTTTGACAACCAATTAACTGATCAACCGCTTAACTAAATTTATTTTACATAATTTAAAGGGTTGACTTTCCGGCCATTAATAATAACTTCAAAATGCAAATGCGAGCCGGTTGACCAGCCGGTTGAACCCATGGCGCCGATGGCTTCGCCCTTATCAACTTCATCGCCGACTTTACAATAAAATTTAGACAAATGACCATAGCGGGTCTTTTTGCCGCCGCCATGGTCAATCACTATCTGATTGCCATAGCCCTTGCCCCAGCCAGCATATTCTACCACTCCAGTATCGCTGGCATAAATCGGCGTGCCGACTTTATTGGCAATATCAATCCCGTAATGGCGCCAAGAAAAATATTGGGTAATATAATGGCCAACAGTCGGCCAATTCATCTTGTTGCCGCTTAATGGCTGGGCGCTGCCGGGCTTTAACAAATCGCGCAAAGCAGCCAATCCACTATAGCCGCTAGCGCTTGCCGGCGCATAATAACTTTTTCTGCCTCCGGGGATAATCAATTGCTGGCCGACTTTCAACTGTCCAGCAGCAGCTAATTTATTGGCCTCTAAAATCGCACTTTCTTCTACGCCGTAATTCTTGGCAATACTGCCTATATTATCACCGCTTTTAACTTTATGTATAACTCCGGTCAGTGGCAAGATTGTTAACTTGTCTCCCGGCCTGATTAAACTATAAGCGCTAAGATTATTCTCCCATAAAATCGTGTTAACACTCACTTCAAATTTTTCCGCGATAGTGCTAACTGTATCGCCGGGTTCAACGACATAATATACAATTTCATTTCTCGGCCGCTTAATCTTTTTAGTGGCTGCAAAATCCGGTCTAATTATTGCGCCGCCGCCTGATGATAAATTTTCTGTTTCTTCAAATAGGCCTATTTCATCAGGCAAGACCATTTCAGCTGCTGGCTGGCTTTTTAAAGCTGTTAAATTTTCCAAATAAGTTTGCTGCTCGGGCGAAATTATTTCTTCCTCGTCAAAATACTCCTCAATCAATTGATCATTGACGCCGAATTCAGCGGAAATAATTTCAGATAAAAATGTTTTACCAACCAATTCTTCGGCAGAAATTGCTTGGGTTTTGCTAGTCAAGCTAAAACCGACAAAAAATATTGTTAAAAATACAATAACAAAATGAATTAACTTTTGATTGGTTAAAAAAGAAATTTTACCGCGACTACTGCCTGACCAGCCGAACTTCTTGACCAGTGATGAGTAATAACGATAAAGTTTAACAACGAATTTGTAAAAAACAAAACGCAACACTAGCCGTCCCGGCCAAAAGACTAGCTTAACAAAAAAAGCGGTTATTAACCTCTTTAAAAATACCAATAGCTTGATTAAAAATATCAATATTTCTATTGATATCTTTTTAGTATTTCTAATTATATAGTTTATTTATAGTAGTTTATTTATAGCCTATTTAAATATAATAAACTACCATAACTATATTAACATTTTCGCCTCTTTTGGTCAAGAAATTATAGGGAAATTGTAGGGAACAATAATTATTGTTCCCTACTAAAAATTATACCTTTATTACTACTGGTAAAACCATTGGTCTTCTTTTGGTCTGGCTGAAGAGAAACTGTCCGATATCATTTCTGATTTTATTTTTAATATAATCGTCGTCAACCGGTGTTTTGGGCGCGCGATCTTTAACTATTTTCTTAACCTTCATTCTGGTTTTTTGAATTAATTCTTTATTTTCTTTCATGTAAACAAAGCCGCGGGAAATAATATCAGGATTGCCGATGGGCTCGCCGGTCTTTGAATCAATAGTGGCAATAATGACAATCATACCGTCGGCAGACATAACTCGCCGATCCCGTAAAACTATATTAGAAACATCGCCTACCCCTAGCCCGTCTACCATAATATAATTTGTCGGCACTTTTTCATTAGTCATTCTGCCGGATACCACGCCTTGCTGATTGCGGCTGAATTCAACTACTTGCCCATTATCAGCTACAAAAATCTTATTCTTGTCTAGGCCTACCTGCTCGGCTAATTCAGCATGAGCCCGCAGCATATAATGATTGCCCTCAATCGGCATAAAATATTCCGGCTTAAGTAGCCTCATCATCAGTTTTAAATCTTCCTGCATGGCATGGCCGCCGGCATGGACATCCATCATCTCATAATGAATGACCTTGGCTCCTTGCCTAACCATCATATCTTTTAAATTCTGAATGGTGCGTTCATTGCCAGGAATAACCGAGGAAGAAAAAATTACTGTATCGCCGCGCCTAAGATTGATCTGGCGATGCTCGCCGTTAACTACTTTCATTAAAAAAGCATTATTCTCGCCTTGAGCGCCGGTGCCTAAAATAATAATTTTGTCATCCGGCAATCTTATTAATTCGTGGTCAGTGGCTAAAATTTTTGGGTTAAATTTTAAATAACCAATCTGCTGGGCGATCTCTACATTATCATTCATACTTCGGCCCTGCAAATAAATCTTGCGTCCGAATTTTTCGGCCAAGTCAAATATTTTCTGGATGCGGCTAAGCTGCGAAGCAAAAGTACTGATAATAATCCTACCAGTTAATTTTTCAAATAGCCGGCTCATTTCATCGCCAATAGAAGATTCGGAAATCTGATAACCCGGCTGAGTTGAATCAGTAGAATCAGCCAGCAGCAACTTAACGCCGCGGCCGCCAATCTGGGCGATCCGGTTTAAATCCGCCGGCTTATCATTGACTGGCGAATAATCTATTTTAAAATCTCCAGTATGAATAATCACTCCCAGGGGAGTATAAATAATCACGGCAAAACAATCAGGGATAGAATGGTTGACGCGCAAAAATTCTACCTGAAAGTATTTACCCAACTGCAAACGCCTTGTCTCGTCAATTTCAGTAATTGCTAGTTTAGGGCATTTAACAAATTCCTTGGATCTTTTTCTAACTAAGCCAGCAGTTAACTTGCCCATAAACATCGGTGGATTGCCGATTTTACCAATTAGATGGGGAATAGCGCCAATATGATCATAATGCCCGTGACTGATAATTACTCCTTTAACCCAATTCTCTTTACCTTCTAAATAAGTAACATCAGGAATAATATAATCAATGCCCGGCATATCCTCTTCAGGAAACTGCAGGCCCATATCAATAATAATAACTTCCTTATTATATTCAAATAAAGTCATATTGCGGCCAACCTCTTCTAGACCGCCTAAAACTATAACCCTTAATTTGCCGCTTCCGATTGGGTTTGTTTCCCTCTCTGGCATAATGGCATAACGTTTAACAGACGGCCCGGAACTAGTCCTGCCGCTGGGAGAGACGTATCTCCTTGCTCTTGTTTTGTATTTAGTAATCATATTAGTTAGTTAAATAGTTAATCAGTTAATCGGTTTATGCTTAACTGATTAACCGCTTAACTGATTTCAGTGCCGAAGAGAGGATTTGAACCTCCACGGGATTGCTCCCGCAGCGCTCTGAACGCTGTGCGTCTACCAATTCCGCCACTCCGGCAATTTAAAAACCTAAAATTATATTAAGTTGATACATTACGAGTTACGAGTTATGAGTTACGCGCTTTTACCAAACAAGCCTTTTGCCAGTCTTAATATACCAATTGTTAATATCAGCTAAACGATTATATGGCATAAAAATATTTTTTACAGTAAATCCTTTAACTTTCTTGGCCTGAACATAGGTATAATTAGGACTATAAAGAAAGATAGCCGGCACTTCCTCGGCAATAATTTCCTGAAATTTAATATATTTTTCTCGACGAACATTTTTATCATTAGACAAACGGGCGTCTTCCAGCAATTTATCAACTTCTTTATTGGCATAATCAGCAATATTCAATCCGGCCTGACTAATTTGCGATGAGTGCCAAAAAGCGTAAGGATCCGGGTCGGCGCCAACCAATTCGCTATAAAGCAACGCGGAAAAATTCCTCTGTCTAATTACCTCTGACTGTATTTTATTGACTGGAATTAAATTAACAATTGTTCTTACTTTAATATCCTGCCAAAATTTGGCTGCTATTTCTGCCGCCTTAGCGTATTCCGGCATCTCAACAGTTATTAATTCAATAATAAAATAATCATTGCCTTTGGCTCGCCACTCTCCTGCGCCCAATAACACTTTAGCTTCCGCTTTTTTCCTGACAGCCTCATCGGCTGAATTAACTTCTACCTTAGCTTGATCAATATCCGCCTCGGTAATTGTTACTGCCTTCCAGCCAGCTTCATCTAATAGTTTGTTGGCGCTGGCAATATCATAATTATATTTTTTAATACTGGCATTATAGGCAAAGCTAGCGGAAATAATTGGTCCGTCAATCAAACGGGCGTTCTGCTCTTTGGCCTGGCTGATTATTTGATTTTTATCCAGAGCATAAGCCAGGGCTTGCCGCACTTTTTTATTTGCCAGAGCAGCATTAATTTTGGGATTAAAAAAGATAATAGCTAGCTGAGGCAAGCTTAATTGATAAAAATTTAAAGAATCTTTAGCTACAATTTTATTTTTAAACTGATCCGGCAGATAGCTGATGCCATTAACCAAGTTATTATTTAAGGCTGCGGTTAGTTCCTCAAAACTGGCAAAAAATTTAAAAGTAATTTTATCAATATAGGGCATTGGCCCATAATAATTCTCATTTTTAGATAACGTATAAGACCTAATGTTGCCAGACTTGTCTTTAACTAATGATTTAAATTTATAAGGGCCGGAGCCGATTGGTTTCAGATTCAATTCCGCCAAACTAGCGGCGCTGGGACTAACTTGTTGCCACGATTCTTGCGGCAAAATGCCAAAAATCAATAAGTCTAAAAACGCTGCATAAGGCTCGGCTAAAATAAACTTGATTGTCTGATCATCTACTGCTGCTATCTCAACGCCGCTAAAGCTTGTTCTTAAGGGAGACTTATATTGAGCATCTTTTATAGCATTAAAAGTAAAAATAATATCAGCCGCGGTTAGCGAGCCGCTGTTATGCCAGTTAACTCCAGTTTTAATTTTAATAGTATAATTTTTACCATCAGGGCTTATAGCATAACTTTCTGCTAAATCATTGATCAACTCTCCGCTGGCGCCCCGCTTAAATAAAGAAGAAAAGACCAAAGAAGTAATATCGCTATCAACATCATTAACGCTGGCGTACAACGGATTGATATATTTTGGCGCACCAACAACGCCTTCGCTATACTCGCCTCCGCTGGCTGGCAAATCTTGCAGATGATTAAGGTAAAACCTGGTTCCTAAAAAAAGAGAGCTTATTAAAATTAGCCAAAGACAACTATAAACAACTCGTAATTCCCAAACATTTAAATAACGCTTAATATACTTGAGTTGAGCGCAGTTTGGCCACCTGGTTTGAGATAGAGAGCAGACTAATTTTTTGTCTAAGTCAACCTTATTAGAAATTCCGTTTCTCGGGGGGGTTATATTTTTACCTAACCGCAGCAAGTTGCGGAGCATATTTCTAACAGGGTCAATTTGCTGCTTACCATTTTTAATTAAATCATTTTTGAACTTAGTGCCACTAAAATGCCTGCGGCAAAGCCAATAAAAATTTACCAAAGCTAACTTGGCTTTATTAATTATCCTCCTTATTTTATTAATAATTGATGAGTCCACAAAAATAAATTTGAGGTAATTGCATTTAAGACCTTTTGCAAATGTCATTGCGAGGAAGTTGCGGAGTGAAACGGAGCCCCGCAAATGCGGGGTCGCTCGCAATGACAATAATTAATGTTATTTTGCAAGAGGTCTTATAAACAAGCTATGCTTGATAGATAATTATGCCGGCTAGAGAGATTAGAAAAAATAGTATGACTAATACTATAGTAGCAATAAATAATTTTTTTTCAATACCTCGTTTAGTCCGATAAACATTGCCTGTTCCGCCAAAAATATTTGACAAGCCAGAGCCGCGATTTTGCAGTAAAACCGCTACCATTAACAATATGGCAATAACTACTTGTAATAATTGGATATTGCGCAAAGTGAACATAATAATTACTTAGCTTGGTTAACTTCAGTTATTATTCTGGCCAAAATATCCTGATGATAAACAGCCAAATCAGCCAAGATTTTTCTGTCTAAAGCAATTTTATCGGACTTTAAAATATTAATAAACTTGGAATATGACAAACCGTGTTGCCGGACGAATGAGCTAATTTTAATCTGCCATAAAGCCCGATTTACTCGCTTTTTTTTCTTGCGGTCAACATAAGCATGCGCCCCGGCTTTAAGCACCGCTGTTTTGGCTAAACGAATCAGTTTCTTCCTACCCCATTTATAACCTTTAACTTTTTTGAGCAAGGTTCTTCTCTTTTTTATATGGCTAATTCCTCTGCTTACTCTTGACATATTGATAATATGGGATTATTAAGATTATTGAGATATTTGGGATTATTGGGATTATTGGAAATAAACAATTTTTATCCTAAATATCTTAAAAATCCTAAATATCCCAAAAATCTTATTTTAATTATACGGTATTAACTGCTTAATAACGCGAGTTTCTGTATCTTTAACCAGAATATCACGACGCTTAGACCTAGTAACCCTGCCTGATTCGCTGGCATTAAAATGATCCTGGCCAGCTTTGCGATGGATAATTTTATTTTTTCTGGTTATTTTAAAACGTTTGGCAGTAGCTTTATGAGTTTTGATTTTTGGCATATTAGTAAAATTCAGAAATTAATAGAAATTAACTCGCTACGCTCGTGAGATTTATTGAAATGAAATAACTTATTATATATATTTTACCTTATAAAAACTAACAACAAATTTCTATAAATTTCTATAAAATATGGGCTATAGATTATTTTTGAGATGAGCTCTAACAAAAAACAGGTCAAGCTGCCTGATTTTCGTCCTCAATGTTATTGCTTATTTATCAATATTATACTAAACCTTCCGCCTTGTTTTGTCAAGCCCGGCTCAACTTCTATATTTAAAGATTGGTCTTGACGCAACATATCAATAAATTTATTAATAACCTCATCGGCCTTTCTCGGGTGCTGTCTCTCGCGCCCTTTAAGTATCAGCTCTAGCTTGAGTTTGTGCCCTTTAGCTAAAAATTTTTTGGCCTGGTCAAGACGGAAAGCAAAATCATGCTGGCTAATGCGCACCGAAATTCTAATGCCCTTAAGATCAACTTTTTTCTGCTTAACTTTCTGGCGCTGGCTTTCCTTTTCTTTTTTATATTTAAATTGGCCATAATCCATGATTTTAACTACTGGCGGATTTGCCTTGGGATTTACTTCTACCAAATCCAAACCAACTTCTTCAGCCAGAGCCAAAGCCCGGCTGGTTGCAACAGCGCCTAAACTTTCTCCAGCCGCATTAACTAAGCTGACTAAAGGATATTTTATTTGTTGGTTGACCAAAAACCTTTTTTTTTGATTATCAGGTCTTGGTCGGTGATAAACTCGACGCATAAATTATTTATTAGAGCGGGTGAGCGGAATCGCCCAGTCATCCGACTGGGCGTCAGGTCGGATGACCTGACGGACCCAAATTATAAATTGCGAACCAAAATACATTTGGAGCGGGTAACGGGAATCGAACCCGTATCTCTACCTTGGCAAGGTAATATAATAACCATTATACGATACCCGCGGAACGGATTTCGGATGTCAGATGTTGGATTTAAATTTTTATGTGCTCTATTCTGAAAATAGTCCGAACATTTTTTCAGACTGTCCGAAAACTCTGTTTTGTCATTTCGCCCCGAGCTTGTCGAGGGGGAGAAATCTTTAATACTTAGCTAAGAGCGACTAACATCTATTAAAGATCTTTCCCCCGCATTTGCGGGGTCAAGATGACAATTTTCGGACAGTCTAGACGGCCAGCCTCCCCAAAAAATTTGAGCGGCTTTGCCACGTTCTTTAACAACTTGCCATGTAGCAAAACAAAGTTTTTGCTACTAATGTAATTTACTGGTAAAACCCTTATTTCCCCACCCCGCAGTACTGCGGGGTAGATTTGTGGGTGATTACAGTTGGTAAGCGCTAATTAATGAATTATAGTTAATATTAGCTAATAATGGGTAATGCGTAAGTCCTGTTATTTATTTATTCCAATAAACGGACTGGCCTCTCCCCAGTAGGTTGGAACCTTCCCATCCCATTTTTCTATCCAGCGAAGCTCTACCACTTTGGGGTTAGCCATTAAAGCCTACGCCTCAATTTGAATAGCCCTGGCCTTGCCTTCCGCCTCGGAAATTTTTTGCTCTTTTTCAATTCTTATTCTTTCCAAATCCCTTTCTGCTTTCAATTTGAGCTGCTCGGCAGTTACCTTAGCTTCAATCGCGGTATTAAATGCTTCTGAAAAAGAGAAGTCAATGATATTAAACCCATCAACCACAATGAAGTTTTCCAGCAACCTATTTGTAAGATTATCTTTGATGTGTTCTTTCACTTCTTCTCTCTTTGTAATCAGTTCCTCGGCGGTGAACTTCGCGACTGTCGCCTTGACTGCTTCCTGAATGGAGGGAGCGATAATGCGAGTGTTGTAATCTTTTCCCACCTCTTGCCAAACCCTATTTACCGAATCCGGTGCAAGATGATAATTTAAAGCAATTCTGGATGTTACCATTTGTAAATCTTTGGAAGACGCGCTGGCCGGAACTTCATCCTTCTGAGTCTTCACATCTATTTTCACTACACTATGAATAATGGGTATCTTAAAATAAAGCCCTTCCCCAAGAATTTTATCTTTGACTGCTCCGAATTGAAGAAACACTCCCCGCTCTCCCGCCCCAACGGTGCCAAAACTGCCAAAAATAATCACAAGAGCAATTATTCCGATAACTGCGGAAGAAATAATTTTTTTTATTTTCATCTCAATTATTTTTTCATTTATCTGGTCCATATTTGAGTTCGTTAAAATGAATTACCCCACCGCAAGCGGATGGGGTTTCCCGTCCAGTTGCCGCGGTTAGTTATTTAAAACAATTTTAACTGTGCAAAGCCTTTGTGATCTGTTTCCTTATTATATACCGCGTATGTGCGGCTATGGAATAACTTGGCATATGCCACAATTGTACCATAACACGCTTACGCGCAAAGGGGGATATCCCCCTTTGAACCCCCTTAATATGTTCCCCGCCGCAAGCGGACGGGGTAAATGACTAATTTAATTATTATTTTTTTCGACCTTTAATGACATTGAAAAATTTTATAATTTCGCCTGATGAATAACATGCTGTGGGAAAGGAATTTCTATACCCTCTTGGTCAAATGCAATTTTGAGTCGTTTGCGAAGTTCTCCGGTAACATCCCATTGCTTGAGTGGTTTTGTATCACCAAGGATTTTAATGACAATTGACGAGTCAGCAAAGTCGTCAATTCTTAAAAATTGCGGGGCTGTTAGAATATGTTCTTTCCACGCCGGGTCTTCCGCTAATTCTTTACCAACTTTATTCACTACCGAGATTACTTGTTCAAGATTTGAGCTATAAGAAATGCCAATATTCAGATTAACTCTGGCGAATTGTTTTGAAAGATTCGATACCTTTTTAATCTCTCCGTGAGGAACATGATGCACAATTCCGTCAAGATCTCGCAGAGTTGTCATTCGCATACTGATGTCTTCAACTAATCCGCAAGTTCCGTCAAAACAGACCACATCTCCAATCCGGTACTGGTTTTCCATAATAATAAAAAGGCCAGCGATAAGATCGCGAATAAGATACTGTCCTCCGAAACCGAAAGCAAGACCGGCAATTCCGGCGGCCGCAAGAAGCGGGCCTATAGCAATACCTGTTTCTTGAAGAATCATCAAAAGAGCCAAGAGCCAAACAAATATTCCAAGCGAAACAGTGAAAATACGGATTAAAGTGTCTTCTCGCTTCCTCTCTGCTTCTTTTGTCAAAAAGTGGTCGGAAATAATAATCTTTCTTATGATTTTTTCAATGAAAATTCCGGCGAATTTACGGATAAGATAAGCAACAAGAACGATTGCGACAATTTTTATGCCGTGATTAAAAAACCAAGGTGTTGTATTGCGAATAATATTTAAAAGCATAGCCAACATATGAGTATGATTAAAATTTTTTTTCCTCCAAAATTAAAATATGGTTCAAGCCGATATTTTTATATTACCTTAGTTTTTAATTTTTGTATAGATGAACGAAAATTAATGTGCCGAGGGAGGGGCTCGAACCCACGCAGTAATTTACGATTTCTGATTTTCGATTTTCGATTAAAAATTAAATCGTAAATCTAAAATCTGAAATCTGAAATATCTTCGTGGTCCAGGTGGGAGTCGAACCCACATGCTTATTAAAGCACAACATTTTAAGTGTTGCGCGTATACCAGTTCCGCCACTGGACCGGGGTAATTACGATTTATGATTTTCGATTTTAGATTTATTACTTCTGGCTGTTCTTTTGGCGGAAACCATAATTGCCACAATCTCATTCGCCTCTTTTAATAAGGGCTCAACTAATTCTTTCTTTACCAAATCGCATTCAATAATAATTTCCAACCAAAAAGCGCTTTCGTCTGCCTCTTCTTCAACCACTGATAATTTAGAGATAAAATCGGGCATTGACCGGCTCCGGCAGACCGCCCGATAATTTGAAGCGACTGAAGTACC
>Ga0210004_1000848_pt1 | contig 18615 bp, 18 predicted proteins | sample CryGey13umfilter_FD_185450 | JGI IMG/M metagenome (GOLD analysis project Ga0210004, IMG submission 185450) | Groundwater microbial communities from aquifer in Utah, USA - Crystal Geyser 4/8/14 3 um filter (SPAdes) (version 3) | ecosystem: Environmental > Aquatic > Deep subsurface > Groundwater...
TGAAGGAGGAAAAAGGGAGGCGCTAAGGTATTTATTGGAAAAAGAGAAAGGATTTTTTGCCGAAGGCCATCCTTTTGCTTTTGCCCTTTTCCCAGGCAACTGCAATCTGTGTGGTGAATGTGAGTTTGATGCGGGCGAAAGATGCCCGCATTTTACAAACGTCAGACCTTCGGTGGATGCCGTCGGAATCGAAATAAGCTCATTCATGAAAATCGACTTCAGTGAAAATGTATTATATGGGCTGATCCTGGTCGATTAATTTCGAAAAAAGGAAGCTGAGGGGAAAATTACCATGTTGCTGAAAAATCTGGAAAGTATCGTCATATTGGTTACCATGAAGTGCAACTGCAATTGTGCTCACTGCTTCTATTTTCCACGGACTGATAACCACTATCCCATAGATCCGGATATGGTTGAGGATTGTCTGAAGAGTATTGAGGGGCATCACAATGTAAAAACTATACATTTTACAGGTGGTGAGCCCTTCTACTATTATGAAACTCTACTTTCGTGCATCGAAAGGTGCAGGAAGTTAGGATTCAAGAGCTTTTCTGTCTCCACCAATGCCGGTTGGGCTGATAGTCTCTCTCTGGCTCAGGAGAGGGTGAGACAACTTCGCGAGCTTGGGGTATCCGGTATTCAAACGAGCGCCGATGCCTTTCATCAGAAGGCGGTGCCCCTGGAAAGGGTCCTCAATGTACTTAAAGCCGGCAACACGGGGATGGAAACGGGAAGGTATGATCCATCCACATGTGTTGAGTCAACATACTTAGGTTATAGAACCTATGACTGCCCGGTCAATAGGGAGAATGACGAGATTATAAGAAAGATCTGGGATGCAGGATTCTATGTTCAGACAAATGTAACTACGGCTCACGGGAGGAGCAGTTTTCTTATCCCCCATGAACTCCATATCAACAAAAGACTGGATAGAAAATGCTGGGATTTTGTACTCGGTGTATTGCATCCTGATGGACCTATCGCTGTTCTAATTGACCCGGATGGCTATGTGGATGGTTGTTTCGGGGTTCCCCTTGGCAATCTGTACAAAGAAAGTATGCTCAGTATTTTTCAACGTTATTTCACCAATCCCGGACCCATCATCAGCGCACTTCATAGAGAAGGAGCCCTGGGACTGAAACGGCTTGCCGTTGAGCGGGGATTTAAAGCCGCCGATAGCTATTATGATGAATGTCATCTCTGTCACATGGCGAGAAATTATTTAAAAGAACACTGTGTCGATGAGTTTGGTGAGTTTCTCAATCCCGATGCCTGTTATCCTTCGATTGTCGATGATAATGAGCATCCATTTGAGGATTGGTCTCCGGTTGAGACAGAGAAACAATCTCAGACTTCCTTGTCCTTGAAATGTTTTTTGTCAACAAGAATGTAAATTATGCCCGCTATGCCTATTATGCTGAGAACAATGAAAAGTATGCCTACTGCTGTCATTTTATTATCTCCTTTCCATCTAAAAGGTAAGCGCAGAAGAAAAAGGTAATCATGGCAATAAGACCGCTTATAAAAACCCAGATTTTGAATTCTTCCGGTCTTAGAATTTGAAAGATTATTACCGTGCCGAATATGATTTTAACAATATCATAAAGAAGTTTTGATAAATTTTGTTTTTGTATCTCATTTTTGACTAGTTTCATGGCTCAATAATATGTTTTCCACGATGGGAAGTCAAGAGAAAAAGGGGTGTAAGGAGGACGTTGCCCATTTCACGAAAAAAGCTGACGGGTAGATTGAGCTTGAAATAAGGGAAGCTGAAGTGAGGGACCTTCCTCCCACGAGGGGAGGGGGAGGGTGTTGGCACTGGCGACCCTGCTGGTGGGGGTATCCATATTGGCGGTAGGAGCTGGCGATACGAATTCCGGATTCAAGGAGGTGATGAAAAAATAAGGTAAGTAGTGATTAGTGAACAGTGGACAGTGGACAGTGGACAGTGGACAGTGAACAGCGAACAGCGAGACTGCCGTTATCACTATCACTAAACACCTGCCACTGTTCACTGAACATCGGCCACTGGAGTGAACAGTTGTTTCCTGACCACTAAACACCGGTCACTGACAACTGCTCTTCTGGGAAGGTTGGCAAGTAGGTGGTCCTAAGCCAGGAGACCTCTCATTCCCAAAACCTCGATGAAAGGAGATTTAAAATGTATAAGATTTTTAGGATGCTGATGATGTTATTTGTTTTGGTTTCATTCCTAACTCTCCCCCTGCTCGGTTTGGCTGAAGAAAATACCACCGGGGAGGAGGTTAAGAAGGAAGAAAAGAAAGAAGAGGCTAAAAAAGAGGGAAAAGAAGCGACCAAATTGGAAGAGATGGTGGTGACGGCGACACGCGACATAAAGGTGCTTGATACCCCGGCATCTATTTCGGTGATAACCGCCAAAGACCTTGAGGGACAGGGTATAACAAATATAGGGGATGCCATTGTCAGGATCCCGGGCGTCTTCGACAAGAGTTCAAGTAGAGCATACTATAACATTGATATAAGAGGAACGCTCAGCCCTTCCGCAGGGGGACCGCTTGTACTGATAGATGGAGTACCGCAGGATATCGGCTTGTTCGGCTATAGTTACATCGGAACGATTCCTGTGTCGGATATTGAGCGTATCGAGGTCCTTCGCTCACCCGGCTCGACCGCCTTCGGCACTGATTCAGCGCGTGGTGTGATCAGCATTGTCACCAAAAAGGGCAAAAAGGATCAGCCCCTTAGATTCAATGCCACGGCATCCGGCGGGTCATGGAAAACATTCAATGAATCTGCAGCCTTGTCCGGTGGTGTGGATAAATGGGACTTTTCCCTTACCGGATCCCGCACTGACACAGACGGTTATGTGCATGATGTTGATAGGCGAAGCGCAACGCGTCTGAAGGCAGGATATAACTTTTCTAATCGTGCAAGACTGGGGATTAATCTCAGTTATGTTGATAACGAGTTTGATACTGCTGTGGGGAAGAATTTATATGCGCTCAATACGGACAGACGGGCTGCCGATTTTTCCGAATCGCCAACGGCAGAAAAAACGATGCACTCTGAGAAGGATCTGAAGATTTCAAGCTATGCAATAGATTACAAGTACAGAGGAGGGGAATTATTTTTAAATTCTCTTGCCGCCGTGACCGTTGTCGATGAATTCTACCACTACGGACGTTATACATATACTTCCCCCAAGAGTGTTTATAATGATGACCGTGATCAGAAAAGATACAAGTTTGATCTGTCTGGCGGCTATAACTTTGGCAAAGGTCTCTTTCAATACACGCCGACACTGGGATTCAGCATGGAAAAAACCTCTATGGAGGGTCGTAGAGATTATTACAATGATCCCGTTGGCAAGGCCTCAAGCAAAAGAAAGGCTGATATTGACTATGATCAGGATAAGTACGGTCTATTTTTCCAGAATCGGTTTTTGTTAGGCGATCACTGGGAGCTGAACGCTGGCGTCAGGCGGGACCACGTAGAATACGATGTAAAAAACAAAAATGGGAACAGAACCGATACACACCACACCGAGTATTCCTGGTCTGTCGCTCCCGCCTACCACTGGAACGATCGCGCAACAACCTATGTGTCTGCAGGAAAATCCTACTGGTATCCCGTTGCTTATTATTACAAGGATGCCATGGAGAGGATGAATCCGGAAAATCTCCCGGAGAATCTGAAGCCGGAGAGCTCTCTCATATATGAGCTGGGTCACAAGCAAAGCCTGGCAGGATGGGCGAATGTTAGTCTCACGCTTTTTTGGATGGAATACAAGGACAAATTCGATTTATTCTATGATTCCACTCAAAAGTACGCCGGGACTAAAAACACCGGAGATTCGGAGCACAAGGGAGTTGAGCTGGCGGTGGACGGAAGGGTCTGCCGGTGGTTTGGTTACAGGCTGTCCGGAACATATATGGTGGCGAAATGGACCAGCGGCAGGGAGCGGGTTTATACCTGGGAAACCCTGACAAGCCAGGACTTCCGCAACCTTGACGGCTATGACCTGCCCAGAGTTCCCAATTACAAGTATATGGTGGGGCTTGATTTTTATCCCCTTCAAAATCTGAAGTTCAATATCGATGTCAATGGAGCCGGACCTTATTACGTGGATTATCTGAATCGAATCGAATACAGCGGAAAGACGACCGTTGATACGGGCCTTCGTTATGAGCTAACAAACTGGTCCTTCTGGGTCCTGGGAAAGAACATCTTCGATAAGAAGATAGAGTCGGTCTTAAATTCAACCGGTAAACTAAATTCAAGCGCCGGTGAAATAGAGCGAAACGGCAAGTACGCCAATAGCTACTATCCCAAAAATGGCCAGTATTTTGAAGCTGGTATTACATACCACTTTTAATTGAGAACAGCAAGGCAGGGTCAGGTTTCAAATAGCGCGGTATCTGACCCTGCGCCTGTAGGAAAAGAGGGTGGCCAAAACAAACATTGAAATAATAAAAGAGAAACATCCCTGTTTCAGCAATAGGGCGCATTTCAAATATGGCAGGATTCACCTGCCGGTGGCCCCGAAGTGCAATATCCGGTGCCGGTACTGTGAGATTAAATTAGGGTGTGTAGAAGACCGGCCAGGTGTGACGGAAAAGATACTATCTCCATTGGAGGCTATGGAGATGCTGAGGAATGCAGTTAAGCGGGATTATCCTCTCAGAGTTGTGGCTGTTGCGGGACCGGGAGAACCATTGGCTAACCGGCAGACCTTTGAAGTTTTAAAAATGGCGAAGGAGGAGTTTCCTCATCTGATAAGGTGTGTTGCCACCAACGGCCTTGCCCTGTATGAATGCGCAGAGTTACTTGAAAGGATAGGCATTAATACCGTTACAGTTACCGTGAATGCGATTGATCCTGAAGTTGGGGCAAAGATCTACGAATATGTAAGGGTTAATGGAAGGAAACATACCGGAATAGAAGCAGCAGAGATATTAATAAACCGCCAGCAGGAGGGGGTGAAAGAAGTCGTCTCCCGGGGTATGGTGGTAAAGATAAATACAGTGCTTATTCCGGATATCAATGGAGGCCATCTTACTGAGTTAGCCAGGGTATATAAACAATTGGGGGCGAATATCATGAACATCACGCCTCTAATTCCAGTAGGGAAATTTGCACATATGAGGCCACCGACCCCTGAAGAGCTTTCTCGTGCCCGTGTTGCCTGCGGAGAGCATATAGAGCAATTCAAAATGTGTAAACAGTGCCGGGCAGATGCCTGCGGCATTCCGGGAGGTGACGATGAATCAATGGGACCAGATTGCCTTTGAATATGACCCGAAAAGCCCTTTCAGGAGGGTGTGGACAAAACCGTCTGTCTTGATCAAGATGTTTGAAGATGCCCTGGACGGCTGTCATGAAGTTCTGGATGTGGGCTGTGGAGCAGGGTGTCTTGCGGTTCCGCTGGCTAAAAAATTCGAGGTCCATGGGCTGGATTTTTCGAAAGAGATGCTGAATCTGGCTGCAAGGAGATCAGGAGAATCAGATGTAAAAGTAAATCTTAATCATGGAGACAGCCAGGCCATGCCCTTTGACGACAATTTCTTCGATGGCGCCTACTGCAAATTTGCCCTCTGGCCTCTGAAAGACCCTGAAAAGGCATTAAGAGAGATGATCAGGGTGGTCAGACCGGGTGGCCGGGTGGTGATCATGGAGGTGGACAGGAAGAAGAAGTATGAAGGACATAAGATGTCATTCAAAAGCAAAATTTTCTATTCAATATATCGGATAATTACACGCACTTTGTTCGGGAAAAAAGATACGAAAAAGATATGGAAGGCATTAATGGCGGAGACAGAATCAAATCCCCTGGTAAACCTGAAGATGGTAAAAGAATTCATAGAAGGTCTGGGCTGTCGGATTCTTTACTATGACACAGAAATACAGGAAAAGACTTATACCTTCATCGGCAAGTTGATAAGTTCCGAACACGAAAAGTATTTTCTATGCGTAGCAAAGAAAGGAGGATAAATGAGTAATAATCAGAAACCGAAATTTTCTAAAGCCCTGGTCGGCGCATACGGCACAATAAGCATGATCGTGCATGCAATGGCCTGCCAGCCTGCCAAGAATGCCGGCGCCCTCGTGGCGGTCAATGCTATCTCTGATGCAGTCCCTCTGATCCATGGTCCTTTAGGGTGTGGAGGACTCCGAAAGATGAACTCTTTCGGTGTCCACTCACTTTTTCCTGATACCCCATGCACCAACTTAATGGAGTTGGAGCTGGTTTATGGGGCGGAGAAAAAGCTGAGAAGAGGAATTGTGGAAACGTATGAAAGGTACCGTCCTGCTCTTATTGTGGTCGTACCTACCTGTCCCAGCGATATGATCGGCGATGACCTGGCGGCAGCGGTAAGGCAGGCTAAAAAAGAGGTCGGCTGTGAAGTCGTTTACTCCACCGGAGAGCTGATCAAGGGGAGGCCCATCGGCTACCATGATGTCCTATGCTCCCTTTTTGACCAACTGCTGCCTGATGGGATGGAGATTCAAAAGATGGAGAACTCGGTTAACCTCATCACCTTTCCCATCCACAGCGTTAACAACAAGCTTGGCGAAATGGTGGATATCTTAGAAGAGATCGGCATAAAGGTGAATAAAATATTCTTTGACAATACATCTCTTAAAGATATCTACGACCTTCCCCGCGCAGTGCTTAATATCACTGACCTCCCTTTACCGTGGCTTGACCGGATGAAGGAACGGTTCGGCGTTCCCTTTTATGCTACTTCCTCCCTGGATCATCCCACCGACCCCAAGGAGATCAATCCCCACGGTATGGAAAACAGCGCCCGTATATTTTTAAAGATAGCCGACCTTCTGGGGAAGCGGGATAGGGCAGAAGCAGTGGTAAAAAAAAGGAAACAATATGCAGAGGAAAGGCTTATGGAGGAGACAAAAGGACTTAAAGGAAAGAAGGTGGCCGTGGTTGGGGGGTTCTTCTTCGGCATGGGGTTATTGCTGGTGAGGGAGATGGGCATGGAGGCAAGTGTATTAATCTACAAGACTTACGGCCTTGAAAGCCACGGGATGGGCAGAAACGCCCTGAAACAGATCATGGATATGGATCGGGAAGTGGCTAAACACTACGGATCGGAGCCTTTGGTGCTCATCAATCCGACTCATGGGGAGGAGATAAGGGCCATCAGAGAATCGGAAACCGATCTGGTGATCGCCCCGGGTGCAGACATCTTTCGTTACCATGGGGAAGGGATAAGGGCATTTGATTCCATGAAGTTCTATATGGACTCCCTGCGAATCGGGTTTGAATGCCCGGTAGAACTGGCCTTGATGCTGAAAAAAGCGCTTGAAAGACCTGCAAAGAAAAACCCGCTTCTTTCCATGCTGGACTATGACCGATATGAATCTAATCTTCACCCCTCCTGGGTAAAACTGGAAAATGTCTGGAGGGCGGTTATCGAAGGGGCGGATGGGGGGTGTTTATATGGGTGAAATTATTTATGATTCTTATCCGAATTCCAAATTGTTGGGAGCAATGAGGGCATTGACCGGTGTTCGAGATGCCGTGGGTATTGTGCATGGACGAAGCTGTTGTCATGCGGACAGCCTGCTCTTTCACGTTTTGACCTCACCCAATGACGATATAAGACTTGTTGGCAGCGGTATGCGGGCACAGGATATCTCTGTCGGCGGCCACCGAAAACTCTCGCTGGCTATCCGTTCTGCTTATAAGGAATTTAACCCGGCGTTGATAGCCATTCTGGTGGCCAGCGTGCCCACCCTAATGGGGGATGATGTGGATGGAACCATAGCTGCGATGGAAAGACAGATTCCGTGCAAAATTTGCAGTTTCCCCTGCGCCGGCTATCAAGGTCATATGAATGAGGGATATGAGGAAGTCTTATCCCGTCTTACGCAATATATGATCCCCTCCAGCCACATCAGCGATATGGTGAACATCATCGGTTTCAAGTCTGATGAGCCGCACGGGGCAGCCAATTTAGGAGAGGTCAAACGAATGCTTGCTGATCAGGGTGTAAAGGTAAACGCTGTCCTGACTTCATCCAGCTTTGAAGAGATAAAGACGGCCCCGAGAGCCTCCGTGAATGTGGTCCTGGGAGGCGATGGGCTTGGCTGCGCCCGTTTGATGGAGGAACAATTTGGCGTTCCTTATGTGACAGTTCCATATCCATTCGGATGGGGGCAGTCCATCGAATTTCTTGAGAGAGTGACCGGAGCGCTCGGCAAGAAGCTCAACCAGGAGATCATCTCCCAGGAAAAAGACCGGATCAAAGAGAAATTGCAGAAGGTTTATACCTACCTCCAGGGTATCTATGGGCTCCCTGCGGCTGTTGTGGGAGAAGGCGGAAGGGTCTTTCATCTGGCCAGATTTTTAAGTGACGAGATTGGCCTGAAGATAAAACTGCTTTCGGTTGCCTCCAAGAATCCGGTCCTGGAGGAGATAAAAAGGGAAGACAGTTACTTTGAAGAGCTGTTCATCACACCGGATCATTTCAGGATGGAAGAGGCCATCAGGGCCAAAGATGTGGAGATGATATTCGGCTCCACTGCGGAGAAAAGATTGTCAAAAGAGTTGAATATACCCTTGATCAGAACTGCATATCCGATCCTGGATGAAGTCGCGATCTCCGATATGCCGCACGTGGGATTCAAGGGAATCATAAACCTGACAGAACAGGTCATTAATGCGGTGATTAGTAGTTCATGAAAGGAGCATGTGATGGAGAATAATTTGCGGCAGATAGCCTTTTTTGGGAAGGGAGGAATCGGAAAATCAACCATTGCATCCAATGTGGCAGCCGCCCTGGCAGATAGGGGTTTGAAGGTTATGATGATAGGGTGTGATCCAAAGTCCGACTGCACCAGGAATCTGCGGGGCGATGTTGAGATACCTACCATCTCGGAAGTTCTGAGGGGAAAGGTGGAGGCCCAGCTTGAGCTGGACGAGTTTATCTACGGCAAGGATGTGAAGATGGAGGAGGTGGTTTATGAGGGTTACAAAGGTGTACTCTGCGCTGAGGCAGGTGGTCCGGAGCCGGGCGTGGGTTGTGCGGGACGGGGTATTGTGGTGGCTGTGGAGCTTTTGAAAAGGATTGGTGTATTTGCTGAATATAAGCCCAATGTGGTGATCTATGACATATTGGGTGATATTGTCTGTGGCGGGTTCGGCATGAATTTGAGAAAAGGCATGGCAGATCAGGCCATTGTTGTCACCTCAGCCGACTATTTGTCTATCTATGCTGCCAACAATATCTGTAAAGGCATCGCCCGCTATGCAGATCGCCAGGGGACGCCGTTAGGCGGATTCATCTATAATGTTCGAGGGGCTGTGGATGATTTCGAGCTGGTAAAAGAATTTTGTAAGCAGACTGGCGCCAGGGTTATTGGCTCTATACCCGGGGATATGAACATTACGGAAAACGAGATATACGGTCAGACCACTATTGAACGGCAGCCTGATTCAGATATAGCCCAAAGATTCCGTGACCTGGCGAGTCGGATCATGGAAAACACGGATCGGATTACGCCTGTTCCCTTAAAGAATGAAGAATTGATTGAACTGGCCAAACGGATACGGGAGAAGGCCAGAAAGCAAGTAGAACAAAAGCCAACTAACCGTGAACCGTGAACCTGACAACCTGAGCAGTTACAAAGATGAAAGACAGGAGGATTGATTACCAGAATGGCTGACAAGAAAAAGCGTATAGAGATTGCCCTCTATGGAAAGGGGGGGATAGGGAAATCGACTATAGCGTCGAATCTGTCGGCCGCCTTTTCCGCTCTGGGGCTTAAGGTGTTGCAGATCGGGTGCGATCCAAAGGCCGATTCCACACGCAATCTTATGGGAAGAAGGATTCCCACTGTCCTGGGGACCCTGCGGGAAAAGGGCTATTCGCAGGATTTCAAAGAAGAGGCATTCATATATTATGGCTTTTCCCATATCGGGTGCGTGGAGGCCGGGGGCCCTGAACCGGGGGTGGGCTGCGCGGGCCGCGGCATCATCAGCATGATCGAGACCCTGAAGAAACTGGGGGTGTTTGAACGGGATTGGGACGTGATCCTCTATGACGTGCTCGGCGATATTGTCTGCGGGGGGTTTTCCGTTCCCATAAGAGAGGGATTTGCCGAGGCCATCTATATCGTGACCTCCGGTGAATTCATGCCCCTGTATGCGGCCAATAATATCATGAAAGGGATCAAGCGGTTCTCCGATCGTGGCGGGTCCCTGTTGGGGGGCCTGATCCACAATTCCCGGGGAAAAGGCGGAGACAGGGACATCGTTGATGAGTTTGCGCAATTGACAGGGACAAGGGTGATTCAGACCATTCCGAGAAGTGATGAAATCCTATTATCTGAACTTGAGCAAAAAACAGTGATCGAAAGAAATTCAGATCCCGGCATAGCCCAGGTGTTCAAGGACATGGCGATGAGCATCATCAATAACAGGGATTATCGGTATCCAAGGCCTCTTTCCGACGACAGGATGGATGAGTTGGGGAGGTTTATTGCCGAAAATTTGAGGGATTAATCCTGAAGGGAGACAGGATCAATGGAAACAGATGTTTTTTCAAATTACATGTTCAAACCGGATTGGGCGGGCATGTGGGAAAAAGGAATAAAGAGCGCCTGGGCCGATGATATGGTGGCCAGACATGGCTCCATAAACAGGGCCTGGGATAATTATGCCGATGAGTATGAAAACGGCGAGATCAAATTCTCCAACCGGGCGGATCTCATAGGCAAGATCATCGCGCCCGGACCTGAGAGTGTTCTGGATATCGGAGGCGGTACGGGCGTTTTTGCCGTCCCCCTTGCTCGGTCTGTAAAGAGGGTGGTCGTGGCCGAGCCCTCAGAAGGGATGCTGAATGTCCTGAAGGACAAGGCCGGGAAGGAGGGCCTGGACAACATTGTCTATGTCATGAAGAGATGGGAGGACATAACCTGTGACGAGGCCCTTGGCCTGAACGACGGAAGACCCTATGACGCTGTTCTGGCCTCCCATTCCATCTATTATATCGGCGATCTGCACAGGTCCTTTTTAAAGATGAACGATGTCAGCAAGGGGTTTGTCTACCTGTTCACCGGCTGTTCCGGCCATATGAGGGATAAGGCCTATGAAAAGCTTTATCTTGTCCTGCACAAGAAACCTCTCCCGCCATACCCTGATTATTCCTTCCTTTATATGGTAATCAGAGAAGTAGGCATACAGCCCCACATCGAGATGATTGAAGCAAGGGTGAAAAGGCCGATCAAAGACGTTCAGGAACTCGTTGACAGGTGGAAGAAATATCTTGACACAGATGAATTCAGCAAGAAACAGGAGGATGCCATCAGGGAATATCTATCTGACAAGGTAAAGGAAGAAGATGGAACATTTTTTCACTGCTATAATTATAAGAATGCCCTGATTTATTGGAAGATCGAGCAAAATGGCGTGGAGGCGGGGTCATGAAGAGGATTTATGAAGAGATCTGCACGGCCCGCCTCTCCCATGCCTGCCGCTTTAGCCTCGACTGCAAGATGTTCGGGGCCTATTGCTATCTCTCGGAGATCAGGGGGGCTGTTCCCCTCCTGCATGGTCCTTTAGGGTGCGCCTTCTTTCCCAAATTAGTGCCTCCGGATGCCATACGGATGCAGCTTCTCGGTCTGGACCAGCCCCCGCCGTTTCCCTGTACAGATATGGATGAAAGAGATGTGATTTACGGCGGGGCCGAAAAGCTGGCAAGGGCCATCATCGAGGTGGACCGATACTACAGGCCCGAGTTGATCGGGGTCATCATCTCCTGTCCCGCGGCTATCATAGGAGACGATATCATCGATATTGTAAACAGCGTAAGAGACAGGATAGATGCCGATGTGATCTACACGCCCTCTTCCGCGGGTTTTGCGGATGATGAGCGGACGGATGATTTCAACCGTCATGCCGATGACCTGATTAATATCTGGAAAAATCCTGATGAAAAACCCCAATGGGGGATAGAGAAATGTGGCAGGCTGGACACCTTGTATTCATTGATCGAGCAGTTGGTTGAAGAACCTGACAAAAGAATGGAAAACGCCATTAACATAGATACCTATGGGCGGTTCCACTATTTTGAAGACCTGGCAGGGGAACTGAAAGAGATCAAGACAATACTGGAGAAGATAGGGGTAAGGGTCAATACCGTGTTTCCCGGGTGCTCGGTCGGAGAGATAAAAGGGATGGCGCGGGCAAAACTGAATTTTATGCGGCGGAGTGAACGAAGCGCAAAATTCCTTAAGGAAAAATTCGGGATCGATTATATTTTTGACATCTTCGGGACCCGTTATATCGGCCTTAATGGAGCGAAACGCTTTTATCTCGACATCGCTCAGAGATTCGGCCTCGAAAAGCAGGCCGAAGCGGTGGTCAGAGAGAGGGAAAGATCCGTTCAAACAGAGCTTAAAGAGATAAAAAAAGAGATCAAAGGGAAGAAAATCGCCTATATCTGCACACCGCTTTATACCTCCCCTGAATTTATGAAACTCCTTGAGATGTTAGGCCTCAATATCCGTGTGCTCTGCATCAACACGGGGTGGTGGAGGCGGTGGGGGATGTCTGAAAAGACCGTTAAAAGACTGCTGGACGAATTTAGGCCCAAAGTGGGCGACATCGGCTCCGACCCGGAGATCTATGCGGATCTGACCATTGAAGACGAAGTCGAGATGTTAAAAGAAAAGGGCGTTGATCTCGTCATCGGCGATGTCCTGGTTTCGGACGCCTCCCGCACCATGTTTTATGAGAACCAGGGGCTCAGGTCTTTAAACCCCCATTGCATGGGTTATTCATCTTTTCGAATTTCTTTTTCCCAGATTATCCGGCTCGGCAGGATGATCGCCGACCGGTTGCATTCCCCGCTCCCGGAAAGGGATCTCATCTATCTTCGCTATCAATACCATCCGGGCAGATATCCGACACTGCTTTCGGATGTGAGCGATGAACTCAGGTGGGAAAAGATCATGAAGAAGGTTTGGCGGGACAAGGCGTGTAGCGTGTAGCGTGAATGTTAAACGAACCACAGACGAGGAGCATATGAACTCCATTAGCGATGTAAGTGATGTGAAGAACAACAATGCCCCCCATTTCATCGACCCTGTTCAGGGGGACAGGATGCTGGGCGCATTCCGGGCGGCCTGCGGGATAAGAGGCGCCCTGGTGCTGGTGCATGCCCCTGTCGGCTGTCACTGGGGCGTGAACTATATGGAGAGGTTGTCTTCAATCAGGACCAGCGGGACGGTTTCCGCGCTTCGGGAGAGGAGCGTCGTTTTCGGAGGAGAAGACAGCCTTAGAAAGACGATCGAGATCATTCTCAAGAACCGAAAAAAGAGATATCTGATCCTCCTGGCAGGGAGCGTGCCCTCCATTATCGGGGAGGACTGGCAGGGGGTCATTGATTCTGTGGGGTTTGATTTCCACTCAATCGCCCTGGATTGCGGCGGGTATCTGGGAAAAATGGGCGAGGGATATGATGCGTGCCTGTGCGAATTGTCCCAATGGATGGATGATCCCGCGGCGGGGCGCAGCGGATCCGCGCCAAAGGTAAATCTGATCGGCCTGCAGCGTGATATCGCGAGAGGCGAGGCGGATATAAAAGAGATAAGAAGGGCGCTTGGACTGATCGGGATAGGGGTTCATTCGGTATTTCCTCCGGCAAGCATAAAAGAGCTCAAAAAGGCCCCCGAGGCCGATTTGAATATCGTTTTCGGATATGGCCGCGATCTCGCTATAAGGATGGAACAAAAATGGGGCGTTCCCAGCGTGGTCTTTATGGAGTATCCCTATGGTCTTGCGGGGACAAGAGACCTTGTCCGGTCCATCGGCGAGAGGCTGGGAGTTGATTCAGGACTTATGAAGAAAAGGATTCAAGGCGAAGAAAAAAGGATGCTTGACATCATCAAGAGGGCCCATCTCTATCTCCCCGCCCTCTATGGATTGCCCGCGGCCGTTTCAGCGGATCTTCCACAGGCGATAGGCCTGGCACGGTTCCTTTCAACAGAGCTGGGCATGGATATGCGGGGCATCCATATCGTCTCATCTCCTGGCCGGGTTCAGGGGGAAACCGGGCTTGAACATATCTGCCCCGATATCCTCTTTGATGCCTCGTGGGAAGAGTTTGAAAGCCTGGTGGAAAGAACGGATCCAGGCCTGATACTGGGCTCTGACCTCGAACGTCGGATCTGCAACAGAGAAAGGCCCCTTATCCTCATCTCCTATCCGACGATGACCCGCATTACACTGACGGCCCATCCCTACATGGGCTTCAGGGGCGTCTTAACGCTGATAGAAGAGATTGTAAATAACGTGTAACGTGTAGCGTGTAGTCGTGTACGTTATACGTTACACGTTAGGAAGAGGTTCGACCAATCTCAGGGAGGCTTAGAGAATGATGACACGCAAACGGCGATTTTTGTACATATTGTTGATCTTTATCCTGTTTGTTTTATCGGGAAATAGTGATGCCGAGACAAGAACAGGTAAGATTACTCTTCGTGATAATACGAAGATATCCTATGAAACCAGAGGAGTCCCAGAATCTCCCCATGTACTATTCATCCATGGCTGGTCGTGCTCATCCCTGTACTGGCAAAAACAGTTGGAGGCGCTATCGTCCAGGTATTATACGGTAGCCATAGACTTGAGGGGGCATGGCGGATCAGATAAACCCTCATTCGGTTACACATTCAGGTACATGGCAAAAGACGTTCACGAGATTATAGAGAAACTCAACCTAAAAGATCTCTTCATGGTGGGCTGGTCAATGGGAGGCAGCATTGTCTTTGAATATTTTAAGGAATTCAAGGGAGAACATCTCAAGGGTATCTGCATCGTGGATATCGGCCCTTATAGCTGGAAGACCAAGGATTATCCCATTGGATACATGGACTATGAAAAGCGGCTGGAACTAACCAGAGAATACACCATGGCCTATCAGGAACCGGGGAAGGAGGGGGACAGTTTTGTTGAGAAGATGTTCATTCAGAAACCTGACTTCCATATGCTTAATCAATTAGAGGCTGAGAGCAGTAAAGTGCCTGCCTATGTTCGCTCACTGCTTATGCTGGAGCTATTTTGTTCTGACTATCGTGATCTGTCTGCACAAATTAATGTACCAACCTTAATTTTATTAGGTTCATGGAGTAAGAAAGAAAAGAACTACCCTGTCGGTGAGTATATGCAAAAAAACATTAAGGCTTCACGGCTTGTTTCTTTCTCAAAGAGCGGACACTGCCCATTTTTAGAGGAAGCGGATACATTTAACAAGGTGCTGTCGGACTTTATTGAGGCCAACCGTTCCCTAAGGAAGAATAGATGAAGGTGTTCAAGATGCCTCTGAACGTGGGAAAGATCACTAAGGAGATGATCGCCATGCTCTCGACATGGCGGTATTAAGGAAACAATGAAAGAGCTTATTCACAACTTATTCTTGTCGGGATGTATCCTTTATTTTCCGGCAATCGTTGCCGCCATGGCAGGATGGAAACGACTGAGGAATCTCTTTTACCTGGCAGCCGTCGCTTTAGTGTTTCTGTCCGCCGTCGTGAGGGTTTACTACAACTGGCCGCTCCTCTGCCTCTTTCAGGAGCCCTATCTCATATCGCTTTTTGTCGCCATCATTACACTCTATCTCTACGCAAGGGATGTATATAGTTATCAGGCCACTTTGACCTTTGAAGTGAAGTAGAAAGAGAAATAAAAGATGCACATGTATCCGAATCCGCAAACAATGAAAATGATTACCCGCATAGCAGTGGCATTATGTATCTTTTCATTGCCCTTAAAATATCCTTCTGAGGTCTTTCCCAGCAGGGCAAACGCATCTGTTATCCCAACGGAGCGCCTTGATCTGCTCTGGTGGGAGGTTGAAGAGGATATGGGCAGTGATGAAATGCCCGGCTACTGGAAAGATATCCGCAAGGCAAGGCTCAAGCGGCAAATTACCAGGGGTGAGGCCAAGACACTGTTTCTTTGTTGGGGGGACATTCCGTTTAGAAATACAATCCGGAAGAATAAGGCGAGGCTGGAGCGGGAGACGATTCTGGATAAGGCAGGCATCTGTGAATAATAAGGGCCACATTATGAAAATTATTCTTGAAAAGGAGATTGAAGCCCGGAAAATTGTTGTGTCTCCCAGACCTGTCTGGAAATGCCGGGCCTGCCCGAAGTATGGGAAAACCCCCTCCTGTCCACCTCATGTCCCTTCCTGGAAAGAGACTCGAGACTGGATAAGATGTTTTCAAACAGCCATTATCGTTAAGTTCGAGATAGGCATGAGCGACTTTGAAGGAGGAAAAAGGGAGGCGCTAAGGTATTTATTGGAAAAAGAGAAAGGATTTTTTGCCGAAGGCCATCTTTTTGCTTTTGCCCTTTTCCCAGGCAACTGCAATCTGTGTGGTGAATGTGAGTTTGAGGCGGGCGAAAGATGCCCGCATTTTACAAACGTCAGACCTTCGGTGGATGCCGTCGGAATCGAAATAAGCTCATTCATGAAAATCGACTTCAGTGAAAATGTTTTATATGGGCTGATCCTGATCGATTAATTTGTGTCTTGCGGGTCGTTGGGTTGGGCGGCGCTGGTTGTCTCCGGGTTTTGTGGAAAGGAGGAAATCCTGTGGAAGATTTCACTGTGGGGCGGGCGATTGCATTAAAAGAGAATCTCTATTGCCGTAAGTGTGGGGCATGGATCTACTGCCCGGAAATGAACGAGAAATGCAAAAACGATCAGGGAGAAGAGGTTGAATGCATTGCTGAAGGCTGTCTGAAAAAAGACGAGAAAGGGAATTTCTTTGAGTGCCCTGAATGCCATGCCCGGTATTATCTACATGAGTAGAGGGAGGAGCGGAGGAGCGGGGACGCTCATTGATATATCGTAACTACTCAGGTTATCAGGTTCACGGTTCACGGTTGGTTGGCTTGCGTTCTTCATATTTCGTAACTGCTCAGGTTGTCAGGTTCACAGTTCACGGTTCAGGGTTAAGGGTTGGCTTTCGTTCTTCATATTTCATTAGTCTAACCCTGAACCGTGAACCCCTGAACTGTGAACCCCTGAACCGTGAACCCTTGAACCGTGAACCCCGGAACTTTGAACCTGAGTAGTTACGAACCAAATTGAAGAACTTACGGAATAGTGGGATACTCAATGGCGCTTACGGGAATAGAGATATTTAAACTGCTGCCCAGGACAAATTGTCGTGAATGTGGGCATCCTACCTGCCTTGCCTTTGCCATGAATCTGTCCGCAGGCAAGATAGAACTCTCGGCTTGCCCCTATGTTTCCGAGGAGGCAAAGGCTAAACTAACGGAGGCGGAAGAATCCCCGATTAGACGGGTTACTATCGGCGTTGGTGACAAGGCGCTAAAGGTAGGCGGTGAGACAGTTATGTTTCGTCATGAAAAAAGATTTGAGAATCCCCCCGGCTTTGCCATCCTTATTATTGATACTATGGATGATGCTGAAACAGATGCCAGGCTGGAGAGGTTTCGAAAGCTTCAATACGAACGAATAGGCATTCTCCTTCGTCCCGAATTAGTTGCAATAAGGGGTGATTCCGGAGACGCTCAAAAATATGCGGACCTGGTTAATAAAGTAAAACAGAATAGCGACGCGGACATTATTTTGATGAGCAGTAACCCTGATGTTCTATCTGCGGGGCTAAACGTCTGCGCTGACCGGAAACCACTCATATATGCCGCCACCCCGGACAACGTTGAACGAGTGGCCGATTTGGCCAAACAGAATTCGTGCCCGGTGACGGCAAAGGCCTCCAGCCTGGATGAACTTATCGAGCTGACGACACAATTAACCGCGGCCGGGGTAAATGACATTATTCTTGATTCCGGGTCAAGAACTCTCCGCCGGGCATTTGAGGACCAGATATTTATCAGGAGGGCCGCCATATACAAAAAGTTTCGCCCCCTGGGCTTCCCTACTATTGTCCTTCCCTGTGAGATGACCGATGACTCAATGATGGAAGCGTTGATGGCCTCTGTTTTTGTGGCTAAATACGGCGGCATCATTGTTCTCTCTGATTTTCAGGGAGAAACCCTGTTCCCGCTGCTCCTGGAAAGACTGGGCATCTATAGCGACCCCCAGCAACCGTTGATGGCCCCTGAGGGGATCTATGAGATTGGCGAACCGGATGAAAACTCCCCTGTCTTGCTTAGCTCAAGCTGGGCCTTGACCTATCTTATCCTATCCTCAGCGATCGAGGCTGCTGATATCTCTGCCTTTCTTTGCGTGGAGCGCATAGAAGAAGAAACAGATGTGATGTGTTGGTGTCATTACTGCTTGCGCAGCACTCAACGAGGCAAGCTCAATTGTGAAGACACCAGGCAGTTTATTAAAAAATGCGGGATTGAAGATAGAGTAAAGCATAGAAAGCTGGTCATCTCCGGAAGATCCGCCCAATTTAAAGCTGAGCTTGAGCAGGCCCTGCCGGAATGGGAGATTATTGTTGGTCCCGATGAAGCAGCTCACATAGCGAGCTTTTTACCGGAGTTTGCTAAAAAATTACCATGTTGCTGAAAAATCTGGAAAGTATCGTCATATTGGTTACCATGAAGTGCAACTGCAATTGTGCTCACTGCTTCTATTTTCCACGGACTGATAACCACTA
>Ga0210004_1000855_pt1 | contig 18557 bp, 18 predicted proteins | sample CryGey13umfilter_FD_185450 | JGI IMG/M metagenome (GOLD analysis project Ga0210004, IMG submission 185450) | Groundwater microbial communities from aquifer in Utah, USA - Crystal Geyser 4/8/14 3 um filter (SPAdes) (version 3) | ecosystem: Environmental > Aquatic > Deep subsurface > Groundwater...
CTGACCCCGCCGCTCCCCGGACCGACAGGTCTCCTCGAATCCCGTGGATTCGCAGCCCTTTGAGACCTTCCGGTCAAGCGTTTCGGGGCGGTCGGAGACCTGCCCCGAGCTAAGTACGGTTGTAGTATTAAGCTCGAGGAGAACGTGTTTGCGTACCAACGCAAGCTCGGCGATATCGCCCCCGGCCGTGTGGGCAGCGGCACCCGCGAGTACGACGCGCCCCTCGCCGACGGGGCGTTTCGCGGCGGCGCCCTGACTGCCGACAACCTGGCGTGCACCGCCGAAGATCAGCAGCGCCCGGCCGTCCACGTGAAGGAGGCGGCGAAGCCCGGCGTGCTGGAGTTCGGAATGCCGAGCAGCTACGTGTATCTCGATGGCGCGCTGACCTTCAGCGCGGCTGTGGGACAGGGCGGCCAGCTCACTGCCCTCTTCTCCGAGAACAACGGGAACGACTGGAAGGAACTGGCGAAGGTCACCGTGTCGGGCGAGCAGACCGTCGACCTGAAGGCGCTTGTCCTTCGCCGCTACGACTACCGGCTGCGTTTCGTGCTGAAGGGCGCCGGCACCGGGTTAGACGCGCTGAAAGTGGTGCACGCCATCCAGTGCTCGCAACGCGCGCTCCCCGCGCTCGCGCAAGGGAAGAACACCCTCACGTTCAGTGCCGGTCCGCAGGAGGGCGCCGTCACCCTCGAAGGGACCTCGAACCCCGACTTCAAGTCGAAGCAGGTGACCCTCGCCGCCTTCCACCCCGAGCTGAAGGGCATCGAAGAGCAGTACCTCCGCGTCGGCGACACGGGCGCGGGTGAGGTCACCATCCCCAGCGCCACTCCCGGCGACATGGTGCGGCTCCGGTTCGGCGGCCACTACCGGGCGCGCGACGAGAAGGACGGCTGGGACGTGCTCGTGTCCTTCGACGACGGGCAGACGCTCAAGCAGATCGACCGCCTCGCCGGCCCTACGCCGAACAGGTGCCTGTTCCTCACCATGACCGATATCCCCGCAGGGACCCGCAAAGCGTTGCTGCGCTTCTCGGGTCAGCAACAGAACACCACGTGCCTCTTCAGCTTGCGCATTGACGCCGACTACAAGCAGCCCGCCGGCGGCTTCCGTCCAGTGAAGGCGACTTACCTCTGGGAGGAGGGCGGGCTCGAGAAGCAGGACGTGCACATTGCCAAGAAGCCGGAGGAGACCTACGAGGTGACCTGCGAGAGCGCACCGGTGATGAAGAGCGTGATCCTGGAGTTGGCTCAGTAGCGCGGGCGGCGACCCGGGCGCTACCGGGCGTCCTTCCTGACGGCGTAGAGGTACTTCTGCGACGCGACAAAGAGCACGCCGTTGGCGGCGACGGGCGTGGCGCGGAGGGCGGAGTCCAGGTGCACCTTGCCCAGCACTTCCGCCTGCTTGCCCGTCGCCAGCACGGTCAGCACCCCGCGGTCGTTGCCGGCGTACACTTTGCCGTCGGCAACCAACGTGGAACTCATCATCTGCCCCTTGGTTTCGTAGGTCCAATAGCAGTGTCCGGTCTCGGCATCCAGGCAGTGGATGGTCCCGCGGACGTCGCCGACGTACACCAGACCACCCACAACAGCCGGCGTCGCGAAGCTGCGGTTGAGCCCGGTGTAGCGCCACACCACGCCGGTCTTGCTGAGGTCGCCGGTCTTGGTGGCGTCGATGCAGGTCAGCGCGCCTTTGCCCGGACCGTGGCGGGTGTCCTGCCCGATTGTCACGTAGACGCGGCCACCCCACAATACCGGAGTCCCGATCACTTCGCAGGGACCCTCTCCGTGACGGCCGTACGGAAGGAGCTTGCCGCTGCGGCTGCGGTACCCCGGCGGGTTGCAGTCGCACTTCCAGAGGGTGCGCAGAGCCTGCCCGCCCGCCGCGGGGACGGGCGTGGACTGGAACGCGTAGCAGTAACCGTCGCCCCCGCCGAAGAGTACGAGCGTCTTCCCGGGGAGCTTGGCCAGGCTGGGAGAGGACCATTGACCGTGAAAGACGTCGCGCCCAATGTGCGCGTCGTCCGCCGCGACAAGTCTTCCGGTGTGCCGATCCAGCGCAACAAGGCTCGGGGCCTCCGGCGAAGGGCGCTGCTTGTGAGAGGTATCGACCCCGTTCGCGGTGCAGAAGTACGCCAACTCCAAATACGCAAGCGGGGAACAAGCCGCGGCATCATGTGGCCAGGTATTGAGCCCCTCGATCAGGTCGCGGCGCCAGAGGATATCGGCATCGGTCGCGACTAGTCGCATCGGGCGTGACGGGAGTCGTGGCCGACTGGGGTTGTATCCGCCGTCCGGCTGCTTCCCGGGCTTTTGGCGGTATCGCGCGGTGACGAACTCCCGTTCCGCCGTGAACGGCCCCTGGTTCCCGTTTGCCAACCCGTTGACGTCGAGGCACAGCGCCTCGCACCCACTTGTAGTGACGTAGAACCGGTCTCCCGAAACTGTGGGTGTGGAGCAAACGCCGATATTGGGGTAATCGGGATGGAAGTTGCCGGTGCCCCGAAGCTTCGGCGCGACCAGTTGCCTCCGACACCATGTTCCGCGTGTGGCGCCCACCCCATTGCGGCCAGTCGCTGGCCTGCGCCGATGTCCGCCCGACAAAGCATAGCGACAGGAACAGCGGCACGCACCACCGAGGCATTCTATCCTGCATTTTCGGGGGTGTACTCCCTCAAAGTGCCGCAGCCAACCGCCGTCAATCTGGGGCAACTGGCGCGGTCTGCAGCCGCTCCAGCACGTCGTTCAGTTTCAGTGCCGTCTTGAACTGGATCGCTCCGGGGCCGAGGTCCGCGTCGCGCTTTCCGGCGCCGGAGCCGACGGCCAGGAGGATCGGGTGGTCGCTGAAGTGCGCCAGTGTCTCCTGCTTCTTCTTGAGGTACTCCGGGGTCCAGTAGCCCACGATCTCCAGGAGGACAGTGCGGCCGTCGTCGTGACGGAAGGCGAAGTCGGGCACGAAGACCCGCTGGTCCCTGTGGAGGATCTCGCTCTCGCGGAGCAGTGTCCAGCTTTCGCGCTTCTCGTCGCCCCATTTCCGGGCGAAGGCTTCTTCCAAGCTGGAGTCGAACTCGTCGGGCGAGGGAAGGTGGCTTTGGTAGCCGTTCGCTGGGGTGAGTTCCAGCCGGTTGACGTAGCCTCGCCGGGGCGACTGCAGCAGGGCGTGCAGGCGCCAGCCGCGGCAGGCAATCAGGGCCGGCAGGAACCGGGCCATGGCGACGCCGTAGCGGCGGGTCTCGCGCAGCACCGATGCGGGCCCGTCGAATGTCAACTCGTACTCGCCCTCCCGCGCGCGGCGGATGGTGTGCATCAAGCGGGCGAGTTTGGCGTAGCGGAGAATGGTCTTGAGGTCTTCGGTGGCCCAGATCGTCAGCTTCACAGCGCTGAACAGGGCGACTTGCACTTGCGCAACGTTGTAGCGATCAACGAGCGCGGCGCCGTCCGGGTAGCCGTTGAACTCCTTCAGTCGGTGGAACTCCATCACGTCGGCGAAGAGGTCGCGGTCGATCTCCTCCCACGTCGTGCCCAGCTTGGCGGCGACGGCGCCCTTCACGTCGGTCTCGCGGTTCTCGAACAGGCGGTCCGGTTCCCGCACCAGTGGGTGATGTTGGGCCGCGAGCCGGAAGACCATTCGACGGAGCGCCGCCGCGCGGCCTCGCTTGTCGCTGTCGTACTCGCTGGCGTCATCCAGCAGCTTGCAGAACGCGCCGATCCGCCGGACGGGGCACTCGGGCTCGTCGGCGAACAGGTTGTGGATCGACCGGTGCAGCTCCTGCCGCGTGTGACCGGCGCCCAGTCGGTACACGTTGAGCATCGCCGTGGCGGTCCGGGCGTAGCGCTCTGCCTCGGGACCCGCAAGCCGGTCGGGGAGCGCCTTGCCGCGGTCAAAGCTGACGATGCCGAGTTCCCTCGTAAGCATCCGTTCTCCTTCGCTTCCGCGACCGGTTCTCTTCGCCGGTTTCCGCGCACACAACCTCGTACAGGGTTGCGAGCTGGTTGCCCGACTTCCGCAGGATGCGCCCCAGCCGCTGCTTGGCCTGCTTGGTGGAAGCCTGCCCGCCGATGACCACGGCCACCTTCGCCTCCGGCAGATCGACGCCCTCGTCGAGCACCTGGTTGGCGACCAGTGCCGGGTAGGTCCGGTCGCGCAGACCGTCCAGGATATCCTGCCGCTCCTTCTTCCCGCAGTGGTTGAGCAGGCACGGGAGGAGAAACCGCCGCGACACATCCCGCGCCATGGCATTCGACCCGGCGAAGATAATGACCGTGCTGCCCACGTGCAGCCGAAAGAGATCTTCCAGCACCCGGAGCTTCTCCTCAGCGCGGTCTTCGACGGCCTTCTTCGCCAGGTATGCCTTCAGCGCGTGCCGCGCCGCCGGGTCTTTGCCGGTGTCTTTGCAGAGGTCTTCCCACGCGTACGTGCGGTTCGTCTTCCGCTGCTCGACGATGAAAGCCCGGACCACCTTGGACAGGTGGTCGTACCGGGCCTGCTCCTCTTGCGACAGGTGCACGGGGATGCGGACGACTTCGTAGTCGGCCAGCGTCTTGCCCCGAGCTTCCGAGAGCGGCATCTTGTAGACCACCTGACCGATCAGCCAGCCCAGGTCGAGATGGCGGCCGTCGCTGCGTTCCGGCGTGGCGGTCAGCCCGAGTCGCAGCGGCGCTGCCGACATGCGCGCGGCGTCTCGGCGCACGTCGCCAGGCAGGTGGTGGCACTCGTCGAAGATGAGCAGCCCGAAGCGATTGCCCAGTCGCTCCATGTGGATGCAGGCGCTATCGTACGTGGTCACGGACACGGGGCGCACGTCGAACACGTTGTCGCCGATGATCCCGGCGTCGTAGCCGAGTCCGGCGAGAATCCGCCGGTGCCACTGGTACATGAGATCGCGCACCGGCGACACGATCAGCGTCGCGACGCCGGCGTCCCGCATGATTGCCAGCGCGACTTCCGTCTTCCCTGTGCCGGTGGGCATCACGACGACGCCCCGAGGCGCCGCCTGCCACGCGGCAACGGCGGCAGTCTGTTCAGGACGGAGCGTGGGCAGCGCCACGTCCGGCCAGGAGACGGGCGCCCACGTCGCGACCTCGTCGTCGAACGGCAGCTTGCGCACGCGGAAGTCATGGCAGACTTCCGCATACTCCAGGGCGTCGAGGCGCCAGGCGCTCACGCGAGAGTCCCACCGCCAGGGAGGCGATTGCAGCAGTCGCCGGCCGGCCTCAGCCGAAGCGCCTTGCAGCAGCAGCGTCCCTGCGGAGAACGTAAGTTGCGGGATGACCGTCGGCATGGCGACAGGGCATTATCGCCAAGGCGCGAGAGTGCGACAACCGGCAGGGGGCTGGTTGGCGTGGGCCGAACTTGTGACCTTTGGCTAACCATCCCTGAGTGCGGCTCTCAGATGTGTGATTCCGGACCGGAGCGCCGTCGCCAGGTGGAAACGCCAAGAGAGTTCTATGCGGCCCTCGTTCTGACACCACAACAGAGGAAGACGCACCCACGCAGGGCGGCATTTCCATGCCGCCCGTCCTCCCGTTCTCATGTCGTGCGCAGGCTGACGGGCGGCATGGGGATGCCGCCCTGCGTGAGGAGATCCGTCTTTCGGGGAGCGGTTACCCATGACCACCGTCATAGCCACGGCAGCGACGCTTCTCTGCTGCCACTTCGCCCTTGCCCAAGGAGGCGCCAACGTGACAGTGACCCCGAAGCAGATCGACGGTCTGCTGCCCAACCCCGGCGTGGGTTGGCAGACGTTCCATCGGTTTGCCGACGAAGACGCGAACCTGGCCGAATTGCCGAGCACCTCCGCCTACTTCCGCCTCTACTGGAGAGAGCTTGAGCCGGCCGAAGGGGAGATCGACTTCGGCAGGATCGACAGTCTTCTGGCCCGTGCCCGGAAGGCAGGGCAGAAGCTTGCGCTCCGGGTGATGTGTGCCGGTACGGACAAGGAGTACCTGTACGTGCCGCAGTGGCTGAAGGACAAGGGTTGCCCCGGGACCGAGTACCGGAACAGCAAGTCGGGGCCCAAGCATTGGGTGCCGGACATGGACAGCGCGCTGTTCCAGGAAGCGCACTTCCGCCTGATCAACGAACTGGGCAAGCGCTACGACGGCAATCCCGATTTCGACCTGCTGGACATGGGCTCCGTCGGCTTGTGGGGCGAGTGGCACATGAGCGGCACCGGTGTCGACCTGCCCAGCGTGGAGACGCGCCTGGCGCTCATCGACTGCTACCGCAACGCCTTCCCCAAGTCGCCCAAAGTGATGCTCATCGGCGACGACCCCGGGATGCACCACGCCGTCACCAACGGTTGTGGGTGGCGGGCGGATTGCCTGGGCGACATGGGCGGGTTCTCGAAGACGTGGAACCACATGGAGCACTTCTACCGACAAGCACTCGACCGAACCGGCGCCAAGGCCGCCTGGAAGACTGCGCCCGTTGCCTTCGAGAGCTGCTGGGACATGCGGAAATGGAGGGAAGAGGGCTGGGACATCCGGGCCATCTTCGACTATGCGCTGGACCTTCACTGCAGCTACCTCAACAACAAGTCCGCACCGATCCCGGAGGGCACGCGGCCGGAGATCGAGCGCTTCCTGAGGCGGATCGGCTACCGCCTTGTCGTGCGCTCGGCCGAGTTCCCCGCTGTGCTGACGCCAGGGCAGCCGTACCTCGGGAGGATGGTCTGGGAGAACCTCGGGGTCGCCCCGCCCTACCGCGACTACTCTGTGGCGCTTCGGTTCGTGGGGCAGGAGGGGCAGCCGACTGTCGTCTGCGCGACGGACCTCTCCGCCAAAGGCTGGTTGCCGGGTGAGGAGCAGAAGGTGGACGTCCCGCTGCGCCTTGAGTCCGGCCCGAGACCGACGCCCGGCAAGTACACACTCAGCTACGCCCTCGTGGATCCGGAGACAGCGGCGCCAGCCGTCCGTTTGGCGATTGAGGGGCGCGACGGTGAGGGCTGGTATGCAGTGGGCCCCGTGGAAGTGGCGCCCGGATGACGCCGCCTGACCCCGCCACCCGGACCACCACCAAGGGGCGCGCGGGTTGGCGGGGCGCGACCCGCGCTGTGGCGCTGCGCCTCGGTGGCTTCTCGCTGCTGAACCTTCTCGGCGATCTACGCTACCCGCACTTCGACGCGAACCTGTGGTGGATCGACCTCCGCCGACTTCCCCCCTGACTGTCGGCCGCCGTGCTTGTCGCCTCTTCGCTGCTGATGATCGCCTACGCTGTGCGCCCGGTGGGGCGGTCGCGGCGGCGGTGTTTGGGGCGCGGGTCTACGCAAGCGGGCTGCTGTCGCACGCGCTCCGCGACCGTCTGCGCACCGCGTGCGACCTCTACCAGCAGGGGCTGGTGGGGAAGCTCCTCCTCTTTGGTGGTCCCGGCGACGGCAAGGTGAGCAAACCGGAGGTGATGAAGCGCGCCGCCATGCAGTGGGGCGTTCACGAGAGAGACCTCCTGCTCGACCCCGCCGGACTGGACACCCAGGCGACCGTGGACAACACGGTGCTCCTGTTCCGACAGCTCGGCATGAAGCGCATCCTCGCCGTGAGTCACGCCTACCATCTGCCGCGCATCGAGATGACCTATGAGCGAGCCGGCTGGACTGTCCACACGGTGCCTGCCCGGGAGACGATCCTCCTTCTCAAGATGCCGCTGAGGAGAGCCCGCGAAGTCGTCGCGCTCTGGGTGTACTATCTGCGTCCGCTGTGGCCGTGAGGGGCGCGCCGGGCGTGGTTTGCTGCCGGGCCGATGTGGGGCATAATCGGGTGCATCGACCAGTCTCTCCGAGGTGAAGAAGCACATGGACGCGCAGACAGACCATAGAGCCCGGCCGGCCTACGTTCCCACCCGCAGGCGCGGGAGTGTTGACCGAGTGGTGTTGTGTGGCATTGCCGCGGCCCTGATGATCGGGTTGGCGGGAAGCGCCGGCGCACAAGCCGACTGGCCCGGCTTCGGCGGGCCGAACCACGACGGCAAGTCTTCCGACACCGGGCTGCTCAAGCAGTGGCCGGAGGGCGGGCCGAAGCTGCTCTGGAAAGCCCCTGGTATTGGAAAGGGCTACTCCAGCGTCGCTGTCGTCGACGGGATTGCTTACACTACCGGCGACATTGCGGGCCGGCTGTTCGTATCGGCGATCGACTCCACCGGCAAGGGGCTGTGGCAAGCTGTTGCGGACTCGGCGTGGGAGGGCGACCATCCCGGAGCACGGTCTACCCCCACCCTCGACGGCGGCAACCTCTACATCGAATCCGGCAACGGCGTGGTCGGCTGCCACGACGCCAAGACGGGAAAGCGCAAGTGGGTGCAGAACTTGCGCGACCTCGGTGGGAGTCCCCACGGCTGGGGCTACGCCGAGTCGGTGCTGATTCTCGGCAAACTCGCCATTGTCACCCCAGGCGGCGAGCACTGCATCGTCGCCCTCGACAAGGCCACCGGGAAGCCGGTCTGGAGCACCAGCGGTTGGCAAGCGGTGCCGCAGTACGGTGGGAACTACCCCTTTGTGCGCGACGGTGTGCCGATGATTGCCAACGGCACCAGCGAGGGCCTCGCCTGCGTCAACGCCAGAGACGGCTCTCTGCTCTGGTACAACACCTTCAGCGCCCACAACACCGCCAACTGCCCGACGCCGATCTACTCCGAGGGCTACGTCTTCTGGGCCAATGGCTACGGCAAGGGCGGCCTCTGCCTGAAGCTCTCCGCTGCGGGCGGCAAAGTGTCCGCGCAGGAAGCCTGGAGAACCAGGGACATGGACTGCCGCCACGGCGGGTACGTCGTCCACGAGGGGTACGTCTACGGGAACAACGGCGGCGGTTGGGCGTGCCTCGACCTGAAGACCGGGCGCACCATGTGGAAGAACGGCGGCGTGGGCAAGGGCTCTCTCTGCTACGCCGACGGCATGCTGTACCTCTTCGGGGAGGATGGCGGCCGGGTTGGGTTGGCAACGTGCTCCCCGCAAGGCATGGAGCTGCGCGGCACCTTCAGCGTTCAGGGAAACGGGCCAAGCTGGGCGCATCCGGTGGTCATCGGCGGGCGGCTCTATCTGCGCTATGACGACAACCTGTACTGCTACGACGTGAAGACTGATTAGCCCGTCCTACACCAGGAGAGCAGCCATGAACCAGACAACTCGGCGGACATTCCTGAAGGGGTCGCTCGCTGCCGGCGCCGCGTTGGCGCTCTCGCCACACGCCCGCGTCCGCGGCGCCAATGACGATGTTCGCGTGGCGGTGGTCGGGATCAATAGCCAAGGGCGCGGCCACATCAACTGGATGCGCGGGATTCCCGGCGTGCGGGTAGTAGCGCTCTGCGACCCCGACCGGAACGTCCTGGCGCGCGAGGTGGCCGCCTTCGCCAAACGCGACGAAAAGGTGGAGGCATACGCCGACGTGCGCAAGCTCCTGGAGAACAAGGACATCGACGCGGTGTCCACGGCGACGCCCGATCACTGGCATTGCCCGGTGACCATTTGGGCGTGCCAGGCGGGGAAGGACGTCTACGTTGAGAAGCCGCTGTCGTACTGCCTGTGGGAGGGCCGCAAGGCTGTTGAGGCGGCGCGCAAGTACAACCGGATCGTCCAGTGGGGGGATCAGAGCCACGGCCGGATCGCCAAAGACCTACAGCTTGAGAAGGAAGGGCTCGGCAAGATCGTCGTCGCCTATGCCGACCTGAACCGTATGCGCGAGTCCCTCGGCAAGGTGGACGGGCCGCAGCCGATTCCGGAGTCCATCGACTACGACCTGTGGTGCGGCCCGGCGCCCAAGGGCCCGCTCATGCGCAAGCGGCTGCACTACGACTGGCACTGGGTCTGGCCGACGGGCACTGGCGAGATCGGCAACAACGGAATCTACCCGCTGGATGCGGTTCGCATCGCACTGGGGCAGAACGTGCTGCCGAGGCGCGTCATGAGCCTGGGCGGGCGGTTCCTCTTCAACGACGACGGCGCCACGCCGAACACCCAGATTGCTTTGCTCCAGTACGAGCCCGGCCCGCTGGTCATTCTCGAAGTGCGCAACTTCCCGTCTGACAAAGGACCGAAGACGCGCGGGGGCCGGATCAAGTGCGAGAAAGGTGAGTCCGGCTGGCCGAGCCAACCCGCGCATCCGGGCGATATCGGCGAGTACAAGGACAGCCACCAAGGCCACATGCACAACTTCATCGGCGCCGTCCGCAGCCGCAAGGTCAGCGATCTCCGCGCCGACGTGCTCGAGGGGCACCTGTCCACAGCGATGGTGCACATGGCCAACATCTCGTACCGCCTGGGCGCCGAGCACACGGTTGACGAGGCGCGAGACGCCCTCAAGGACCGCGGCCCCGAGGCGGTCGAGCGGTTCGAGGGAATGAAGGAGCACCTGACTGCCAACGGCGTGGACTTCTCTCAAGCGAAGATCACCGTCGGTCCGTGGCTGGAGCTTGATCCGGAGACGGAGCGATTCGTCGGCACCGGGGACGTGGTGGCGCGGGCCAACCAACTTGTGAAACGCGAGTACCGCGAGCCGTTCGTGATCTCCGAGAAGGTGTAGCGGAACGGAGTACGGAGATGAACTCGACCCGTGTAGTCGCCTTTCTGGCGGCAAGCTTCGCACTGCACTGCTGCTTGAGCCGGGCGTCCGCAGCGGAGAAGCTGCTATTCGAGGAGCTGTTCGAGGACACCAATTGGGCCGCGCGCGGCTGGTACGACGGGCCGACGATGGAGATCACTGCCGACGAGCGCCTCCCCGGCAGCAAGCATGCCTGCGTCTGGCACTGGAGGCAGAAGGGCGATGTTACGCCCGATAGCAAGGGCGCCCGAGTGCGCCTCCCGCCGGTGTCGAACGTCACGCTGGACTTCCACATGAAGCACAGCGCCAACTGGACATGGACCGGAGTGAACTGGCATCCGCACGAACTGCACTTCGTGACCAGCGAGGACCCGCCCTTCATCGGCCCGGCGCACACGCACCTGACGTTCTACGTCGAGGCTGTCAACGGGGTACCCCGCCTCGCCATCCAGGACGGGATGAACCTCGACGAGAGCCGCGTCGGCCAGGACCTCGTTGGCGTCACCGAGAACCGTGCCGTAGCCGGGGGCAATGGCGACTCCGACGGCTACGGGCCAGGCGACTGCTACCAAGCCGGAGACCACCACGCCAACGGGAAGGTGTGGAAGGCCGATCAGGTCTACTTCGCCGACGCCGCCGGCCCGCGCTACAAGGGCGACTGGCACCACGTCCGAGCCAAGGTCCAGCTCAACACGGTCACAGACGGCAAGGGGCAGAAGGACGGCGTCCTGCAGTACTGGTTCGACGACAAGCTCCTCATCGATCACCACGACGTTGTCTTCCGCACGGGCCAGCACCCCGACATGAAGATCAACCAGTTCCTCATGCTGCCCTACTACGGACCCGGCGTGCCCCACGAGCAGTCGATCTGGGTGGATGACCTGAGGATCTACACGGAGGAGTGACTGCGCAGGGCGCCCCGGCTTCGGGAAGGTAGGCGTCGAACCCACAGGGTTCGCAGCCGGTCGCCCTCTGCTGGCGAGGCGGGTGAACCGGCTGACGCCTATCTTCCGGCGTGTGGCGCCGCATCCTCGGCGGGACGCACTTCCCGGTGTTCGAGGCATCCGGCGTGGGCACTCTGGGCATGTGCCTCTACAGGACCCCGCTTACCGATACCGACGCCTTGACAGCGGGCGATGACGGGACTATCATTGTCCGCGTTGCCCCGCGAGACAGGAAGCCCGCCGCGCCCGCAAGACACGAACTGGTGACAACAGCATGCCCGAGATCAGCCGGTTCTACGGCATTATCATCGCCCTGTTCTACGATGAGCACAACCCGCCGCACTTCCACGCGTGCTACGGCGGCGACAAGGTCGCCATTGAGATCCGGTCCCTGCGCGTGCTGGAGGGCAGAATCCCGCCGCGCGCTCTGGGGCTGGTGATGGAATGGGCGTCCCAACACCAAGGGGAGCTGCTGGAGGATTGGGAACTGGCCCGGAGCGACCAGCCCCCGAGCAAGATCGCCCCGTTGGCTTGACGGAGACCGCCGATGACTCCTGACGTCGTTTCGGCAACACACAAGGGCGACTACCGGATCGAGATCACCTTCGCTGACGGCAGCCACGGAGTGGCGGACCTCTCGGGGTACTTGGCGAGAGGCGGAGTCTTCGAGCGTTTCCGTGACCCGGCGTTCTTCCGTCGGTTTCAGGTGAACGAGGAGCTGGGCGTCCTCACCTGGGAAGACGAGATCGACCTCGCCCCGGAGACGCTCTATGCCCAGGCAACCGGAACTCCGCTTCCGGCATGGATGACGGAGGCAGAGGCGGAGGAGGGAGAGCACTCCGAGGGGACGGTGAGATCAAGTGCGCAGACCTGACCCAGCCTCCGCCGCTTCTCCCACCGCCGGTCAAGCCCACCTGGAATACGACGCCCGCCTCGCCATCCAGGACGGCCTGAACCTCGACGAAAGCCGCGTCGGCCAGAATCTGGTCGGCGTCACCGAGAAGCGCGCCATGGCCGGGGGCAATGGCGACTCCGACGGCCACGGACCGGGCGACTGCTACCGAGCCGGCGACCACCACGCCAACAGCAAGGTCTGGAAGGCCGATCAAGTCTACCTCGGCGACAACCCCGGCCCGCGCTACAAGGGCGACTGGCACCACGTCCGAGCCAAGTTCCAGCTCAACAGCGTCCAAGACGGCAAGGGCGCGAAGGACGGCGTGCTGCAGTACTGGTTCGACGACAAACTCCTCCTCGACCACCACGACGTGGTCTTCCGCACCGGCCAGCATCCGAACATGAAGATCAACCAGTTCCTGATGCTGCCCTACTACGGACCGGGCGTTCCCCACGAGCAGTCGATCTGGGTGGATGATCTGAGGATCTACACGGAGGAGTGACTGCGAAGGATGCCCTCGGTACCGGTCTCCGAGGACGCCTGGACTTGTCCGAGGTCCCGTGGGCGACAAATGCCCCCAACAAGTTGGGGCGTCCTGAACGCATTCCCACGGGTGCCCACATGCCGCTACCACAAGGTCAACCTCCCGATCCACGAGCAGGCCCGGACGCGCGGGACCCACTTCCCGGTGTCCCGGCGCACGCCGGGCGCCGGGACGCTCGTCGGTTCGGTAAACGATTCACGGTGCACGGTTCACGGCTTGGGCCCGCTGCAGGTGAACACGAACTACTACCTGAAGATCAAGCTCTACGGCACCGGCGCGAACGCGAGCGTGAGCAACGAAGTGCACGTCACGACGCTGTCCGCCGCCGCCCTGTTCGACGACCCGGCTGCGGGGACCATGTTCCTGCTGGGCTTCACCGTGTACGACGCCGCCGGCCAGGTGACCGCGCGGTACGACGCCAACGGCAACGGGACGTTCTACACCTACGACGCCGCCGGCCGGCAGACGAAGGTGACCGACGCCCTCGGCAACGAGACCACCTTCGCCTACGACGCCGCCGGACGCAAAACGTCCGAGACCAACGCCCTCGCCGCGACGACGACCTATGCCTATGACAACGCCAGTCGCCTGACCACCTGACCAACGCCTTGAACAACGTCACCGCCTACGCGTACAACGCCAGGGGTGAGCAAACGTCCGTCACCGACGCCCTGAACCACACGGCAACGCGGACGTACAACAGCCGGGGTCGGCTGACGAGCATCGCCGACCCGCTCAACAACCAGACGCAGTTCGCCTACGACGCCAACGGCAACAAGACCGGCGAGACCAACGCGCTCAACCAGACCACGGCATACACCTTCGACGCTCTGAATCGCCTGACGAAGGTGACCGACCCGCTCAACCACGAGACGACGTATGTCTACGATTCGGTCGGCAACAGAACCTCGGTGACCGACGCCAACGGGAACACCACTTCCTTCGCGTACTCTTCGCGTGCTTGGCGGATCACCGAAACGAACGCCCTCAACGGCGTCACCAGCTACGGCTACGACGCCGTCGGCAACCGCACCACCGTCACCAACCCGCGGGACAAGACGTGGACCTACGCCTACAACTGGCAAGGGCGAGTGAAGCAGCTCACCCAGCCGGGCAACCGAATCGAGAAGCGCGCCTTCGACGCCGCCGGTCGCGAGATCGCCAAGTACGACGGCAACGGTGCGACGATCAAGTACGAGCACGACAAGCTGGGCCGGCTAACGAAGAAGGACTACCAGGCCCAGGGGGCACCCCGGACGGACACGACGTTCGCCTATCTATGAAAGGGCCTGTCAAGGCCAGTTGAGGGTTTTTTCTTCGGTGGTGGATCGACCTCCCGTGCGCAGCAGTTCGAAGGACAGCCTCGGTGGGCGTACCGGGCGAGCGGAGGGGTGAGCGGCGGGATTGGCGGGGGCTCTGTGAGCTAGCCCAGAGCCAAGCCCGACGCGCCGCTCATGCGCTCACGTGCCGGACGGGCGCCGTTTCAGCAGCTCGCCAGTTTCCAGGTCGACCCAGCCAGCTTGCACCTTGAGAACTTTGTCCTTGTCTTGGCGGGGCTGGTCGGGGTCTGCGAGTTCACTTCCTGGGTCGGCGCCGGTGGTGGTTGGTGCGGGCGCGGTCTGCTCGGCGACCGCCTCCTTCTTCTTGCGGTTCCGGGCGCGGCCGCGGGCCTGCTCCTCGGTGAGCTTCCCCTCCAGTTCCTGGGCGGTGTCTTGAATGAAGTCGGTGGACTGCTTGCCCAGTTCGCGGCAGCCGATGTCGTAGGCCAGGTCCTGGAGCTTGCGCGTCCAGAGGTCCTTCTTCATGTGCCGGTGGTTTTCGTCTTCGTGCCACAGGTGCCAGATCCGGACCAGGAGCCGCCGGGCGACGGCCACTACGGCGACATTGCGGCCCTTCTTCTGGGCGATCCGGTCGAAGCACTTCTTCAAGCTCGGATCGTGGTTGCACGCCACTTGGGCGCACTCGACCAGGATCCAGCGGAGGCGCTTCCTGCCCGCTTTGGTAATCCGGCCCACGCGGCACTTCTTGCCCGACTGATCGAGGGTCGGCACCAGCCCCGCGTAGGAGCAGAGCTTCTTCGGGGAAGAGAACCGCTCGATGTCGCCGATCTCTGCGTAGATCGCCAGGGCCGAGTAGTAGTTGATCCCGGTCTGTTGCATCAGTCGTTTCGCCACCGGGTTGTCGCCGGCCAACCGGGCGATTTCCTTGTCGTAGGCGGCCAGGTTGACCTCGATGCTCTCCAGCAGGGTCAAGTGTTGGTCCCGCTGGAACGTGGCCAGTCCGGGGAGTTCGAGGCTGCGCAGCCACCGACGACCCGCCTGGGTGAAGACCTTCCCGGTCTCGTACTCGATCCGGTGCGTGCGCAGCAGCGCCTGGAGCGCATTCTTCACCTGGGTCCGCTGCTTGTTCAAGCCGGTCCGCTGACCGACCAGAGACCGCAGCTCGCGGATCTCCGTCGGCGGCACCCAGACCTGGTAGATGAACCCGCTGCGGAGGAGCTGCGCCAGGTTCTGAGCATCCAGCTTGTCGGACTTGATCCGTGCTTCGGCGATCAGCCGCGTCTTGATGGGGTTGACGACCACCACCTCGCCGGCGTACCGGGCCAGCACATCGTGGATCGCGAAAGCGTTGGTGCTGGCTTCCACGGCCACGTGATCGGCTTTGGTCAGTTGGGCGGCGAACTGATCGAAGGCATGGTTCATGGGCACGGCCAGGCTCAGCACGATCCGACCTTGCCCGTCGACGGCGCAAACATACGCGACGTCCTTGTGGATATCGATCCCAAAGAAGCGTATCATTAGAGGACCTCCTGTGGAGCGCGGCTCGCGCTCCCGAGTGTGGAACAAGCGGCCCGCACGCTGTGCGGGAAGCGGCTCACCGTTTCCGGCAGGACACCGGACCGTTCCTTGAAACGGGTTTCGTGACTGCGACCGGACACGCATCTATGCGTATTCGCCCGGGGGAGCCAACGGCTCCTGGGCCCGTACAGTTGAGCAAGTCCGTGGGAAGCCTCCTCCGTGTTGCCACCGAGGGGGGGTACCTCCCCAGGGAACGAAGGCTGTTCGTTCCCTGCGTCAGTCGCAGTGGTCCCAAACACAACGGCGGCCTTTCCGGTAGTTGTTCTCCACTACCGGGCCGCGGTGTGGCTGGTAACCGGAGCCACGACCGCAGCGTGCCATAGCTAAACGCGGGACCCCGCGAAACGGTTGAGCCAATGGAACTCTCGCGATTCCACCCGCTTGTTCCTAACGAGAGAGGGGTGTCCTGGCTGCGAGTCCCCGAGTCCCTCGGGGGTGCTCAACAGTGGCCAGGATACCCCGTCTCCAGCTTGCTGACCGAAGGGTCGGAAGGAGGAGAGAGAAGGCAAAGGACTCCAGCGACCACGTACGACGTGGAACCCTTTGGGTTCCGAAGGCTTGCGGCCGAGTGGAGCGCTCGGTCTCTGCGCCGCTCTCGAGCCGGTACTCAAGAACCAGCGCGCCACCCAAACGTAACTCGGTCTTCATCGCCTTGCCTCCTCTCAAACTGATCGCACTCCGCACCCCTTCCGTCAGAAGGGAGTTTCATCCTAACACAACGGTGACGGCTTGCGCCAGAGCCGGACGGTGGACGGCACGACGACGCAGTACGCCTACGACGGCGTCCGCCTGCTCAAGGAGCTGGACGCCAACGGCGCCACGCAGATGACCTACACTCTCGCACCCCTGGGCGACGAGTGGTACCCGCTCGTGTCCGACCGGGCGTCCGGCGCCAGCCGGTTCTACGCCTTCGACGCCTTAGGCACGACGCGGGCGCTGACGGATGGCAGCGAAGACGTTGCCGCGGTGTTCACGGATGATGCGTGGGGGAACGTGCTCAACGCGTCGGACTCGTCCGCGACGGCGCACCAGTACGTGGGGCGGTACGGGTACTACCTGGACGGGGCGAGCGGGTTGCAGTTGTTGACACAGAGGTACTATGACAGCACTGTGGGGAGGTTTGTGAGTGAGGATCCGGTGCGAGCCAGAGGCAACTGGCAATGCTACGTGGGCGCAAACGCAGTCGACGCGGCGGATCCAAGCGGGCTCGACACGCAAACGTGCTTCGACGGGAACCACATGCTGATATGTATCAACGGCACGTGCTGGGATTTCCAGCCGCTGCGCGAGCCTGGCGGGTGGTACTGCCCAACATTTCTCGGCAGCATCCAACAGCAGCCCGGCCCGCTCCCGGATTGGCTGTGCGTAGAAGAGGACACAACACCCGAAGAAGAAGAAAGCATGATCTGTTACATCTACTCGTATCGGAGGTACCCTCCGCCCTTCCTTCCCGGATATTGCTGCTGGAACTGGGCTCTGGCCGTTTGGGAGGCGCGCGAAGGCAACTGGTGCGCGGGAGGACCACAGCCTCCACCACCTCCCCCGCCTCCACCTGCGGATCCTCCAGATCCGTGCTTCTTTGGGATGCCAGACCTGCGCCCCGGAGAGTGCATCACATGCAATGGGCGAGTGATCTGCGGATAGTAGTGTCAGCGGCAGGCACGGGGCTTTGGCACCCGCTGTCTACCGGACAATTGACCGAACAGAGGGCAGACATGACGAGCGATCCCGCCACCGACGTAGGCAAGCCCGTCTCCGCTGGCAAGCGGCACGGGGAGGTCTTGGAGCAGCCTGGGCATGAGGCGAACGGAGAGCCCAGGAAGGGCGAGAGCCAACGTAGAGCACGCTTCAGGTGGGCGCCCTGGATGGCGGTTGCGCTGCTGGTGCTGAACCTGTTCACAATCGCTTGGGTGTGGGGCACCCTGGTATGGGGCCCGCCGCGGAAGGTGATCACGGGCAGCACTTTCTGGCCATTCTGGTGACTCTCGTGAACCTACATCGGAGCCAGAGGGTGTCACGCTGCACGACGCGCCTACGCACGGGATGGTTTGATCCGTGCTTTATTGCGCTCTGGGTGCCAGCGCTTCTGGACTGCATGTGGCCAATGTGGACCATGCTTGTTCAGCAAGCGCTGACCTTGGTGGGTGTGTCGTTGGCCGAGCAGCCGCCAGCCCCGGTACTGGCTTCAGGTGTCTCGGTCTACTTGATGTCCATCGCCATGGTGCATTTCCTCACCGCTCCACGCCTGCGAGTTCGTTCCCCGGCTTTGCCTCGTCTGTGGCTTCGACGGGTGGCTATGGCGGAGTGTGCTGCAGCACTCGCCTTTCCATTCATAGCACGGAGGTCGTGGGAAGCCGTGTTCGCGTTTTCGTTCGGCTCGCGCCTTGTCTACAGTCTCATCCTGGTCTGCCTATGCGTCCGCGACGGGTGGCAACGAGACGACGCCTTCGTGTGACACGCGGCCGATCAGCCGCCCCGCGGCGACTGTGTGGCGAGGGTGGGCTACTTGGCTAACGGGGGCGTCGGCTTGCCGGGGATACAGCCGATCCCGTCCCCGAACCGCTGCGCGGTCAGCACAGCGACCGGCGGTCACCTCCCCAATCTCGAATCGGCAGGCGGCAGGATTGTTGATCGGGGCTGTGACCGCGGCATCGCGACGGCCGTGTCGGTCGCGGTGGGCTGGAGCGCACGCAGGCAGGGGATTGGGTTGGGAGAGCGAACGGGTAGACCGAGCCTGGACAACGACTGTCAGGAGGGCGGTGGAACGTGAGCCTGGCGAATCCCCATGACCGG
>Ga0210004_1000856_pt1 | contig 18547 bp, 18 predicted proteins | sample CryGey13umfilter_FD_185450 | JGI IMG/M metagenome (GOLD analysis project Ga0210004, IMG submission 185450) | Groundwater microbial communities from aquifer in Utah, USA - Crystal Geyser 4/8/14 3 um filter (SPAdes) (version 3) | ecosystem: Environmental > Aquatic > Deep subsurface > Groundwater...
TTAAATAACTCGTATGATTTCCTCAAGTTTCTAAGATCCCTGAATTCTTAAATACGGACCGTAGCAATTCATAGTGACAACAATAGCAACAACAGCGCACAGCAACAACAGCGCACTTAAGTGCGCTGTTGCAAGGGACATCCCACAAGGTATGCATATATGCACAACATAGATTTTTTCAAGATGAGCGGAAGTGGAAACGACTTTATTATTGTAGATAACAGCAGCGGTATTATAAACGGAGATAATATTAACGACTTTGTTGAGAAGATTTGCCAGAGAAAGGTATCTGTGGGGGCTGACGGGTTTATATTGCTTCAGAAATCAGACAAGGCTGATTTTAAGTGGAGGTTCTTCAATGCAGATGGAAGTGAGGCTGAGATGTGTGGGAATGGCGGCAGATGTGCCGCCATGTTTGCTTATCTAAAAGGAATTGCAGGCAAAAAGATGTCTTTCGAAACCCTGGCCGGATTGATTAGAGCTGAAATCCTGGATGACAGGGTCAAGCTAGAGATGCCCTCCCCCGAAAGTGTCATCTGTGATCAAACACTGTTAATCGAAGGGGAAAAACATCTTGTTAGCTTTATCAACACAGGGGTCCCCCATGTGGTGAAATTTGTTAGCGATATAGACGACTGTGAAGTGGTTCAAATAGGAAGGCTGATACGTTATCATGACCAATACAAACCGGCAGGATCCAACGCAAATTTCGCTTATGTCAGTGGTCGGTCCAATATGGCTCTTCGTACCTATGAAAGAGGTGTAGAGGATGAAACCCTGGCTTGCGGAACCGGGGCTGTAGCCTCAGTCCTGATTGCATATCTAAAAGATATGGTCTCATCTCCAGTGGCTGTCAGGACAAAAGGTGGAGGAATCCTAACTGTTCATTTTAAACACACCAGGGATAGATTTGAAGAGGTATTCCTGGAAGGAGATGCCAGAGTTATATACGAGGGACGATTGTGGCAAGATGCGATAATTACAGATCAATTCGGAAATCGTGAATCGTGAATGGGTTTTATTCTATTTACTACTTACGATTCACGACTTACGACTTACGATTCACGAATAGGTTGAGGAGGAAAAGGGATGGTAAACGCCATTGTTGTTGGGGCCGCAGGTAGAATGGGTGGCAGAATAATCAATGCAATAAATGAAACCGAGGGGATTGAGATTGTTGGCGCGGTGGAATATAAGAACCATCCTGCAATAGGCAAGGATATAGGCGAGATTGTTGGACTAGGCAAATTAAATATAGAATTAAGGGATAATCTGGGCACAATCCTCAGTTTAGGGGATGTAATCATAGACTTTACGAATCATACTGCATCTTTAACCCATTTAGAGATTGTTGCTAAAGGCAAGAAGTCAATAGTAATAGGAAGCACGGGGTTTTCGGTCAAAGAGATGGAGGAGGTTAAAAGATTAACCAAGAATACCAGGTGTGTCCTCTCTCCAAATATGAGTGTAGGGGTTAATCTGGTATTTAAGGTAATAAAGGATATCTCAAGGGTTCTGGGGGACGAGTTTGATGTTGAGATTGTTGAGGCTCATCACAGGTTTAAAAGAGACTCCCCCAGCGGAACAGCCATGAGGATTGCACAAATACTGGCCCAAACCCTGAAAAGGGACATAGATAAAGTAGGGGTTTATGGACGAAAAGGCATTGTTGGAGAGCGCACACAAAAAGAGATTGGTATCCAGGCTATTAGAGCCGGGGATATTGTAGGGGACCACACAGTTATCTTCGGTGGCTTAGGTGAAAGGCTGGAGGTTACTCATAGAGCACACAGCAGAGATACCTTTGCACGGGGGGCTGTTAGAGCTGCAAAATGGATTGTTAAGCAAAAAAACGGGTTGTACGATATGCAGGATGTACTGGGGTTAAAATGAGGAGGCAATAATTACAATGTTTAAAATAGAGAAAGCAGACCGTATAAAGGAATTGCCACCTTATCTGTTTGCAACAATCGATAAGATGAAAGCCCAACAAATAGCTAAAGGAGTGGATGTTATTGACCTTAGCATAGGTGATCCTGATATACCTACACCTCAAAACATCATAGCCAGGATGAAAAACACAGTAGAAGATAAAAAAAATCACCGCTATCCTTCTTATGAGGGAATGCTTGAATTCAGAAGGGCTGTATCCAATTGGTACAAAAGGAGGTTCAATGTAGATCTGGACCCTGTTACAGAAGTTCTCTCTTTAATCGGGTCTAAAGAGGGAATAGCCCATATACCATTGGCTTTCGTTAACCCAGGCGATATAGTTTTGGTCCCCAGTCCTGGTTATCCTGTTTACAGCATAGGAACTAAATTTGCGGGAGGGAAACCCTATTTTATGCCTCTTCTTAAAGGCAATAATTTTTTGCCTGATTTAGGAAAAGTGCCAGAAGACGTTGCAAAAAAAGCGAAATTGATCTTCGCCAATTATCCCAATAACCCAACTGCTGCCGTAGCTAATACAGATTTTTTTAGAGACCTTGTTGAATTTGCTAAAAGGTACAACATTATTGTCTGCCATGATGCCCCTTATACAGAAGTATACTACAATGCTGATAAGCCCATCAGTTTTTTAGAACTGGATGGGGCCAAAGAGGTGGGGATAGAATTCCACTCCCTCTCTAAAACATACAACATGACTGGCTGGAGAATAGGATTCGCAGTTGGCAATGCCAATGTCCTGGAAGGGCTGGGGCAGATCAAGACTAATATTGACTCTGGTCTGTTTCAGGCAATCCAGGAAGCCGGGATTGAGGCATTAGAGGGTGACCAATCACCGGTAGAAGAAATGAGAAGGACGTATCTGGAGAGAAGAGATGCACTGGTTAATGGGCTTATGGAGATTGGCTTGAAACCAGAAGTGCCAAAGGCCAGTTTTTATCTCTGGGTTCCGGTTCCAGATGGATACACCTCTACTACTTTCTGCGCACATTTGCTAAACAAGGCAGGGATCGTAACCACCCCGGGGGGCGGGTTCGGTGAAGCAGGAGAGGGGTATATACGTATGGCATTAACCGTATCCAAAGATAGAATTATCGAAGGGGTTAAACGGCTTAAAGATGTGGGGATTTAACAGGGCAATATGAAGAACATTGCCTATATCGGGCTTGGGTCGAACCTGGGCGATAAGATCAAGTACTGCAATGAAGCGATAAAAGAGATTTCTAAATACAAAGAAAATGTGATATTAGATCAGTCTTCTTTTTATAGGACAGAACCGTGGGGTAAGGAAGACCAGGACTGGTTTATCAATTGTGTAATTAAACTCCAAACCCCTTTAAGCGCACCTGATCTTTTCAAGGTACTACAGGAGATTGAGACAAAATTCAAAAAGGTTAAGAGGGATAGGTGGGGCCCCAGAACCATTGATATTGATGTACTGTTTTTCAACAATGAGGTGATAAACAAACCAGAGGTTCATATTCCCCATCCCATGATTCAGGCGAGAAAATTTGTGCTTGTGCCTCTTAACGAGATATGTCCTGAATTTATTCATCCGATATTAAACAAATCTGTAAGGGAGCTGCTAAAAAAAACGATAGATGACAAAGAGGTTATAAGAATAGAAAAAGAAGATTAATAGAGAGGGTTTTTTATGCGTTTCATATTCATGCTTATTTTGCTTTACCTTCTATACAGATTTATAAGGGTCCTTTTCTATCCCTCTAAGAAAAGAAATATCGACACTATGCGTCCCAATGAAAGACCTGAAGAGGATGAGATGGTAATGGACCCTTATTGCGAGACATACGTACCTATAAGAAATTCTTATTCAGCAAAGATAAACGGGGAGTCCCTATATTTTTGCAGTACAGAGTGTCTTGAAAAATACAAACAGGAAAAGGCTCAAATTTCAAAATGATCAGGAAACTCGTAACAGTTCACAGGGTTCAGGAAAAGATTTTATATTTTGAAGACTTATCGATAATTGGAGATTATGCGAGAACTAAATAGCCCATGGATGTCTTTGAGAAAAGCCGTGTCTGGCAACTGATCCCTGACCCCTGTGAACTGTTACGATATATCTATACAAGGAACAACCGTTTGAGTTAGCAGACTCCCTTCGTGGCTCAAAAAGGATATTTCCCGAGGAAAAGATCGAGGGATTTGCGGGAGTTATCAACGACGGGTTAACGGTGCTTTTCTACAGCATGGTTCTATTTTAATTGGATTTGATGCCCAAAAACTCTCTGAGATCATGGTGTTTAAGGGATTAAAGAGAGAGGTAGTGGATTACCTGTCTAGAAATATAACTTCGGTGAATGACCAGGCAGGTAAAGACATAGACTCCTTTGAACTGCAAGGGATATTTATTGATGGTTTTCAAAAGGGATTGGGGATAGAATTGAGAAAGGGGAATCTTAACCATCAAGAACACCAATTAAAGGAACAGTATCTAAAAGAACGCTATCTGAACCCGGAGTGGAACTTCAGGATGTCAGGCGGCCGTAGAGATTAGTGACAGAAAGGGTCTGACGAAAATTAAGGTTCTCCTCTAAAGAGGAAGGAGGTTGTACCATGGCAAAAGAAAGGAAATACTGGGACGAAGAGTTGGAGACAATGTCTTTAGACAACTTGAGGAAACTGCAGGAAAAACGTCTCCAGGAGACAGTGAGCCGTGCATATGAAAAGACCAGGTTCTACAGGCAGAAATTCGATGATGCAGGCGTAAAACCCCAAAACATCAATACGTTAGATGATCTTCAAAAGCTGCCTTTGATCCGTTCTTCCGAGGACTTTCGCAAGGCACCGATACCGGATAGGCTGGCTGTACCCATGGAAGAGGTAAAATATCTGGAATCAAGCTCCGGCACTACAGGAGTTCCCATGGCCGTCCTCTGGAGCGGTACAGATTGGAAGAACCTCATGGATGCGGAGGCAAGGGCAAGGTGGACGTTAGGGACCAGGCCGTCTGATGTAGTCCATGTCCTGACTGGCTTTCCATGCTGTCAAATGGGTTATCAGCACCTTGGTGCAATGGTCATGGCATTTAGTGCCGGAAGGGGCGTGTTGGATAATCAAATAAGACTTGGCCAGATGGTGGGCGTTTCAGTACTCGAATATTTACCAAGCCTGGTACTAAAGTATTTTGAAAGAGCAACAGAGATGGGGTACGACATCAAGAACGGCAGTATTCGACTCATCTCGGCACTGGGAGAAGGTTGGGCCGAGGCATATAAGAGGAGGGTCGAGGCCGAATATGATGTCATCTTTAGGACTCTTTATGGATCAGTTGACGCGGGTCTTATTGGCGCTCAGTGTGAATCAGGGAAGGGTTTGCATACCTTCTTAGACCTGGTTATAACGGAGATCATTGACCCGGAAACGGAAGAGGTTTTGAGTCCTGGTCAGGAGGGAGAACTGGTAATAACCCTCTTATGGCCTGAGGCTACACCTATAATCAGGTATCGCACTGGTGATGTCACCAAAATACTCCCTTATGAACCATGTTCATGTGGCAGAACCCATCCCAGGATGTCCATGGTCAGAGGCAGGGCGGTTCAGATCACTAAGGTGAAAGGGGAAAACATCCTTCCTATAGACGTTGAGGAGATAATAGCTGTTATCCCTGAATTGGCAAGCGATTACCAGATAATCGTGGACAAACCCGGGGAGTTGGAAGTACTGAAGGTGAAGATGGAGTATAAACCTGAGGCCAAAGACCAAAAGGCATTAAAGAGAAAGGTGGAGGATGCCTTTGATAAGGATCTAGGTGTAGAAAGTGATGTAGAACTTATCCCAATAGGAACGTTAGGCCGCGAAAAGTTCAAGGCAACGCGGGTGGTAAAGACATATAATGAAAAATGATGGCTCATAGTAGCAAGATTTAGATCAGACACGTGGGGGCCGATTAGCGAATCGCCCCCTACTTTCTTAATATGTCTTAATGATACGTTGGGCCTTATAGGTATCGGATACAATAGAGCCTCTTTCCAATAGATCTACTTCACTCTCCACACCTAAATTTTGATGAATGACCTCTTCGACGCGACTCCTCAAGGCATTCATATCCTTGATGCCTGATTGGTATTCCATCTTCACCTTCAGCCTATCCAGTTCCCCTGGTTTATCAATGACTATCTGATAGTTCTCTGCCAAACCTTCGGTACTGGCCATCACCTCCTCTATATCCAGGGGCATCACCTTCTTTCCTGCTATCTTTACTATCTGTGAAATTCTCCCTTTTACCGGGGCCATCCTCGGATGGGTCCTCCCACAGGCACACGGCTCGTATGGATATATCTGTGATACATCACCGACCTTATACCTTATTAACGGGAATGCCTCGTTCATAAGAAGGGCAGTAACTACAATCTCGCCTTCCTCACCATCAGGAAGGGGGGTCCCCGTTTCCGGATCCAGGATTTCGAGATAAATTAGGTCTGAAAATATATGCATTCCACATCTCTTCTCACATTGAGCAGCGGCTACACCTAGTTCTACTGAACCCCAGAGGGTTGTGAAAGGTATCCCATACTTGGTTTCCATCTTTTTCTTATAGGTTTCAGCCCATGCCTCTCCTACACCACTTACAAGTCTGAGTTTGCTCTTTGCTACATCGAAGCCCAACTCCTTTGCCCTTTCAAAGTAATTGATCATCAGACTGGGCATGTGTTCGATAATGGTAACACCAGCAGTCTGGGTAAGACTGATCTGCTTATCTACAAATCCTCTTCCAGCGCTGAGCAAGAGACAGGTAGCCCCCATCTCCACATATCCTCGGTGGCAACAGTCAAAACCCGTAAGAACCTGAACCACATCATCTGGTCTTGCTCCAATTGTCCACCTACCACGGGCTTCACCCTCAAAAAAAGCCTTTATATCTCTTGCGCTATAGGGAATGGGTTCGGGAATTCCTGTGGTTGTTCCTGATGTGGAGTGATACATCTTGACTTCACTCAAAGGAACGGAGAGTTTATCCTCAAAAGGAGCATTGCGTATGTCCTCCACATCATCTGTCAAGGGAAGCTTCACTATGTCTTCTAGAGTATTTATGTCCGATGGTTTAACCCCAGCCTCATCAAATTTCCGTTTATATACTCTACTATGCTCATAGGCGCGGGCCACAACAGACTGAAGCCTCCTTCCCTGTAGACTCTTCAGTTTATCTAGAGGCATTGTCTCCATTTCTTCATTCCAGAATTTCCTTTCCATTTCTACCCCCTTTCGTTATAAACGTGTTATTGTACCAGGATTTCGCTCTCTCCCTGGCTGCTTTTATGCAAAACCTTCTATATTTTTCCATCCAATGTAACAAAGCCTGTGGTTTTTGTCAATATGTCCGTAAATCTGACACAAAATACTTGACATTACCGTAAATTGTGCGCTAACTATTTATTGACATATAGGTGCCTCTTTACTATAAAATCTTGAATTAAATATTCCCTCCCCCTTGATGGGGGAGGGGCAGGGTGGGGGTGAAGAATCGCTATGTTGCCCCCTCCCCTTAATCCCCTCCCACCAAGGGAGGGGAGACATTTTTGGTAAAGTTATTTATGAGTCAAAGCATTAGTTTGTAAAACCAATATCATAGGATAAGAGGATGTTTGGGATTGGAATTCCGGAACTTATAGTAATCTTTATAATTGCTTTGATATTTATAGGCCCAAAGAAATTGCCTGATCTAGCCAGGACACTAGCAAGGGGGTTAACAGAGTTTAAAAGGGCTGCCGAAGAGGTTAAAGAGGAGTTGGATATTAAAGGGGAGCTAGCTAATCAAAAAGAGGAATTGTTTAAGGACTATAAAGAGATAGTAAGAAATGTTACGGAAACGATAGGGGTAGAGGAAGCTAAAGATAAGGAAGAAACTTTGGAAGCTCAGACAACAAAGAAAAAAATGATAGAAGAAGATAAAGAGGGGACAGGAGGTAGCAAGCTAAGTGGCTGATGAAAAGCTCCCCTTTACTTCTCATCTTGAGGAGTTAAGGAGAAGGTTGATCGTCTGTTTTATCGCAGTAGGTATTGGGTTTCTTGCCTCCTACACTTTTAAAGAGGAAATACTCAAAATCTTAATGAAACCCCTTTTAGATGTGCTACCACCCGGAGGGTCGTTGGTCTTTACAGGATTGACAGAAGCCTTCTCTGCTTACTTAAAGGTATCGCTACTGACCGGCATCTTTATTGCGAGTCCGGTGGTTCTCTATCAGATATGGTCTTTTGTTTCCCCTGGCCTTCACGAAATAGAGAAGAGGTATGTCTTTCCTTTTGTTCTCTTTTCAACAATATTCTTTGTTGGAGGGGCACTTTTTGGTTATTTTGTGGCTTTCCCTTCTGCCTTTAAATACCTTATGAGTTTTGCTACTGAGACTATACGGCCATTGCCCTCTGTCAAGGAGTATCTCTCTTTATCTATAGGGTTACTTTTTGCCTTCGGGATCGTATTTGAACTACCTCTCTTTGTCTTTTTTTTAACGAAGATTGGGGTAGTTGATGCTAAGATGCTATCCTCTAAAAGAAAATACGCCATTGTAATTATCTTTATCGTTGCTGCAATAGTTACTCCTACTCCAGATGCAGTAAACCAATTAATAATGGCTGTTCCTCTTTTTCTGTTATATGAATTGAGTATATGGGTAGCCAAGGTGTTTGGGGGAAAATCCTAAGCGTTTCACTTTTTTATCCAGAGCCTATTGAATTCTCTCTCGAAAAGCTCGGCCACTCTAGCAGACGGTATGATTAGCAAATTTTCGTAATTCCATTTCTCTGCTGAAGTTGTCCAGTTATAAGATCCGGTAATGACTACCTTCCCATCAATGACGGCAAATTTATTGTGCATCAAGCCGGTCTCATCGCCTGGATTATTTCTATTGGGTCCTTTCCTGTATTTAATGCTTATACCTTTATTCTCAAGGAACCTGCCTTTGGAATAATCATCTAAAGAACTTTCCATGTCCGCAATAACCTTTATGTCTATTCCTTGTTTGTAGACCTTCACAAGCTCCCTTGCTATGCGGCCGTTTGTGAAGTTAAACATCGCTATGTGGATGCAGCTTTTGGCCCTTCCAATTTCTTCAATTATCGCCTTTTCGCAGTTGCCATTAGGGCTAAAGTAAATTTTAATGCGCTCGGTTTCATCTACACCTATAGCAGAACCGGCAAACAAAAAAGTGAGTAGTATAACAACAAGGGTGGATAAGGTTCTATTTATCGTCCTTTACCTCTTCAAAGTCGGCATCGACCACATTTTCATCTGAGGGTTTCCCCGCATCTTCATCGGTCTGTGTTTTTGAGGAATCAGCGCCTGCAGCTTGAGATGCCTTGGCATACATACTTTCTGCCAATTTATGGGATGCTTTGCCCAGTTCTTCGCAGGCATTTTTGATGGCATTTGCATCCGAACCTTCCATCTCTCTCTTTACTTTTGCAATAGCGTCCTCTATGTTTTGTTTTTCGGCTGCATCAATACTGTCTCCGTGCTCTTTCAGGGTTTTTTCTGTAGTATAAATAAGGGTATCAGCCTGATTCCGAGCTTCAGCCAAAGCTCTCTTATTTTTGTCGTCCTCGGAATGTACCTCTGCCTCTTTTATCATGTTCTTGATCTCTTCTTCTGTAAGTCCGCTGGAGGCAGTAATCTCTATTGATTGCTCTTTACCTGTTCCTAAATCCCTGGCAGACACATGGACGATTCCATTAGCGTCGATATCGAAGGTTACCTCGATCTGGGGCATTCCCCGGGGGGCAGGGGGGATCCCAAGCAATTCAAATCTGCCAAGCGTCTTGTTGTACTGTGCCATTTCACGCTCCCCTTGCAATACATGGATACTCACTGCCGGTTGGTTATCTTCGGCTGTAGAGAAGGTCTGGCTCTTCTTGGTAGGAATGGTAGTGTTTTTCTCAATGAGTTTAGTGAATATACCTCCCAGGGTTTCGATACCCAGGGAAAGAGGTGTAACATCAAGGAGGAGCACATCTTTCACGTCACCCCTCAGAACACCGGCCTGTATGGCCGCCCCAACAGCAACTACTTCATCAGGGTTTACACCCCTATGAGGCTCCTTGCCAAATATTTCTCTTACCTTTTGCTGAACCTTTGGCATTCTGGTCATTCCACCCACAAGGATAGCCTCATCGATATCAGAGGGTTTTATTCCAGCATCTTTCAAGGCAGTCATACATGGGGGTACTACCTTCTCAATTAAGTCGTCCACTAATTGCTCCAGCTTTGCCCGTGTAAGTTTAATATTAAGATGTTTAGGGCCGCTGGCATCTGCTGTTATAAAGGGCAGGTTGACATCTGTCTCCGTGGATGTGGATAGTTCATGTTTTGCCTTTTCCGCTGCCTCTTTCAATCTTTGCAGTGCCATCTTGTCCTGTCTCAGATCAATCCCCTGATCTTTCTTAAACTCAGCGGCTAAGTAGTCAATAATTCTGAGGTCAAAATCCTCTCCACCCAGGTGGGTATCACCGTTGGTCGCCTTTACTTCAAAGACGCCATCCCCAATCTCCAGGATTGATATATCGTAGGTTCCTCCCCCCAGATCAAATACGGCAATCTTCTCATCCTTTTTTTTGTCAAGACCATAAGCTAAGGACGCTGCGGTTGGTTCGTTTATTATCCTTAGAACGTTCAATCCTGCAATCCTTCCGGCATCCTTTGTGTCCTGGCGCTGACTATCGTTAAAATATGCCGGGACGGTAATTACTGCCTCAGTGACCTTTTCACCGAGATAGTCCTCTGCGGTCTGCTTCATCTTCTGTAAGATCATTGCGGAGATCTCTGCTGAACTGTAGTCTTTGCCTCTTATATTAACCTGAGCATCTCCTTTTTTCCCTTTCGAAATCTTATACGGAAGATTGGGTATGTCCGTCTGGACTTCTTTTGAATCATATTTCCTGCCAATAAGCCTCTTGACAGCAAAAACAGTATTTTCAGGGTTGGTTATTGCCTGTCTTTTGGCTATTTGCCCAACCAACCTTTCCCCACTGTCTGTAAATGCAACCATAGACGGTGTTGTTCTACTACCTTCTGCATTAGTAATAACTTTGGGGTCTCCACCTTCCATAATAGCTACACATGAATTGGTGGTCCCTAAATCAATCCCTATTACTTTCCCCATATTTTCCTCCTTACTTCACTCAGCAGTTATATTCATTGACTGATTGATAAACAGGCTGTTTGGCTGAAGACCGAAGGCTGAATCCGCCAGAGGCGGACTAACAGTCTTCCACCTTCAGTTTATTTACCTGAGTAGTTACGCTAGTGCTTTGACTCATAAATAACTTTACCAAAAATGTCTCCCCTCCCTTGGTGGGAGGGGATTAAGGGGAGGGGGCAACATAGCGATTCTTCACCCCCACCCTGCCCCTCCCCCATCAAGGGGGAGGGAATATTTATAGTAATTCATAGTAAAGGTATTAAAGGGACATTCCACTAGTTTTCCTGTTTCTTAGGGAAAAATGGTGTCAAGTCCCATTTTTAACTTGTTGTAGAATTTTCATTGATAAACGGTACAGCTTCAAGATTAAGTATCGGTTACAGATCTTCGTTCCGAAGCGTCAAATCTTGCCTTAGGAGTTGACTTCTAGCGAAAAAACCTTGCTTTAAGATATGGATGTTGCTAAAATGAATAGTTTGTTGAAGATGTTCTTCTGGATCGTAAATTTAAAGGCAGAAAAATGTTAGCAAAGGTTTTAAGCAGCGCTATACTTGGGGTTGATGCCTACAAAGTCGAAGTAGAGGTTGATATAACCCGTGGCCTGCCATCCTTCTCCACTGTTGGTCTCCCTGAGGGTGCGGTAAGAGAAAGCAAAGAACGGGTAAAATCTGCTGTTAAAAACTCAGGATATGAATTTCCATCAAAGAAGATTACAGTAAATCTGGCCCCAGCCGATATCAAAAAAGAAGGCACCGCCTTTGATCTACCTATGGCTGTAGGGATACTGGTTGCCACTGAGGTAGTTGAAACAAGTAAACTGGGAGACTTTTTAGTCCTGGGAGAACTCTCCCTGGATGGAAGAATAAAACCTATCAAGGGATCCCTCCCAATAGCGGTAGCAGCCAGAGAAAATGGCATCAAGGGCATAATTGTCCCCAGGGACAATGCCAGGGAAGGTGCTGTAGTAAAGGGGATCGATGTTCTGGCAGTCGAGACTTTGGCAGATGTAGTCGACTTTCTGAACAACTCTCTGTCTATTGAACCGACCACCGTGGATTTAGAGGATATTTTTAAAAACAACCTGACATACCCGGTTGATTTTAATGAGGTGAAGGGACAGGAACATGCCAAAAGAGCCTTAGAGATAGCCGCTGCTGGAGGGCATAATGTAATCATGGTAGGCCCTCCTGGCTCCGGAAAGACGATGCTTGCCAAGAGAGTCCCTACCATCCTGCCGGATATGTCTTTTGAAGAGGCAATAGAGACTACCAAGGTACATAGTGTGATGGGGTTGCTCGACAAGAACAGTGCCCTGATAGTTACACGACCCTTTCGCTATCCCCACCACACTATCTCCGATGCGGGATTGGTCGGGGGTGGGCAGGTTCCTAAGCCTGGAGAAGTGAGCCTCTCACATAGCGGAGTTCTCTTTCTGGATGAACTGCCAGAATTTAAGAAGAATGTGCTGGAGGTTATGCGGCAGCCTATGGAAGACGGGAGGGTTACCATTTCCAGGGCAGTAACCTCCCTGAGCTATCCTGCCCAATTTATGCTTGTTGCTGCGATGAATCCATGTCCATGCGGATTTTACACTGATCCTCATCATGAATGCAGCTGCACAATTCCTCAAATTCGAAAATACAAAGCAAAGGTATCAGGGCCTCTATTAGACCGGATTGATATACATATCGAAGTGCCATCAGTAAGGTATAAAGACCTCTCTGATGAGAGGTCAGGAGAACCTTCTGAGAGTATCAAAAAAAGGGTAAACTCTGCCAGGGGTATACAGATTAAACGATTCCACGACGGTAAAATCCACTGTAATGCTCAGATGACCTCCCGGCATATTAAAAAGTATTGTCAAATAGGAGAAGAATCAAAGAGACTTTTAGAAACAGCTATAGACAAATTAGGACTGAGTGCCAGAGTATATACTCGAATTCTCAAGGTCGCCCGTACTATAGCTGACCTTGAGTGCAGAGATGAAATAACCTCATATCATATCTCTGAGGCAATTCAATACCGAAGTCTTGATAGAAATCCTTTTTAGAACGCCAAACCACTAGCGAAGAGAGAAGATGCAACCCATGAAAGGTAATTCCTCTACAAAAAGAAAGAAGAATATAAGCCGTGCAAAATTTATTTCCATTATCCTTCTTATCCCTTTGATTGCTTTAATGCTCTCGATTGGTGGGGTTTATTATTATTTCAGGCAAAATCTGCCGGATATTTCCTCATTAAAAAATTATCATCCAAACATTACAAGTAAGTTTTATTCTGATGAGGGAGAGTTGATAGGCGAATTCTATCTTGAGAAACGGATCATAGTCCCTATAATAAGAATCCCTGAGATGGTTATAAATGCCTTCATCTCTGCCGAAGACAGCGATTTTTATAAACATAAGGGCATTAGCCCTGTGAGTATAATTAGAGCCTTTTTCAAAAACATCCGGGCAGGTAGAATTGTTCAGGGAGGCAGCACAATCACCCAACAGGTAACGAAATACTTTTTGCTCTCGTCAGAGAAGAGTTTTTCGAGAAAGATAAAGGAGGCTATCCTGGCATATCGGGTAGAGAACGAGCTTTCAAAAGAAAATATACTCTTTCTGTATTTGAACCAAATCTACCTGGGACACGGCGCTTACGGTGTTGAATCAGCGGCTCAGAATTATTTTGGCAAGCACGTAGAAGATCTCAATCTGGCTGAGTGCACCATGCTTGCAGGGCTTCCACGAGCTCCCAGCAAGTACTCACCATTTGTTAACTCCAAAGGGGCAAAGGAACGACAATCTTATGTTCTGAAGCGAATGCTTAAAGAGGGTTACATAACTGATAAACAGTTCGAACAGGCATTAACTACACCATTAACTTTCAACACTGACGAAAACAAACAAATCTTGAAAGCCCCATACTTCACTGAACATATCCGTAGGCATATAGAAGGGAAATATGGGAGTGATGCTCTATATAGAGAGGGGCTGACAGTTTATACCACTCTTAATCTCGATATGCAAAATGCCGCGGAGATAGCTTTAGAATCGGGCATTATGGATCTGGAGAAAAGACATAAATACCAGGCAGATAGGCAAGGGTTAGGTGTTCAAGGGGCTTTGATATCCATTGATCCGCATACCGGATATGTCAGGGCGATGGTGGGGGGAAAAGACTTTAAAAGGAGCAAATTTAACAGGGCTATTCAAGCCGAAAGACAGGGGGGCTCGGCATTTAAACCCATTATCTATGCAGCAGCCCTGGATAAGGGCTATACACCTGCGACTGTTATTGTTGATTCGCCGATCAGTTATGAAGATCCAATAAGAGGAGAAACATGGCAGCCCAGGAATTTTGATGGAGAGTTTCGCGGACCTGTCACCCTTCGTGAGGCATTGGCTAAGTCCATAAATGTGGTCACAGTAAAAATCCTTGGAGATTTAGGTATAGACTACGCAGCCAGGTACGCCAGTATACTTGGGATAACATCTCCCCTGAACATGGACCTCACCATGGCCCTTGGTTCTTCCAGCGTCTCGCTTCTGGAATTAACCAGGGCTTATGCAGTCTTTGCTGCCCAGGGGAGAATAGTCGAACCCATCTTTGTAACCAGGGTTGTCGATCAGAATGGGATGGTATTAGAAGAGAACAAACCACAGGTAGAAGAGGTCATTAGCCCACAAACTGCCTATATTATGACAAATCTTTTGAAAGGTGTTGTGCAGAATGGAACAGGTTCGAGAGCACAGGCCCTTGGTAGACCCTGTGCGGGCAAAACAGGCACAACAAACAACCACGTGGATGCATGGTTCATAGGGTATACTCCTGAAATAGTTACCGGGGTGTGGGTAGGTTTTGATGAAGGTAATCAGCCATTAGGAGAGAATGAAACCGGTTCCCAGGCAGCTCTCCCAATATGGGTTCAATTCATGAAAGAGGCGTTAAAAGGCAAAGAAGTGGTGGACTTTTCTGTCCCAGAAGGGATTGTGTTTGTAAATATCGACTCAAAGACCGGCCTCCCGGCTACTCCCAATTCAACCAGAATTATACCGGAATCCTTCAAGGAAGATAGTGTTCCACCAGAAGATTATAGGGAGTCTCCACAATCAAGTTCATTTGGTCTTTGATATGCACTGAAAATTGGGGGTTAGTCCTAAAGCAGGGTACTTTTTATCTCCTTCCCGTCTTTTTTTCTCGGCATTATACAATTACCCCTATCTGCTCAAAATTCAGTGTAATTTTGAGCAATTACACTTGTTTCCCCTTTACAACAAATTCCGCCCCTTTCTCGATGGCCCTGGAATTATTTGATATAAATTTGGGAGGACGTTCTGGGAATATCTCAGGCAGTAAATTAATGGCCAAATCCAGAGAAACGATCTTTGTCTTTTCAATGAATGCCCCTAAAGCGACCATATTTGCCATTTGAGAATTCCCCAATTTTTTTGCAATATAATTGGCAGGAAGTAATAAACTATCTATATCTTGCCGCTTCGCCTTCTCGGGATCTATTAAGGATGTGTTGACCAATAAAAATCCTTTTGACCTGACCATGGGTTCATATTTGAGAAGGGAAGGCTCATTCATTACTATAGCACTCATAGGGTGGCCGGTGACAGGAGACCCGATCTCCTCTGAAGATAAAACTACAGTACAATTGGCAGTTCCTCCCCTCATTTCTACTCCGTAAGAGGGCATCCACGTAACATTCTTTTCCTCTTTCATAGCTATCAGGGCAAGTATATCAGCGATTAACATGATTCCCTGCCCACCAAAACCAGCAATTATTACATCGTAGTACATACAATAAACCCTTTAATTATAAAAAATCCTTGCCTTTTCTCTCTTTGAAAACTCCCAATGGAAAGTAAGGGATCAACTCTTCTTCAACCCTTTTCTGTCCTTCTAAAGGCTTAACCCGCCAGTTTGTAGGACAGGCAGATAAGAGTTCCACAAAGGTCAGCCCCATACCCTCTATCTGCATTTCAAAGGCCCTTCTAATAGCCCTTTTAGCCTTAAGAACCTCCTTGGCATTATGCATTGAGACCCGAGTTGAATACGCAACTCCTTCCAAAGTAGCCAGCATCTCCGCCATTCGGATAGGATAACCATCATTTCGAAAGTTTCGTCCATAGGGGGTGGTGGTTGTCTGTTGACCCAATAGAGTAGTCGGGGCCATCTGCCCACCGGTCATACCGTATACAGTATTGTTGATAAAGATTATGGTTATATTCTCTCCCCTGTTAGCAGTGTGGATTGTTTCTGCAGTACCTATGGCTGCCAGGTCACCGTCACCTTGATAAGTAAAGACTATCTTTTTAGGATGTACTCGTTTAATCCCTGTAGCAACTGCAGGAGCGCGACCGTGGGGGGCCTCAATGGCATCTATGGCAAAATAATCATACATAAAAACAGCACATCCCACACCGCAGACACCAATTGTTTCTTCCTGAACACCAAAGTGATCAATTGCCTCAGCCACCAGTCTATGGGCAGTACCATGGGTACATCCCGGACAAAAATGGGTCTGACGGTCAATTAAACTCTTCGGTCTACTAAAAACCTTCTTCATTAAACATCACCCTATTGCAATTCAGACACTGGACTTCTGACTTTAGACATTAGACTTTTCTATATAGGGAATTAACCCTTGTAGTGTTCTCAAACCTTCTTGAGCTTTTGCCCATAATTCTTCTTCAGTCTTCAGTCTTCAGTCTGTTGTCTGATGTCTGTTGTCTGATGTCTGTTGTCTATGGTCTACTATCTGAATCAAACATCACCCTAATCTCTCTCAACATATCTTCTGGGGTAGGTATACCTCCTCCAGGACGGCCATAAAATCTAAGTTTAACACTGTTTTCAATGGAAAGCTTAACATCCTGCAACATCTGACCTGTATTCATTTCTACCACTAAGACCCTGGGGATTTTTTTGGCGGTCTCTCGAATGACCTCAGTAGGAAATGGGAATAGGGTAATTGGACGAATCATGCCTACTCTTATACCTTCCGTCTTTGCCATCTGTATAGCGGTCTTGGCAATCCGAGAAACCGTGCCAAAGGCTACAATAACCATCTCAGAATCGTCCAATCCTTTTGCCTCAAAGAGGACCTCCTCTTCTCTTAAGCGGTCATATTTTTCCTTTAGCTCTAAATTGTGAGCTTCCTGCTCCCCATCAGAAAGATACAGGGTTTTAAGAAACTGGGGCTTACGCCCTTTGGCGCCTGTTAATGCCCACGACTTGGACGGCGGAGTTATCCGCCAGAGGCTGATTTCTTCCAAAACAACAGGCTCTTTCATCTGCCCCAGGATAGCATCGCAAAGAATCATTGCTGGATTACGGTATTTATCAGACAATTCAAATGCCTTTATCGCAAGGTCAAACATCTCCTGAACAGAGGCAGGGGCTAACACAATATTAAAATAGTCCCCATGTCCACCTCCGCGGGTTGCCTGAAAATAATCACCCTGGGTAGGGGCAATGCCTCCCAGTCCCGGCCCTACCCTCATAACATTCACCACTAAGCCGGGCAATTCACTTCCAGCCATATACGACATACCTTCTTGCATCAAAGATATACCAGGTCCTGAAGAGGATGTCATAGCCCTGACACCGGATGCAGAAGCTCCCAAAACCATATTTATGGAAGCTATTTCGCTTTCAGCCTGTATAAAGGTCCCGCCAATCTTCGGCAATTCCGCAGACAGGTATTCGGGTATATCATTTTGAGGGGTAATTGGATAACCGAAATAGTATCTGCATCCAGCTGCAATAGCACCTTTAGCCAGAGCAATGTTCCCTTTTAGAAGAATCTTTTCCGTCATACCTACTTATAAACCTCAATAGCCACATCCGGACAAACCTCGGCACAAAGTGCACATCCGGTACACTTGTTATTGTCCTTTATTGCAGCAGGAAGGTAACCTTGAATGTTCAGTTCTTCCTCAATTGTGATAAGATTTTTTGGACAAGCATCAACACAAAAACTACAGCCCTTACATCTATCTCTTTCAATTACTATTTTAGCCAAAATACCTTTATTAACATCCTCCTGTTGATTATAGAAAACTTGATGGCTTCGTAAAAAGCTGGTTTATGCCGCAAGCGGCAACCTATGAGCAACGAACTTGAGTTCGTTGGAAGTCCATCAAAACTTTAAACACAAAATCCAGAGACCATAAAATGACAAAACTTAAAAACGCGATTCAAAAAGTATCAGAAAGAGAGAAAGTTGTCAAATATTTTTGTACTCCTTGAAAACAACCCTTGACAATGATATCATTAATGATACTACAATCATATGGCTAAAATAGACGATACACTTGCACGAATGAAGCTGAATCCTAGTGGAATGTCCCTTTAATACCTTTACTATGAATTACTATAAATATTCCCTCCCCCTTGATGGGGGAGGGGCAGGGTAGGGGTGAAGAATCGCTATGTTGCCCCCTCCC
>Ga0210004_1000858_pt1 | contig 18533 bp, 8 predicted proteins | sample CryGey13umfilter_FD_185450 | JGI IMG/M metagenome (GOLD analysis project Ga0210004, IMG submission 185450) | Groundwater microbial communities from aquifer in Utah, USA - Crystal Geyser 4/8/14 3 um filter (SPAdes) (version 3) | ecosystem: Environmental > Aquatic > Deep subsurface > Groundwater...
TTGCCTTGGATCTTCAACCCGTCCACGTTGTGAATTGAGACGGGCACGCCCTCGGTTCGACCGAAGTAGTTGCCGATGATCGTCATGTTGGTGACGGGCTTGGCTTCGAACCGCCTCACGTTGCTGCCCCCCACCCGGAGGATGCAGGGAGACGGCACTGGCCGCTCCGTCCGGCGGGGAGTCGAGGAAGCGGCTATTGCGGATCACCAGGTCGCGCGCAAACGGACCTTCCATCCAGGGACCCCAGGTCTCGAACTGGATGCAGAGCCCCTGGCCGACGTTCTGAAGCGTGGCGTTCTCGATCAGACCACCCGGGGAACCGTTGCTGAGGGTGCGCTGGAAGTTGTCGTGGAGCCAGCAGTTGCGCAACACGAAGCCACCGGCCGAGCGCTTGCCGTCCAGCACCACGAGGGCCCACGCCGGCAGTTCGAGCGGCTGGTCCAACGCCACGAGGAACTCCCCCTTCGCGCTGTAGCTGTCGTTGATCGCCAGCGAGGGACCAGCGGGTGTCTCAACCACGGAGACGGCCTTCGCCGTGCCGAAGAGTGCCACCGACGACATGTCTCGGAACTCGAGAGTGTCCCCGACCTCATAGGCGCCCTGCATGTAGTAGTGGCGGTCGTCGACTCGCTGGACGATCCGGCCGAAGCTGCCATGGATGTTCAGGTTGTCGTCTGCGCCGTACGCCAACTCGCAGCGATCCAGCGTCGGGCCGCGGTCTGTCCCGGCAAGATGGAATATGTCCGCGCCGAAGGCCTGGAGGCGATTGGTGCGGGGTCGACGGGTGGCACGCACTCGCAGATAGACGTTCCCCCCCTCACCGCCGCCTTCGTTGACGGCGATGCCCGGGCTGGACCAGAGGTTGACATCCTCGAAACGCACGCCAGAGCAATTCACTGATTGCAGTGCCGCGCCGGTCCGGATCGTGCCGACCACGTAGTCGCCGGTCTGCAGCGCGTCGGGGATCCCGGCTCTTCCCATCTCCTGGCAGCTCATGCTGGCGCCGTCTTCCGAGAGCTGCCACTTGCCGGGGGTATGCCGATGGTTGATGAAACGGCCGTCCGCATCGTTGAACATGAATGCGCGCCCGCCCTCGGTCTCTGCCTCGCCATTGGCGTTTCGGGGCTCGTAGCCCTCCATCAGGGCCGCGCGGAGTGTCCTACTCTCCCGGTCGCTGTCGGTGACCCGCGCCTGGAACCACGACGGGAGGGTGAAGGTGTCGCGGATCTTCTGCAGTATGTCCTGGCCCTTCTTGCGCAGCACCTCCTTCTCAGCCTCGGTGAACGTCGGGAAGCCCGTGGGGAGAGCGGCGTGCCAGCGGGAGACGAACGGCTCAGGGACGATTTGGAGTGCCACGTCCACCCGGACCCGGGGCGAGTTCGGCCCCGCGACCACCAGGAGATCGACCGCCGAGGCTTCGGTCAGGTCGAGGGCGAGGAGGTCGAATACGTGGGGGATCGAGTCCGTCCGGGCGAGCTGCCGCTTCCAGATCTCCTTGCCCTCCACGAGAACGCGAAACTCGGCTTCCGCCTGTGGAGACCGCTTCGCGAGGTAGCCGACCACGCGGACGCTGCCCTTCTCGCGGGGCGTCCAACGACGGACGGCAGCGAGACCTGGTGAGGCTTCGAACGTGGTGGCGGAGACGCCGGGAACGGGTGAATTGCCACGGCGCCACCAGCCCGCTTCGTACCGTTCCAGGTGGCGGAAGGCCCCAGGGGCACCCGCACTGGCCCTCTGCATGTAGCCATATTGCCAGCCGGAGGCCCCCTGAGTCCCACCGAACCCGGTGAGTGAATCCGCCACCGCGTCCTCAAATCTCGGTAGCCTGCTGATCTGGTTTCCCTCAAACAGAAGCTCCGGCAGATGGTCCGCCTCAGACCCCTTCATGTTTGCCTCGGCGGCGACGGTGGAGGCCAGCACGACCGATAGCGCCAGGGCGCCTACCGTGAGTGCGGTGAACGGTGCCATTGGGTTCTCCCGAGTTGGTTCCCGCCGAGATCGGTTAGTCGGCCGGCAGGTGCACAATCGTCAGCGAGTGAGGGCGCAGGTTAGCGATATACCCGCGAAGGTTAAGAACACACCGAAGTCCCGGTGCGACTTCGGCTCCGTCTGGGAGAATACACTCTGTCCTCCGTCTGCTGCACGCCTGCCGAGGAAGTTCCGCGAACTTCCACTTCGGTGTGTTCTTAACCTTCGCGGGTATACCTTGCTCAAAGGTAAGCCCCACCTTCTCCGGCACCACCCGGTCGGGAGGCTCGATGTCGTTGTAGGCGTCGGGCGAGTCGCCGGCGAGCAGGGAGGTTCTGTAGGTGCCCTCGAGCGGCGCGTCTTTCCTCTTCACGGTGCACGCCCCGCTTTCTGAGGGAGGACGGTTCACCAGCGCGAGGGCCCACTGTTTGCCCGATTCGTCCACGGTGGCGAGGGCATCGATCACCGGGAGGCTGCCAACTGCGCAGATTCCATTCGTCAAACGCGATCTTGATCCGGCCGCGGCAGCCGGCTTCCTCCAGGACGCCGACGAAGCTGGCAATGGTCTCTTCCGGACGCTCGGAGTTCATGATACAGGTCAGGTAGTCGGGTGTGTCGTTCTTCTGCCAGAGCGGTAGCCAGTAGGCATGGGTTGAGAGGTATACTCGCGAAGGTTAGGAATACACCGAAGCTAGTGCACAAGTTCGACGCCTCTGCGTGCACAGCAGTGTGTTGGGTGCTCACCACACGCCCCCGGGTGAAGTTCTGCGAACTTCCACTTCGGTGTATTCCTAACCTTCGCGAGTATAACAGTAACGGTCCACGCGGCATCGGCGCCTTCCGCAGACCTGATGGAGATACAGCGCTCACCGGTCCGGCCCGGTGCCTCGACAGTCCACCGAGCCTCCTCTTCCCCGCCCCAGGCCCGCGACATCCATCCCTCGACGCCGTCTGCCGTCTTCTTCTCGAACGAGCAGTTCTGTAGAAGGTTGCCTTCAGGCACTCGCCTTTCCTCCTCGGCGGCGACGCCGGCCGTCAGCATGACCGACATCGCCAGAACGCCTGCTGCGGTTCTCGCCATTGTCCTTGCCCCACACCTGCCGCGTGCTGTTTGCGAAGCAATCACGGTCTTCCTTTCGGCGTATCAGGTTCTCCATCCGCCCAGCCGATACCTGGCACGCTGACTTCATCGCCTGGGTACTTCTTCTCCAGCGCCATCCGTTCGGCGCGCGCGGCGGAGTGGAATCCCTTGCAGAGCGGGCCGTCCTTCGTGCCACCTTCCGTCCCTGCACGTCCTCGTACTCCCAGCCGCGCTCGAAAAGGTGGACAATGGGGGCACGTGACCGCAAGGCATCGCCGGCGAGCAGTACTGGAGAAGCACCGCAATGATCCGAACAACAGCGACACTGGCAGCTCTGGCTGCCGCGACCTCCGTCCTGGCTGACCCCGCCACCCCGCTGCCTCGCGTCTTCGCCACCTACTCGTCCTGGCTGCAGGGGAGCTATCGTTTCCGCGACGTTCAGGTGCCGTTGTACGCCGAGCTGGGCTGGCCGTACGACCGTCGGGAGAACGTGCAGGTGGCAGACCTGATGGCGGATCTGGATCGGTATGACCTGTTCCTCCCGCCCTCGCTGTACAACTACGACCACGCCCAGCCCTTCGAGCAGTACACCGACCGGTGGCGCGGGTTCCTGGAGCGAGGTGGGGTGATTGTCGCCCTTGACGCCAACTATGGTCAGATGATCGGTTGGGTGACCAGGCTGGGGGAGGGGTTGGAGCTGCAGTCGACGCAATGTCCTGAGGGCATGAAGGGGCACCCTCCCCTCAAGCTCGTGGCGCCGGGTGATCCGGCTGCGCCGCCGCCCACTGCCAAGACACCGTGGGCGCATTTCGCCTCGTATGGCAAGGGCTGGAAAGTGCTGGCGACTTGCCCGGAGGGCAATGCGGTCTGCTTGCGGGCCGACATCGGCAAAGGCATTCTGGTTGCAACGAACCTCTACGACGACGCGGACTTTCCCACCGCGGAGTACGTGAACAAGCTCTGGCAGGCGCAGTGGCCGCGGCTCATGGATCACGACTTGAGCGTGGCGCTGACGCAGGGGCCCGAAGGGGTGGGTCGGAAGGCGTATCGTCTCAGCCTCACCCCGCCCACGGCAGCGACGCTGGTGTGCGAGCGACGCCGTGGTGAGGGCGCAACCTGGGAAGCAAACACCGTGCCGCTGCCGGCAGACGGTCAGCCGGTGGAGGTCCCGCTGCTGACGCGAGGCGGGCGAAACGAGGTGCGGCTGGAGGTCCGCGTCGATGGTGTGAGGCGCTGGTGGACAAGCTGGGCCGAGACGCCGCCGGACGTGCTGAGGGAGGCAGCCGCTCTGCGCGCCCGGTTGGAGGGCGACCAGGTCCTGCTGACCAAACTGCCTGCCGACCATCCGCTGCGGCAGCAGGCCGACGAGCTGAGCAAGGCCGAGGCAGCGGTCAGCCGCGAGGCGGGGCAACTCGTGGCGGGAGACGCCGGCCCGGCGATTGCGCAACGCTGGCAGGGCCTGGCGGAGCAGTTGACCGGGCTCGGTCAGCAACTGCGCACAGTTACCGCGCGGGCAACGGTGGCGGCCCGCGCCGACGGCGACCGTGCCTTCGCGGTCGTGCGGTCGGCGCCGCTGGAGAAGGTGTTCCGCGATGAAGCCCCGGCAGGTCCCACGGCCGGCGAGGTCCAGCTCACCGCCGCCCGGAACGAGGGGGAGAGTGCGCAGGTGGTCCTCGTTCCGCTCCGGGGTGATTTGGTGGAGGTGCGGGTGCACCTGGAACCGTTCGTCGGCGCCAACGGGAAACGCCTCGAGATGGACGCCGCGCTGCACCGCGTCTGCTACGTGCACACCGACGCGCCCAGCGCGGGCGCGCCGGCCGGGCGCGATTGGTGGCCCGACCCATTGCTCCCGGCCGACAAGCCCTTTGCGGTGAAGCACGTCTGCCAGCCGCTGTGGGTGGACCTGTGGACTCCGCCCGAGGCCGGTGCCGGCGACTACACTGGTTCGTTGGTAATCGAGGCGGCCGGTCAGACGGAGCGCGTCCCGCTTCGTCTGCACCTCTTGGACTTCGCCCTTCCCCACGAGCACAGCTTGCGGCAAGTCTTTGCCTTCCGCGCCTCCCAGATCACCCAGCGCTACAACGGTCAAGCCGACTACAAGACCGCGACGCCGATCGAGACCTACCTGCGCATGATGGACGTGTGCCTGAAGCGCCGCGTCGGCGTGCAGACATTCGGTTGGGAGGGCAGCCCGGACCCGGTCTCGGCGATGGCCTACATGGGCGAGACGATGACGCCGACCGGCTGGGAGTTCGACTTCACCCAAGCCGACCGCCTCTGGCAACACCAATTCGACAGCGGCCTGCGCACGCTCTTCGTGGGGTTCACGCCCGGGTGCGGCAGCGCTTCGCCCCTGGTGCAGACAGAGGAGTACTGGACCTTCCTTGAGGCGTACCTGAAGGCACTGGTGCCACACCTGAAGGCGAAGGGGTGGTTCGACAGCGCCGTCTGGTACATGGTGGACGAGTGCTGGCAGGAAGACGCCGTGCAGGCCAACTTGCGCCTGGCGAAGCTGATGGACGAGTTGGCTCCGGGGCTCAAGCGCCTGATGACCGCGCCTCGCGATCCGCGGCTCCACGGCAAGTCGCAGATCTGGGTGCCTGGCGGCTTGCCGGAAGCTGACCCGGAGAACGCCGACAACAAGCGCCTCCTCGAAGGCTGGGCGCCCTTCGCTCCCGAACGCTGGTGGTACATTTGCTGCGGACCGACGCACCCGTACCCCAACTTCTTCGCGGACTACTCGACCCTCGACCCGCGCATGGTCTTCTGGCTGACCTGGAAATATCACAAGAGCGGATTCCTGTACTGGGGCGTCGAGTACCACGGCGACCCGAAGGAGATGACCGCCGACGGCCCGACCGACAAGTACACCCTCGGCCCGGCCAACATGGGCAATGGCGATGGGACGCTGTGTTACTGGGGACCCAACCAGGAGTTCTACCCCTCGATCCGCTTGAACGCCATCCGCGACGGCATCGAGGACTACGAGTACTTCGCCCTAGCGCGGGCACTCGCCGACGAACTGGAGAAGAAGGGGCAGACGCCCGAACTGATGAGCCGCGCCCGCAAGTTGCTAGCGGTTGACGAGCGCGTCCTGAAGACCACGGCGGGAGTGCCGAACTTCAAGTACAGCCTCGACCCCCAAACACTGCTTTCGGCGCGCGACGACCTCGCCAAGCTGATCTTGGACCTGTCTCGATTTGGGCGCTGAGCGCGGGAGCATCCCGCGATTACGGGGGCGGGATGCTCCCCCCGGTCCACCTCGTAGCGTAGCCCCTCGTGGGCGTCACCCCGCGCACCGGTGACGCCCACGAGGGCTACGCTACTGAGAACCCGTGATCGGGGGATGCACGCTTGAGCGCGGGGCTGAAAGGCCACCAGGTCGCTGACGGCAGGACTGGATAGGAGATGGCAACAACAGGCAGCTCATTGCTGGCGACTCGCTGTCGTGAGCATGGTGGACCTCCCCGATTCGCGCCCTCCGCCATAGCTCTGATGGGGTTGTGGGCAGCGGCGACAGCCGCCGATCAGCCGAACCGAACCTACGCCAGTCAGCCGTACGACCTCGTGAAGGCCAACTGGATGGCCGCCAACTACCTCCAGGCGCTCACCAGTCCACGCTGGGAGGCGACGGCCTTCGCTCACGACCGCTTCGGCGACGAAGAGGGACGCGGCGGGCTTTACTTCGTGGACGACCAGGGCCGGGTCATCGCCTGCTTCGCGGCGGAGGCGGCCCTGGCGCGAATCGTCCGCGCGCACATGACCCATGAAGACGAAGCCCGGGCCCTCCTGCGCGAGCTCTTCCGCGCCGACGCCGACCTGGAACCCGACCCCACCGCACACACCCTAACCGTACGAGTCCACTCCTTCGCCACTCCCCGCTCCAACCGTACCATCCAGCACTTGCTCGACTGCCTCAACGAGACCGAGTTCACCTACCCCGGCACCACCCTGCAACTCCGCTACACACTCGCCGCCTCGAACCCGAAATGAAGAATCGGTCCCAAAATGCTTCCGACCCGGATCAGGAGGTCTGAGCTTGGCGGCGCAGCCCCCCGCCACAGTCTCTGCGGAATGCCGCGCTCGGCGCCCGCAGGTAGTTTGGGAAACTCGCCAAGAGCCGGTCGCGCCCGGCGCGGCAACCGAGTAGACTGGCGTTGTCGGCCCTGAACGGCTCTGGGGTGACGCCGCAACTTGGGGGCCTGCCGATCTGCTGGAAGGAAGTTAGGACGGTTGCCATGCACCTCTCCGCCATTCTCTGCTGTCTCCCGGCGTCCGTCGGCGTCGCCTTGAGCGCACAGCCGGCGTTGCGCGAAGCCCCGGACAAGCTCGTCTTCGGCAATGACCGGATCGAACTGACGTTTGACAGGGCCACCGGCGCCTGGACCGGGCTGGTCGACAAAGCTGTTGGCGACAACCTGATGGGGTACTGCCCGCTGCGGACGCCCGTTGACTTCCAGGTGAACGGGGCGCTGGTTTGCTCGGCTGCCGCCCCGCCGCCGCCGAGTGACGACGCCCGGGACCTCTCGGGTGACTGGACCTTCCGCACCGATCCCGGCGCGGTGGGTGTGAAGGAGGGGTGGGCGAAGGGGCTGCCAGAGGCGGGCGCTCGTCGCCTGCGCGTTCCGGGCTACTGGGAGACGCAGGGCGTTACAGATGTCTTCCCCGACTCGCCGGAGCCGAGTTGGACGCCGTACAACGGCGACGCCTGGTACCAGCGCGAGGTGGACATCCCTGCCGGCTGGGCGGGCGGCGACCTCCAGCTCGCCCTTGGCAGTGTCGATGACTTCGACTGGGCGTACGTGAACGGCGAATTGGTCGGGCACACCGGCGAGGAGACTGCCACCTGGTGGGCGGCGCGGCGGCTGTACACGGTCGCCGCGAAGCTGGTGAAGTTTGGCGCGACAAACCAGATTGTCATTCGAGTCCACGACCGCGGTGGCGACGGTGGCATCGCCGGTCATGTGCTTCTCGGCAGAGCGGGCAAGCTGCCGGAGCTTGGCGCGTGGTCGCCTTGCGGGCTGCACCGGGAGAGCCATGCGGTGGTCGGCAACGCGCTCCGGCTTACGTGCCGGGCAGGAGATTGGCGCGTCACAGCCGGCTACGAGCTGCTGCCCGACTCGCCGGTCGTGCGACGGAGCCTGCACCTCAAGTACGCGGGCTCGACGCCGGCGCGCCTTGGCCAGGTGCTCCATCTGGTGCCCGGCGTGCGCATTGGCGAAGTAGGCGACTGCGAGCTGCGCGGGCCGCAGTTCGACGACCCCGTCCGGCCGTTCGGGGAGCTGACCCCGGGCGCCCGGCGCGAGGCGAGCATGGCCGGCGACGGTGCCTGGTCGGCGGTGTACAACCGCAAGCAGAAACGGGCCGTCGTGTGCAGCTTCCTCGCCCGCACCGAAGGCTTCGCCGGCTGGGCGCGGGAGGGGGAGCAGGAGGTCAGTCTCGGGTCGACGCTCTGGGTGGCGGATGAGGCGCAGCCCGGCCAGGAGTACGACTTCGGCACCCAGTACGTGTCGGTCCGCCACGGCGACTGGTTCGCCTGTCTGACCGCCGTCCGCGACATGTACACGCTGGACGGATTCGTCGCCCGGCCGAACGCGCCCGAGTGGGCGCAACGGGCGATTCTCTACACGATGTACCCCGGTGGCACCATGGAGAGCGGCCTGAACGACACCGGCGGGTTCCGCAACGTCGTCGAGTACACCCTCCCCCGCCTGAAGCAGTTGGGCATCAACACGCTGTGGTTCCTGCCTCTCACGCCGGGGCTCTACGGACCGAAGGACTACTACGCCATCGAGCCGCGAATCGGCACCGAAGAGGATCTTCACACCTGCGTAGCGGCAGCGAAGACGGCGGGAGTCCGAACGCTGCTGGACTTGGTGCCGCACGGGCCTCAGACCTCCAGCCCGATAGGGACCGAGCACCCCGACTGGATCGCCAAAGACGAAGCGGGTCAGCCGGCCCTGTGGTGGGGATGCCAGTATTGCGACTACGCGAACCCCGGGTGGCAGCAGTACATGGCCGACTTGGCGCGGGACTTCGTGGCAGAGCACGGAGTGAAAGGCTGGCGCGTCGACTGCGCGGCCGGCGGACCCGCGAACTGGGATCCCGCTCGGAAGGTGCGGGCCAGCATGAGCGGGCTGTACGGCGGGCTGGAAGTGCTGAAGGCGGCGAAGCAGAGCATGCGGCAGGTCGACCCGGAGACCGTCCTGCTGCCGGAGGCGCTGGGGCCGATGATGCTGGAGAACAGCGAACTGGTCTACGACTACCCGCTGTACTTCGGCGTGCTGAAGAAGTTCGCCTCGGACGCCTCACCGGAGGCCTGGTGCGCGAAGACCTCCCTGTGGCTGGAGCAGCAACGGCTTTCCTGGCCCCCGAGCGCGTGCTTCGGGCTGATGCGGTTCCTGGAGAACCACGACAATGTGCGCTTCTGGCGACAGGCCGGCGTCGGCCCGGCGCGGGCACTGATGACGATGTGCGCGTGGATCCAAGGAGTGCCGTTGTACCATCACCTGCAGGAGGTCGGCTCCAGCGAGCAGTTCGAGCAGGTCAATGCCCTGCGGACGGCGGTGGACGAGCTGAACGTCGGGACGGCGCGCTATCTGGCCGCGCGCCCGGACAAGCCCGGCATCTTCACCTGCCTGCGGGAAGCCGGAGACAAGAAGGCGCTGGTGGCGATCAACCTGACCGCGCAGACGGTGGCAACGACGATCTCCCTGCCGGCCGACGCGTTACCCAAGGGCGCCACGCTGATCGCCTACGACGCGTGGCGCGGCGCGTACGTCAACGCTGGCGGGCCGAAAGGCAGCAAGCGCGCCGCGTTGGCCAAGGTGACCGTTCGCCTGCCTGCCTACGAACCGGCGCTGGTGCTGCTCCGGCCTACGGGCGCGCCGCTCGGGCTGCCGCCGGAACCGAAGCCGGCGCGGCCGATGCCGCAGGCACCGGCCTTGCCTGTCCTGGTCAACGCGGCGAAGACGCCCACCGGCGCCTGGATTGCCGCCGGCGGCGTGTCCCTGGCAATCGACGGGGCCCGCGGCGGTTTGCCCTCCGCGGTGAAGATCGGCGGCACGAACGTGCTGCACGGCCTCGATCTGGGAGAGGGGCGGGCGAAGCCCTTCGGCCCCGGCCGGCCATTCGCCCTGGCAACTGCGGGACAGGCTGCCGTCACCGTAAGCGACCGAACCCAGGGCGTGCCGACGGTCACGGTCGAGGGCAGCACGCTCCGCGGGAACCTGGGTGGCGCCGAAGTGCGGTTGCCGTACCGGCTCACCTACCGCGCTGTCGGCGTCGGCGACGTGCGCGTCGGGGTGGCTTTCCAGGCACCGCAGACACTGCGCCGGACCTCGGGAACGCTGACCCTCGAACTGGCCTTCCAGGATGTCGGACGCTGGGCGATTGACACCGTGGAGGGCCGGTTGGCGGACAGGTCGCAGCGGTTCCATCCCGTGCCGGGCGACTACCGCAGCGGCTGGCTGCAACACGTTGTCGGGGACCGGCTCTGGGAGAACGCGACGCTGCCGCTGGACCCACGCATCCCTTACGTGTGGGTGTCGCCGACCGACGGCGCCGGGTCTCTCGGCATCGGCAACTTCCAGGCCAGCGCGGCGTTGCCCGTCGACAACATCTACCTCCGGGAGACGCGAGGCGCCGACCGCAAGGAACTGGGCCCGACGCTGGTGGTTGCGTGGATGGATGACCGGGGCCCGCGCGACCTCGATGCCGGGACCTGGTACGAGCTCACCTTCGACCTCGTGTTGTTCCTGCCGCCGGCGCGCCTCCCGCGACCGGCGCCTGCCGCCAAGGCAGTCAGCCTGCGTGCCGAAGGCGGGAACTACGCGCTCGAGAACAAGCACTACCGGCTGGTCGTCGGGAAGAGCGGTGGCGGGGTGATCCGCTCCTTTGGGAGCAAGGCGACCGGCTGGCAGGCGATCACGGGCTCCGACACCTACACCGATGCCGGTTTCTACGAAAAGAAGAACGACGAAGGCGGCAACTTCGGCAGCGCAGCCGACTGGCCCGACCTCGATCCGGAGGTCCGCATCACGCGGGCGGGCAGAACGCTGACGCTGGAGGTCGCAGGGAAGCTGCATGGCTCGAACTGGAACTGGGCCTTCGCCGCCTCGCCGGCCATCGAGTACCGAAAGACGTTTGTCTGCGACGAGTCAGACACCGTCCGGTGCGAGGTTGCGGTCCGCCCGTTCGCGCGGCAGCAGGCGAAGGCGTTCTTGGCGCACCGGCTGATCGTGCCGCCGATGGCAGCCTGGTGCGCGACCGGCGAACAGAAGCTCCTGAGCGGAAAGCCCGGCGGCCCCAACACTCGGACGTGGCAGTCCCGAGCTGCGCCCCTGCGGGCGAAGGACGCCGTCCTGGCCCTGACCGGCGCCGGTGACGAGAGCCTGGTGCTCTCCCACGTCAACCTGTCGCCCGCGCCGCAGAACGTCTTCCTCCACCAGTCCGGTGATGCGCCGAACCTGTTCTTCGCCTGGTACGACTTCGATCCGGTGGACGCGCAGCGGGAATGGCACGTCCTGCGCTATGACCTGCGGATCGTGCCGGGAGGAGAGTCGGCGCTGAAACGGATCGTCGGGCGGCAGCAGGAGGCTCTGCCCTACGTCCGGGTGTCAGCCGGCCGCCGCCCCAACGAAAGCAGACTCGCGCAGTTCGCGACGCGCGAACAAAGAGTGCCTCGGAGACTCCCATGACAACCACCGCTCTGCTTCTCGCCGCTCACCTCGCCGTCCTTGCCGCGTTCGGTGAGCCGCCAACCGTGAAGCGCGAGGCGGGCAGCCTCGTGGTGACGAACGGCGCCTACGCGGCAACCGTCTCAGCCGCCACGGGTGCGCTGACTCGGCTGACAACGGCCGCGTTCGGCGAGAAGACGTTCGTCGCCGGCAGCATGACCTATTCCGACATCGGTCTGCTGGCGGCAGGATCGCACGGGTACTTCGGCACCAACGCGGTGACGGACGCCACTGTGGAGGTCGCAGCCGAGTCGGCCAGAGTCGTCATCTCCGCCGAGGGTCCCCTGGCCCTGCAGGACGGCAAGCAGCCTCCCGGCGCCAAGTGGCGGTGCCGCTTCCGGTACACCTTCGACCAGACGCCGCTCATTCACGTGCTGGCGGGTGTGCAGACCGACACCGCTCGCCCGGCCGCGCCCGGCTTCTTCGCCACTACCCTCAACGTGGTTGGCGTCAACGAGTGGTTCGCCGACACCGAGGACGGAATGCGCTGGGTGGACCTCGGCCCGGAGAACGGTCGCTGCTTCGCGGCGCACAACACGCCCTTGCGCGGCGACCGTCGGCGGCTGGGCCTGCTCAACCACGACACCGGCGCAGTCGTGCTCATCGACCACCTTGAGCCGCAGCCAGCGGGAACGCTGGAAGATGTCCTGTTCCACAGCAGCGGGACCGGCGCCGTGACCCTCTTCCTCAACTGGGTGCAGGGCGCTAGTCAGACTGCCTTCGCGCCGAGTCAGTGGTACGACCTCAGCTTCGACCTGTCACTCTCCGGTGAGGTTCCGAAGTAAGAGGGGGCACGGCACCTCAACGGCGGCTGTTCCTCTTGCGCGTGGCGAGTTCAAGAGGTCTGCGCCTGCATTGCCGTCATGTCCACGCGTCGCATCTGTCGGCATCATTGGGTATGCTCAACCCATGGAGGTGGTCATCCAACCGAAGTGTCGCCACCCCAATGTCGCACGCAGAACGGAGCCGAGAGCATGTGCAACCGACGCAAGTTCCTGGGTACTACCGGTGCTGCCCTGGCGGGCCTTGCCACCAGTGAGGCTGATGCCGCCGAGGGGCGCAAACGGCCGAACCTCCTGTTCCTGATGGCTGACCAGCACCGGGCCGACTGCGTGGGCGCCGAGGGCAACGCGGCCCTCCACACGCCCAACCTGGACCGGGTCGCCGCGGAGGGAGTCCGGTTCTCTTGCGCCTACACCTCCACGCCCTCGTGCACGCCGGCGCGCGCGGGTATCCTCTCGGGCCTGTCCCCGTGGCACCACGGCATGTTGGGGTACGGGCGCGTTGCGGCCAGGTACCCTCATGAGATGCCGCAGGCGCTGCGGGAGGCCGGCTACCACACCACGGGCATCGGGAAGATGCACTGGTCCCCCCAGCGAAGCCTCCATGGGTTCCATCAGACGATCCTCGATGAGTCGGGTCGGGTCGAAACCAAGGGCTTCCTCAGCGACTATCGACAGTGGTTCCGCGAGTATGCACCCGACCGGGACCCCGACGCCACCGGCATCGGCTGGAACGACTACCGCGCCAAGCCCTACGCGCTGCCGGAGGAGCTGCACCCGACGCGCTGGACCGGCGATGAGGCCGTCCGCTTCCTCAAAGACTACGACCGGCCCGAGCCGTTCTTCCTGAAGGTGTCCTTTGCCCGACCGCACAGCCCGTATGACCCACCCGTCCGATTCATGAATCAGTATGCCCAGGTCGACCTGCCGGAACCGTTCCTCGGTGACTGGGCCGAACGGAACGCGATGCACGGCGCGGAGCTGGACTTCTCACTTGCTCGAGGGGATCTGGGGAAGCAGCAAGCCCGCGCGTCGCGCCAAGGCTACTACGGGAGTGTCTCCTTCCTCGACGAGCAGATCGGCCGGATCCTCACTGTCCTCGACCGGCGCCGCTTGACGGACGACACGCTCATAGTCTTCACGGCCGATCACGGCGACATGTTGGGCGACCACCACCTGTGGCGCAAGACGTATGCCTACGCAGGGTCAGCCCGAATCCCCATGCTGCTGCGTTGGCCTGCGGGCATGACCGACGCCGAGCGCGGCCAGGTCCGCACCGAACCGGTGGAACTCCGGGACCTCCTGCCGACCTTCCTGGACGCGGCCCGAGTGCCAGTCGGCGAAAGCGACTTCGACGGCCGCAGCATGCTGATGCTCATTGGCGGGAAGAACGCACCGTGGCGCGAGACGCTCGACCTGGAGCACAGCACCTGCTACTGGCCGGAGAACCAGTGGACAGCGCTCACCGACGGCCGCCACAAGTACGTCTACTACGCCCCCACGGGGGAACAGCAGCTCTTCGATCTACGCAACGACCCCGCCGAGCAACGCGACCTCGCAAAGCGCGCGAAGCACCGCGCACCCCTCGCCGCCTGGCGGGACCGGATGATCGCCCACCTATCGGAGCGCGGGGAACCGTACGTCGTTGACGGCGACCTCGGAATCCGACCCAAGGCCCAAGTCTACAGCCCGCACTATCCAGGCGCGGCCGCTGCAGGTGCGTGAACGGCGCCCCTCGGGAAGGGCGTCCGCAGGACAGGTGAGCCGCCCCCCCTCCGGACCCAAGCTACCGGTGGTTGTTGGTTGTCCGTTCCCTGGTCGGGTCAGTTGCCTTGGCCCATACGGGTCGCGGTGGCACTCCGTGGCGCGCACCGACTCCGGCCCGGAAGATCCCGTGTAGCACGAGTACCCCGAGCGGCCCCGGCGGGTGAATGCGGTGTTCCTGGGCGCTGGGGTCAACGCCTGACACTCGGCAGGGGGGCGACCTACTCGAACATCTCCGGATTGTCCGTCACCGCTACCAGGTCGATCGACAGCGATTCCCGCGGCACCAGCTTCAGCACGTGCTCGCCGGCCTTCAGGTCGAAGCTCTCCAGGCAGATCAGGGACATGCTGCGGTTGTGCGCCGCCATGCACCAGCTCCAACTCGTGTCCGAGCGCAGTTGGGTCTGCTCCTCCTTCGCGTCGTCGAGCGCGAAGTACAGCGAGTCGTGTGAGGAGACCGGCTCGGGCGATTTGATCCGCAGCAGCAGGTGGTACTTGCCGGCCTTCGGCACGGTGAACCGCAGTTCGGCAGGGGCGTCGTTCGACGAGCCCTCCAGTCCCAGGCACTTGCCGCCCGAGGCCGTCGGGTCGTCGACCACCTGGTACGGCTTGCCACCGGCGGCCGATTCAGCTTCGAGGTACTGCACCCAGACCCCGTCGCGGGTCGGCTTCACCGGCTGGACGTAGTCGTTCTCGGCATAGACCAAGACCGGCCGGGAATAGCCGTCTTCGAGCCGGATGAGGAACACGCCCTTGTGCAGTCGGTGCAGGGTGGGCAGCTTGTCGGACAGGATCTTCACAGTGAAGGTCTGCGTCTCGCCCGACTTCAGGATGCCGCTCGAGGGCGTCACGGTGAACCAGTCGAAGGCGTCGTTCTGAGCAATCCGGTACGGGCTCTCGAAGGCGTTGCCCGCGACCGTGACGGTGACCGTTTTCGTCGCCGCCGCCGCCGTCTCCGGCTGGGACCAGTTCAACTGGTAGCGATCCAGCTCGAGGGGAATCGGCCGCAGGGGCAGGACCACCCCGGAGCCGGAGGGGATCGCACCGAGGTCGATCTTGCCACCGGCCGCCGACGTGAAGCCGGCGGTCTCGGTGCCCTTGCCGATTGCCTGGGAATCGGGCTTCAGCTCGTAGCGTCCGGCCGCCGGATCGACCAGCCCGGCGTCGCCGGAGAGCCCGTGCTCTTCCTCCTCGCCGGGCGCCAGGTTGACCTGCAGGTTGTAGTCGCAGAACGACTGCGGGCTGCCTTGGCGATTGCGAATTGCGCTGCGGCCGGCGAAGAGGTTGTTCTCGGCGACCACCTTGAGGATTTTCAGCAGCCCGAGGTCGCTGCTGTCGCCGTACGTGGTGTTGTTGAAAATGTGCGACACCGCGTGCTCGCCGGCCACGTTCGACGAGGTCTTGATCGTCTGACCCGCCAAGTTCCGCTCGTCGCCCATGTTGACCAACAGGTTGCGGTAGAGGTACGACGGCCCGGACATGCAGCCTTGGATGCTGATCCCGCAGAGGCAGCCCTCGAACTTGTTGTCGTGGACCCGGACGTTGATCTGCCCGCCGTCGATCTCGATTGCGTCGTCGTTGGCGAAGCAGTGGAACTCGCCGTAGATCTCCGCGTCGCGGTTGAACCCACCGTCGCGGTCGAAGTTGCCAGCGCCCTCGATGGCGTCGTTCCACCGGTGGGCGTCGCTGCCGACGAAGTCGTTGTAGCGGATCACCGTCGAGGTCGGCTTGTCCGCCCCGACGGCCTGCGGCCCGGCGGGATGTGAGTAGTACCACGAGTTGGCGCGGCTGACCGGGTCGTGGATCCAGCAGCGCTCGATCAAGGTGGCATGGGTCCGGGACAACCGGATGCCCGTGTCCCAGTTGATCGCGCTGCCGCCGGCGGTGTAGAACTTCCCGTCCTTGTCAAACCGCTGCACCCCGTCGCGGCCCCAGCCGGCGAGATCGCAGTTGAGCACCCGCACGTGATCACATTGCAGGATCGCGATGCCGTCGTTCGAGCCACCCCGCAGCGTCAGACCTTCCAGGAGGACGTACTTCGCGCGGGTGACGTCGAGCAAAGACTTCGAGCGGTCGTTGCGGAGCACGAAGCCGGGCTTGGCGGTGTAGCGGATCCAACCGTCCGGCGTGCCCTGATCGCGAATCACCAAGTGTCCGTCGAAGTTGGTCTCGTCAAGCACGATGGTCTTGGCGATCGGCACAGTGCTCGACCAGGTGCGGAACTCGCCGGCCCGGAGGACCTGCCCTTGCGCGTCGACGAGCTGCAGGTCGTAGGCCGTGTCCTCGCTGAGGTCGACGACGCTGCCGCGATACATGCCGTCCTCCGGCGCCCAGACCGGCGGGTAGCCGGTCCGCCAGGTCTGCCCCGACTGCCGGTACTGCACGGAGAGCGACGGCAGTTCCGGGGTGCGGAAGTAGTAGGAGCAGGTGGTGAATAGGGGCACCAGCTCGAAGGTCTCCGGCGACAGACCCGGGTTGCCCGCCTCGACCCGCTCCTTGATCCGCGCCTGCTCCTCCGCCGTCGCCGCCGCCGCGAACTTGACGAATGAGTAGGTGATCTCAGACTCGTCGCCCGTGGCGTACAGGCAGACCTCGATCTCGCATGGGCCGGACCACTTGAGCTGCTTCAGGTCGACCAGCCACAGGCCGACCTGGTCGATCGAGAGGACTTCGCGCTTGTCGTATGGTGTGCGCCGGATCAATTTCACCTGGCCGTGGTTGTTCAGCTCGACGACGTTGACCAGGAAGTACGGAGTCTGGTCGACATCAACCTTGAAGCTCTTGCTCGCGGTGACCCAACTGGGTTCCTCCGCCGCGTCGACGAGAGTCAGCTTGCCGGCTACGGCGGCCAGCGTGCCGGGCGTCGAGTCGAACAGCTTCCAGTCGTCGCCCGAAAAGTCGTCGGTCACGTCAGCCCGGCAGACCGCGAGGCTCAGCAGCAGGACCAGAACAGACAGCGGCTTGTTCATGGTGGTGGTCTCCTATTCGCGCGGCAGTTCGCGGTGTGAGGTGGCAACGCCTGTCGGGTGCCGGTGCGGACCCTGCTCAACGGCACCGGGATCGGGCGAGTGAAGTGAGCCGAGATTGTCCGCCGACGACGGGAAGGCTATGGTCTCCATCACCGGTTCCAGCACAGGGCTGTAGCTATCCAGTCGCTCGCGATGCTCGCGCGCGTGGCGCTCCGTGGCGATCTCCCTCTTCCCGAGCCGCTCCCAGGTCTTGGCAATCCGCTCCCGGCAATCGATCCCAGCTTTGCCGTACGCTTCCTCTGCCAACGCAAGGAAGTGCAGACTGCGCAAGTACCCTTGACTGGCCATCGCGCCGGCCGTGGTCCCCGCGAGCCGCGCCCGGGCGAGGTACAGACCGCCCAACGCTTCCCAGTTGCCGGCGGCTGCAGCCACCGGCAGGACGGCATCGATCATGTCTTCGGCAACGTGGTGGCATTTGAGGCGGTTGGGCTCCTCGTCCGTCACCGCCAGCACCGCCCGCAGCCACGCCAAGTCCTTCTCCCGCTTCGGCTTATCGGACAGCTTGGCAGCCGTCTCGAACGCCGCCACCGGCTCCGTATTGAACTGTTCCTTGAGGTGCGCCAGCGGGTCCGCCTCCGCTGCAACGGCAGGGCTGGCTCCTGACAGAGCCAGCCCTGCCACCAAGGCGCCTACCACGAGACTGCGGCGTACGCGCACCATCGAGCGCTCACGCTTCTCTTCCAAGTCTGCCTTCGCGCGCCCAACGGCCGATGCCAACCGGTGGTTTGGTGCTGCCACAGTTCGACGGGAGACTGGGATTCCCTTCCACCGGTAGCCCGTAATGTGATGAACCCGACTTGGCACTTCCGCTCCTCGTCAGCACAAGCAGCACCGACACCGGCGGGACAGATGGCAAGTACTCCGTCCCTGCCGGTCTATCGTCGCCCGCTCCGCTGTCGTTGGCCGCAAAGGCGGCCGGGACGGAGCGCCTGCCCGAGATCGCTGGGGAGTGGGATCTTCGCAGGGATGATCCATGCCCGCCCGTTGGTTGGGCACCACGTCGGATGGGGACGGTGCCACTGGACGCCCGAACTTGCTCGGGAGCTGAGCGCGGGCGGTACCCCAACAAGTTAATACTACAACCGTACTTAGCGCGAATGTGCTCGGCGAGGGTCTCCTGACCCCGCCGCTCCCCGGACCGACAGGTCTCCTCGAATCCCGTGGATTCGCA
>Ga0210004_1000872_pt1 | contig 18409 bp, 17 predicted proteins | sample CryGey13umfilter_FD_185450 | JGI IMG/M metagenome (GOLD analysis project Ga0210004, IMG submission 185450) | Groundwater microbial communities from aquifer in Utah, USA - Crystal Geyser 4/8/14 3 um filter (SPAdes) (version 3) | ecosystem: Environmental > Aquatic > Deep subsurface > Groundwater...
AGTTTGATCATGGTTTTATTGCCTTGAGTTGAAGAATAGGTGGGTTGCATCAGGCCGCACAGCAGCAGTGCGAAGAGTGCGGTGAGTAGTTTTTTCATGCCGAGCCTTCATAGAGAATTTGCCAGCGATTATTCTGCTTGATCCAATATTGGCGCTTTTTCATCCGGTTGGACAGGTTATTACTGCTGTAATCTTGATTGAAATTGACCACGGCCATATTGGGCTGGCCGGGGTAAGTAAACAGGCTGACTTCGGAAAAGCTGACCTTGATCCACGACTTGCCTGCATTGATACTTTGTTTATGCTTCGCCCAGGCATCCAGATTGCTGTTCTCGCTGGTGAAGTTTCGAGCGTAATGTTTGAGGTAAGCGCCGGTGTCCAGGCTCGCCCAATCCCGCCGCCACTGATCCATTTCCTGTAATAGAGAATCGCGGTCAGTCTGATCCTGTGCGTTACTCCAAGCCATCTTGTTGGTGATGATGACTGGGGTAACACCGACTTGCAGGTAAGGGGCGAGTTTATTCAAATCGTCGTTGCCAAGCACCACGCAGCCGTTGCTGGCGCGTGGTGGGCGGCTGTAAGTGTCGCTGGGTGTGCCGTGCAGCCAGATGCCGCCGCCAGTGCGACCATTCTTTTTGTCCCATTCGTTGGGGTAACTGATCGGGAAAGCACCGCTGCCATACATATTGGCAAGCTGTTTTCTGGGCAGATTGGCCTGCACGAAATACACGCCGATAGGGGTGCGCTGATCGCCTGCCGAGACTTTTTCCGCCCCCAGCTTGCCTATCGTCACATAAAAATCTGTCAGATAGCGGGGTTCGCCCTGAATGTTTTCATAGACGTATAATGTGGAACGGCTGGTATCCACCACCAGCGCATATTTTTGCTGCGCGTCGAGTTTCCAGAGGTAACGCGGCGCTGATTTTGTTTGGGGGGTGGACAGGGTGCGTTGTAGGCGCACTCTTGCTTCGTCGCGCAAATCCTGAATTTTGTCGCCCGCCGCGTGGGGTGCGTTGCCAAAGTTGCTGATGCCGCCCGCCTTGGTCATCAATAGGTCGCCTTTGACCAGTTGTGCGAGCTTGTAATTGGGGTTGACGCGCAACAGGCTGTCCACCTCATTCATGGCGATGTCCAGGCGGTTGTTCTTGATGGCGAGCAGGCTCTTGGTGAGTCTGGTCTCGGCGGAGGCGGATTCAGGGGCGGCGTGAGCCGTATTCGCCAGAAGACTGAAAATCAGCGTACCCAACGTGAGTCGTTTCATTGGTTTGCCCATTCTTCCTGAATAAACCAACTGCCGCCGGATTTGACCATGCGCAGGGTTTTGCCGCCTGATGCCTTGAAACCGCTGGCATGATAGTTTTGGTAAAACTTGACGGTCGCGTGGCTGTTGTCATCAAAATCCACCTTAAACTTGCTGACATTGACTTCGATATGTTTAGGGCGGCTGATGCGATCCTTGCGCGTCTCAGCCCAGGTTTTGCGGCTTTCGCCATTCGGGGTTTTGAAATCTGCCGCGTAGAACGACAGATATTGTTTCACATTTTGGGCTGACCAGGCATGAGCCCAGGCTTCGACGGTCTCTTGTAAATCTCGCGCCTTATCCGATACGGCAGGGGTCGGGATGGCTTCAAGCGGTAGCTTGCCAGACACTTGCGCGGCCGTCACCAAGGGCTTGGCGGGGGGCTTTGTGTCGGGTAGATTGGCAAACGGCTTGTTGTTGGCTGCGGTGGCGGGATTGCGCAGGGCGGGCGTTCTGCCGCGCGACTTTTCGGAGAACAAATCCTGAATCATCGCCAGCTTGGTCTGTGTGGAGGTGTTGCCGCTGTCCAGTTGCAGCGCCCGGTCATAGGCCTGGCTCGCCATTTTGGCGTAAATGTCCCCCAGATTTTCGTGGGCAGTGGCGTAGCTGGGATGGGTGCGGATGGCCATTTCCAGGGCAGACTTGGCCTTGTCGTACTGGCTTTGGCTGGCGTACAGCACGGCTAGGTTGTTATACGGTTCGGGCAGATATGGGAAATCTACGGTCAAATCGGAAAAAATCCTGATGGCATCCGCCGTCTCGCCCTGTTCGGTCAGTATCAGTCCTTTGAGGAAGCGGCCTTGCGCATCCCTAGGCTTGTTCGCCAGAAAATTATTGACCTTGCCCAAGGCTTGGGCGTGCTGCCCCTGTTTGAATAGCCTCGTGGCATCCAGAAATTCATCGGCGCGCGGGGCAGGGCTGAAGCCTAGCAGTAAAACAAGCGCAAGCCACGCGCCTGCCAGTGGGAAACGTTTCAATATAGTCATCGGTAGTTCAATTCCAGTGGTCGTGCGCTGAGAGTCTCAAGCGCGGATTCTATCAAAGAACCCGCGTGTTTTCACGAGTTAATCACTATTGCCGCAGCCAACAAGGGAAGGAAAGGCTGTTTTCAGGTAAAATTCCCAAAATTGAACTTCTACCAGCCCAATCAAGATACCAGAAAGCATCCACAATGAGCAGTCCGCATTCTCATGTCGTTCACGCAGCAGCTTCCAATTTTATCCGTTCCATTATTGAAGCCGACCTTGCCAGTGGCAAGCACGACACGATACAAACCCGTTTTCCGCCCGAGCCGAACGGTTATCTGCACGTCGGCCACGCCAAGTCTATCTGCCTGAATTTCGGGCTGGCGCAGGATTATCACGGCAAGTGTAACCTGCGTTTTGACGATACCAACCCGGAGAAGGAGAGCGAGGAATACGCGCAATCCATCCAGGACGACGTGCGCTGGCTGGGTTTTCAGTGGGAGGGGCAGATACACTGGGCTTCGGATTATTTCGACGCGCTGTATGCGTTTGCGGAAGAACTCATTGGCAAGGGGCTGGCTTACGTTGACGACCTCACCCCCGAACAGATGCGCGAATATCGCGGCACGCTGACGCAGCCTGGCCGAAACAGTCCGAACCGCGAGCGCTCCGTGGTGGAAAATCTCGACCTGTTCCGGCGCATGAAGGCAGGCGAATTTGCCGACGGCGCGAGGGTGCTGCGCGCCAAAATTGACATGGCTGCGCCTAACATCAATCTGCGCGACCCCGCCATTTACCGTATCCGCCGCGCCCACCATATCCGTACCGGCGATAAGTGGTGCATCTACCCGATGTACGACTACACGCATTGCATCTCCGATGCGCTGGAAGGCATTACCCATTCGATCTGCACGCTGGAATTCGAGGATCACCGCCCGCTCTACGACTGGGTGCTGGACAATCTCAATGTGCCTTGTCACCCGCGCCAATACGAGTTCTCAAGGCTGGAGCTGCAATACACCCTCACCAGCAAGCGCAAGCTATTGCAACTGGTCAACGAGAAAAAAGTGACCGGCTGGGACGACCCGCGTATGCCGACCATACAGGGGATGCGCCGTCGCGGTTACACGCCCGAAGGCATCCGCGAATTCGCCAGACGCATCGGCGTTTCCAAGGGTGAAAACAACGTGGATATGGTGGTGATGGAAGGCGCGATACGCGAACATCTGGAAGCCATCGCACCGCGCGTGGCGGCAGTGATCAACCCGCTCAAGGTCACGCTCACCAACTTCGACGGTGCCGGCGCGCGCGAGGCGGATTTCCACCCGCAGCACCCCGAATTCGGCAAGCGCATCGTGCCGATCAGTCGTGAGCTGTATATCGAGGCGGACGATTTTGCCGAAGTGCCGCCTGCGGGCTGGCGGCGGCTGACGCTGGGCGGCGAAATCCGCCTGCGCCACAGCTATGTGATGCGCTGCGACGAAGCCGTGAAGGATGCGGCGGGAAACGTCATCGAACTCAAGTGCAGCCTCGACCACGCCACCCTCGGCAAGAACCCGGAAGGCCGCAAGGTTCGTGGCGTGATCCATTTTCTGGCCGCTGAATTTGCCCTGCCTGCCGAAATCAGGCTGTATGACCGACTGTTCACCGTCGCCTCCCCCGATGCCGACAAGGAGGTGGATTTCTGCACCTATTTGAATCCCGAATCGCTTCAAGTCGTGCAAGGCTGGGTGGAAGCCGCCGTCAAGGACGCGCCGCCGGAAACCCACTACCAGTTCGAGCGTCTGGGCTATTTCGTGACCGACCGCCGCGACCATCAGCTGGGTGACCGTTTGGTGTTCAACCGCACGGTGACGCTCAAGGATTCCTGGACGAAAGAGCAAGCCTAAAACAACCATCCATCCGCAGATTACGCAGATTTCCGCAAATTTAATCGGTGCCAATCTGCGTAATCTGCGGATAAATAAGGTTTTCAAATGCTAAAAATCTACAACACTCTCGCCCGCGACAAGCAGGAATTTGTCCCGATTATTCCCCATCAGGTGCGCATGTATGTGTGCGGCATGACGGTTTACGACTATTGCCACCTAGGCCACGCGCGGGTGATGGTGGTGTTCGACATGGTGTACCGCTGGCTCAAGGCTTCCGGCTATGAGGTGATCTATGTGCGCAACATCACCGACATTGACGATAAAATCATCCGCCGCTCATCTGAAAATAATCAATCAATTCATGCGCTTACACAAAAGTTCATAGACGCGATGCACGAGGATGCCGACGCGCTGGGAGTACAGCTTCCCGACTTTGAGCCGCGCGCCACGCAGTTTGTGCCGGAGATGCTGGAGATGATCGCCAGGCTTGAGGCCAACGGGCTGGCCTATCAGTCGGCGGATGGCGATGTGAATTTTGCGGTGCGCAAGTTTGCAGCTTACGGCAAGTTGTCCGGCAAGTCGCTGGAAGACCTGCGCGCCGGCGAGCGCGTGGAGGTGGCTTCCGGCAAGAACGATCCGCTCGATTTCGTGTTGTGGAAACACGCCAAAGACGACGAAACCGAAGAGGTGAAATGGGATTCCAGGTGGGGCAAAGGTCGTCCCGGCTGGCATCTCGAATGCTCGGCGATGGGCTCAAAATTGCTGGGCGAGCATTTTGACCTCCACGGCGGCGGCGCGGATTTGCAGTTTCCACACCACGAGAACGAGATCGCGCAAAGCGAAGGGGCGCAGTGTCACGAGGATCACAGGCAGTATGTGAACTACTGGATGCACAACGGCTTTGTGCGCGTGGACAACGAAAAGATGTCCAAGAGCCTGGGCAATTTCTTCACTATCCGCGAAGTGCTGAAGCAATACGACCCCGAAGTGGTGCGCTTCTTTATCCTGCGCGCCCAATACCGCAGCCCGCTGAACTATTCCGACGCGCATCTGGACGATGCCAAAAAGGCGCTGGACCGGCTTTATACCGCGCTGAAAAGCACCCCCCCCTCGCTTGTCGGGGAGGGGGCAGGGAGGTCGGGAGGGGGCTCAGTGGATTGGACAGAACCTTACGCTGCCCGTTTCAAGGCGGCGATGGACGATGATTTCAACACGCCGGAGGCGGTGGCGGTGTTATTCGACCTGGCTGGCGAAGTGAATCGCAGCCAGTCAGCACAAGCGGCTTTGCTGCTCAGGGCGCTGGGCGGGGTGCTGGGCTTGCTGCAACGCGACCCGAACGAATTCCTGCAAGGTGCAGGCTCGGATGATGCGATGATTATTGAACAAATCCTCGCCCGCAATGCGGCCAAGCAAGCCAAAAACTACGCGGAGGCCGACCGCATCCGCAAGGCGCTTTTGGCTGGCGGCATCGTGCTGGAAGACAGTGCGGCAGGAACGAACTGGCGACGGGTATAGTTACGCAGCAACCGCTTCACGGATTGTTTCCGCTGCCCATTGGTTCAGGCTCTTGCCCTTAGCTTGCGCGGCAGCGGTTGCCGCTTCATGGGTTTGAGGATCAAGTCGCAATACAAATTTCCCGGAATAAGTTTTACGCGGTTCGATGCCATCCTCAGCGCATGCTTCCAGAAATACTTTAAGCGATATGCCGCCTTCACGCTTCAATCCATCGGTATCTTTGGCGTAAAAATCCGCGCTGCCATTGAGGCCAATAAATTCACCCCGAAACATTTCTATTTCAGGATCGTAGGAAACGACGGCCTGATAGTTGTTAATTATCATTATGTTTTTCACGGTTTTACTCCATTATCATCTAACCATTTGCGTATGCTCTCGACCGCGCCTTTGTCGGTATTGGGCGAAGGATGAGGGCGGTGAAACACACGTCGTTCGTCAAAAAGTCTGACAAGGATGCGTGATCCTTCACGCTCGCTGATGGTGGCACCCAACTCCGCGAACAAAGCTTCAATATCTTTCCATTGGATGTTGCCGCTAATGGGGCGGTGAAATAGCAACTCCAGGGTGCGTTGGTGTTTACGCTTCATGATAATGATACCATTAAATGATACTGCATCTGTATAAAGCCCGCATCAGCGGGCTTTTTATTTTCGGAGCAGCTTGGATTACAGCAGCTTGCAGACTGTGTAAGTGGTAACGGTTGTCGAATCCACATATGCCGTACCCGTGGCCGTAGTGTTTGGATCAAAGTTATTTGTACCCCTGACACCACGCACGCTGCCGGTAGCGGGATTGCCATCGTCGAAGCTGGCATCTATCGCTTCAGCCGCCTTGGAAGGCAGGCTGCCAAAACACAGGTTCAGGCCGACTACCATGCCCGTATTGGCCGCAGTATTGCTCTGCTCGACGCGAATCGCACCGCCATAGGCGTTGGTCGGGTCGGCACTGTTGATACCGGTGATGAGACCCGCCAGACGCAGGTGGTGCATGAAGGTGCAGGTTTCCGGAGTGATAACGGAGGGGTCGCAGCCTGTCCATGTACTCGCGACACCGACGATACCGTTGCCATTGCCGGAAGTTGCCACCGGGGCAGTGGCGCTTGGCCAGCGAGTCGCAGCCCTGAGGTCATCCCCAGGCAGCGCGTTGTAGCGATCTCGATAGGCATAGTAGGCGGCGGTCACGCCTTTAACATCATTTTGCAGATTCTTGATCTTGCCGTTTTCGATCATTTCCTGACCTTTTAACACGCCGCCCAACAGCAGGCCGATGATGACCAGTACGATGGCCAGTTCCACCAGGGTAAAGCCGGATTGACGATTTTTACTGTAGTTCCACATGATATTCTCCTTGAAAAGTACACATTAACGTGAAGCGGGATGACACGGTGTGCAAACTAAGTCTTGCGCATCCGTTCGGGAAGTAAAAAAGTTTTACAGGGGCGGCTGGTTTAACGTGAAACTCGCGCAGCGACGAATTGTACCCCTCTGCAAATTTTTACACCTGCGCTGCGCTGGCCGCTGTGGCCGGCAGGTTGAGCAAAAAGCAGACGCGATGCTCGCGCACCTCGGCTGCCAGCTCGCCCCCCGCCTCAAACAGGCTTTTGCGGGCTTGATATAGCCCCAGACCCAGACCGCCGGGGTGGCCGCTGGCGAAGGGTTCAAACAGTCTTTCGGGCGGGAGTTGTTCCGTTTCTGCCAGGCGCGGCATGTTGATTTCGAGCAGCACTGTGTCGGCTTGGTGGGTGAGGGTGACGGAAAGGGGGGTGTCCGGGTGCGCGCGCAGCAGCGGGGCGGCCTGACCGAACAGATTGTCCAGGGTGCGCTCCAGCAGATCGCGGCGCAGCCAAACGCTGTCATCCTGCGCGAGGCTATCTGCGGACAGTGTCACGGCGATGCCGGCGTGTTCGGCGGCCTGCTGGAGGACTGCGCGCAGCGCGACGGGTTGGCGTGTCGGCAGGATAGCTGCGGGGGGTTTGCAGATGGCATCGAGGATGCGCTGCGCGCGGGCGGCGGCATGGGGTGCGCTGCTGCGCAGGCGCAGCGCGATGCCCAGCAAGTCGGCATCGGCCTCGGTGAAATCCGCTGCCAGCCATTCCACCCACTGTGCCAGGTTGCGCAGGTCGTGTTGCAGGTAAAGCATCAGCCTTGCCTGTTCGGACAGGGCGGCGGACAAGGCTTCCATTTTGCTGTGTACGGCGGTTTCCAGCAGCAGGTGAAAGACCCCGGAAAGATGCTCGGCCAGCAGGCGCGCCTCGCCGCGCCCGGTGTGCATGTGGCAGCGGAATGCGAGGCTGACATCTCCGTCCGCTTTAACATGGAAGTCGAACGGGCGGGGGGCGCAGTCTTCGCGCGTTGCGCCAAAAGCATCCTGCACGGGTTGCCCGAACCAATGGCCTGAATATTCGAGCCGTTTGATGCCTCCCCGGGCGAGGGCGGGCCAGGCCGCAGCAGGCAGTTGCAACGGGTCGAGGTTGCTTTGCGCCAGTGCCAGCAGCGCGCTGAGCGAATGGCGATGCCGCCTGAACAGACGGGCGAGATACGACACGGCGAACAGCAGTGCAAACCCTGCCGCGAGGAAAATAAAAATCAGATTGGAGTAGAGCATCATGTTAAAAACTCCCTGGCAGTGTCGAACAGGAGTAGGTCGGAAGCCCCTGCACGTTTCCGACTTCTGCCGCATGAAAGAATGTCGTAACGCCCCTGCGGGCTTCCGACCTACCTTTGCTGGTTATCCCGCAGGCAAGGAAAGTTTGTAGTCTCACGCCCGCTCGGGCTGGATGCCGTATTTTTTCAAATAGTAATACAGATGTTCGCGCACCAGTCCCAAGCGGCGCGCGGCTTCGGTGACATTGCCGTGGGCATCGGCCAGCGTGGAACGCACCAGTTGTTCTTCGACCGCGCTGGCGGTGTCCTTGGGGCCGTTGGCCAGTTTTACCGTGATGTGCAGGCGCGCTTCTCCCGCGTCAGACAGATGTTCTTCATGGTGCAGAAACAGGCTGGCGCGCTTGATGGCGGCCTTGATGTCCGCCATCGCGGCAGGCTTGCACAGAAAGTCGAACGCGCCTCGGCGCACTGCCTCGAACGCGGCGGATTCTTCGTCCTGCCCGGTGACCACGATGATCTTGCTGTGCGGGTCACGAGCCAACAGCGCGTCCAGCAAAAACATGCCTTCGGTGATGCGGCTCTCTGCCGGCGGCAGCCCCAGGTCCACCAGCGCCAGCAAGGGTTGCGGATGAATCGCCAGCGCCTCGGCGCGGCTGTGTGCGCAATACACCTCAAAGCCCGCATCGCTCATCACCCCGGCAAGATAGCTGGCGAGCGCCCGGTCATCCTCGACGATGAGCAGCGAGGGCTTGCCCGGTAACTTGCGCAGTTCGTTGCTTGCCGGGGCGTTCATGGCAGCCTGCCCGCCTGAACCATGCGGTTGAACAGGATGTACTGCGAGAGCCAGGTGACCTGGTCGTCAAAATAACCGCCGGTTTCATTGGCAGAAGAAAATGCATGGCTAATAAATAACCGGTCAACAGTAGTCGTACTATTAGGATTGGGATTTGCAGCCTCGTCACTGCCTGTTCCCCCCGTGCCGCCTGTGCTGCCAGGCAAACCTACCATGTTTGCTCCAGTCGAATAGATGACCGCAGGCACACCACCAGAAGCCAGCGAGGTGCTGGGCGGTCCGCTGGCACAAGTGGTGGCAGGTGGTGTACCTGTAATGCCGGTGGTCGTAGAGCACACCTGCAAATCCGGCACAAGACTGGATATGCCGCTAGTGCTCATTCCATTTACAGTGGTAAAAACGTTGCTGTTTGAAGTTGTTACGGCATAACGGATAGGATTTTTCCACGAGTCAGTGAAATAGCCCGCGCGGTCGGTTCCTCCTAATGCTAAGGTCTTCGCAGGTACGAATCCGTCATATGGGTGAGTGCAAACCCCTCCTCCTATAGGGTCTTCGTAGCCATTGCTGGTTGAGGAGGCGGGGCAAGGTAGTCTTCCGTTGGCGATGGCAAAGCCAATTAACGCATCGCGCGCATCGCTCAGCAACGCATTGGTTTCTTCGATTTTTCGCTGTTCCTGCTGGACTGAAAGCACGGTCAATCCGGTGCCGAGGATCAGCCCGATGAGCGCCAGCACGATAGCCATTTCGACGAGGGTGAAGCCGTTTTTTAAGTTTATTTTCATGATGTTATCACCCAGATCACGGACAGCCTGCTGCTGTTCCCTTTACGACAGACAGGTCTTCCTTGATGCAATAAACAATATCGTTGAATGTGCTATTCGTTGCGTCAGCTTGGTAATTTTCGTTGCCGTTGGCCGAACCCGTCATATTGGTCGTATTGACCCCTTCCAGGTAGTTGGCGATGACGCTCTTATCCGTCCTGCTCTGGAAGGTTAGTGTTTTCCCCGCAAAGATGATCACGGCTGCGTAACTATCGGTATTGATTGGGTTATTGACATGGAGGCACTGATGGCTACTGTCGCATACTGGGTTGGTCGCAGAGCTACTGGGTTTGAACCTTTCGCTTACGGCATAGAACAGATGCTCTTTCCAGTTGTACCACCACGGATAAATGGCGGCCCAGTTGTCTGGATTAGGGCAGTTGTTCTCCCAGTGACCAGTATGTGTGTTGTATGTGCCTTTGGTCAGTAGGTAGTCACTGTTGATGGTGTTTCCTGTTTTTGCCCTGGAAATATCAACTTGATAAGGTACTCTTCCTGCAAACAGATTTTTTTTGTCGTAATAAAAGGCGGTATCACCATAGTCTGAAAGGGTAAGGCGTGTCGGCCAGGGTAGGCTCTTATTTGTAGGACTGTTGTTTTTTTTGCCATACTCGGCGATACAACTCGCCGTTTGTAGTGTCATGGAGTCAAGTTTGCTAAGCAAGGCCTCTTCTCGTTTTTTCATGGCGTTCCAAATGTCCTGTTTGGTGATGTAGGCTACTTGGTCATTGACCGTCAGAATAACGTTGCCGTTTACATCTCGATCCTGATGTCGCTGGATAAATTTGCCAGCGGCAATATCTGAATTGTTGATGTGATGTACGGTGTCGTTATCCAGGTAATTGGCTGAAATATAACTGCCGCCGCAGGATGCCGTACCCGATGCGGGGGGGTGAGCTGTTCCCAAGGCCATTCCGGGGGAAATGATGACCGCAACGGCCTGATGATCTGGGGTTGTCAATAATGTAGTGCCATCGGGCGCATAAACTTGTAACTGGCCATTAGTGTCCCAGTTCATCAGGCCGGTGGCAGGATTGTTCTTGTAGGTACCTGAAACAGCATACCAAAGGCATTCGCTGTCCCCTCCGCGCAAAGGGGCAAGATGAAGCGTCTTCCACGGAAGTTTGCCGATAACGCTGATGTCCTGAGTACCACAATTACCAGCCGCAGCGCCTTCGCCGCCGATGTCTAAGCCGGAGGTGTCAGGACATGGCAAATAACCCTGTACTTCACCGGAATGTGTGTCACCGTAGGTGATGGCATACCCTATCAGCGCCTCCTTCGCCTGTGCCAGCGCGGCGGCGGTGAGCTTGTCGCGGGCGATCTGGTTGTTGCCGTTGTTGTTGATGGCTTTGACCGCCACCGCCGAGGTGGCGGCCAGCATCAGGCTGACGATTATCAGCAACGCATAACCGCTTTGTTTTTTAAGGGTTTTCACGGCTTCACCTGCACCGCTTGTTCCGGCAGACGCAACACGCGCTGGCCGGAAATGATGTCCAGCGATTCGCCTACCTTGATGGGGTGGCCTTCGATCAGGACGTGGTCGCGCTTGATGACCAGGGTGGGGATGGCGAGGTCGGGCGGGTCTTCGGTGGCGGCGCGACCGTTGATCCATGCCACGGTCTTGCCCGCGCCGCGCTGGGTGATGCCGTTCAAGGTATAAACCGCGCTCTGCGAAATCCCGGCGCGCGCGGCGACCAGCGCGGCGCGTTCGGTGGGCGAATAGAACAGCGTCCCCAAAGGCTCGGCCAAAGGCGCATTGCCCCATGGCAACAGTATGATAATAAAAAATAATTTAATGTTCATGGCGCATTCTCCTCAGGGCGGACTACGCCCTTTTGTGCCCGTATCGGCGCGGGCAGAACAACTTGCCCACCCAACCCCACGCAAGACTGACGGCTTACTTTCCATGCCTTGCGTCCGGCAACCCGCTGCTACCCTGCTTTTCCCGGTATCGAATACAGTTGCAGGGTGCATCTGATTTGTAGTCCGGCTATGGGTTCGCTGGTATCGGCACGGGCGATCTGGCAGGTTTCAGCGCGGTAGGGCGCGCGCCAGTCGTTATTTAATTTATCAATAAAATCAAGTAGTTCAAGTTCATGTATGGCCGATATTTCTATCGTCAGGTCGTGGTGTGAGACATTTTTCAGATAGGCGGTCTGGGCATCGTCTCCCTGCGGGTTCATCGCTTGCGGTGGGGCAAGCGTGTAGCTCAGGGTGGTGGGCAGGCGGGTGTCGCGGTAGATGCCTTCCAGACGTTGCGCCCAGCCATCCCGGTCGGCTACGCCAACGAGCCCTAAACGGGTGAGTTGTTGGTATTTGGCGGCCAGCCGCTGGAGGGTGGCGAGATCGAAACTGAGCTTTTTGAGGTTGTCGCGCATCGCTGACAGTTGTTGTTCGGTTTGGCGGACGCTGTGTTCCTTGTCGTTGCGAAATTGGGCAACGCCGACAATAGCGGCGATGGCGATCAGCACGGCCAAGGCAAACAGAATGAGGGCTACTTTGGCCGGTTTGAGTACCACTAAATAGGCGTTCATGGTTGCTCCTTGACGGTATTCGCCCACGGTACGCTCATGCACCACAGGTTTTCGACCTGCCCGCTGTCCATGCCGATGCCGCCCTTGAGCGTGTTGATGAGTGAAAAGGCGGCAGGATCGGTCATGAGCTGCACACCGCTATGCGACTTGAGCGCCGCCGTAATGCCTTTGCGTATCTCTATTTGCGTGGCGGGCGGGGTGTCTTCGGTCACGAGGATGGAAAACTGCAATTCGGTAAAACGCTGCGGCGCGGACGCATCTGTCGTGTCAGGTGTGCTACCGCTTAACGGCGACAGGTCAATTTTTTGATTCACCAGCGGCAATTCGATGACGCTGTGTCCCTGGCAATAGCGATCGCCGGTGAACGGGAAACGGAAATTCAGGGTCTTGATGCGCACTTGGGGTTGGTTGGCAATCGCGCTGGCGACAAATTGCATGAGGGTGGCAGGGCTTGGGGCGGCCTCCATTTCCAGCGCGGCAAAGCGCGTGGCCTGGCGCACGACATCGGGGTCTGTTCCACTGGCGCTGATTTTGGCGGCCAGACGCTCACTCTCGGCGCTGGCAGTTTGCAAATCTGCGTTCAAGGCTTGTCCGCGACCGTGTAAGCGAAGGAGGGTGCGGAAATCCTCCTCTCCCAACACGATTACCGACAGCAGGCTGGCGGCGATGCCCAGATAGGCCGCTTTGCGCAGGTTATCGGCAAAGTTTCGGGCGCGCAACAATAAGGGGGCTAACTGTCCGCGTGGGCTTTGCGTGACGAATTCGAACAGCGGATGCAGGTAGGCTGCCCCCCCCTTTGGGGTCAACGCTTCTGGCAGGGGCAATAAGTTCAGACCCGCGTCAATAAGATGCGCGCTGATCGGGCTGGCATCGCCCAGATAGAGCAGGGGCGTATCGCCTTCCATGAGGTGACTGTTTTCGAGGTGCTGTCGGGTACGCAAAATTTCGCTGAAGACGTTGTCGTTATCGCCGTTGTTGCTGTTCTCGCTGTAGCGACGCACGCAGCGGGTCAGCACGGGGATGCCCTGTTTGATGGCGAGAATGCGCAAATAGTGGATGCTGGGTTGGACGACAATGACATTTTGGATGGCGAGCCTGCTGACCATCAGTGTGAGCAGCATGGCCATGCCCCAAACCCCAGCGATGGGGACATCTAGTTTGTCGAGCTGGAGGGTCACGGCTTCCGCCGAGGTCAGCCCGGTGGCGACGGCCTGTCCGGGGCGGAAATAGTTGCCTGAAATCAACGGGGCGGCGCGATACGCGCTGCGCGGGAGCGCGGCAGCCAGCTTGCGTTCCAGAAAATCGCTGCGATCCCGCCCGAATAATAGAGGGAGCTTGAACACTTCCAGCGTTTCTTCAGGCAGGTTGGCGATGACCCATAGCTTGTCGCCGGGAGCCGGCATCTCGATTGCTTGCCATATCCGGTTTTCGCGGCGGTAATACCGCGCGCCGGAAGCATTGATGAACAGTACGGTTTTCATGACAGTTTAAGTTTGCTGATCGTGTCGTAAATGGGCCCTAGCACCGCCATCATGATCCAGCCCAGAATCAGACCCAGCACGATGGTGAGCGTGGGCTCGATGAGTGCCTGTACGCGGCTAATGGAGTCGTTGATGTCGCGGTTGTAAAAGTAGGAGATGTTTTTCAGCGAGCCTGCCAGATCGCCCGTTTCTTCGCCTACTTTGATCATGCGGATGACCAGCGAGGGAAACAGTCGTTGGGCGGCGAAGCCTTGACTGATGGATGCCCCGTTGGCAATGTCCGCACGCGCCTGATTTATGGCTTCCTTGACGACAATGTTGCTGGTGACGCTGCTGCAATAGCTTAATCCGTCCAGCACCGGGATGCCGGTGCGATAGGTCAGTCCCAGGGTGTCGCTGACTCGCGCCAGGATGATTTTTTTGATGATGATGCCGATATAGGGGATGCGCAATAGGGCGGCGTGCATCATGCGTTTGAAGCGCGGGTTTACTTTTGATAACAAAATCAACAGGAAGGCTAAAACGAACGGGGCGGGGATAATCAGCCACCAGTAATTGACAAACGCATCCGATACCCAGATCAAGAGTTTGGTTTGCAACGGAATCGTGCCGCCCATATTGGCGACAAAACCGATAATCTGCGGCACCAGATAAGTCATCAGAAACACCACCACGGAGCCGACCACGAGGGTCACGAAAGCGGGGTACATCAACAGCTGCTTGGTTTTGGAGGCCAGTTCATCCTGCCATTTGAGAGAATTGACGATTTCCTGCAAAACATAGGGCAACTGCCCCGTGCCTTCCCCAGCGCGTATCAGATTGGTGACCAGTTCGGGGAAAATACCGGGGTTGGCGGCGAAGGACTCCGAGATGGTCGAGCCGGAATCTATTTTTTCATAAAGATTGGCACACAGATTTTTGACCTTGGGGGTTTCCGCCGTATCGCGCAAATCGCCGAGAATGGCGAGTATCGGTACGCCCGCGCGGAACAGCATTTCGAGTTGGAATAGAAAGTTAATCAGATCGCGCCGCGCCAGACGGTGAACGGCATGGTGTTTGTCTTTCAACGGGCTGGAATGAATGAGTTCCAGATCGTTCTTTTTGAGTTGCGATTCCAGGTCGAATTCATTGAGCGCATCCATCTCGCCCTTGCTGATGTGGCCTGCGGCATCGGTTGCACGGTAACGGTAGAGTGCCATTATTCTGACGTGCGTTCGCTGAAATCAACGACGCGACGTACCTCATTGAGTGATGTCAACCCCTCGCAGACCCGCCGTATGCCATCCTCAATCAGCGGGATAAACTGGTGTGCCAGCGCGTAGTCGGTAATTTCTTTCAGGCCGGCGCGGCGGGAAACCATCTCGATCAGACCATGATCGAAGCGCAGGATTTCCATGATGGCCAGCCTCCCCTTGTACCCTTGGCCGTCGCATTCCGGGCAGCCGACCGGGCGGTAGAGGGTGACCTGTTCATCCGCATGCAGCCGCATCAACCTGCGTTCGGCGGCATCGGGCGTATGTGCCGCCTTGCACAGCGGGCAAAGTTTGCGCACCAGCCGCTGGGCGATGATGCCGATCAAATTGGAGGCAAAGATGTCGTCAACGATGCCCAGATCGTGCAGTCTTGAAATCGAACCCAGCGCCGAATTGGTATGCAGGGTGGAAAATACCTGATGCCCTGTCATGGCGGCGCGCAAAGCCATTTCGGCGGTGTCGTGGTCGCGGATTTCGCCCACCAGGATGATGTCCGGGTCCTGTCGCATCAACGAGCGTATGCCATTGGAAAAGTCCAGTTTGACGGTTTCCGAGATGGAAGTTTGCCGGGTCAGCGGCAGGGGATATTCCACCGGGTCTTCCAGCGTCATAATGTTTACGCCGTCGTCGTTGAGATGGTTGAGGATGGAATACAGGGTGGTGGTCTTGCCTGAACCGGTGGGGCCTGTGGCCAGCAAGATGCCTTCTGGGCGTTCCAACATGCGCAACAGCAGGTTGAGCTGCGCCTCGGTCATGCCGAGTTTATCCAGGCTGACGATGCCGAGCTTGCGATCCAATATGCGCAAGACGAAGTTCTCGCCGTGGATGGTGGGATGGGAAGCGGCGCGAAAGTCTATCTGGCGACCAAACAGCGAGAGCGAAATCCGTCCGTCCTGCGGGGCGCGGGTTTCGGCGATGTTCATGCCGGAGAGTACTTTAAGCCGCACCAGTATGGCCATCCAGTTGGATTTTGCCAGCGAACGCACCGGTCGAAGCACGCCGTCTATACGGTAGCGGATACGCAAAAATTGCTCTTCCGGTTCGAAATGGATGTCCGAGGCGCGGCGGCTGACGGCATCCGCAATCAGCGCATCGGTGAGGCGCACCACGGGGTGGCTGTAGGAAACCCCCGCCTGTGTCAGGGCGTTCAGGTCGAGATCGCCACCTTCCAGTTCAAAAAGAATGCCCTCGATGGACAGTTCGTGGTCGTAGAATTTATCAATCGCTGCCAACACTTCCGCGCTGGGGGCGATGCGCCAGGTGGGGATGAAGGGCTTTTCGGCCTCTTTCCCAGCTTGCAGCAGAAAGGGCGCAATGCCATCCCGCGCGAGGATGTCGTCCGGGTTGGCAGCGACCAGCTCCAGATAGCCCATGGCGGGGTCGAAGCTGACGGGAAATAAGGTGTATTTGAGGGCGACGGGCTTGGGGATGAGCGCCAGCGCCGCCGGGTTGGCGACAAAGCCCGTCAAATCGAGCGACTTGTAGCCAGCCGCCTCCGCCACCGCCTCGCGCATGGCGGCTTCGCCAATGAAATTTAGCGCCAGCAATTCCTCGCCTAGCGGCTTGTGGTTTTCTTTCTGTTTTTGCAGGGCAATGTGCAGTTGATCGTCATTGATCTGACCGCGCGAAATGAGTACTTCGCCAATGCGCTGGTGAGAGACCTGTGAATTTGAAATGTCCATGGCAAATCAGCGTGATTCTGCCTTGTTCAATTCCTGGATACGATGCTCGATAGCACCCCGGTCAAGCGTGGGGTCGCTGGGTCTCGCCAGCAGCAACGCCTTCTCGTAATAGGGCAGTGCCGCAGTCGGCTGATGCAGGTGCTCAAGTGCGACCGCCAGGTTGTAAGCGTACAGCGCGTTGCCGGGAGACAGGCTGTAAGCACGGAAAAACGCTTGCTGCGCCTCCCCCCAGCGTAGCTGACGTGCCAGCACGTTGCCCAGTGCATGGTGGAATTCGGGCGCATTCGGCTTGAGGTCAAGCAGTTGTTTGAGTTGGCTTTCAGCGGCCACCGGGTCTGCCTGTACCGATAGACTGACCAGTCCGGCAGCCGCAGTCACGTTACCCAGGTCTTCGCGCAACACTTGTTGGTAAAGATCGGTGGCGCGCTGTGCCTGCATTTTGCGTTGGGCAATCACCGCCAGGCCGAGCAAGGCATCTTTTTCGTGCGGATGTTGCGCCAGGACAGCGAGATAGCTTTGTTCGGCCTGATTCAGTCGTCCCTCGGACAATGCCTGATAAGCCTCTTTGAGCGGGTCGTGGCGAGTGCTTGCCAGAACGCCGGATCTTGCGGTTTTGTGTTTTGCCGGGTGTTTTTTGGCGTGTTTGCCATTTGTGGCGCGAGGTGAGGCGGAGCGGGTTGATGAGCTGCCCATACCGTTTTTTGCTTTGTTGGTAGCGGTTGCTGTGTTCGCCACGCCTGTTGTGTTCGCACCGTCTGTTGTGTTTGCCAGGGCAAGTTGCCTGGTCGCGCCGGGTGCCGCCACCGCTTGCGAGGCGGCGAGTGTTTGATTAAATGGAGCGACCCCCGCCACCGGTTGTAGCGGAGTGAGGGAAGAAAGCTGGTTTTGCTGGTAAAAAAACCAGCCCGCCACACCGGCCAGGAGTACCAGGCCGCCTACCGCATAGGGCAGGATGTGAGTCTGCGGTTTGTTGCCGACGGATAGCAGCGACTTGGCCGCCTCGTTTCCTTTCGCGGCAGGGTGTTCGTTGCTGCCGGAAGGTAGATGCGACGATGCGTCCGGCATTTGCAGTGGTTTTGCCTCGTTTCCCTGGGCGCGATTTAGCGCATCGAACAGCAGGCTCATGGTTTTACCCCCGTTTGTTGGCTATTTTGATGCCACTCGGAGGTGGCGACCGGGTTTTTGAACTGGTGTACTACGTCATACTGGCTTTCCTGGTTCAAAATGACCGGGCGCAGGAAAATGACCAGTTCGGATTTGGCGTTTTTGTCGTTGCGAGCCTTGAACAATTCGCCCAAGCCCGGAATGCTGCCTATGCCAGGTATCTGATTGGTGTCCCCCGCACGGGAGTCCTGCATCAGCCCGCCCAGTACGGCGATGTCGCCATCACGCACTCGCAGGATGGATTCCATCTCGCGCGTTTGAATTTGCGGGATGAGATTGACAATGGGAGGGGTGCTTAGTGCCAGAGCCGGACTGGGGTCTCTCGCGAAGCTGAGGATGCGCGTGATGGTTGGCCTCAGATTAAGCGTGACCTCGGCATCAGCGCCGATTTGCGGGGTGACATACATCATGAAGCCCACCGGAA
>Ga0210004_1000873_pt1 | contig 18401 bp, 16 predicted proteins | sample CryGey13umfilter_FD_185450 | JGI IMG/M metagenome (GOLD analysis project Ga0210004, IMG submission 185450) | Groundwater microbial communities from aquifer in Utah, USA - Crystal Geyser 4/8/14 3 um filter (SPAdes) (version 3) | ecosystem: Environmental > Aquatic > Deep subsurface > Groundwater...
TTCAGACGAAACCATCCAAAAGGGATTTTCTCAGGTAAAATGGCCTGCCCGCTTCGAAGTGGCGCGCCGCGAGCCGCCAGTGATTTTCGACTCGGCGCACAACGATGACTCGTTCGCCAGGCTGCGCGAAACGCTGGAGACGTATTTCCCCGGCAGACAGGTCTACCTCATCTTCGGCGCGTCGGAGGACAAGAACATCCCCGGCATGTTCCGTGAGATGAAACCGAAGATCAGGAAACTCATCGCCACGCGCGCAGACCATCCGCGCGCGCTCGAGGTGGAGAAAATCCTCGGGTTGGCAGACCAGGCCCAGGTCAAGAATGAAGCGGCGGTCCCCGTCAGCGCCGCGCTGGCTCGGGCGTTGGAATTGTCCGCGAAAGATGGTAGCATTGTCCTGTCGGCGGGAAGCATGTTCGTCACCGCCGAGGTGATGGCCGCGTGGAAGAAGGTAAGTGGTAAGTAGTAGTTGGTAAGTAGTAATTTAGTCAAAGGTTGAAAGTCGAAGGTCATTGTCAATTACAAATTACAAATTACCAATTACCAATCAATCGTAAATCGAGCAAAAATGAATCATCCTGAAGACTGGAACGAAGAAGAAGAAAATTTCAACATGGCGCTTTCGCAACGCACCGAGGAACTGTATCGCGTGCCGAACATGGAAGCCGACCAGAACGGCCTGATCGAGGCGCTGGTATTGCCCCTGCGCGATATGGTGATCTTCCCGCGCATGGTCTCGCCGATTTTTGTGGGACGCGAGGCCTCGCTGTTGGCGGTGCAGGAAGCCCAGCATCGCAACCAAACCGTCATCGGGCTGACCCAGCGCGACCCCGAAATTGAAGAACCCGGTTTGAAGGATTTCCTGCCTGTCGGCGTGGAGATGGCGGTGGGACGCCTGCTCTCGATGCCGGACGGCTCCTCGTCCGCGCTGGCGCAGGGACGCCGCCGCGTGGAGATCGTGGAATTCATCCGCGTGCGGCCATACATCAAGGTGCGCGCCCGCGTGCTGTTCGAGCCGACGGCCGCCGACCGCCAGACGCAGGCCACCATGCGCTCTGTGCTGGACCTGTTCGATCGTTGTGTGCAACTGGATCGTTCCATTCCCGAAGAGGCGCATCTCTTTGCCATGAACATTGCCGACCCCGGCTGGCTGGCGGACATGATCGCCACGTCGCTGGCGCTCAACTTTGTGGAGCGGCAAACCCTCCTGCTGATGATAGACCCGCGCGCCCGCCTGGGACGCATGAACAAGGCGCTGGCCGAGGAAGTGGATATGCTGGAACTGGAGAACGAGATCCACTCCCGCGTCCAGAACGAGGTGGACAAGAGCCAGCGCGAATTCTACCTGCGGGAGCAGATGAAGCAGATCCAGACCGAGTTGGGCGAAGGCGATATTTTTACCAAGGACGCCAGCGAATTAAAGGAGCGCATCGCCAAGGCCGAACTGCCCGAGGAAGCGCGCAGTGTGGCGATGAAGGAACTGGAACGGTTGAACCAGATGCCGCCCATGGCGCCCGAAGTGGGCATCATCCGCACCTACCTGGATTGGATTTTGGACCTGCCCTGGTCCACGATGACCGAGGACAACCTGGACGTGAAGAACGCCGGGCGCATTTTGGAGCGCGACCATTACGGCTTGAAGAAACCCAAGGAACGCATCCTCGAGTACATTGCCGTCCGTTCGCTCAAACCGCGCAAGGAACGCCAGCCGATTTTGTGCTTTGTCGGCCCGCCCGGCACGGGCAAGACCTCGCTGGGACGCTCCATCGCCGAGGCGCTGGGACGCAAGTTCGTGCGCGTCTCGCTGGGCGGCGTGCGGGACGAGGCCGAGATCCGCGGGCATCGCCGCACGTACATCGGCGCGCTGCCCGGGCGCATCCTCCAGACCATGAAGCGCGCCGGCACGGCCAATCCGCTTTTCATGCTCGACGAGATTGACAAACTTTATTCCGATTTCCGCGGCGACCCGGCCTCGGCCATGCTCGAGGTGCTGGACCCCGAACAGAACAATTCGTTCAGCGATCATTATCTCGAATTGCCCTTTGACCTGTCGAAGGTCATGTTCGTGACCACGGCCAACTACCTCGGGCCGATCCCGCCGGCCCTGCTCGACCGCATGGAAGTCATCGAGTTCCCCGGCTACATCGAAGAGGAAAAACTCATCATCGCGGAGAAATATCTGATCCCGCGCCAGTTCGATGAGAATGGCCTGCACGACGCGGGCTTGAAGTTCGAGACCGGCAGCCTGCAAAAGATCATCCGCGAATATACCTACGAAGCCGGCGTCCGCAACCTGGAGCGCGAGATCGGGCGCGTCTGCCGCAAGGTGGCGCGCCTGAAAGCCGAGGGCAAGAAATACTCCGAAACTGTCACGCCTGAATTGATCGAAAAATTCCTGGGGCCGCCGCAATTTTTCCTGACGCAGGCCGAGCGCAAGGACGAGGTGGGCGTGGCGACGGGCCTTGCCTGGACCGAGAACGGCGGCGAGATCCTGTTCGTGGAGGTGGCGGTGTTGGAGGGCAAGGGCGGGATGCAGATCACCGGCCAGGTGGGGGACGTGATGCAGGAATCCGCCCAGGCGGGCCTCTCCTACCTCAAGTCACGCGCGAGCGTGTTCGGCATCCCCGTCGAGGCCTTCGACCGTCTCGATATCCATCTACACCTGCCGGAAGGCGCCATCCCGAAGGACGGCCCCAGCGCGGGCATCACCATGACGACCGCCATCATCTCGGCTTTCACGGGACGTCCCATCTTCAAGGATGTGGCCATGACCGGCGAGATCACCCTGCGCGGGCGCGTCCTGCCGATTGGCGGACTGCGCGAGAAGGTGCTGGCCGCGCATCGGGCAGGCATCAAGACGGTCATTATCCCCGAACGCAACCTGAAGGATTTGGTGGATGTGCCGAAGCAGGTGCAAAAGGATTTGAAGATCGTCCCCGTCACGCACATGGACCAGGTGTTGGAGATCGCGCTCTCGCCTGAGGTGGTGTCCGAGCCGCCGCGGCCGAGGAGCAAGAAAGATGAACGGGAGGAGGAGGGGGAGTAGTCTGGTAGTCGGATGGTTGAGTAGGCGGTGTTCTTCCGCCATGTCAAGGCCCGTGTTTCATGTTTGCGTAAATTCGCTTATACTTTGCTCATGGATATTGGCAAGGAACTTAAACAGACGCTCATCCAATTCCTGGAACTCTGCAAGGAGTTTGGCGTTCAACCGCGACTGATAGGCGGGTTGGCGGTACGCGGATTTTCGAGTCGCAAGCGTTTTACACATGATGTTGATCTTGCCATTCGACGCGGCGACAAACCCAACTTGATTGCGCTTCTCAAACAAATGGGATTCGATTATCAGGACCAATCACAATTCGAGGGCGTAAAGGCAAGTAAGCGGCTTGGCGAAGTAACGGTTGAGTTCCACATCTCGGTCGAAAAACTGTGGGACATGTCTTCCGATCAAACTTATACGCTTTCATCCCAGTCGGCTGAATTGCCGATTGACGATCATGGAGATTTGATTGCTCCAACGGTCTCCGTCGAAGATTTGCTGATTCTCAAACTCATGCCCCTTCGAGAACGCGACTTGTGCGATGTGATTGCCCTTCTGCTCGATGCGCCGCGCATTAACGGGCGTTTGTTCTGGGAAAACTGCAAGCGAACGGAAAACACAAGCCATATTTCCTCACAACTTGCAAAAATCGAGACGGCATTGAAGAGCGGAAATTTCCGTGAGGCGTGGTCCGATTACTACGGCGATAAGCTTTCCATGCGTGATGTGCTTTCCGCGATCGAGAAGGTGCGATTGCTATTAAAGGCAAAATCATGAAACCGAAAATCGCCCAGATTGCCTGCCCAAATTGCAGGGCCAATTTCATTCTTTCATCCAATGGCAATGCGATTGCCGCCCCATTGATTTGTCGAACATGCGGACAGGCGTTCTTACCCCATTTCTATTGTCCGGACGTAAGCTCACCTGCGCGCCATATTTTCACGGCGTCCACACTTTACATTGACGGCGCTGGTAAAGCGTACGCTTTCTGTCCCGAACATACCTTTACCACTTACGCGGTGGCGGCCGAAAACAGGCCGCGTCAAGGAAATACTTCCTTTCGGGCCATCGTTCGTTTTTTTGATTCGCTTGCTTTTCGCATGGCCTTGACCATTGAATCTTGGCGTTGGCGCCTGGCCTCGCGTCGCTAATTACCTGCTGATTGTCCCCGTCAATCACATGGACCAGGTGCTGGTGATCGCGCTCTCGAAGGATGTGGTGTCCGAGTCGCCGCGGCCGCGGAGCAAGAAGGAAGAGGCGCAGGAGGAGGGGGAGTAGGTATTGCGTATTGCGTAACTGAAAAGACTTTGGCGGATGTTCGATCCGCTTATTCGATGATAGCGCCGTCAACATCAACTGGAAACAGGACTTCGCCGTTTGTGTCCATAACGAAGTTTGATTCGGTATAGGGACTCTGAATCATGGTTTTATGAAGATAAAAAGAATCACCGTCGATTCGCCAGACAAATGCGTCGGAGTGATATTCAGAGCCACTGGTCAATTGTCTCATATTATTGGTTGTGAGGTCGAGAAGGAAAACCTGATCTATGGGTGTTTGGCCAGCCCCGCTAACGAGCAAGTATTTGTTATTCGGAGACAGGGACGTAGAATGGAGATACCAGATTGAGTCCTGTAAAGAACTATCGAATATCCGACTCGAGGTTTTTGAGGCGATGTCATAGAGATATATGGCAAATGCCTGTTTTTGACCTTTTTCCGGCACGATAAAGCAGGTATAGACCATAGTTGTTCCATCGTTGCTCCAATCGAAGAACGCCATGTAATTCACGGAACAAAACTGGTCGGTGTCGCTTTGATTCAAAAGGAATTCGATTTGACCGCTTTGCGCGTCGATCTGGCAAATAGAGTTGGATGGGTGTTGCGAATTCGAACAAGTCATGGCCAGTTTTTTTTCGTCTGGCGACCATCTTAAATTTCCTCCAATGCTTCCGATGATATCCTGGTTCAGCGCAATCGTTGCTTGTCTTGCGATATCCAGAACGTAAAGAAAGTTGTTTTTGAAATATGCGAATTTGGTTTTGTCGGATGAGAGGCTCGCCATTGTAAGCGGTTCCATCTCTGCAGAGTATAGAAGAACAGGCGCTGAACCGTCTAGATCGGCGATGAAATAATTCCCTTGCGAGACAACCAAAACCTTCTCGTTCATTTCTGGGATATCGACCCGCGTTGGAACGGCTGTGTTGTGCATTAACCCTGTTGGAATTAAATCTGTTGGTTGAGCGGTTCTTGTCAATATCGGGACTGTGGTTTCCGGGGCGCAAGCCACAAAGAACGACAGCAGGAAGACAAACAAGATCGACTTTTTCATGTGAACCTCAGACGCGACATCCGCCTGAATTTCAGGCGGATGCGATGTAGATGGATTTTTGGAGCAGGCTATGGGCTTGTATTGTACTTCATGTTGTCCCAATAAACTTTGAGCCCTCCGCACCAATAACCGGGAACACACGCCTCGCTGAGCCTTAACTCTCCTTTATCATTTGGAACATAGTCAGCAAAACCGAGATATGCCCAAGTGCCTTTGTTTTTCGATTGATCAACGGTGACAAACCAACTATCTTTCGTTGTGCCGTACCTGTATGTCAGCCACCAATACTTTGCAGCGGCTTGCCCAACCAATGGGCGATAAACCCAGAGTTGGTACATATTGGGTTTGGTGTAGGCCCATCGCCACGTGTCTGGATAGTTGTCCTGGACAAGGTACCTGCAATAGTTACCAGCGCATCCTGGGTTGTAAATCTGAATTGGGGGGTAATAGCCCCCAGCGGAGTAAAGTGTATTTTCGGTGATTGTGTAAGGGCCTGCGGCGTTAGCCATGCTTGCAAACAAGAATGCCACCAAGGTTGCAACAGCGACTGACAAGACGATGCGGGAAATGACCTTTCTCATATTCTCTCCTCTCTATGGAATTGATGCCGGACGATAGCCGGAGGGTAATTCAAATGTAGATGGGTGAATCGCCGGGTTGAATTCGAGGCTTTTGAAGGATAAATCCATCCATTTTTCTCCATTCATGTATTGCTCATACCTGAGGAATATTCCGGTGGACTTATCAACCCAAACCTTGGAATAGTCCGTGGATGAATCTTCCCTGACAATTACCCAGACTTTGCGACCCAGGATCGTTTCCTCGCCAATGAGCCTCAAACTTGAAAGTTCGCTGGATTGAATGAATTCAGTCGGGTAGATCAAATCACGAAGTGGGGACGATATGAACATGGCGAATGGATGTGGCATTGGCATATCTTTTCTTACATCCATGATGGTTAGAGGAAGTTGGGAAAGATCTTTTGCAAAAGCAGGAATCGATCCTTCCACGTATGTCTTATCGGCATTTCTTAAATCGTAAATTCTTTCACCGTTACTGATCCAAATGCCATCGTTTCCATTTGTTTCCTTGCTTGTTGTTTCAATGCGCCCTTTGACAGGCTGAGAGATCTCAAAATTCATTAGATATGTTTGTGTCTCTTCATTGGAACCATACCAAGTGACTTCCGCTTCTCCCTGTAACGTTTGCCAACGGGTATGGCTGTTTAACGCTGTTGCAATTATCTGATTGAGCGGACCCGTCACCACAGTTTGCTTTTGGGCCAAAACTGTTGAATATGCGCCGGACGAAACGAACAGCATGCCCAGCGTTATTCCAGAAATAATTGAGACGATCCAATCGCGTTTTTTCATAGTGTTTTTCCTTTTCATCGTGAAAAGTCTCTTGCAATTGGCTACATTCTAGCGTAACCCTTCAGGGGCGGCAATCCGTAAAATTACTGATTTTTTACCCACCGTCCATTGTCATCTCGTCGGGAAAATTAGCCACCATCCATAGCGCGGCTTTTTGGCGCGAATCCACTTCCAACTCGGCCAAAATATGTGCAACATGACTTTCCACCGTTCTGGCTGTAATGGAGAGCTCGCTGGCGATTGCTTTGTTGTCTGCCCCCTGCGCTAAAAGTTGTAAGACCTCGCGTTCCCTTTCGGTTAATTTTTTCCATTTATTTCCCACCTCTTCGTTCCAGTGCGCCGCGCGTGAAATCTGTTCTTCATCGAAATAGATTGTCCCTTGTGCGGTGCGGCGAAGGGCGTCAATCAGTTGGAAATCCGAAGCGCTTTTCGTTAAGTACCCCGATACTCCCGCATCAATCATGTTCGCAAGGTAAGCATCCCGGTCATGCGCGGTCAGGACGAGTGCGACAGTTTCAGGATAATTCTCCCGCACCCACTTTTCCAGTTCGGCGGGACGCGGGCCGGGCATTCTCAAATCCAACAAGAGAATCCGGGGGCGCAGTTCGGCGACCATTCGCTTGGCTTCAAATCCATCCTGCGCTTCGCCAATCACTTCGATATCGTTTGCCTGCGAGAGTATTGCCCGAATCCCGGCGCGCGCAACAGGTTCGTCGTCGGCCAGGATAAGCCTGATCTTCTTACCGGATGCTGTCATTTATCTGCCTCCTGATTGGCTTTCTGCATTATACCCAACTTTGCTCGGCGTGGGACTCCAGTCTTCCCCTCGAGACACAATCAAAGTTTTCAGAATCGGAAACCATGCGCCAACAGGTCGTTGATATCACAATTAGATTGCGTTGCCTCTGTTGAGGACAAACGCGGTGACAAACGTGTTGGCAATTTCAAAACAAGAGCGGTAATCACCGCTCTTGTTTTCTGGAAATTCGACATATCTACGGATTGGTACTTTATACGATCAACCGTTCCCTGTTTTTTCTGATTAGCAGACCACTTATAATTATTAGCGTTAATCCTAAGCATAATAGGCTGATTTTATTAGATGTCCAGTCATTTTCAGAACTGAATAGGCCATAAAAGAGGAATAAATAACGTCCGAAGACGGCGCGAGCTACGCCAGGGCTAAGTAAACATAAACCCCACCATAGCGACGCGCTCAGATATCCTACGTTAGTATTTCGGAAGAGGATACCTAGTAAACTTCCTACACCCATTAGACTCATGGCTGGAGCGCTGGCAACGAATAGCATATAGGCTATGTCAAAATTCACGTACAGATTATCGAATACAAGCAACACTATTAGAAGTAAAAGGTGAATCCAGAGCGTCCAACTTATCATTCGAATAGCCCAGATTTCAGCAATATCTCGTCGTACAGCTATAAATTCAAGGGTGTTTTGTTCTCTTTCCGAAAGGAGCAAGTTAGTAGTAATCAGCATCATCACCATCGGGAATATAATTTCTGCCACGATCAATATATTTTGGGTCCGCAGATAAACGTCTGGGGAACGATCAGTAATGAAGACCAGGCCACCCAACAACAAAAACGAAACCGCCAGGTTCACTCGCGCGGGGACAATAATTTCATAACGAAAACGGGTAAACATGTCTGCCATGAGGCGCGCCTCTCAACTCGCGAATCCCTTAATGTGCGCATTCATCCACAGCAGGTAAGGGTAAACCCGTGGCGGACAGCGTAAAAGCCTCGAAATCAAGAAGAGTGGGGGCTTCTTTCCCATAGGCTGCCTGATAGATCCCCGTAAATTCCCAAAATTTTTCAGGCCCTATACGCTCCCATAACCTGTGGATGCGGATAAAAAGAGAAGAAGAAGGAGAAATACCAAGGTATGGATAGGGCGAATTTACATACAATTCCGGGGAACAATGGATCGTACTTCGTTCTTGAATTTCTCGAATGATAAACTCACTCCCTACATATGGTTCCGCTAAACGCAGCGCCAGGTAACTTAACAGGGTTTCTGTAACAGCGTCTCCCTGCGCTTTATAAGTAAAACCAATGCGTGGGGGAATTGGTAAACATTCACCAGTCTGACACCACCAAATTCGTATCATTGATTCGGCAGCCCATCTATGATATATGGACTGGCGGGGTTCATTTGCATAGTAGAAATTCATTCGATATTGCTGGAACACAATTTCGCTGAGAAATAAAGTCCCTGTTTTCGAATCGTATAACGATTGCTTGATAAAGGGTAAGACTACTGCTTGTAGTGGTTGGCCCGATAGGCGATGTAATTCTTGATCCAATTTGAACGCTGAGTCAACATAAGCGAGAATAACGTCATGGGCTATATGTTCATATGCAGGCGGCGCTAAAACAGTGACATTGGGCCAATCTACTTTGTAATTAGATTCAGCAAGAGCAAAAAGGGGAGACGGTAGGGGAGAAAACCAAATAAAATTTTGCTTTCCTGCTTCTAGCGACGTTTGCGATGCTGAACTAACAATCGTTGAATTAGGTTCTCCTAAAATGGAAAGCATGAAATTAGTAGGAGCGCCAAGGTAGGAAAAAGGGTACCAGTTCCCTGGATAGGTCAAGTAGAAAGTTTGTTGGCCCAAATAACCCCCAGGCAAAGCTGATCTGTGCGCCGGATCAAGTAACTTGTTATAAGCATCATAGCTGACAAGAATCGTTCCCTCGTACCGCAGAATCATCTTAATGCTTTGCTGAGAGGGTATTGGGGTATCGAATATAACCTTATCACCTTCTAAATATCCATTACCACCTTCAACCTCCAGCGCTAGTACACGGAGACCAGGGTTTAAGCCCAGGGACAATTCAGATAGTGGTTCGGAATTAGTATGTAAATTCATCTCGGCCTGGCCCGAAATGAATTCATCCTCCAAATCTACCACAACATTCAGGATGTAGACTTCAATTGTTGGATATGGCGCAGGAGAGACCGATGGGGTACGCAATGTAGACCGAGAAACTGCCTCTTGAAAATCAGAAGCTTCTTGCGATACCCCAACCAATAGCGCCAAAGTAACCATAGTAAGCGCCATTAAATTTAAAGTTCCCAGCCGCGTCCTTCTTGGTAACAGCAAGGGAAACAATACGCTTGTAAAAGTGAGAACTACACAGGTCAACAGCGCATAAAATTTGCGGTTTGTAAAAACGAGTAAAGAATCGGGACCAAATTCAACCACTGAAGAAGTGTAAAAACCCTGAAGAGCAATATTACCTAATTGCAAAATATCGCCCTGGGTAGATATTCCTGCTCGAAGCATAATCAATATTATGTATGCTAATAGGCGATGCTGCGCCAAAAGAGACACCAGCATACTCACGGCAAATGTAATGGCCACTGTAGGGATAAGCGCCACTCCGCACATATAGCTAAGTAAAGTAAGGAATCTAAAACCGAAAAACCTTATCACTACTGCGCATATTAGCGCTATTGCGGGAAGATGCGCTGCCGTAATTGCGATGGCAGTTCCCAGTATCTTGCCTATCAGGAAAGAGTAGTGGGAAAATGATCGTGCCCAAACCATATCAAAACCGGTTTGAAATTCCCTCAAACAAGCAGGGACAACCAAAAAGATAATCAAAAAACTGCCAAGTAACCCCAAAAATTCCATTTCAGTGCTTATCACCGTAAAAGGATCTTTGTACGGCAGGAGTGGCCATTCAAGAAGGACCCACGCCAAAGCAGTAAGCAAAGCCGATAATACCCAAAATACCCGTTCCCGTATAATCAGCCGACACTCGTAAATTGCTATTCCTAGAACTTGCATACCGTCATTCCTCACATCCCGTTAGAATAAGGTAAGCATCCTCTAACGTCGGTTCAACGGCTTCGGCATCTTGGGGAACATTAGACTTATGGGTGACGAAGCGCACTCTTATCGTGTCGCGATTTTGGTCGGCAACACTAGATACAATGGTGTAATCACGTTGAAACGCTTGAATTTTACGAGAAGGAACTGTAGTTTGCCACACAGATTGGCTCGCTAGCGCGATCATTTGAGGCGGAGCGCCATGAAAGCTAATTTTCCCGTGTTTGAGCACGGCCAAATGAGCGCAAGTAGCTGTAATATCCGATACAATATGTGTAGAGAGTAATACCTGGCTATAAAGACCCAGTTCAACCAGAAGGTTTCGGAAACGTATACGTTCGCCTGGATCGAGCCCGGCTGTTGGCTCATCTACGATCAGAACCTCCGGTTTATGCAGCAGGGCTTGCGCTATTGCTACACGTTGTTTCATTCCGCCAGAGAACCCTTTAAGTGGACGGCGAGCGTACTCGGCCAAGCCGACCTGATGAAGAACCTCATTAACCCGCTCGTGTCGAGCATGGCCCATCCCACTTAATATAGCCATATAATCTAGAAATTCCCTTGCGTTTAAATGCGGGTATAACTGATATTCCTGTGGCACATATCCCAATAATCTGCGTATCTCCTGGGGATGGGTAAGCACATTGTAATCTTTGATCGAAACATATCCTGTTGTTGGAGCGATTAGCGTGGCTAGTATCCGCATCAAAGTGGTTTTTCCAGCCCCATTTGGGCCTAGCAGGCCAAAAACCCCGTTGCCAATCTTCAAGGACACATTATCGAGAGCAAGTTGATTAGGTACATACTGCTTACTTATTTGGTCTACAATAATCATTTGCCCTACTTTTTCCTGTGAGGTGGGGGAGGCAGTGACAATAAAGTCGGTCACCGCCTCCCCATTATAGTGCAGAGGAGATTAACGAGAGTTGCATTACGCAGGTTTTAGTATTAGCATGTACTCCAATAGTAACATACGCGTTGGGTCCACGAGTGGCATTGACCTAGGTAATCGCAATAGGTGCATGTTCTGTCTCTCTCATCCCGGTTCCATTTTGGCCATCCGTCACGACAACAATTGCCAGTATCGGACCAAGGGCCGCAAGACGTGCCAGCGGCTGCTGGGGTTACTGTGACAGCCAGAATCACGATGGTCAAAACGAAGGTAGTTATCAGGATGATATTGAGCGCATTTGACATCCTTTTTCCAGGTAGGGGCAGACTTAAAGTTCTCATTGTTCCTCCTTTCATTTGATGTGGTTTACCAGTTGATCGAGTTCCTCTGCACTATTTGCCATAGCTGTAGCCAGGATTTTCCCATCCAGGTCTATCAACACAAAATATGGCGTTCCAGGGATTCTATAGTCTGCGAACTGACGCCTATCAGCGCTAAGAATCTCAAAAGTAAAACCTTCTTCGAGTTTAAGCTGTTGATTCTCTTCTGGCGTTCCCGATGACAGCATGATGAAAACGACACTGTTGAGTTTCATCTCTTGGTTATATCTCTTGATCTCTGGATACAACTGAACACAGTAGGGACAAGTCGGAGACGAAAACATCAATAACACACGCGTACCCAGGTAATCAGAAAGGGAGATGTAATTCCCTTCGGTGTTTTTCAGGCTAAAGTCAGGCGCAGATGTGCCAAGTGGTAAACCTGCAGATAAATCTGTCGTCCTATTCACTTGAGTAAGAATAGTACGCAAAGATCTCACTTCGCTTAAGGTAATCAAGTTGACGACCGACTGAAACAAAACTGCCAGAACCAACAAAATTACAAAGAGGGAGTTCTGGGGATGACTTTGTTTTGGCTCATCACCAGAGAAAGGTTGTGTATTCAAGAGTGAAACCTCCTGAGTTATGAGCTTGCCAAGTTTACCAAGCGTGGACTTTCATCTAAACGCATTCTAGCACACACCTGCAGGAATGTCTATCAGGGAAATCCCTGATCTTTTATGACTTACCCCCGTCCACTTCATCAGGAAAATTTGCGGACATCCAGGCCGCGGCCTTCTGGCGGGATTTCAACTCCAACTTTTTTAATATGCTGGTGACATGACTTTCCACCGTTTTGGCTGTAATGGAGAGCTCGCTGGCAATGAACCGATTCTGCGCCCCCAGCGCCAGCAGTTTCAAAACTTCGCGCTCGCGTTCGGAAAGGCTTTCCCATTTTTTACCCACCTCTTCATTCCAGCGCGCCGCCCGGGCCGTCTGTTCTTCGTCGAAATGGATTGTCCCTTGCGCCGTGCTCCGGATGCGATCAATCAACGTGTCCTCTGTAACGTCTTTCGTGAGGTATCCTGCCACTCCCGCTTCCATCATGCGCGCCAAGTGGGTGTCCCGGTCGTGAGCAGTCAGAACGAGCGTGACCGTTTCGGGATAATTCTCTCGCATCCACTTCTCCAGTTCATGCGGACGCGGGCCTGGCATTCTTAAGTCCAATAGCAATATTCTCGGTCGTAGCTCTGCCACCATTCGCTGGACTTCAAATCCATCCTGCGCTTCTCCAATGATCTCAATGTCCCCTGCCTGTAAAAGGATGGATCGAATCCCGGCGCGTGCGACGGGTTCATCATCTGCCAATAGGAGGGTTATTTTGGTGGGGGTCGTTGCCATTTTTGAATTCTCCTGACTTTGACTTGCCGTGCATTATAGCCGGAATCTTTTTTGCGTAGATGAGTGAGTATTCAATTTGCAAACGGGAAATGCCATGCCAATTGATCAAATAACAGGATAAAATATCAGGCAAAAGCGTCACGCAACACGCAATACGCAATACGGAACACGGAACACGGAACACGCAATACGAATCCCTCCCTCGGAATTTCCCTATGACGATTGAATTGAAAGGCAAAGTTGTCCTGGTCACCGGCGCCTCCTCCGGATTTGGCATGGACGCGGCGCGGCTGTTCGCGTACGAGGGCTGTAGCGTCGTCCTGGCCGCGCGGCGCATAGATCGTTTGCAGGAACTGGCCGCCTCGATCCAGGCTCAGGGCGGGGAGGCTTTCGCTGTCCCCGTGGACGTGGCGGACCGCGAAGAGATCGAGATCATGGTGGATACCGTGCTTGACATCTACGGCCGGGTAGACATCCTGTTCAACAACGCCGGTTTCGGGCGGCTCGCCTGGCTCGAAAACATGTCCGCCGAGCGCGACATCGAAATGCAGATCGCGGTCAACTTGCTGGGCGTCATCCAGGTTTCGCACGCCGTCCTGCCCGGTATGCTCAAACGCCGAAGCGGGCACATCATCAACATGTCCTCGGTCGCGGGCTGGATCGCGCCGCCCACCTACGCCATTTACTCGGCCAGCAAATACGGCGTGCGCGGCTTCACCGACGCCCTGCGCCGCGAAGTGCAGCCGTTCGGCGTCCACGTTTCGGGCATCTACCCCGGCCCCGCCCAGACCGAATTCGGCCAGCACACGGGCCAGCATCCCATGAAAAACTCCGCCCTGCGCCGCTACTTCCATTCGATGACCTCCGAGGAGGTGGCGGAGCGCGTCATCGAACTCGCCAAACGTCCGCGCCGCGCCGTCATCCTGCCGTGGTATTACAAGATCGCCATCTGGGCTGACTGGTACATGCCCTGGCTGGTGGACTGGATCACGATGAACTTCCTGACGAAGAAAAGAAACAGTTACAAATAACCTTCTGCCTCCGTCACTGCGAGGCATCGCCCTGCCTGCACTGTGCCGCACATCGCCCCGACATCGTCCCGAATCTCTTGCGGGATGTCCTTCGGGAGGCACACGTGAGCGGAGCGTAGCGAAGTCGAGGGGCGATGCCGAAGCAGTCTCCTCGAAACAGGAGATTGCTTCTCGAAGACTCGCAATGACGGAGCAACATAAGGTGCGACGCACTCGCGACCACCAGCCCGACGCGGACCCCGGACGGAGACCGCGACCCACCCAAACCGACGCGACCCCGGACGCCAAAACCCAGGCGCTTGACTACCAGACTACCCGACTACCTGACTACCTAACTATCAAACTACCTAACTATCAAACTACCTAACTATCAAACTACTGTACATGCCCTGGCTGGTGGACTGGATCACGATGAACTTCCTGACGAAGAAAAGAAACTCATACAAATGAGGATGCGTCGCACCTCACCCGAGGGCTCCTCCTCGCTTTCAGGTGCGACGCATTCGCGACTAGACTATCCGACTAGCCGACTAGGAGACTACATGACTACTTTCGACAAACTCTCCGCTTCTCTCTCGACGTTTGGGCTGGATGCCGTTATCCTGAATCCCGGCCCCACGCTGACGCATCTCACTGGCCTGCGCTTCCACCTGATGGAACGGCCGGTGGTTCTGTTTTTCACCGCCGATAAAAATCCCGCGCTCGTCCTGCCCGAACTCGAAATGCAAAAAATGAGCGGACTGGCGATCACGCCCTTCCCGTACGGCGAGAATCCCGCCGAATGGGAGGCGGCCTTTCGCGGCGCGGTCCGCTCGCTGGGGCTGACCCAAAGGGAAGGGAAGAAGATCGGCGTCGAGCCCCGTCAACTGCGCCTGCTGGAATTTCAATTCGTCCGCGACGCCGCGCCCGAGGCCGAATTCCCGGATGCCTCGTCAGCGTTGGCCGCGCTCCGGTTGCGGAAGGACCCGGCCGAGGTCCAGAAAATGCAGCGGGCGGTGCAGATCGCGCAGTCCGCGCTCGAAGCGGCGATCCCGTTGATCAAAATCGGCATGACCGAAAAAGAGTTGGCCGCGGAACTGGTCATCCAATTGCTGCGACACGGCTCCGAGCCGGAACTGCCTTTTGCGCCGATCGTCTCCGGCGGGCCGAACAGCGCCAACCCGCACGCCTCCCCGACAGAACGAAAGCTCCAGCGCGGCGACCTGCTGGTAGTAGACTGGGGCGCGGCCTTCGACGGCTACATCTCCGACCTGACGCGCACCTTCGCGGTGGGGGATGCCGAGGCCGAGTACGCGCAGATCCACCAGATCGCGCAGGAGTCCAACGCCGCGGGCCGCGCGGCCGCCAAACCCGGCGTCCCGTGCGCCGAGGTGGACCAGGCCGCGCGCGCGGTGATCGAGTCCGCGGGCTATGGAAAATTCTTCACGCATCGCGTGGGTCACGGCATCGGCATGGAGGGCCACGAGGAACCGTACATGCGCGGCGACAATATGCAATTGATGGAGCCTGGCATGGCGTTCACCGTCGAACCTGGGATTTACCTGCCGGGGCGCAACGGCGTGCGGATCGAGGATAACGTGGTCATCACCGAGTCGGGCGCGGATGTGTTGAGCGATATGCCGCGCGAGATGAGGGTGGTAGGATGACTCGTGTTGCGTGTTTCGTGCCATACACTTTTGAGTAAATCGCTTTCTTCGTTTTTGGTGGAAGAATGATCAAGAATATTGCACCTGCTTGTAATCAGCACAACACAAAAAAGGAATGGCGTACCACCACGTTTGAATATCGGGATGAAGGGATCGTTGTTTCTATTCCGAACGTGCCTGCCTGGGTATGTCCTCAGGATGGCGAAGTATCCTTCACTCCCGATACGACGGACGAATTGATTTCCACTGTCGGCGAATTGATCGCGACGGCAAAACGCGCCAAGGCCCGCCGCTCTGCATTTACCGAATACGTTGTTGCAGTCGGCAGGTGATAAAAACCTGAGGAAAGGGTGTGGATGTTTTTCTTTCTGCCCTCTCTTTGGGAGTATCCCACGTTAACTTTGGCGCGGATGTGTTGAGCGACATGCCGCGCGAGATGCGGGTGGTGAGTTACAGACCGTAGCCCGGGATAGAAGACCGATGCGGCGAAGCGCTCCCTTGTGATGGAAAAAATCAGGTAGTGGATACATGCAAGCAATGTGGTGTGAAATGGCATTCCGCATACGGGAAGGTCGCACTGATCTGCAAATGGAAGTAAAATGAATTAGGTGCTAAAGGTTTTAGAAACCTTCAGGGGCCACTTTTTTTACTTTTTGACCAACACCTCATCCGGCGGGCAGACTTCCTGTGCCGCCGTGACCATCGCTGGAACAGGTGCGGCTTGCGGATACCAGCGTTTCTGCAGGGCAAAAGCCACGTTCACCAGACCGATCATTACGGGCACTTCCACCAGCGGGCCAATCACCGCCGCGAACGCCGCGCCACTGCTGATTCCAAAGACCGCCACGGCCACCGCAATTGCCAGTTCAAAGTTGTTGCTGGCGGCAGTGAAGGAGAGCGTGGTCGTCTTCGAGTAGTCCGCGCCGAGGCGGTGTCCCATCCAGAAGGAGACCAGGAACATGACCACAAAGTAGATCAGGAGCGGGATGGCGATCCGCACCACATCCATCGGGATCTGTACGATCAAGTTGCCCTTGAGCGAGAACATCACCACAATCGTGAACAGCAGGGCGATGAGCGTCAGCGGGCTGATCTTCGGCACGAAAATCTTGTGATACCACTCCTTACCCTTCGTTCGCACCAGCGCAGTCCGGGTGAGAAAACCAGCCAGAAACGGAATACCCAGGTAGATGAATACGCTTTTGGCAATTTCGCCGATGGTGATTTCCACTACTGCGCCGCTCAAGCCAAACAGTGGCGGCAGGACGGTGATAAATACCCAGGCGTACACGCTGTAGAACAGCGCTTGGAACACACTATTGAATGCCACCAACCCTGCGGCGTATTCGGTATCGCCGTGCGCCAGTTCGTTCCACACGATCACCATTGCGATACAGCGCGCAAGTCCAATCATGATTAAGCCTGCCATGTATTCGGGATAGCCACGCAAGAACACAATGGCGAGAATGAACATCAAAACCGGACCGATCACCCAGTTCTGGATGAGCGAGAGCGTCAGCACCTTCTTATTGCGGAAGACATCCCCCAGTTCCTCATATTTGACTTTGGCAAATGGTGGGTACATCATCAGGATCAACCCGATGGCAATCGGGATGTTGGTCGTCCCCACGGAGACAGCATCATTGAACCTTTTGACTCCCTCCGGAAACAAAAAGCCAATCCCCACCCCAATCGCCATCGCCAGGAAAATCCACAGGGTCAGGTAACGGTCAAGAAAAGAAAGTTGTTTGCTCAGGCTTTGCGCCGGGGCTTTCGTTACTACAACTTCAGACATGAGGAACCTCCAGATTCAAAATATTAACCAACTTGCTTGAGCAGTTGGGTGATTTCAAGTTCGATATCATCGCGCACTTTACGAAAATCATCCATATTATCGGTCAATGCCGGATCGGGAAAACTGTGATGGGTGCGTTTCCCCTTTCCCAGCCAGACAGGACATTCCTCCGCCGCCGAGTCGCAGACGGTCACCACCAAGTCAAACGGCGCATCTCGAAACTCATCCGCCATTTTCGAACGGCCCTCATGCTGAATTCCGATTTCAGCGAGCGCCGCTACTGCCTTCGGATGTACGAAGCCCGCAGGTTTTGTCCCTGCACTGACGGCTTCCCACGCATCCCCCAATCGTGCATTGACAATCGCCTCTGCCATTTGCGAACGGCAGGAATTACCCGTACATAAAAAGAGTACTTTTCGTCTCATGCGGTTTGTATCTCCAGGATGCTCTCGACTTTACGCCGAATCACAGGGATGGAAATCTTCCCGCCATTGATGGTCACTTCGCCATTTACCAACACCAGCGGCAGTTGCGCCTCATTCGGCATGGACGGGCAATCGGCGTCGAATAGATCATAGTATTTTACTTGCACCGCCTCACAAAAATGTCCTTTCAACTGACCTTCTGCCCAGCGTGCCACCTCGCGCCACGAATCCTTCACGCCTTCCTTGCAGGCAATCGGAGCGCCGACGATTTGAACGGAAATTGAATTGCTC
>Ga0210004_1000874_pt1 | contig 18387 bp, 13 predicted proteins | sample CryGey13umfilter_FD_185450 | JGI IMG/M metagenome (GOLD analysis project Ga0210004, IMG submission 185450) | Groundwater microbial communities from aquifer in Utah, USA - Crystal Geyser 4/8/14 3 um filter (SPAdes) (version 3) | ecosystem: Environmental > Aquatic > Deep subsurface > Groundwater...
AAGGATGCAAATTTTTTTCACAAAAAACCAAACGAATACTTTGAACCAAAATTTAACCGTTTATGCGTTTATGCAAAATCCTAACCGGACATTGCTGAAATCTCTTGACAGATTTTTCGCAACTATTTGCTCTTTTCTTTCCGTATATCACGTCAATTTTAAGATTATGAAGAAATCGGAGGATTCCATAGCTGGCTATCCCTCTCAACTCCCCTTTTTCTTACGGCAAATTCAAATTCCTTATTTTTTGCCTTGTCGTTTCTTAAGGTCTGAAACATTTGGCATGAATTCGCCTTTTCGCTATTCCCCTCTCCTTCATCCCACGGCGATGAGTTCTCTTGTCAATGCCGTGATCAAGTCTGCCGACGGTCTGTCTCTGTAAACCCCGTATTCCGGCCCCCAGATGGGGTCCATCCCGCGGAGGAAACAGTAATACACCCCCCCGAAATGGGTGTCGTAACGATAGCCCGGCAGGCGCGTTGACAGGTATTGATGCAGGGCAACGGTGTAAATGTGGTACTGGAGAAAATAGAAAGAACCGGCCATAGTTTCCGAAATGGCCGACTGGTTGTAGTCTGTAACGTGGTTACCGAGGAAATTTGATTTCCAGTCCACGAGGTAAAAACGCCCTTCAAAACGAAATACCATGTCTATAAATCCCTTCATGAAACCATGTACCGGGTTGAAATGGAGACGTTCATGCCAAAGCGGGCAGATATCACCTTGCCCCTCTTCCGCACGCGAAGGAGCCGTCCTGCCGCAGGCGGCAAAGATTCCTCTCAGTGTCTCCGGGGAAATGTATTTGAGGGGAAAATAGAATTCCAATTCCTGGAGACGCTCTTCCTGCGGTATGGCAGAAAGGGTGAAGCTCCCTCCGGCCCCCCCAGGATAATCCGGGTCGAGGGGAAGAGAAATGACCTTTTGGATCATCCCAACAACCGCATCCTCCCATCTTGCCTCAAAACCATACTCCTGGAGCTTATTGCCGACCATGTTCCTCGTCAGGGTTTCGTTCTTCTCCGTAAAGTCGAGGTGTTCGAGGATATCGTGCAACAACGTCCCCGCCCTGGCCCCCTTGGGAAAAGCAAATATACCGGCGCTTTCATCCGGTGTCGCCTCATCAGGAACACCCTCATGTAAAAATGCCGCTCCTTCCTCCGGATACAAGTCCGGCCAACCTGTGACAGGAGGATAGTGGGCATCATGATCGGGAAGCTCCGCACTCCGGGGCCAGCCGGAAATGAGGCCTGCCTCGAACGGATGTGAGAGGGAGGAAAAACTCGCGATCCTGAAGGAGCGGTCAATCTTGCCGGAAAATTCCCGGCGCCTCAGCGTTTCCCCTTCGTCCTGCCGTGGCGGCGAATAGGACTTCCCCGTCTCGAGGGGCATCGCCTCAAGCCTGATCGTTCCTTCGGCCTTGTCTGTTAGAGATTCCAACTCGCGGTAGAGATCCTCGTCGGCTAAAGTTTTAAACCGTTCCTCGGTGGCGGCGATCACATCCTCCGCTGCCTTTTCCTGATCACGATGGAAGAGATAGGCAGGGGCGGAGGTACCGGCTTCATTGATCCGCCCCCATACCAGGTAACAACGATTCTTTGCCCTGGTCAGGGCTACATAGAGAAGGCGCATATTCTCCGCGAGAAGCTCTCTTTGGGCAAGCATCCTGTGGCGCTCACTGTTGGAAGAACCGAGATCACAGGTCAACTGCCATTCGCCTGCCTGCGCCCTACCCTGCGCAGCAGGCAGGTCCGCCCTGTCATGAAAGAAAAAGTCGGGGCCGGAGACCTTTGACCCTCCCCAGGCAAAGGGACAGAACACCACCGGATACTCCAGTCCCTTGCTTTTATGGATGGTAACAATCCTGACGGCATCTTCATCGCTTTCAAGACGGAGCTGGTGTTCATCGGAGACCAACGTTTCGGGATCCCCCTGCTCCCCCAGCCATTTTATAAGCCCCGCCATACCTAACTTCTGTTCCATTGATTCCCGGTGAAGTATCTCGGCCAGATGGAGCACATTTGTCAGGCGCCGCTCTCCGTCTGGCAGGCAGAGAAGGCGTGTCCTGACACCTTCGTTTGCCATGAATGACCTGAACATCACGATAAAACCGTATCTCTGCCACAGTTCATGATAGTTCCTGAACCTTTCATATTCATTCAAGGCAGGCCTTGCCAGCCATTCCCCCCATGCATTTTCATCATTTACGAGACGATCCAGCTCTTCGCCGCTTACCCCGATCATGTCGGCGGCAAGCGCTGCCCTGACAAGCTCCTCACGATGCGGCGCAGCAATGCCGATCAGTATCTGTCCCAATTCCCGGGCCTCATGGGCGGCAAAGATACTGTCGGTACTGTAAAAGACACTTGGGATTTTCAAGGCGGACAGGTTTTCCTTGACAAGGCGGGCTTCCCTGTTTGTCCTGACCAGAACGGCAATATCCTTCTCCCGAAGGGGTTTTTGCCCGATCAGGGCCTGCCGCCTACCGCTAAGGGAGAGAAGTCGTGAGATTTCTCCCGCTACAGACCGGGCAATCAACTCCCTTGCCCTTGATTTTGATATGAGTTTTCCGGGAGAGGCCGGACTACCCCCCTCCCCTACCCCTTCCTTAAGGACACGGGAAGAAAGAAACCACAGTTGGAGGGGCGCTTCCCTCTGTCCATCTATCGTAAGATCTTCGCAACCATCGTCTTTTGCCGGTCTGGCCGGAGAAAAAGGAATCTCATCATAGATAAAGGGGGTGTCTGTCCCGGAAAAGACGGTGTTTATCGCCTTGATCAAAGCGGGATCGGACCGCCAGTTCTCCCCGAGGGTGTACCTGCCGTCCGTATGGGACGCCGCTTTCATATAAGCGAAGACATCGGCGCCACGAAAACTGTAAATAGCCTGTTTGGGGTCGCCGATAAAAAAGAGTATCCTCTCTTCAGAGGCGAAGATGGCATGGAAGATGGTAAACTGAACCGGATCCGTATCCTGGAATTCATCAATCAGGGCGGCACGGTATTTTGCCCTGACCGCCTTTGCAAGTTCCTCTCCCCCCTTCCCCTCCAATGCGTTTTGCAGTCTAAAGAGCAAATCATCAAAAAACATGATGTTCTTTTTCACCTTCCGCGCCGGCAGTTCCCGCCTGACCGTCCTTACCAGTTCCGTCTTCAGAAAGAGGAGGCGCTGATCCATCAGTGTTTTTAAAAGATCCGCCTTTTCCTTCACTGACTGACAGGTATGGAAGAGGGTGTGACCCGGCGGAGAATGATTTTTCTTTGTCGAGGCGGCAATCTTTTCCGATGTTAGTTTTTCAAAACCCTCAAAGAGGGGAAAGGGTGTGGCCTGTGAGGCAAGAGAGTTGTCCATCGCCTCCAGCAGACTATCCGTCCTCTTTCCATAGCTGGTAGCGTTGAGCGCCGGGCCCAGGAGTTTTTCCCGCACCTCTTCCCGAGCCTTCGGCCATATCTTTTTCAGCTCTTCCCAGGCAACACGGAAGACATTGATCGCCTCCCGGAGGAGATCAGGGGACGGGGGCGCGACATCAGGGATAATCTTTACCCAGGGGTTCGCTGTCGCCTTCCCCAGTAATGCGAGGAAAAACCGCGGGCTGTAACCCTGTGACAGGGCGTAGGCAACCAGTTCAGGAGGGGCTTGATAGAAACGGGTACGCCAGAAATCCTCTACAATCTCTTCTTTGAGTTTTTCCTGCTCAGAAACCAGCTCCGTATCAAAAAGAGAGCCGCTTTCAAAGGCGTTCTCTAATAGTACCCTCTGACAAAAACCGTGAATGGTAAAGATGGCCGCCTCATCAAAATCATGAATGGCAGCCCTCAGGCGTTCTCCTGCCAGCCTGCGATCTGTCTCTCCCGGATACTTCTGTAACAGGGCGTGGAGAAATTGATCGGCGCTTTCCCCCTGCAGAAAAGCCTCCGCCGTTTCCCGGAGCTTTTTTCGGACCCGGTCCCGTAGTTCTTCGGTGGCGGCGACGGTGTAAGTGACGACAAGTATCTCCCTGACAGGAATCTCCTTCTCCAGGATCAGGCGCACAAAAAGGCCGGCAATGGAATAAGTCTTTCCCGTACCTGCACTGGCTTCTATGAGATTCGTTCCCCTGAGGGGACTACCAGGGAGATCAAAATCGCTTCTTTCCACTTTCGTTATTTCGTTTTCGTTAATTTCGCTACAGGAGGGCCACGCTCCGTCGTGGCCGGAGGGAACGGACGCGACGAAGCGCGTCCCTCCCCCGTCATGGCCGTTAAAAGAATTACACGAATTCTATTTTCCCACAAGCGCCCATTTTATCTTTTAGGATGATCACTATCCCAAGCACGCCTTCTATTTTCATACCCGCATCCAGCGCCTCTCTGATATCACCCTCTCCCTTGACAAGATTGCCGATAGCAGTGGCGGCGGCATCGGCAAGTGACGCTGATTTCGAAGTAACGCAAACGGCATCCGCCCTGCCGAAGCTCAGGGAATGCCCTACGGTGCCGGATGAGGTACAGATGCCGAGCGGCATCTCCTCCAGCCTGACCTTCAGGGCAACCTGGCGGCTTAAGGGGGACTCGCCGGCAAAGATCCCCACCTTGATCTCGTTCTCAGACTTCAAAAAGATATCCCCCCCGTTTTCCACAATGACATTAGGGGCTTCTTCGAGGAGATCGCAGCCCACATACTGGGCAATAGCCCCGGCCACCGCTGCCATAGGGCCCACACCCACCGTGCATGATGTTTCCAACATATCCCTGACGATAAGGGGGGCAAGATCGTCCTTCTCAATAGGAACAAGGGAGGTTAAAAACCGGGGATGAGACTTGATATATGTCTCAATGAACCCTCTGTACCTGTAAATCGCCTGTAGCGCCGCCTCGGTGAGATCTCTGTCGGAGCTGATGAAAAGATCGGTTTCACGGACACTTACATGAAAAGATGTGAGGTTATTCTTTGAAATCTTATGGCGGTATGTTCTTTCCCGATATTCCACGGTGAAAAATTTTGCCTCTTTTACTGCTTCTTTTCTTTTTGGGCGCGATATCTCTGCAATCCAGAAGGAAGAGAATATTACGTTATCTTCAGCCCTTTCTCGACGCCTTTTAGACAAACCTTGTGGCGCCGGCGCCCAGGATACGATCCGCCTCCCTTTTCACCTGATCTGATATCTCAAGACGGCAATCATTGCCAAGATAAACAACGGTTTCACTCTTGTCGTTCAGCAAATGGATGAAACCATCACACTTCCCCCGGTACCGGAGAACCAGTTCTCTCAGAGATTCAATATCGTCGGGAGAGGCTTTGACAACATCAATCATAAAATGCACGGAATTAAAGACTTGTTTGACCGCTTCAGTCAAGGGGTTGATCTCAGAGGCAATCACTTTGAAGCTGTCCTCCTCTCCCATGTCGAGAGTTCCTTTAATCAGAACAGCTTTCTCCGCATGAAGGAGATCGTAAGCGCTTTTATAGAGATCGGCAAAGAAAATCACCGTGATAGATCCCTTGAGATCCTCAACGGTTACGTAAGCCATGACATCTTTTTTCTTGGTCGTCACCTCCCGGATATTACTGACGATACCACCAAAGGTAATGACTTCCTTGTCCTTTTTTTCCGCAATATTCGATGAGTCGGTATTGGCAAACAAACCCAGCCTGTCGGCAAATTTTGTAAGAGGATGGCTGGTAATATAAAATCCCAGGGTCTCCTTTTCGTAGGCAAGCAATTCTCCTTGCTCCCACTCCGGGATATCGGGTATAGCAGCCTCCATCGTCGGGTCATGATCCGACGAACTCTGCGCCCCAAGAACATCAAAAAGACTGGACTGACCTTTCCGTCTCCCCCTTTGTCGCCTCTGGATGGACTCCATGACAGCTTCGAAACACGTGAATAACTGTCGTCTGTTATATTTCAGTGAATCAAAGGCCCCGCATTTGATGAGACTCTCGATGACACGCTTGTTGACTTTACTTGAGACGATGCGGCTGCAGAAATCATAAAAAGAAGCGAATTCCCCTTTGCTTTCCCTAACGGAGATAATCGAATCAATAGCGTTTGCCCCCACATTCTTTACGGCGGCAAGACCAAATCTAATATTACCCCCGGCCACACTGAAATCACGCCGGGACTCGTTGATATCGGGGGGCAGAACACCGATACCCATATCTTTACAGCTACTGATATGTTTAATAATTTTGTCTCTGTTATCCTTCTCGCTGGTGAGGAGGGCCGCCATGAATTCCACAGGATAATGAGCCTTCAGGAAGGCGGTCTGGTATGAGATCGCAGCATAGGCAGCGCTGTGGGACTTGTTAAATCCATATTCAGCAAATGTCTCCATCTGTTCCCAGATTTTTTTCGCCCGATTTTCCGGTATCTTTCTCTTGATAGCCCCCTCGAGAAACTTTGGTTTCTCTTTCTCCATCTCGGAAGCTTTCTTCTTGCTCATGACTTTTCTCAGGGTATCAGCCTCAGCCATTGTATAGTTTCCGATAATGCCGGCTATCTGCATGACCTGTTCCTGATAGAGAATAACACCGTATGTCTCTTTTAATACGGCCTCTAACTCAGGGACTTCATAGACAATCTTCGTCTTACCCTGTTTTCGGGAGATAAATTCGGGAACCATATTCATCGGACCCGGACGATAAAGGGCTATCAGGGCTATCAAATCCTCGATGCAGTCAGGTTTCATGCGGACAAGGATATCTTTCATACCCGAGCTTTCCAGTTGAAAGGTGCCGTCTGTCTCCCCCCTCATGAGTAATTGATATGTTTTCTTGTCATCAAAGGGAAGGGCGTTGATATCTATCTCCGGCCCCTGGCCCATCTCAACGGCCACGACGGAGCGTGGCCCTCCCTGATCCCTGACCCCTGACCCCTTGATAAACTCAAGGGCATTCTTGATGACGGTAAGCGTTTTTAAGCCAAGAAAATCAAACTTTGTCAGACCCACCGCCTGGAGATCGTTCATGGGATACTGGGTCACCACATCATCCTTCGGGCTTTTAGAGAGGGGAACCCGCTCCACGAGGGGTACATCGGAAATCACCACCCCTGCCGCATGGGTTGATGCATGCCGGTTCAGACCTTCGAGAACCTGCGAGAGGCTAAGGAGTTTCTCGATTTTTTTATTGCTTTCCCCCTTCTCCTTCAGACGCGGCTCCATCTCCATCGCCGCTTGCAGAGAGATATTCAGGACATTGGGAACCAGTTTGGCAATAGCATCCACCTCTCCATAGGGGATAGAGAGCGCCCTCCCTACATCACGGATAACGCCCTTTGCCTGCATCTTACCAAACGTGATGATCTGGGCGACCTTTTCAGCGCCGTATTTTTCCGTAACATACCGGATGACTTCTTCTCTGCCTTCCTGGCAGAAATCAATGTCTATATCGGGCATGCTCTTCCGGTCGGGATTGAGAAATCTTTCAAAGAACAGTCCGTAGCGTATGGGATCAATGTTGGTAATCCCCAGGGCATAGGCCACGAGACTCCCGGCAACGGAACCCCTGCCCGGTCCTACGGGGATATTTTTCCGTTTTGCGTAGTTTACAAAATCCGAAACAATGAGAAAGTATCCCGCAAACCCCATGGATCTGATGATTTCCAGTTCATGCTCGAGTCGTTTCCCGTATTTCTCACGAATCCCTTCATCCTCCCCCGTGAAGAGCTGAGACAAAATACTCTCCAGCCCTTCCCTCGCCACTCTTCCCAGGTGTTCATCAAGTGTCTCCTCTGTCCCGACCTCAAAACGGGGGAGGAAAATGCCGCCCAGCTCGAGAGTCAAATTGCATCTTTCTGCAATATTAACTGTATTTTCAATAGCTTCTTGACAATAGTTAAAGAGATGCTTCATCTCTTCCGGTGATCGGAAATAGAATTGATCTGTCCCGAACCGCATCCGGTCGGGGGCCTCAAGGGTCTTGCCGGTCTGGATGCATAACAATACCTCGTGGGCCTCAAAATCACCAGGGCTGAGATAATGGCAGTCATTGGTGGCCACGAGGGGGAGGGAGAGCTTTCGAGCGATTTCCATGAGACCCGCATTGACCGTTTTCTGTTCCGGAAGACCGTTCTCCATTATTTCAAGATAAAAATTGCCATCACCGAATATTTCCCTGTATTCTCCGGCAACCCTCTGGGCTGCCTCTGTATTTCCCTTAATTACAAGATTGGGAATCTCCCCGTGTAGACAGGCGCTCATCCCGATAAGACCATCATGGTGCTTTCTCAGGATTTCTTTATCCACCCGCGGGCGATAATAAAATCCCTCTAAGTAGCCCGCTGTGGAAAGTTTCATGAGATTTTTGTATCCCTGGATATTCTTGACAAGGACGAGCAAATGGTGTGAAGTCTCTCCTGGACCGGAAACGTTCCGGTCGAGGCGACTTTTGGGAGCCACGTAAAGTTCACATCCTATGATGGGTTTGATCCCACGTCTGTAAGCATGTTGATAAAAGTCAATGGCTCCGAACATATTGCCATGATCGGTTATGGCAACGGCAGGCATCTTAAATTCTTTAGCTTTCTCGAAGAGGTCAGAAAGACGGATGGTGCCGTCGAGGAGGCTGTACTGTGTGTGGACGTGAAGATGAACAAAATCACTGTGTTTCATAAGTCTTATCCAGCCAGTAATTGGGAGCTTCCTTGGTAATGATCACATCATGAACGTGACTTTCCTTAAGACCTGCCGATGTAATACGGACAAACTTCGCCTTCTCTCTGAGTTCAGGAATGGTTCTGCACCCAAGATACCCCATACCCGCCTTCAGACCGCCTACGAGCTGGTAAATACTTGCCGAGAGGTTTCCCCTGTAGGGCACCCTCCCCTCGATCCCTTCCGGGACAAGCTTTAAATCACCCTCCAGATCATCCATGTAATATCTGTCTCTGCTTCCCATCTTCATCGCTTCGAGAGAACCCATTCCCCGGAAAACCTTGTAGCTTCTCCCCTGAAAAAGGATCGTTTCTCCGGGACTCTCCTCTGTCCCCGCAAACAGAGAACCGATCATAACCGTATGGGCGCCGGCAGCGATGGCCTTGACAATGTCACCGGAAAACTTGATACCCCCATCGGAGATAACCGGGATATTATGCCGCAAGGCGACGCGACAGACGTCCCTGATGGCACTCATCTGGGGAACACCTACACCGGCAATCACTCTCGTGGTACATATCGAGCCAGGACCGACCCCTACCTTGACGGCATCCACCCCGGCGTCAATCAAAGCCTTCGCCCCTTCAGCCGTTGCCACATTGCCGGCGATCAGTTCGCATCCCGGGAAATTCGCCTTCGTATCCCTGATAGCATCGAGAACCCCGGCCGAATGCCCATGGGAAGTATCAATGACAATGACGTCTACACCGGAAGCTAAAAGGGCATCAATCCTTGCCCCCCTGTCGAGGATCCCCACCGCGGCGCCAACCCTTAATCTTCCGAGGGAATCCTTACACGCCCTGGGATACTTTCTTATCTTTTCGATATCTTTGATGGTAATCAGACCTTTGAGATTGTACTCGTCGTCAACAACAAGAAGTTTTTCTATCCTGTGCTTGTGGAGGAGTTTCTTGGACTCTTCCAGGGAGATATTAGAGGAAACGGTAATCAGATTCTCTTTGGTCATCACCTGGGAGACCGGTTGCTCCAGATTGGTTTCAAACCGGAGGTCGCGATTCGTGAGAATGCCCACAAGTTTACGATTTTTAACCACAGGAACACCGGATATCCTGTACCTGTTCATGAGTTCAAGGGCTTCATACACCTTCTGCTCAGGTTCTATGGTAATCGGATCAACGATCATGCCGCTTTCCGATTTTTTTACCTTCTCCACCTCAAGCGCCTGACTCTCGATACTCATGTTCCGATGGATGATGCCGATGCCCCCCTCCTGGGCAAGACATATAGCCGTCCTGGACTCTGTCACGGTATCCATGGCCGCACTGACGAGGGGAATGTTAAGGGGTATATTATTGGTGAGAAGTGACGATGTCTCCACAGCCTTGGGAAGAATGCCGGATTCAGCCGGAACAAGAAGCAGGTCGTCAAAGGTCAGGGCATCTTTCACATGGTCATCTAACATACAATACCTCCGGGGTGGTAAAATTATCGTAACTACTCAGGGGCAGTTACGATGTAATAACGACAGCCATTCATTGAAATAAAGTACAAATCTCTCTCTTCTTCATATTCTATATCACCGGCAAGCTGATAATAGGCTGCCCTCAAAAACCGGGCACGGAATTGATGGTTTTTAACGGTGCAGTAAAGCACATTGTCATTTCCCATCCAGAGCGTACCGGGATACAGTTTCTCAAGGGTATCATCAGACAGGAGCAGGTAAATGGACTCCTCTCCGTTGCTCTCTGAGACGGAGCGATGCACCGCTTTCACTACAAAGGGGGTGTCCTCAACCTCAAGCCGGCAGCGCTCATTCTCCAACTCAATGAGGTACCTCCCTGCCTGATCTCGTTTCAGGTTCTGATAAAAATAGTTGACAATATCCTTCCTTGTCATCTCTACACCCCTGTAATACCAAACGCCCTCTTTATCAATTCTGATATCACAGGCAGGGAGCCGATTATTATCCTTTTCCATAATTATCTCGGCTCATTAAAACACCTTTCTACTGTCGAGTAACACGGTTACAGGACCATCATTGACCATCTCAATCTTCATCATAGCCTGAAATTCTCCGACTGCCACCCCCTTAACCTTTTCCCGCCCCCTGTTGATGAAATATTCGTAAAGCTTCCTGGCTTGCTCCGGCTCCTCTGCCTGGATAAAAGACGGCCTTCTCCCCTCACGGCAATCGGCGAGAAGTGTAAACTGGGAAATCACAAGCATCTCTCCCGAGATATCAAGAAGGGAAAGATTCATTTTCCCCACCTCATCCTCAAATATCCTGAGGTTAATGATTTTTTCGAGTAGGTAGTCGGCATCTTTTACACCATCCCCCCTTTCAACACCGAGAAAAACAAGGATACCTCTCCCGATAATGGAAATAAGCCGCCCATCAACCTTGGTCCCGGCCTGATCAACCCTTTGCACAACAGAACGCAATTTTCTTTCCCTTAATAAAACCTGTTCAATAATAGTTTACACCTTCGGACTCTCTGTTTTTTAGTGAAGGAAAATAATAACAAAAGAAACATACACTGTCAAAATAAATAGGGGGGGGGCGAATTGCCCCCCTGCAATGCCAAAAACCACATTAAAGCTATCAACTTAATTAAGGATACTGTCAACTATTTGTGGTATTTCATTGCTTCCGGTATGGACTCACTGATTTTTCTAATTCTCGTTTCATCGGAAGGGTGGGTGCCGAGATATTCCGGCAGCGCCCGCTTGCCTTTCATCTGTGCCATTCTCTCCCAGAATTCTATCGCTTTATGGGGGTCATAGCCGGCCATCGCCATAAATATCAGACCAAGGCGGTCCGCCTCATTTTCCTGAAGGCGGCCATAGGGAAGAATAAATCCAAGTTGAGCGCCGACACCGAAGGCCGTGATCCACAGTTGTCTTGTCGCCTCAGGTTTTTCCGCCATTGCTGTTGACAGCGCTATGCCACCCAATTGCAGGGTCAACATCTGTGACATCCGTTCATTACCGTGTGCGGCAACAGCATGAGCTATTTCATGAGCCATGACGACGGCTAAACCCGCTTCGTCCCTTGTGATCGGCAAAATTCCTGTATATACAGCAACCTTTCCGCCGGGCATACACCATGCGTTGACTTCCTTACTTTCTACAAGATTGAATTCCCAGGCATAATTGTTCAGTTCATGAGCCATATTGTTTTCCCTAAAATATTGCTCCACCGCTCCCTGAATGCTGGCGCCGACTTTTTTAACCATTTGATTCTGGTTTTTATCTGTACTTATTTTATGAGATTTCAAGAATTGGTCATACTCTTGCAAGCTCATAGAGAGCAGGGAGGAAGCGGGGATGAAATTCAACTGTTGCCTGCCGGTGACGGGAACGGTAGTACAGGACAGCCAAAAAATAGAACCAATCAGCAGTAAACCTGCATAGCTTTTGTAAATCTTTCTCATGTCTCCTCCTTATCAAAAAAGGTTTCTTAACTCTGTTGGTTATAGCTTTAAGGGCTTTAGCTTCTTCGACATAAGGAACAGCCAGATAGCTTTTTCCCAGAGCAAGCGCAATGAATCCTGCCCTGGTTTTTTCTCTTGGCGTTACCAGGTCTGCCGCATTTTTAATGAGTGAGAAATTTATCTTTTTTGCCATAAATACACGCATTTGCGAATTTCGGCTCGACCATAATTACCCATCTGTTGACTGCCGTTTCCCTTGCCTCTTGGAAGAACGTAACTATTCAGCCACCAAGGCACAAAGACCCAAAGAGAAGATGGATATAAATTGAATAACGGAGTTTTCTCATTAATTTCAATGTTCCATGCATTAAAAAGGCTATTATAAAGAATTAATCCTATAATCTTGGTGCCTTTGTGCCTTTGTGGCAAGATACCTGAGTAGTTACGATTTTATTATGAGATAGAGGGTGTAAATACTGTAAGAAAACTTGATCCCCTATCGAATATGGCGCTCTTAAGACGCGATCAGGTAGAAGACCGAATCAGGGACGAAACGTACCTGGCGATGGGAATACAGGACGTCAAACCAGGGGATTCGATGCCGATGAGGTTGATCAGACCGGGAAATCCCGCATCTCTTTCATCCTTAATCACAAAATCCCCGTAAGGATCACCGGGGCCCTGCAGCTTCGGCCGGATGCCGCTCATCTCAGGTTGGAGAGAATCCATCATGATCCCGGGTAAATATTTTCTCATGGACTGATAAAACAACACCTTTCTGGATTCATCAACATGGCATTCGAGGGTATTGACGTACTGGCTGTCCGGTCCGAATCGCACACGGTCTCCGAGATCCACTGTGGCATGAATACCAAGGTTTTCGTTGTTATCTGCAGGAACGGGGTAGATCAGGTGGTGAAGTTTCGGGGACGGAGAGAGGGAAAAGTAATTCCCCTTACAATACTTTAAGCGATAATCCATCTGATCAACGTCAATTCCGGCAAGTGCGGCAATCCTGTCGGCATAAAGGCCGGCGCTGTTGATCAGAACTTTAGTCTGGAAACGGTATTCCCCTTTGTTAATTTCTACGTTGTACATATTACCGTCAAATTGGATGGCTGTCACTTCTGAGTGAAAGGCCACGACGGCCCCGTTGTTTTCCGCCCCCAGATAGAGGGAACGCATCAGGCCATGGCTGTCAACGATACCGCTGGATGGAGAAAAGAGGGCAGCTTTTACTCTCACCTCCGGCTCCAGGGTCTGGATTTGCATTTTCCCCAGAAAGGCGAGGTCATCAACACCATTTTCTTCCGCTCGTTCCTTGATTTTTCCCAGGGCCTCGCATTCATCATCACTGGTAGCGACGATCAGTTTTCCTATCCTCTTATGGTGAATATTCCGTTTCTTACAGATTTCATAAAGTAAACGGTTTCCCTGGACACAGAGAGTTGACTTCAGGAACCCGGCAGGATAGTAGATGCCTGCGTGGATGACCTCACTGTTGCGGCTGCTCGTTTCCTGACCGTAAGTAACGTTTTTTTCCACGAGTAAAACTCGGCGAAATGCGGTGGAAATTTCCTCCGCAATCGCCAGGCCGACTACACCAGCGCCAATGATAGTAATGTTAAAGGCATCCATTTAAAAATGAGTCAATGCAGGTTTGCCGATAGGATAAACGTTGAAGCCTATTTCAAATAATCTTTTATGGTCAAGGATATTTCTGCCATCAAAGATAAAAGCCGGTTTGGCCATGTTGTCGTAGATCTTCTGAAAATCGAGATCCCGGTAGATATCCCATTCTGTAAGCACCGCTACGGCATGACAACCCTGGGCCGCCTCGTGTGGATCAAGGACGTAACTGATCTTTCCGGCGATTCCCTCCAGATCGGCCCCGGCATTTTTCAGGGCCTTCGGATCGGAAATAACGACCTCTGCCTGTTCTTCCAAGAGCCTTCCGGCGATAACAATAGCGGGGCTTTCCCTCGTATCGCCGGTATTGGCTTTGAAGGCAAAACCAAGAAGGCATATTCTCTTCCCGGTTAAAGTATTGAACATGGCGCTTAACATGTTCGCTATGAAACGGTCATTCTGGTATTGGTTGATCTTAACAACGCCCTCCCAGTAATCGGCAACCTCGTTAAGACCGTAATGCCGGCAAAGGTAAACAAGGCTCAAGATATCCTTTTTAAAACAGGAACCGCCGAAACCGACACTGGCGTTTAAGAATTTATTGCCCAGCCGGCTGTCCATCCCCACTACCGTGGCCACCTCTGTGATGTCGGCATCTGCTCTCTCACAGAGGGCGGAGATGGCATTGATGGAAGATATCCTCTGCGCCAGGAAGGCGTTTGCAACCAGCTTGGAAAGCTCACTGCTCCAGATGCTGGAGGTGATGATGCGTTCTTGGGGCACCCAGTGGGCATAAATTTCCACTATTGTATCCCGGGCCATGATACCGCTTTCCGTATCCCTGTAACCTATGAGAACACGATCAGGATTTTCCAGATCTCTCAGCGCCGTGCCTTCAGATAGAAATTCAGGGTTTGAAAGGACATCAAAATGGACTGTTTTGTTGTTGGATAAAATTCTTTCCATGGCCAAAGCGGTTTTAACGGGGAGGGTCCCCTTTTCGATGACGATTTTGGGTGATTGAGAATACTGAAGAATCTGTCTGGCCGTTTTTTCCCAGTACTGGAGATCGGCGGCCATGCCTGCCCCAACGCCAAAAACCTTGGTCGGTGTATTAACGCTGACAAAAATGATGTCGTTTTCTCTTATGCCGGCCTCGATATCGGCGCCGAAAAAAAGGTTTTTCCCCCGGGTAGCGGCAATAACGGCATCAAGCCCGGGTTCGTAAAGGGGAAGATCATCAGAATTCCATGCGGCAATCCGCTGATGATTAATATCCACTACGGTAACTTTACATGTCGGACATTTGTAAGCAATCATGGCCATGCTTGGACCGCCAACATAACCGGCGCCGATACAGAGAATATTCTTTTCGTATTTCATCCCGTTTCCTGTTCCTTTTACGACTTATGTTTAATGATGTTGCGGAAGTAAGCGATAGTTTTTTCCAGCCCCTCATTCAGCTCTACCCGTGGTTGCCAGCCAAGCATGTCCATTGCCAGAGAGATATCCGGTTTTCGCTGCCTGGGATCCCCCTCGGGAAGCGCTTTAAAAGCGATCATCGAGCGGCTGCCCGTCATGCGGATTACCATTTCTGCCAGTTCCCGAATCGTAAATTCGGCAGGGTTGCCAATGTTTACAGGACCAGGAAAATTATCAGGCATATCCATCATCCTGATCAGGCCTTCAATCAAATCGGTGATATAACAGAAAGATCTGGTCTGGGATCCATCCCCGTAAACGGTGATTTCTTCGCCTTTTAAGGCCTGAACGATAAAGTTACTCACGACGCGTCCATCATTTACGGCCATCCGTGGGCCGTAAGTATTAAATATTCTAACGATTTTTACATTAACCCCGTTCTGTCGGCGGTAGTCCATCATCAGGCATTCGGCGGTTCTTTTCCCCTCGTCATAACAGCTTCTTATACCTATCGGGTTAACCCTGCCCCAATAGTCTTCCCTCTGGGGATGAATATCGGGATCGCCATAGACCTCCGAGGTGGAGGCCAGGAGAATCTTTGCCTTAACTCGCTTTGCCAATCCGAGGGTATTGATGGTACCCATCACGTTGGTCTTGATGGTTTTGATAGGGTTGTACTGATAATAGACAGGAGAGGCCGGACAGGCCAGGTGGTATATCTGTTCTACTTCCAGGTAAATCGGGTTAATGATGTCGTGCCGAATCATCTCAAAATGGGGATTTTGCAGGAGATGGATAATATTGTTCTTACTGCCGGTGAAAAAATTATCGAGGCAGAGGACTTCGTTACCCTGTTCTATAAGTCGCTCGCAGAGGTGTGAACCTAAAAAGCCGGCGCCACCGGTGATAAGAATTTGTTTCATTATTTCTCCATATCTATAATATAATATATCTAAATATAAACAATACTTGTCTGTCAACAAAAATCATAAATTCTGACCAAAAGATTGTGCGGTTCTCGAGGTAATCTTATGTATGCACCAGATAAGGTTTTGCATAGAGGTGTCCTGTATGTGGTGGCGACCCCCATCGGGAACCTGGAGGACATTACCCTGCGGGCAATAAGGATTCTCAGGGAAGTCCAACTTATCGCCGCCGAGGATACCCGGAGGACTAAAAAATTTTTGCACGCCCATGAAATTCATACCCCCCTGACCAGCCTTTACGATCAAATCGAAGACAAAAAAAGCAGCTTTCTGATTTCTAAGCTGAATGAGGGCATGAATGTAGCCTATGTATCTGATGCGGGAACGCCCGGTATATCAGACCCAGGATATGTATTGATCAGGCAGGCGATTGCGAATGCCATCAGGGTTGTTCCCATTCCTGGCGTGTCGGCCGTTATTGCTGCGCTGAGTGTCTCCGGCTTGCCAATGAATAGTTTTGTGTTTGGCGGGTTTTTGCCTTCAAGACCCGTCAAACGAAGGCAATTTCTCATGTCAATGAAGAATGAGACGAGGACTATGGTCTTTTATGAGTCTCCTAAAAGACTGATGTCAACACTTCACGATGTGAAAGAGATTTTAGGAGACAGGGAAGTCGTTATTTCGAGAGAGTTGACCAAGGTCTTTGAGGAAATATTACGAGGTCGTGTTGGTGAAGTGATCAGCTTATTGCAGGACGGAGTTGTCAAGGGAGAAGTGACACTGCTCATCGCAGGAAAGAAAAAGCTGTTATGTTCCGATGACGAGATCCGCGTCCGATTCAAGCAACTGCAGGAAAATACAGGCTTCACACGGCGTGACATCATAGATACGATTGCCGGGGAAATGGGGGTGTCAAGGAAAAGGGTATACCGGGAAGTGATTAAAGCTGGAGATAAATTACCGATCAGACAAGGTAGCCCTGTTTCAGGTTGAAGATAATCCCTTCCACGTCTTTACCGCTCCCCTTTATCTGCTGGAGCAGCCTTTCCATGCTGGCCCGTTTTGTCGGATGGTAGAGGTCAGAAAGGCCATTGTAGTGGCCGCTCCTCCTGCCCAAACGATAGATGAGCCTTTCTTCCGGCGGAAGGGAGAGGTATCGGTTGATTACCGCCAGGATCTTCTCCTTATCCTCCGGCAGTTTGCCCTCAACATCGGGGAGGAGGTTCTCGACATGATCACTTAAGAGATTACTGCTAACACTTAAGTTCTTCACAAATTCGGCTATTTCCATAACCACTTCGTCGTCGGAGAGGAGCTCGAACTCGCCGCTCTTGTACTTTTCATAGAGGGGAAGGTCTTCTCTCAAAACCAGGGAACGGAGACGGATAAAATCCGGGTTTATTTCGTTAATTACCCTTGCCGTTTCGAGGGCATGTTTCTGCGACCGCTTTTTCCCCCCCAGACCTGGCATGACATACTCTGAGAGAGAGATACCGGAGGCGACGACATTTTGTCCGGCCCTGATGTGTTCCTCGGCAGTTGCCCCTTTCCGGACATATTTCAGTACCTCATTACAGCCGCTTTCGATGCCGATGTGCAACCTTGAAAGTCCGGCCGCGTGAATTTCTTTTAACTCTTCCAGGGATTTGTGGGCCGTTACCTTTGAACTCCCGTAGGAAGTGATACGATCAATGGTAGGCAGCATCTGTTTTAAAAATTTCAATACCTCTACCATATCAGGGGTGCGCAGGACGATACTGTTGGCATCCTGCAAAAATACCGTCTTGCCGCCATAGAACAGCCACAGCGAAACCATCCAGAAACTTTCATTAGGAGGGTTTTCGTGGACACGGGCTGCCGCCCTTTTGTTTTCCTCGTTTCCGTTTCCCCCGGAGAGGACATATATTTTTTCTTGAATTGTTTTTACCGTTTCAATGTCCTTTTTAATTTCCTCCACCGTTCTTATAGAGAACTTCTTCCCCTTGTTAGTGGTGCAGAACTCGCACCTGTTCCAGGGGCAGCTTCTGGTCAGGCGGAGAAGCAGGGAATGAGCCTCACTGGGCGGCCGGGAGGGACCCATCTCAAAGCTTGGATATTCTTCCATCACAGACTCTCATACGAAATAATTTAATAGTATAGGAATTTCCATTTTAAATAACTTTAGGCACTTTAAACTTTAGATCACTTTAGGCACTTAACTTGTCATTATAAAATTATGCAGGGAAAAATCAAGGCCAATATTTCCTTGACACACAAGTCCATTCTGCTTATACTTCCCCCGTCAAAAAGAATATCTTATCAACAACTTGACCGGGGGTAGATAATACTAAACTTGAAGGATGTGGTAGTGTCACCTAATCATTGTTAGATTTTTCTTGCCAT
>Ga0210004_1000876_pt1 | contig 18376 bp, 14 predicted proteins | sample CryGey13umfilter_FD_185450 | JGI IMG/M metagenome (GOLD analysis project Ga0210004, IMG submission 185450) | Groundwater microbial communities from aquifer in Utah, USA - Crystal Geyser 4/8/14 3 um filter (SPAdes) (version 3) | ecosystem: Environmental > Aquatic > Deep subsurface > Groundwater...
TCCGAAAAGGAGTTGCCATGGGGGCCTCAAGGGAAGAGCTGCAGGCCATGAGGAAAAAGATCCTGCAATTCAGGGCGCGAGATTTCTCTGTGACTCTGGGGTCGCTCCTGGACCGGGAGACCCGGGAAGTTTACAAGAAGAATGGTTTTGAGTATCTGGTCGGGACAGTGAACAAGCTGCTTTCAGAGGGGCGGGCTTGAATTGTGAGCCCCTCGTGTCTCCAATTTATCAGGCCTTACCCTTCATCCCCCTCCTTTTCCAGATCAAATAAATGGCCGGGTAGATGGTGAGCTCCAGGATCTCGGAGGTGATGACCCCGCCGATCATGGAGATAGCTTCTTCTTCCAGAAATCTCTTTCAAGCCTCAGAAGGATAAGGTAATGCTCCACAATATGCTCAGGGAGTTCAGATAGCAGAGTTAAAAACTCCTTTTTACCGGGACGCCGCTTCCTGTATTTTTCAACTCGGTCATTAACCGCAGAAACATGACTAATAGTTTCTGCTCTGAATAACTCAACCATAGAGATAGACAGGGAGTCAGCGATCAACTCCAGGGATTTCTGGGTAAACTTTCTCTTGCCGCTCTCCAGTTGATTGATATATCCTTGTGAAAGACCGCTTTTTAGGGCAAGTCCCTCCTGCGTAAGTCCTGCCTTTGCCCTCAATTTTCTGATATTATTTCCAACTATATTCTGTTTTTTCATAGAAAATATATTATAACGCCTTGTAATTCAAAACAATTTCACCATGAAATTATTTTCTTGACAGTATTATTGCACCATGTTATATGTTTTTACTCTATACTGCTCATTATGAAGTATAACGGCTTTATTATTTAAGGTGGGCCACCATGGGAGACAATAATAAAGGTTTATCAAGATTGTTTTTTCTACTTGCAATCCTCTCTCTTATCGTATTGGTGGGATGCAGCGGAGGAGGAGGAGGAAGTTCGGAGCCTGCACAACCGGTACAAAAAGAAAATGTAACGGCTGATACCGTAACGAAAGTAATTGGTTCTTCCGGTGGTGAGATATCACTCAATGAATTTACAATGACTTTCCCAGAGGGGACTTTTATAAATGATACAGAAGTTCATATTACACAGAAGAACCCGGACGAGTATGATATAGATCCTTCTCTTCTTGTTTCCGAAAAAGTATATCAGGTAACCATAGCAGGAACCTCTCCGGTTGGGTCTTCATCAAGACAGCAAACTCTTGCGGCAACCAGTTCTGTCAATAATGACCTGATAGAATATCCTGGAGTAACCTTTAAGGTAAGCTCTCTTCCTAATCAAGACATTCTGCAACAAAAATACATCATAACTCGCTTCGGAAAGATTGAAATTCTGTCTGAGGATTTCAATGATATTACACCTATAACAATGGATGACTTTACAATCAATCTACAACCCATATATGATCTGGCAAACTCAACATGTTCATCGGTTGATCATCTCTTCCCCTTTCAGAACAATCCGGTCATCAACTATGCAGTAATAGACATCACCAAATTTAAAGAATGGAAGAACTCGGCCAGATTAAATTCATTTAAGTTGTTAGCGCCGGGTGGTCAAAGAGAGTTTGACATGGATGAATTGGGACAACGTATTCCTATAATTTTACTTCACGGTATAAACCTGGATGAAAACAAATCTAAGAGTTGCCCCAATGGGCTTTATGGTGACGTATGGTGCGCCGACTATAAATATACGGTCTGGAAGACATTTTACGAGCGTGCTCTTTCCAAAGATCCTGAGTTTTTTTCCAAATTCAAAGTTTACGAATACATCTATCCTTCATATCAAGATTTTAGGACCAACGGCAAAAAGCTGGCCGACAAAATTATGGAGGATGAAGAGCTTAAGGCGAGTTCTGTTTACTTAATTGCTCACAGCATGGGCGGCCTGGTTGCAAGGGCCGCAATGGATGAGGGGACAAATGGCATCGGTGACAGGGTGGAAGCCCTTTTTACCCTTGCGACTCCACATCATGGCTCAATAGGAGCGAGTCTACTATGGTTGGAGGATGATTTCCTGAGTTGCCGGAATTTCAATTGTGATCCGATTATACAAGCATTCTACAATAAGACAAACCAATATCGCATTAATTTCGCTCAAAATTTATACTATGGGCCTGCAATTGGGACCTCTGGCTACAAAAGTCTCCTATGGGATAATTTTGACACTGGTATTCCTGATCACTGGCAAACAAATGGTCAGGTCAAAATCAATAATTATACAAATAAAACTTTTGATGAAAATGATCAGGAAGTCGTGATTGACTTGAGCGGGTTTAACGATGCTGATAAATACAAGCACAAGATTGTAACATATTCTGGGGGTAATCTTATAAGCGCATTGGATGTGCCGTGTGATGGAGTATCTTCTTGTATTGGGAAATATAAACAAGTTTTTTTGAGACTAATTGCTGATAGTATAAGCTCTTATGGAGAACATAATGATGATAATTCATCACCAAATTATTTGGGAGAAGAGGGCGGAGACGGGGTGGTCGAGAGGAGCAGTTCCAAGTTTATGGCGAGCAGTGCGGAGGAGGGATTAACCAAGGACAACATTGATCATGGCCAGGTTTATGGAGATCCAGACACAGACGGCTCTACAACAGATTTTATTGATGATATAATCGAGAAGGTTATGAACCACTACAAGCCAAACTATCACTCCAACCCTTCTGATACCACCACGACCGGAATAACCGTAGCCATCCCCCAGATAGATACAAGCGGCGGAGCAGACAACATCCAGATGTATGCCACGGTGGTAACACAGAATGGGAATCCGCTGGAAAACCTTGCCATAGGAAACTTTGCCCTGGATGAGACGGTCGCGGGTGTTACAAGCAGAGTGGCCGTAAATTCATTGACTACTTCGGCATACAGTGGAAAGGCGATCTCAACGGCCATCGTGATTGACAGGAGCGGCAGTATGGGGCCGTCTTATAACAATGACATCGTCGCAGCAAAAGCGGCGGCAAAAAGCTTCGTTTCGAACATGTCTCCTCAAGACAAAGCCGCCGTTATCGATTTTGCCGGTGACGTTGTGGTCAGGCAGAATTTTACCAGTGACAAGAATTTATTGAATGCCGCTATTGACAGTGTGGAGGTTGGGTTTTGGAACGGAACTGCAATATATGACGCAACGTATCAGGCATGTGATTTGACCGCTGCGCAGACCGGGCAAAAGGTCGTGATCGTCTTGACTGATGGTGAAGATAACGTCTCTTCCTACTCAATTGATGAGACTATATCCCATGCCTTATCGCTCAGTACTCCAGTTTATACTATCGGCCTGGGTCTTACACCAGGAAGCTATTCGGAACAATCTCTAATAAATATCTCAAACGGCACCAATGCAGGCTCCAACGGGAGCGGTTATTACTATGCTCCAGCCTCTTCATCGTTGAAAACTCTCTATGACACAATCTCCGGCGTATTAAGCAGTGCCTATATCATCGGCTGGAGTTCCAGCGGATCACCGGGTGATGAGGTAACGGTCAATATTACTGTAAACTATACCAGTGCCAATGGCAATTTCACTGACTACTTTATATCGAGTTATATAGTGCCGTCGCAATAGGCAGGAGTAGATTCAGGATTCGGTGGAATTTCTGAGGTGCATTCGTAATTAAGAGAATGGGACAAAGGTCTTGCTTAATGAAGGAAATATGGTCTAAAAAAGAAAGGGGGATACGAAATGAGAAGTCATGAAACAGTCATTGCTCGAATCAACCATCTGTGCTTGTTTATTGTTTTTGGATTCGTTGCCATATTACTTGCCGGCTGCGTACCTGTGCAGACTCGGCCCGTAGTTGAGAATTATGTGCCCAAGTTTGACTTCCAGCCGCCTTCAGCAAGCAAACCCGGATCAACAGGCATTGCTCTCGCTCTTGTGGACACACATTATGGTGCACAGTCAATAGGGGCCTGGCAGCAAGTGAGGCCGTTTGCCGACTTTACGAACTCCATGAGCAAAGATTTTGAGGAAATTCTCACCAACAAGGGATTCGGGATTAAAGGACCTTTCCGCAATTACGACGAGATGACTTTCCCGGATAAGAAGGGTTGTCAGCTTATCCTCGAACCAACCCTTGAACTTTCCGTGAATAACATGAACCTTAGCAGTCAATTGGATTTTGCCGCGGATATTTTTGCAGGTCCAAACGTTCACGTAGTAAAGCTTTCCGGGGTTACAGCACTTGGCGGTCGTATCAGTTTAATTTTAAGGGAGAGTCTGACAAACGAGAAAATGTGGATTAAAAGTGTTGAACTCCCTGCAAAACAGGTCACGTGGACAACCCAAGAAAGTTACCAAATTCCTAGAGCAGGCGGATATCCATTAGAGCAATTGGTGAACTGGGCTGATCCAGGTTTGGCAAATCCTATTGGGAAGGCACTTGAAGAATATTATCAGGAAATTATGGAAGCATCGTGGAAATATCTGAATCCGGAGGAGGTCCAGCTTGTGAATAGGCAGGCCCAAGAGATTCGGAAAAAGAAGGTTTACTGATGCTTTTTTTTAAGCAAGCTGTTTAGGAGGAGATTCAGATGAACTAAGGTAAAAGTACAAAGCGAGGAGGTACAAAAAGGGGAAATATGTGGACAGCAACTTGACCACCGGTGAAAATGTGGTATATCAAGCGAAGCTTCATTGGATCATTTTTGTTTCTTTGAGGGCGATTCTCACGTTATGGATTAGTCCATTGATTGATTGGATTACAAGCGAGTTCGCCGTCACCAACAAAAGAATAATAATAAAGGTCGGATTGATCTCAAGAAGAACACTCGAGATGAATATCGCAAAGGTTGAGTCGGTAAACGTCGATCAAGGTATCATCGGACGAATTCTCGGGTATGGCACGATCACTGTAATTGGAACTGGTGGAACAAGAGAACCTTTTCATTACATCTCACGGCCTTTGGACTTTCGGAAAGCTTTTCAGCAGTTGCAGCCGTAGTCAAAGGCAAGGAGACTTTGCTGATTTGACAAAACAACGCCGGGCGCTTCGATGGATACCATAATCCGATTCGCAACGATTTCAGGAATGAAGATCGGTCTGTTATTCCCTTCTATGGCCAATCTTTTCCCGATCTCTATTTCATGTCCTCTCTCATCCTGTACAAATCCTCGCTCTCTTGCCGCCCGCTATGTTCAGGCGATGGGATTTTTCTCTTTGAGTCCTCTCCTTTTCCAGATCAAATAAATGGCCGGGTAGATGGTGAGCTCCAGGATCTCGGAGGTGATGACCCCGCCGATCATGGGTGCGGCGATCCTTTTCATGACATCGGAGCCTGCGCCGTGGCTGAACATGATCGGGATCAGGCCCGCGAGGATGACCCCCACGGTCATGAGTTTGGGCCGGATCCTTTTGACCGCGCCGTGCAGGATGGCATCCTTGAGGTCGCTCTCTGTATTCATCCGACCTTGTCTTTTCCATTCCCGGCAAGACAGGTTCAGATAGAGAAGCATGATCACCCCGGTCTCTGCGTCCAGCCCGGCGAGGGCGATCATGCCGACCCAGACGGCGATGCTCATGTTGTAATTGAGCATATAAAGAAACCAGAAAGATCCCACCAGGGAAAAGGGGACGGCCAGGAGCACGATCAGGGTCTCGGTCAGGGATTTGGTGTTGAAAAAAATCAGGACAAAGATGATCATAACCGTAAGCGGGATCACGAGCTTCAGGCGTTCATGGGTTTTTACAAGGTATTCATATTCTCCGCTCCATTCGAGGCGGTAGCCGTCAGGCATCTTCAGCGATGCGACCCGTTTTCTGGCCTCTTGCACATATCCGCCCACATTCTGTCCTGAAAAGTCGATATAGACATAGGATGTGAGCAGTCCCTCCTCACTTTTAATGGCGGTCGGTCCCCGGACAATCTTGATCTCCGCAAGTTCACCGAGGGGGATCTGTGCAGGACCTGCTTTGGACATGGATGAGCCGCCAGCCCAAGAAGTCCCGCTGCTTTCCCCGGATCCGGTCATGGCCGAGACCGGGCTGAGGGCCCCCATGTCCGCCGGGACCAGGACACGCTTCAGATCTTCGATGGTATCCCTCAACTCCCTTGAATACCGGACATTGACCGGGTATCTCTCCCTCCCTTCAATGGTCGTGGTCAGGTTCATCCCTCCCAGGGCGGACTGGATCACCTCCTGAACATCGTCCACGTTCAGGCCGTACCGGGCAGCCGCCTCGCGTTTGATGCGGATGTCCAGGAAATAACCGGTGGTCAACCGTTCCGCATAAACGCTTCTGGTGCCGGGGACCTCCTTGATGATCTTTTCCAGTTCCAGGCCCAATCTTTCGATCTCTTCAATCTTCGGGCCCATGACCTTGATCCCCACCGGGGTCCGGATGCCTGTCGCAAGCATGTCGATTCTCGCCTTGATCGGCATGGTGAAGGAATTGGACACGCCGGGAATGGTCAGGACATCGTTCATCTCGTCTTTGAGTTTCTCGACCGTCATCCCCGGCCTCCATTCGGATTCGGGTTTGAGGTTGATCACGGTTTCAAACATCTCCAGCGGCGCCGGGTCCGTGGCCGTCTCGGCCCGTCCTGCCTTGCCGAAGACCTGCGCTACTTCCGGAATCTTCTTCAGGAGACTGTCCTGCATTTGAAGGAGCTTGGTGACCTCGGAGATGGATGCCGCCGGCACGGTCACCGGCATGTAGAAGAGGGTCCCTTCATAGAGGGGCGGCATGAATTCGGACCCGAGCTTGAGGATCGGATAGAGGGTCAGGGCCATGATGATGACGGCGAAGACAATGATTATCTTCGGGTACTTGAGAGAAAATCCGACCCTCGGCTCATAGATCTTGCCCAGCACCACAATAATAGGATTCTTATCTTCCGGTCTGATCTTGCCCCGGATAAAGAGGGTCATCAATACCGGCGTCAGGGTCACGGCCAGGAAAGAGGAGAAGAGCATGGCAAAGGTCTTGGTGTAGGCCAGGGGTTTGAAGAGCCTTCCGGCCTGGGCCTGCAGCGTGAACACCGGGAGAAAACCGACCGTGATGACGAGGAGCGAGAAGAAGAGAGATGGCCCCACCTCTTTGGCGGCCTCAATGATGACATCGGCTTTGCTCCCCTCTCCGCCGTGAGCCTCCCACTCCTCCAGCTTTTTGTGGGCGTTCTCCACCATGATGATTGAGGCGTCCACCATGGCGCCGACGGCAATGGCGATGCCGCTCAGGCTCATGATGTTCGAGGTTACACCGAGATAGTGCATGCAGATGAAGGAAATAAGGATGGCGATGGGGAGCGTCAGGATCACGACCAGGGCGCTCGGGAGGTGAAACAAAAAGATGATGCAGACCACGCTCACGGCAATGGAGAGCTTGATGATCTCTTCCTTGAGTGTATCAATGGACCGGAGGATCAGGTCGGAGCGGTCATAGGTCGTCACCATGTGCACGCCTTCCGGAAGGCTTGGAGCGATCTCTGTTTTGAACTTCTCCTTGACCCGCTCGATCACGCTGAGGACGTTCTCACCGAACCGGACAACCACGATCCCTCCGGCTACTTCTCCTTTGCCGTCCAGGTCAGCGACCCCTCTTCGGATCTCGGGGCCGAGCTGTACCGTGGCCACATCTCTGAGGAAGACCGGCGTGCCCGCGCCGTCGGTCGCGACAGGGATATCCTTCAGGTCCTGAACAGTCTTGATGTACCCCCGTCCCCTCAGCATATATTCGATCCCGGAAAACTCCAGGACCCTTCCTTCCACGTCGTTATTGCTTTTGCGGACGGCCTCCATCACTTTCATGATGGAAATCCCGTATGCCGAGAGCCTGTTCGGGTCTATGGTGACCTGATACTGTTTCACAAATCCGCCGATGCTCGCGACCTGGGAGACGCCGGGTACACTTTCCAGCGCAAGCTTGACGTTGTAGTCCTGGATCGAGCGCAGCTCCGCAAGGTTGTGCCGGCCGGCCTCATCCACGAGGGCATAGGAGAAGCCCCATCCCACACTGGTTGCATCCGGGCCGAGCACGGGGTTGACATCGGCAGGGATCTTGCCTTTTACGGCCTGCAGGTATTCAAGGATCCTGCTTCTGGCCCAGTAGATGTCGGTCCCCTCCTCGAAGATCACGTAGATGAAAGAACTCCCGAGATAGGAGAAGCCTCGAACGACCTGCACCTTGGGGGCAGCGAGCAGTGTGGACGTGATGGGGTAGGTGATCTGGTCTTCCACCAGGTCCGGGCTTCTTCCCGGCCATTCCGTGTAGATGATGACCTGGGTGTCGCTGAGATCCGGGATGGCATCGAGCGGGGTGTTTTTTAATGCCCAGTAACCCCATATGCCCAGAAACAGGACCATCAGGAAGACAACAAACCTGTTCTGCGCGCTGAATCCAATGATTTTGGAGATCATTACTGAACGACCCCTTTCAGTTTGGCCTCGGAATCGATGAGGAAATTGGCCGAGGAGGCAACCTTTTCTCCAGCGGTGAGGCCCTTCAAAACTTCCACCATGCCTTGGGCCCGGATGCCCAGGGTCACCTCCCGGGGTTCAAAGAGGCCATTCCCTTTATCCACGTAGACGATCTGTCTTGCCCCGGTATCGATGACCGCGTCTTCGGGGATGGCGAGTCTTTTCCCCAGGTCGATATGGATCTCCACGTCCGTGAACATCTGCGGTTTGAGCCGTCCTTCCAGATTGTCAATCACAAACCTCACCTTGACCGTTCTTGTATCCCCTGAGATCGAAGGATAGATATAATCGATCTTTGAGGAGATGACCTTGTCCGGTAGAGAACTCAAACGGATGGCTGCCGCGTCCCCGATCCGGATCAGGGGCAATTCATACTCATAGATGTCCGCAAGGACCCAGAGGGTGGACAGGTCGGCGATGTCCACGAGTTTGTCCCCGGGCATGACCCGCATCCCCTGAAGGGCCGGTTTCTGCACCACGTAGCCGTTCACCGGGCTGTAGAGGGTGAGCGTACGCATGGGCTTGCCGGTCTCCTCGATCTTCCTGATCTGCGCATCGCTGATATCCCAGAGCCTGAGCCGTTGTCTCGCTGCATCAAGGATGGTTTCCGCATCCCCGGTGAGCATCCCGGCAAGCAAAGGGCTGCTTGTCTCTTTGCCCTCTCTTGACCACTTGAGGAGGTTGATGAATTCCTGTTCCGTGGCGAAAAGCTCGGGGCTGTAGAGCTCCGCGATGGGCTCTCCCTTTTTTACATATCTTCCGGTATAGTCCACGTAGAGTTTTTCGATCCACCCTTCAAATTTTGTGTTGACCGTGGCCAGCCGTCTCTCATCGTATTCAATGCGCCCGACCGTCCGGACGACCTTCTGCAGAGACTGTACCGAAACAGCAACCGTCTTCAACCCGATGAGCTCCTGCTTGTCCGCGGGGATCTCGACGGCGGGAGCTTCTTGTCTCGAAGCCTTCTGATCAGGCGCCGGCTTGGTCTGGGCGGGCGGCAACGCTCCACCATGCCCGACGTGACCGGTTGCAGGCTCCCCGGCCGAGGCCTGGTTTGGAGCGGAGGTCCATCCCGAAAGGGATAACAGCATAAAGGCCAGTGCGGCCATGACCATGATCTTGAATCTTCTTGTCTTCATCGGATGGCCCTTTCCATCCCCTGCCTCTTTTCAGGAAGGGGAACGAAATCTTCTAAATTCCCCATGATCATCGGGGTGTGGATGCGAAATCACCGGGACTCCCGGTGAGTGATTCCAGTCTCGCAATGGCCTTTTCCCTGGTCACGAACTGCTCCCAGTATAAAAGCTCATAGTCGAGCAGGGATTTCAGGCGGCTGATCACCGTGATCGCCTCGACCTTCCCGGTTACGTAGCCGGCGAGTGCGGCATCGAAATCCTGGTAGGTCTTGGGGATAAGACCCTTCCTGTAGAGTTCCATGAGTTTGCCCGCTGTTTGAAGCATGGAATAGTTATCCCGGATCGAGGACGAGACCATCAGCTTTATGTCTTTGAGTTCATGCTCTCCCTCGGACAGGATCGATTTCGCCTCATAGACACCCTGTCTTTGCTTGGACTTGTAATAGAGAGGAAGGTTGATGGTCGTGGTGAATCCCACCATGTTCTCAAAATCCCCGCCCTTTTTGGACAGGTTTGCACTGAGGGTGAAGTCAGGATAGTATTCCTTTTCGGCCAAATGGATCCCGGCCTCGGCCGAGCCGATCATCAGCTCCCTGGATTTAATCTCCGGAGCATGTTCATACGCTGTCTGGATCAGTTCATCCATGCTGTAGGGATACATGGTTTCATCGGGTTCCGGGGGCTTCCCCAGAGGCGAAGTTGCTTCCCTTCCTGTGGCGCTGTTGAGCATGGCCTCCATGGATTCCACTTTCTGCTTCAGCATCTCTTCCTTTTCGAGGAGCATATACTTTTCCGTCTGGGCCATGAGGAGCTCCTGCTGCGGCGCCATGCCCGATCCGTACCGTGCCGCGGCCGCATCCTCCACCCTCGAGAAAAGGGCGGTCTTATCCCGGATGATGTCGATATTCCGGTATGCGAGGAAGAGATCAAAGTAGAGCTCTTTGACCCTGGCGATGGTCTTCAGCCGTACAGCCTGATAGTCGGCTTCGAGGCTTTGTGCGTCTTTTGCGGCCATCTCCTCCTTGATGGAAAGTTTCCCCGGAAAAGGAAACATCTGTGATGCGGCGAACATCCATTCAGAATCCGCCATCTCCCCGTAGGTGTATCTCCGGGTCCCCTCATTCTGGTACCCGAGCATAAACATGGGATCAGGAAGGCTCCTGGACTGGGGTACCCTGAAGGTCGAGGTCTTCCATCTGGACTCCGCAAGCCGAAGCTCCGGGTTATTCTTCAACGCCTCCTGGACCAGGGCCTGAAGATTCAAGAGTTCCTCGGCCGCCGATGCAGCCGAGGAGATGCATAGGAAACAAAAAAACATAAAACAGATCGTTCGGCAAAAGGTTTTCATAGGGTCTCTTTGCGTCATTGAATGGGTTGATTCCAGTAACAAATCATGTCATCCTCCGATAACAAACAATGTCATTCCCCGGCTTGGAGGCTGTGTCGTAAACTTGATCTCTTCCTTATGTTCCTTCTCCCTTTTGGGGAGAAGGTTAGGATGAGGGGGCTCTTTCCGGTCAACCCCTCACCCTTGCCCTCTCCCCATTCATGGGGAGAGGAAATTTATTGATTGCCCTAAACCTTGTCCCCAAAGGAACGGAGTCTCCATAATTGTGACACAGTCTCTTGATCGGGGAATCCAGCCTTCGACAAGCTCAGGTTGACAATTGTCATGGTGAGCTTTTTTTACTTTGCATCCACAGTGAACTTCATGGTCTCCACCTTTCCCTGCCTGGTGATTTTGATCTCGATGTTCCACGAGCCGGACATGGAAAGCGTCATTTTGGTCTTATACTCCTCGCCGCTCAACGTGGTCTCGGCAATGTAGTTCATGGCCGGCATGCCGGGCATCGCGGGCATAACATAATTCACCATGACGTTTGCATCGGTGACGTACTTGCCTGAGGCATCCTTGATCTTGATGCTGAGATTGTTGTCACCCGCAATCGGTGGATTCCTGTCGATCTGCGCCACGACCTCGTATTCGCCCACCTGCTTCTTCACTTCGTATCCCTTTGACAAATTCGTACATGCCATGAACAATGCGGTTATGGCCAGTGCTGTAATGATTTTTTTCATAATCCTTAGCTCCTTTCAATGACCGTTCTGGTCTCTAATTTACGGCTGAGCCGGATGCTGATGCTGCGGCTTCGGCTGTTTGGGCGACTGAACCTCCTGTATCATCCGGTTCCGCATCTCCGTATCCTGCATCACCCGATCCACGATCATGTTCCGGGTCCCCATGTTTGTCATCATCTGGTCCATCATCTGATTCATAAGGCCCGGTTCGAAAACCATCCGGTTCATCATCTCTTTCATCATCTCCTGATTGCCCATGACCCGGTTCATCATCTCGCTGTGCATGGCCGGATCCTGCATCATCTGGTCCATAGCCTTCATCTGTTCCTGATGAGGCATGGTATTCTGAGACAGGGTGCCCGATGATGGGGCATGCCCGCTCATGGGTTCCTGGCCGGGATGATCCATGCCCGTGGACCCTCCCTGCATCTGCCCGCCGCCCATCATTCCGCCGCCCATCCCGGCGAAGAGATAACCGGACAGGGCCAGGACCAATGCTACGGAGCCGCTTAAAAGTTTAAAGGTTCTTTTCATTTTGATACCCTCCTTTTTTTCTTTGGTAGTATATCTGAAACAAAGACTTTTGCAAGCCGTTTATATTCGGTCATGTTATACAGCTATCACATAAGATCCACGCGGAATGAATCCACTCGACCGAAGTCTAAGTCCATGAATCCACACGCACGGATTCCGTATGAGATGAACCACGGGTCAGAATTAACGTTGGGCGCGATATTTTAAATGCGGAAAGTTCTGTTTATAATGAAAAGGGGATGAGTTCGAACAGGCGTCTGCGGCAGTACCAGGCAGGTCAGCCTGGCGGCATTGAGTGTGTCGCCGGGCATATGGGAGATGTTGCAAGCAAGGTTTCCCGGCACCGGGTCCAATGACATCGCGGCCATGACCTTCTGACTCTCGATGTTTCCTGTCATCAGGCACTGGCACAGCGGGCAGGTATCAGCGCCGGAGTTGGAAGAGCCGTTTTTTGTGTCCGATGCCTTGTCATGGCAGGCCTTCATGGGCATATCGCCGTGACAGGGGCTCTTTTCGGACATGGCACTACAAGATCCGGTTGCATGATGACCAGCGGAGAGGCAGGCACAGAAGACCGGATTGGTCTGGAACACAAACAGGAATAGAGCGATGAACAGGGGTGTTCTAAGCCTCGATTTTTTCAATTGCTTTTTCATGGTTTGATTCACCATATAAAGTAACTTACCAGAATAAGTTTTTGTTGTCAATTAGAATGTCCTGGCCTAAATTCCGCGATAGAAATTCCAAAATTATTCCCTCTCCCTTGATGGGAGAGGGCAGGGTGAGGGTGAATCGTTTTCACCTTTAAGGTTACCCCTCCCCCACACCCCCTCCCACAAGGGGAGGGGGATTTTCTTGGAAAACAATTTTCTATCTCTGTTTTTGGGTCCTAGCTCTCCCCTTGACGCATCGAAGATTCAGCGTTAGATTGGAGAATATTGGCGGCCTCCTGAAAGGTCCATCTGCGGCAGGCCGGGGAGAACGGGAAGGAGCCTGACATGGAACGTTTTGACAAGAAAGGGATGATGATATACCCAAGCCCCATCAGGAAGATCATCCGGGAAAAAGAGAAGGTTCTGGTTATCAAGGAGTGCTATTGCCCCAGGGGGCACAGCCTGATCAATCCGCGGGCGGTCTTTAACGGATTCGAGGGGATCGAGCTCAAGGTCCGGGCCGGGGATCGCGAAGGCCGTATTGTCCTAAGCTCCATTGTGGGCGACAAATCCCGCGTCGCCATCGGTATCGACCTCAAGAGCGGCGGGAACCTCGCGACCTTTGCCATGCTTGAGGCGCTGTAACCGGCACCTTCGGGGACGTCCGTGAAATTTCAACATTCTATCTGTCATAACCGCCTGGGGTCAGGCGCCTACACACTACACAAAGTGCAATGTGTAGGTCTGACCCCAGAGCCTGCCAGAGCCTGGCCCAGAGCCTGGATTTTTTCGTTTTCTAACGCAATAAGATGCATGTTATTTTTTCTGGGCCTTCTGCCATATCCCCCTGTCTGCTTTTTTTGTCTCCTGTTCAGAAAATCATTTGCAACACTCAGAGACTACAACAAAATTCCGGAACCGTCCCTCATCGAGTCCCTTCCGGAACGGTCCCTCGTCGAGTCTTGAAGCACCACATAACTTTCCAGCGTCGGCTTGGGCGATGTTAGGTGATTTCTTCACGATGCGGCAACCACCAGCCAGACACAAAGACCGATAAGGTATCCAAAATCATACATAACGCCGGAATTTGGGAATGCATACATTCTTATATCCATAAATATGCTACCAACGAAACTAAAAAGAATTAAAAACCCATGAACAATGCCCATGAAAAATCCAGGTGGATCATATGAGGCTGGCGTAGGTTGGCTGGCGCAACTACCCAATAGAATAATAAGACTCAATATTACCGTTGAAAATAAAATGACTCTTATTTTTGAGGAATTGAACATAATCATTCTCCTTGGATCACCTAACAACGGTTTAGGCTTTGTTGTTTCTAAACTCTTGGAGATAATTCTTGCGGGCCTCTCGAACATCCTTTCTTGGAGCCCAATGGTTTCGACCAAAGGAATCCGACAAACCTACATGGGTGAATGGTTCAGACAAGAAGCTGTCCTTGTCGAAAGGAAATATTAAGTCTAGCTTCTCCCCCACGTTCAACTTTGAAGGCAACTGACCACTCATAGGGTTTTTATAGTCATGAATGACAACTGCGTATTTGACCTTTCTTAGGATTCGCCTCCAAACAGGAGCGTTCTTACATTGGACCATATTGCAGTTAATTTGTCCGGGACCGAAATTCGTGGCTGTTATTATTAATTTAGTCAGTGTTTGTGGGAAATTCTCATGAAATATTTCTCTCACCCCGAAGCCTACCTTTAGTTTCGGTTTTAAAATCACATCCCTATAAATATTCCATCCTAGGGAAAAAGCAGCCACAACCAAAGAAAACAGACTAATAAGTACAGCAATGATTTCAGGCTTCAGATTCGATAACATATGAATGATCAAACCCTGATGGAATACCCATTTTCATGGGGGGAGCACTGGGGACGGGAGCACTGGGGACGGTTCTGATATTCACCTTATAGCCCGATAAGATGCGTGCTATTTTTTCTAAGGCTTCTGCCATGTTCCCCTGTCAGCTTTTCTTGTCTCCTGTCTCCTTTTTAAAAAATCATTTGCAACACTCAGAGACTACAACAGAATTCCGGAACCGTCCCTCGTCTAGTCCCATTTTGTCCTTGCTACGACTGAGGCGTGTGGCCCTCCGCGTCGCCTCCAGTCGCTTGTTGTGCCAGATTGTACTTCCTTTCCCTCTGACGGAATGCGTCGGCACCACCCTCTAGAACCTGGCAGACATGTTCGCGGATTCCCTGGGACTGGAGTACGGACGGTGCCGCCGCGTTGCGGAAGGAGCACTCAAGGCTTCCTGATACATACTCGAACCTGTACTTCTCGTTCTCACCGTGGCCTTCACCGTCCTGGTTAGCAACAATGACTTCCTCTGCATCTGTTCCTACGACTAAGTTGGGGTTGTGAGTTACGATGATGATTTGCCGCTGGACTTTCTTCTTTCGCACGTATCCCGCCAAGTGTGTGTATACCGTGCGATTGTCGAGATTGTCCTCTGGCTGGTCAATCAGAATCGGATATGTTGCGCTGCTCAGGTGTAGGAATAACTCCAAAAGAACTAGTCCCTGCTTTCCCGGTGACATCAGCAGGATGTTTTCGCCATTTTGCTGAACCGTAAAGCTATGCTCCAAGTAGTCGCCAAAAAGCGCATGAATGGTATCCTCCGCGGTGCGTCCTGCTCGCAAACGAAGCTGCTCCGGCGACGCATTCAGGATGGCCTTGAGAATCGTCACGATCGTGTCCACATGCATCGTCTCTGCCCACCGAAGCTCACCCTCATCAAACGTGACGCCAAACCTGTCCAGCGAAGCCCTCATATCGAACTGCTCAAGGAAAGAAGTGCGGAAACGGGCGTGAGCAAAGCGCAATTCGGCTACGAGAGCTATCCCATCACCAATGTTAGCATACTGCGGTTCACTGAACAGAGATGACAACTGTTGTTTGAGCGAGAGATGCTCCTCAAGGAGCTGACGAATCTGCCCAAGCGTCGCATTATACCGGGCCTCGATGCCCGTCTTTTCGGCGGTGCGAGATTGGATCGCATCAATCATCTGCAAAAACGATTCGGCTCTGGTTTGAAGTTCCGATAGCTCTTCTTGATTCTTAATCTTCCCAAGAAAAGGCTGTAACGCGGACCTGGCAGAGCGCAGTTCCTCGGCTCTCTCGCTGTGTGTAACGCCACTTGCCGCAAGTATCGCAGCCACCTCTTGCTCAAATGCGCTAAGAGCCTGACTGATGCTCTGATTGAAGCGACCGATCGCCTGGATTGCCTTTTCAGAGTCCGCGTCGCGAAGTTCGTGTCGAGACGACAAGTCGAGCGGGAGAGACGTCAGTTGAGTCTGGGTTGCCTGACACACGTTTTCCACAGATGTTCGTAACTCAGAGAATGCAGCGTCGTGGCGCTGCAGGTAGGAAAGCTCACGCTTGAGTGCCGACGTTTGTTGGGAAAGTGCTTGATACTGCGCTGTTTCCTCTGCGGTAAAACCGGATGAGGCTCGAAGCTCTTCTTGCCTACTGGCGACCTTGGTTTGCTCCGCTTTAATTGCACCACGGTCGCCCATCTCGCGCAGCCTTAGATTTACCTCCCGCCACTCGGCCAAGAGGCTGAGTAGCTCGGCAAGAGCGGAGTGCAGATCACTATTTCTCACCTCAACCTGACGGCAAAGTGAGGAGTATAGCGCGTCGAATTCCGAATTCTGTTGCAGGAAGGATAGGATGCTCGTCGAGAGTCTTGGGCTGTTCTCTCCTTCAACAAGTTTGTGAATGAACATCTGTGGCAGAAATGTGATCCGGTGTTGGCCGGAAGGCGCTGAGAGTCGGTCTTTGGTGCCGTCCCGCCAAGTTACTTCCAGATCCATGCCATTGAAGTCGTAAACGTTGACAGCAGAGACCTGAGCTCTCCGTTCGGCTTCCTCGGAGTCTATTGCCTTGGCGAGCGTAGTCAGAAGAACAGATTTGCCGGTCGACTTGCCCCCGACGATCACGGTGAGATCCGGGTTTATAGGTATGGGTTGAGGCTGGAAGCGTGCCTTGTCATCAATGAAACGAACGCTGTCAATAACCTGATAGTCTGGCTTTCTATCAGGTTCGTGCTCTTGGAGACGAACTCGCGTCTTGGGCTCGGAAACGATCTGTCGCAAGCCTTCGAACGTAGGGTCAGCTTTTATCCAAGTGAACCTCTCTCCCAGAGCGAATCGGCCCTCTCTAGAACCATCTTGTCGAAGTTGTCTACAGTCGGAGCCCAGCACAAAAGTCATTTCGCGACGATAGGCGTCGTTGGTGCCATCTGCAATAGACGCAAGGAATCCAGCGTTCTGGCTGGGATGCTTCGACATCTGGGCAATATTGATGTACGGGCACTGCCAAAGCCGAGCCCGTAGGTCACCCCCACGATGGTGCAATACCCCATTCTCTCTGTCCGCATGTGCAAAGGAAACCAGATGACGCAAATTGCTGTTCCTCAACATGCGGCACAGAGCATCGGCGGACTGTTCTGATGGCATCACAGCGCCGTTGCGGAATCTTTCCTTGCCGGGAGGGAATAACTGCTTTACCACGTCATCAATAACTAAGAGCCCGGTGTCTTCTGAGAAGACGACAAGCAAGTGTGTCCCTCCGCAGTCTGAGACAGTGACTTCGAACCCAGGTAAGATAACCAGTGTGGTACCGGCCGCTTCACTCTGGATGTCAGGGATGAGAAGTTGCTCCGGGCATTCGCAGAAGTTATGATCGGTTATAGCGACAACTGCGAGTGAGCACTCCAACGCAGCTGCTACATATTCGTGAGCGAATGCCCGCTTCGCAGCGGCGCTCTCAAGGTCTGGACGGCTAGTCCACTCGTAATCCAGTGCCGTGTGTGCATGAAGGTCCCATTTCCGCCAGGCAGAGCCTGCTGGATACTCAATTGACATTGGCAATCTCCTTGTGCACAACAACGGTCACTTGAGGATATCCATAAAATTATAAAATAGTCACCATGGATTAAGATAAAAACTTACGTTAACCCTAGGGATGGTTCTGACATTCACCTTATAACGTAATAAGATGTATGCTATTTTTCCAGGGCCTTCTGCCATATCCCCCTGTCTGCTTCTCTTGTCTCCTGTCTCCTGTTCAAAAAATCATTTGCAACGCCCAGAGACTACAACAGAATTCCGGAACCGTCCCTCATCGAGTCCCTTATAGACATCTGCCTCAAGGCTTTGTTCCACAGTTCGAATTGTTTTTCCCGTTGAGATGCCAGTTCTTTAAGATTGCAGATAATTTCCGATTGATGAGTTGCTTTCATACTTTGCTGTGAACTTACACTTCGGATATCCAGTACAAAGCCAAAACTTCCCTTTCTTTCCATTGATGAAGCGCAATGGAAGGCCGCACAAATCACAATAAAACCGTTCAACGGGATCGGTAGAATGTAGTTCCGATCCTAAGTCTCCTATGACAGTATGGTTGTTCTTACACAGTTTATTTTTATCTGTTGCATGAATATCAAATTCTACTAGATCACCGCAATTTTCGCATAGAACGGTGTAAGAATCTAAAGC
>Ga0210004_1000881_pt1 | contig 18313 bp, 20 predicted proteins | sample CryGey13umfilter_FD_185450 | JGI IMG/M metagenome (GOLD analysis project Ga0210004, IMG submission 185450) | Groundwater microbial communities from aquifer in Utah, USA - Crystal Geyser 4/8/14 3 um filter (SPAdes) (version 3) | ecosystem: Environmental > Aquatic > Deep subsurface > Groundwater...
AGATTACTATTGGCGGCGGTAGTCCCGCTGGAATGACGTGTTAGCCACGACACGCTAAAACGTGGCACCACTGAAAGGATATGAACATGCGAACTTTGACTGACCATAAGATTAACCCCGGCAATGACACGCTGACCATTACCGTGCTGGACGAACCGGGGCACGGTGGCGCAAACCACGCCTACGACATTGAAGGCGGCGAGGCGGTGCCGACACACCTGCGCTTTCAAAACGGCCCGATCAACGCGGACGGCAACGGCGTGAATGGCATTACCCACGAGGCACTGCTTGCGGTGCTGTGCGACCGCCTGCGTGGGTTCCAGGCTGGGCAGTATGCCTGCAAGGCGAACGCGTGCGCACTAACCCACCTGGAAGAAGCGCAGCACTGGCTGCAACAGCGCACCATCGAGCGTATGCGGCGCGGCGTCGAAGGCACGCACACGGTTTAATTTTGTGGGCCACCGCTGGCGCGTGCTGGTGGTGGCTAACGCAATATAGACACCCAAAAATTTCCGCCCGAAGGGGTATGAGATTGCGAGACGGGCAAAGGAGAAAACGGAATGACCCGTAAAGAACAACTCCGCATGGACAACATCATCAAGGAAAACGCCATGCTGAAAGAGAAAATGAGCGAACACATGCGAATTTACTCGGACACCATAAGCGAAAACGTATGCCTAAAGGCGCGACTGGAGACATTGAGTGAGGTGATGGGCTGGCCGATGGCGGCGGAGTATGAGAAATGACCGAATCAGACGCTCTTTGGCTAATCAACAACACGCCCATCCTGCAATCGCTGCTCTACGACATCGGGATGCTCCCAAAACAACTACAGCCGGGCACAATCCAATGGAACCGGATGCTGGCGTATGCCTACGCTTTTCAGGCCGGAAGGGAGAGCGTTCCGTTGAAAGAGGTGGCGTTTTGACCCCAAAACCACCCAAGCCAAAAAAATGCCGTGTTTGTCGGGAGCTATTTACCCCGACAAGGGCGATGCAGATTTGCTGCACCCCGAAATGTGCTATCGAGAAAGCGCGGCAGGACAGGTGCAGGAAAGAGGGTAAGGAAGCCACCAGAGAGCGCGTGGAACTGCGTAAAGCGAAGGATAAGGCCAAGACAAGGCGGGAGTGGATTAAGGACGCACAGGCCGCATTTAACGCATTCATCCGTGCGCGTGATGATAAATTACCCTGCATTAGTTGTGGCAGGCATCATCAAGGCCAGTATCACGCCGGGCACTACATGCCAACAAGCACCCGCCCATCGTTGAGGTTCAACGAGATTAACGTACACAAACAATGTTCCGCCTGCAACAACCACCTGCACGGAAACTTGGTGAATTACCGCGTCGAACTAATCAAAAAAATCGGGCTAGAATTGGTTGAGTGGCTGGAAGGCGAACATGTACCAGCAAAATACACCATCCCAGAGCTGATCGGAATTCGAGACAATTACCGACTAAAACTAAAAGAATTGCGCGCAAGTGGTTGATTGAGATGCGAGATCAGACCATTCTATGCGGCATGGGTGGGGATGCAGGAAATCATTAAGAGGGGGGAATTATGAGCGACGAAGCCGATATTGCATCAAATGCCGAGGAACTATTCAGGAGCGCCCAGTTAGCCCACATACGGGCGCTGGCAGGCATTGAAATCAAACCGTCGAGGGTATGCCTCAACTGCGGTGAGAAAACCCGCAAAGGGGCTAGATTCTGCGACACGGATTGCCAGTCTGACCACGAGCGGAGAAATAAAGGTTGACATGCTATCCCAATTTGATATAGAATTCATGCTGAACACTAGCAATGGGCTGGTGTGATTTTTGAGGAAATGAAATGGAATTTTTATCGCTTTATAGTATCGCTGCTGCCTGTTCAAAAACCGGAAGAGTCGGGAGGCAACACAGATCCGAAGCTGATGAAGTTTTGTTATCTATTGTAAAAAGTGGTCATAACTCCGGCGGTAAAGAGCGTATTGCTTTATCTGTAAAAATAAACAAACACCTTGCACAAAAAGCGCGTTTTATCTTTGGCGACCGCCTTGATATTTTAATCTCAAGCGATGGTTCAACAGGACTTATTAAGCGCGTAAAAGAAGGCGGTTTTGCCGCAACGTCATCTGGTAGCAAAACATCCGATATTTATATCAAAGTGACATGGTACGAAGGGATGCCAAAGCCCGAACAGAAAACATACTGTCCAGCAACACTTACAGATGACGGGATTACATTCAAGCTAAAATGACCGGATTTGAACTAAAAACCTTACGCAAACAACTCGGCTTGTCGCTGGCGGTAGCGTCGCGGCAGGTCGAGACTAGCGTATCGACTTGGTGCAGGTGGGAGTCTGGAAAGCAAAAAATACCACTTGGCGCTATCAAGTTGTTCAAGCTACTGAACAAAACAGCCATAACGAAGATTGATTCTCCGAAAAACAATGTATAATGCAAATGCTGGCAGGGTAATCGATACCCGCCTAACCAAGTTAGCGGAGGCTTCCACTCTTTAAGGAATCCGTTGGTCGGGATTCAAACAGGCACAGCTCGTAAATGCAGGGGGCCGCTCAATCATTACCCTGCGCTAACGCAACATGGGGGGAGCCACAAAATGAATCCCATGAAGCTGTGCAATAGACTACTTGACTCAGTGGCTCACTACTGATATAAAATCGTCATCAAACCAAAGGCAAAGGCAAAAAACTGCCAAAGAGATCATAAATGGCTGCACGATTAAATCGTAGGCATTCTCAAGAGGTGCGGGATAAAATCCAGGCATCCGTCATCATTGACAGGCTGCAAAAGCACGTTAATGGCAAATTAGAGATGACTTCAACACAGGTAAACGCTGCTAACTCATTGTTAGATAGGTCAGTTCCTAAACTTTCACAGATTCAACATGTTGGTGATTCAGATAACCCGGTAGCCTTTACCGAGATAATCCGCAAGATCATCAAATGACTGGATTGGTTATTGAGACAGCTTCGGTATTTGAGCCATTATTGGCTCCATCTCGTTATAAAGGCGTTTATGGTGGCCGCGGTTCAGGGAAGTCTCATTTTTGTGCAGACCTATGGCTGGATGAGAATGTCCGGCAAAAACTAGACTTCGTTTGCCTTCGTGAAACCCTAAAATCGCTTGAGTTCTCAGTAAAGAAGCTGCTAGAGAGCAAGATAGAACAACACAACGCTGGCGCATACTTTGAGGTTCAAGACCGTCGCATCCTATCAAAAAATGGCGGAGTGACCATATTCGAAGGGATGCAGAACCACACCGCCGACTCAATCAAAAGCCTGGAAGGATTCGACCGCGCATGGTTCGAAGAGGCGCAAAACGCATCCGACAAGAGCTTAACCCTGCTTCGCCCGACTATACGCAAGATAGGTTCCGAGATGTGGTTCACCTGGAACCCAAACAAGGACACCGACCCGATTGACCAGCTGTTACGTGGTGGAATACCCCCAAAAGACATAATCCTAATTGAGGCGAACTACACAGATAACCCGTGGTTCACCCAAGAGCTAAATGATGAGATGGAGTTCGATCGGGCCAGGGACTTCGAGAAATACGAGCATGTTTGGCTTGGCAAGTATTGGAGCAACAGCGAATCAAGGATATTCAAGAACTGGGTGGTTGAAGAATTCGACCGTCCAGCCGGGACAATCTATAGGCTTGGCGCTGATTGGGGATACTCAATCGACCCCTCGACGCTTATCCGCTGCTCAGTGGAAGGCAATCGGCTTTATGTGGACTATGAGGCCTATATGATTGGGTGCGAGATCGTAAACCTTCCTGACTTGTTCGATCGCGTCCCGGAAAGCCGTAAGTGGTTCATTAGGGCTGATTCTGCCAGGCCTGAAACAATCAGTTACATGCAGAAGAACGGCTACCCAAAGATGCAAGCCGCGCAGAAGGGAGCCAATTCGATCGAGGAAGGCATCTCATTCCTGCAATCGTTCGATATTGTTGTTCATCCGCGCTGCAAGCACCTGATTGACGAATTGAGCTGCTACAGCTACAAACGCGACAAACTCACCGACGAAGTGCTTCCGGTCATTGAGGATAAGAACAACCACGTCATAGACGCTTTGCGGTACGCCTGCGAAGGTATCAGGAAGGCAAATACCATTAAGCGTGTGGTAGAACCTGCCAGACATACCCGAAAAACAAGCACAAGTTGGCTTGGAGCTTGACAAGATAGGAATTGTGTTATACTTGCCGCACCTATCGTGAGATACGTTATCCCGCAGCCGGAGTTTTACATGCCAAACGAAGACGAAGTTGAGACAACGGAAGAAGAAAACAAAGAACTGTTGAAGGAAGCAGTGGAACGCTTCAAGGAGGCGGAGGAATTCTGGCGCGACAACTACAAAAACGCCATAGAAGATATGGAGTTTAGGGCTGGCGACCAATGGCCGAAGGAGATCAAAGACCTTCGCGCAAACCAGAACCGCCCTTGCCTTGTTGTCGATAAGTGCAACCAATACATTCGTCAGGTTGTTAATGATGGACGGCAGAACCGCCCCTCAATCAAAGTTCGCCCGGTCGATTCCGGCGCGGATGTTGAAGTCGCAGAAATCTATCAAGGCGTAATCCGCCATATCCTTGAACGCTCAAATGCTGACACAGCGTTAGATTCCGCCCTCGAATCAGCCGTTGTCGGCGGGATAGGGTTCTTCCGAGTCCTAACCGAATACGCTCACCCCCAGACATTCAACCAAGACATCATCGTAAAGCGAGTCAGAAACCCTTTGACTGTGTTCATTGAACCCCCTAAAGAGGCTGATGCTTCAGGCATCGGATGGGGGTTTGTGGTTGATGAAATAAGCAAGGAAGAGTTCGAGAAAGAATACCCAAAAGCCAAAAAGACGAACTGGGAGATCGACCGCGAAGCATACGGAGATTGGATTATCGCAGACAAGGTTAGGGTTTGTGAGTATTGGTACAAAGAGGACACTGATGTTATGTCCCACCTGCTCGAAGATGGCACAATCGAGGATGCAGATACTTACAATAAAGCCGTGGCGAATGGCCTTGAAGTGCCTCAAATCGTCGATAGCCGCACCCTAAAGAAATCCACTATCAAATGGTGTCGTATGACTGGCGCGGAGGTGTTGGAAACCCGCGACTGGCTTGGCCAGTTCATCCCACTTATTCCTGTATTCGGTAATGAGTACGACATCGACGGGAAAGTTACCTATTCCGGCCTGATTCGCACCATGAAAGACCCCGCGAGGCTGTACAACTACAGCCGTAGCGCGTTTGCGGAACGTGTGGCACTTACCCCCAAAGCGCCGTTTGTTGCCGCTGCCGGGCAAGTTGAAAACTACCCGGAGTGGGAAGATGCTAACTCCGGGAACTACTCTGTATTGAGATACGACCCAATGGAGTCTGGCGGGTCTTTGGTTGGCGCACCACAACGCCAACAAGCCAGCGATATTCCGGCTGGTTTTGCAAAAGACATGGAACTTGCAGAGCACGACATCCAGGGCGCGATTGGGATGTATGCCGCCAGCTTGGGGCAACAATCCAACGAAAAGAGCGGTAGGGCCATTCTTGCACGGCAACGCGAAGGCGATGTTGGGACATTCCATTACCACGACAACCTTTCCCGCGCAATCCGGCATTTAGGGCGCATTCTGGTTGATTTAATCCCTCATGTGTACGACTCAAGCCGGGTTGTTCGTATTCTGGGCGATGATGGCTCTGTGGATAACGCCGAAATCAATCCAGAGCAACAGACTGCCGTGCAGAAGATGGGCGCGAAGTCCATCTACAATCTGAATGTAGGCGTTTATGACGTTGCGGTGAGTGCCGGAGCCTCATACACCACCAAGCGCGCAGAAGCTGCCGAGGCAATGGTTCAACTTACCCAAGCGAACCCTCAACTATTCCAGTTGGTCGGCGACCTTATGATTCGCAACATGGACTGGCCGCAAGCCGAAGAGATTGCTGATAGGCTTAAACTCATGTTGCCGCCACAACTGCAACAAGCAGAATCCAATGAACAGCCGCAGATTCCGCCACAAGTCCAACAGGCGATCCAACAAGCGCAGCAACATATCCAGCAACGAGACCAAGTTATTCAGCAAATGCAGCAAGCATTACAGGACAAACAAAGCGAACAGCAAAAGATGCAAGTTGATGCTCAAGTCGCGCAGATGAACGCCCAAAACGAATCATTGAAGCTCCAGATCGACCAATTCAACGCCGAGACAAACCGTATCAAAGTGATGCAAGAAGCCCAGCCGGAGGATAGTGGCATCGAAGCTGCAAAGCTCCAGATTGAGCAGATGAAGCTAGAACTTGAAGAGCGCATTGCCAAACTAGACTCGGACACAAAGATACTCATCGAGCAGATGAAGATCGGTGGAAAGATGTGTGAAAAGACATTGGATATTGATAACGAAGTGAGCGCCTACTCTCAACACAACCCAATGGAATAGGCAAACATTTATATGTTAGTGGTTACTAACACGCAGACCGGCGATACAGGACGTTACCAGCAGCCACGTTACATGCTGGACAAATTGGGGTAACTGGCAAGCCGCCCCACGCAGACACGATCAACACATGCGGCAATACGGGCTAATGTCTAATGACAACAGCGAATGGCTCACGAAACGAGCGCCCGGCAATGAGTGGTTGATTCCCCTACAGGGGGTGCTACTTGATTTTTCAAGTAGGTCAATGACACGGCTTGCCTTATTGCTTTATGGTGAGAGTAAGCGCTCACTATTGACAATCGAAATTAACAGGTTTAGAGTAAGCGCCACTGGACGCATTCCAGGTTGCCCATCGAGAGATGCGCTATCCCGCAGCCGGAGGAAAATATGGCAGACGATGCCTTTGCAGCACCCGAAGTACAAACGGAAGTTGCTCCCGTTGAAGTTCAAAACGCAACGCCACCGACAGAGGAAACGGTTCCCTCCGAGGTTGAAAATACAGAACCGGAAGTCAAGCCAGAAAGAACGTTCACCCAGAAAGAATTGGATGACATTCTACAGCGCAGACTTGCCAAAAAATCTCGCGAGATTGAACGATACTCACGCGCAGAAGCTGAATTACAACTGCTTAAATCGCAGATTCAGCCCAAAGCGGAGCCAGTCAATCGCGGGGAGCCAAAGCCAGATCAGTTTCAGGACTATGAAAGTTACATTGAAGCCGTAACAGACTGGAAGGTTGAGCAAAAGTTCAAAGGCATTCAGGCTCAAAACGAGCAGGAGCGCCAGAGACAAACCCAAACCCAACACGAACAACGGCTGGCAAGTAACATCGCAAAAACCGCATCAAAGTATGAAGATTTTGAGGAAGTGGTTAGTAATGAGGATCTACCGATTACGTTCGCAATGCGCGACGCAATTGGCGAATCTGATATAGGCGGAGACATTGCCTATCACCTCGGAACCAACATACATGAAGCGGCGCGAATCGCAAGACTTTCGCCAATAGCGCAAGTTCGGGCGATATTAGACCTTGAATCGAAGCTGAAAGCTCCCAAAAAAGCAACAACGGATGCGCCGGAGCCTATTACACCGTCCGGTAGTCGAGCGACAGTATCTAAATCACCCGACCAAATGACGGACAAGGAATTTGCAGACTGGCGCAAAAAGCATATTAAGGCTCGATAAAGGAAAACAATCATGGCTAATAATAACCTATCAGTAGTAGATATGGTGGCGAAAGAAGCGCAGCGTCTCGCGCACGAAAAAATTTCGTTCATTGGTTCTATCGACCGTCAATACGACGATTCTTTCAAGTACCAAGCAGGTCGCGGCCCTAATGGCCAAACCCTTCGCATCCGCAAACCAAACCAATACACCCGCACCAAAGGCTCGCGCGTGATGGACGTTCAAGACCAGAACGAAGCAACTCAAAGCATCACGGTGGCGACTCACGATCACGTTGACATGCGCTTTAACTCGCAAGAGTTGATCCAGTCTGTTAACTCCGGTGCTGCCTTTGATGACTTGTCGAAGAACTACATCGAGCCCGCTGTGGCTGTGTTGTGTTCGGGTATTGAGGCCGACTTCTTGGCCTACGCGACGAAAGCAACATACCAAGTAGCCGGAACTGCCGGTACCGCTATTACGAATCTGACTGTTCCAGGTGCAGCTCGTGCCAAAATCAACCAGCAACTCGCACCGAAGGATGGCCGTGCTATCCAGATGGATTCGGTAACGATGGGCGGATTGGTCAACGGCATGGCGGCTTACTTCAACCCGTCCAACGCGGTTTCGGAGCAGTATCGTGAGGGTTTGATCGCACGTACCGCGATGGCCGATTACTACGAGAACGAGCGCGTCTGGACTCAAACCAACGGGTCTGATGTAACTGGTAATACCGATGCGGATGCTTTGGTGACTGATGGCGGCACGACTATCGACATGCACACGTTGATCCCTGTGGCAAATCAAGCGGTAGGCGAAGTGTTCACCATTGCTGGTGTATATGACGTTCACCCTGAAACGAAGTCGGCTTATGCTCACCTGAAACAGTTCACCATCACGGAAATCGGCGCAACGACCACGACCATCGCTCCGGCTATTGTCTTGACTGGGGCGCGCCGTAATGTTGGATCGTCCACTGGTGCTGTGTTGGCCACTACGGACTTCAACGCAAAAGCTGTCGTGTTTATCGGTTTGGCTTCGACCAGCTACGTCCAGTCTTTGATGTACCACAAAGAGGCATTCCAGTTCATCACTGCTGACCTGCCGATGATGGACGACGCTCACAAGTGCGTAATCAAGCGGAAAGACAACTTGAGCCTGCGCGTCTGGCTGGCGAGCGATATCCGCAACGACGAATTGCTGATGCGGATCGATACCTTGTACGGGATGGCTGCACTACGGCCTGAATGGGCTTGCCGCATGATTGGCGCGGCGAACTAAAGATAAGGGGAGCAATCCCCTTATTTGACTAACTTCTAAAAAGGAAATAATCATGGCCGCACAAGACTACGAACAAGTCACATACAACGCCCCTTCCGGTGCACAGATTGGGCAATCCGCAACCGAAAAAATCGGTTTCTTCGGCGCTACCCCGGTGGTACAGCAAACCGGATGCGCCGTCCCGACCGATTTGGCCACCGCACTTACTGCCATTATTGCTCTTCGCACAGCGTTGAACAATCTTGGAGTGACTACTGTGGTGTAATGTAAAGGGGCGGGGAAACTCGCCCTTTTTTAAGGAATAAGTTATGTTGATGCGACACGACGCAAACGGATGGCATGATGCGCCAGGCAATGAAGTCGAGGCGATGAAAAAGAACGGATGGCGCGAATCCTCTTATGAGGAATACGCCGCAGAAGTTGCAAAAAAGACCGAATCAAAGGATAATCCGGCACAGTCACAAGACGAGACAGAAGGGGACGTTGCCAAACCTTCGGGCGAACAACCTGCCAAACGCAGAGGTAGGCCACCGATGAGGTAATATCATGGCAACAGGTCAAACCCTAGTCGATCGTGCAAGCCGCTTACTAGGACTAATCAACAGCGGCGAATCCCCCACTGCCGCAGAATCAGCCGATGCCCTGACCGCGATCAACGCCATGCTAGACAGCTGGCGCAATGATCGCTTGATGGCGTATGCCTTGCAGGAAGAAACCCTGCCAATGGTGTCAGGCCAGTCGAGCTACACCATTGGGCCGAGTGGCGACCTCAACACAGTCCGTCCTGTATCAATCGAGAGCGCGTTCCTACGAGAAAGCAACATAGATTATCCAGTGCGGGTAATCGATGCCGAGGAATTCAACTCCATCTCGGACAAAACCTCCACCAGCAACATCATCCAGTTCATCTATTACGAAGGCACAATGGAAACAGGGTCGCTTAAAGTGTGGCCTGTTCCTGATTCCGCTAACGTCCTGCACCTCACCACAAGAGTGCCATTCACCGCTTTGTCGCTTGATGGGACGGTAAGCCTTCCGCCTGGCTGGGAAGAAGCGATAGCATCTAATGGCGCTATTGCAATCGCTCCCGAATTCCAAACCGCCCCCAGCCAAGTCGTTATGAAGATGGCGAACGACTCACTCAAGGGAATCAAGCGCACCAACTCCAGACCCATTATGGCGAAGTCTGATTACCGTATGTTATTTGAATCGCGCAGATCGAACATAGAAAGCGACCAGTAATGGCTAACGCTTTATCTTTCCTTGCCGACCCTGAATACTACAAATCAGCCGCTAATGTGGCGACTGGTTACGGGAACCAGCTTGCTGATTTATTGAAGGAAGGAAAGAACCGCATCACATCCGGCCGGGCTATATTGACCGGTGAACCCCTCGCCGAATCACTCCGCAATCAATACTTCAGTAACGACCAAAACGCACTGGCTTCATTGGCGATGGATTGGGCTAATCCTGTTCCTGTGTCTGGATTGGTTGGTGGGATTATAAGCAAAGGCGGTAAGGCCGTAGATGCTTTGAAATATAGCGATGATGTTGCGCGGAGTGTGCCAATATTCAAGAAGTACAACCCACCGAAAGCGCTTGGTGGAAAATTCCCTGAACTCAAAGGGGTAGAAAGAAGGCCAAACCCTGCGGTTGTGGCTGTATCAAACGACCTTACAATTAAGACTTTACCTGATGGAAAATTCCAGGCTGACTATAGCCCATTATATGGTGGAGGGAAGCCGTTTAGCGCGCTCGGCGACAATCCACAAGAGCTTATGGATATGGCTATCGCAAGAGTAAACAGAAGCGAAAAGGCTATGTTGCAACAGCAAAAATACTCGTCTATACCGAATACATGGAAGGGTGACGCAAAGAAAGTGGCTAAAAATATCATTGACGAATACGGAGATGTATCTTTCGCCAGCTCAACGCAAAGTAAATCAAAATACATTACGCTACCGTCGGGAGAGAAAATACGCATATCAGATCACGCGCTACCTTCTTCGTATGAAGGCGCGGATTATGATTTTAGATACGGTGATGATGTTAATACCTTAATAAACCTAATTAAAAGTGGTGGAAAATGAGAATCCCACTTCAAACAGATTTAATCAGTAGAGACGGCCTTGTAAGCAAGGATGCCCGTCTGCTGAACTGTTTTGTTGAGGTGAGCGGAGATCAGTCCGCAGTATCAAAAAGACCCGCAGTGAACTCCGATTTAGTTAGTGCAACAGGGGTAGGTCAAGGTGGAATCGAGAGCGATAGCAAGGTGTATGCGATATTCGGCGACGTGCTGAAATCATACGACGCTTCATTCAATTTAGTAGGCAACATCGCACTATGAGCCGGATACCTTTATCCACCGACCTAAAGACACGCACCGGAGCGCCGGATAAAGATGCGCGCCTGAAGAACTGCTATGTAGAGGTTAGGGGCGACCAGAGCGCGGTAAGGCGCAGAGCATCATGTCAAAGCGATGGTGATGTAATAGTTGCAGGTACTGCACAAGGCGGTATTGGGGTAACGATTAACGGAACTGATTTAGTCGTTACTGTAAACGGTGACGATATTGTAATGGGTAGTGGGTCTATCGGTGGTGGTGGAGGGTATATTGGAACGCAGCCGGTAAGTTTGGCTGATCTAAATGTATCAGATATAAACTGGATGCTGTTGATACCTTATTGCGATGAGGCTGATATTCTGGCCGCGTATCCTACAGATGATAAGGGAACAAGTGTCTTTGCTGGCCCTGCTGAAACTGCTTACACGGTTCCACAAACAACTGTCACCAGAACAATACACGGTGAGACACCATGCGGACAGTTGTTGATTAAAACAGTTACAAAGACGTATTCTGCACGTAGTGAAGCTAACCAGTACAAGTATTCTTCGGAAGCGGGTATTGGGTATACTAGTATAGATCAGAGTGAGCTTTCCAATCAGCTTGACCCAAGATGGAACCAAATAGCTGATTGCCTCCCCCAAAATTATTCGGGCAGAACGCAAATCCCTGTGTTGGGTTGCCCAACAAATCCAATAAGGGCATCTACTGGGAATACTTTGTACACTATATATTGTACCATAAACAATGGGTGTACTAGCAGCAGTTCCGGGTGCGTCGCCTTAAGTTGGGCACGAAACACAGTTACTCTTTACTATTTAGATGTCCATGAAGTATGGACTTATTCGGTAATATAAAATGACAGTCACAGTAGCCAACCTCCCCTACAGCTTCTGCCCTTCCTCAAGCGCGCAGAGCAACGTGGGCTTCATGTTCAAGAATGCCTATGATGCGTGGTATTACTCGAACGCAACGGCAACGGCTACACAGATCACGGACATCGACTATCCGGGGTATCACACGTACTCATGCACCCTGACAAGCGCAGGAACGATTGCAACGGCTGTCGTAGCGGCAGGACATGGTTTGTCAGTTGGCGATTCCGTAACGATAGCCGGGGCTACGCAAACCGAATACAACGGAACTTACACCGTCGCAACGGTGGCGGATTCAACGCACTTTACTTACACCTTCGCCGGAAGCGCGACGACCCCGGCAACCGGAACGATTACGGCTACAGGTGGAGCGGTGACTGTTCCGGGAATTACATTCATCGACGGCTATTTCGTTGTGATGGACACCAATGGGATTCTTTACACCTCTGGACTGAACGACGCTACCGCATGGAATGCTTTGGACTTCGCTGCGGCACAGGAAGAACCTGGTTCTGGCAGGGCAATAGGAAAAACGCCCGGATACGTCATAGCCTTCAAAGAATGGAGCCTTGAGCCTTACTACGACGCAGCTAATGCGGTGGGGCTTCCGCTTTCTCAGGTGCAGAACGGCATGAAGCCAGTAGGATGCGCTTCTGGCGATTCTTTGGCTTCTATGGATGGCGACCTATTCTGGGTGTCTCAAACACAGCAGAAGGGGCGCTGTGTTCATCTGGCGAGGGGGTTGGAGATTGCACAAGTCTCCACCCCGGATATTGAGCGAATCCTCAACCTTTCCACTTTGGCGACGGTTTATAGTTTTGGTGTAAAAATTGCCGGACATGCGTTCTACATTCTGACTTTGACTGACCAAAACATTACTTTGGTCTATGACGCTATAACTAAATTATGGGCGCAGTGGTCTAGCTTGACTCTAGGCACTCCGGTAAGCGTTACCTCAATCACGTTAAGCGGCACTACAGCGACCGTGACAGCGACCGCGCATGGATTGGTTGACGGTGACCCTGTTTTGATTGCCGGAGCCGACCAAGCGGTTTATAACGGGATTAAAGTGTCAAAGTACATTGATGCCAATTCATACTCATTCGAGACAACGGCTGGAACTACGACTCCAGCGACGGGAACGATAACCTCGACTCCGTACACTGAGACATATTTCAAATACACCAAATACATTCATGCGCTCGGCAAAGACCTGCTACAGCATGAATCCGATGGGACGTTGTGCGAACTGATAGAGAGCGCCTATCAGGACGTTGGGAAGCCCGTTAACGTGGTGATTCGCACTGGCAAGATTGACGGTGGAACGACAGATATAAAACGGTTCGCCTCATTTGAACTGATCGGCAACAAAGCGAACGGGACGGCCTATGTCAGGCATTCTGATGATGACTACGTTACAAGCTCCACCTATCGCCCTGTTGATTTAAGCGCAGACAGGTCGATTCTTCGCAGATTAGGTGCGGCAAGGCGCAGGAGTTTTGAGATTAAATATCTTGACAATACCGCATTGCTTGTGGGCGCGGCAGATATAGAAGTTGTATAATTGGGACAAATAAAACCGGAAGGTTTTGAAGGAGAACAATATGGCGTTTTACACCAAGAAATCCAAAACAAGGCCAATAAACGCAAGCTCAATGCGGTGGTATAACGCATTGAGTCAGGAAGATAAGGCAATAGTTGATAACGCCAGGCGCGTTGAGCGTATTGATAATCTGGCAAACTATAGTTCGAGTAGATATGGCGAAAAAAGAGGGAAAAAACAATGGCAAGCAATGGGCGGGCAAAAAGGTTACGATGCCACTTTTGCCCCATTGCTTGCTAAACCTCAATTAGCGAAGGAATATAATACACTGGGCCAGGGCAGGCAGGCGCATTCCGGGTTTTCCCCTGGTGCGCTATTTGCTCTTTCAACGGCGGCAATGGGTGGTGCTGCTGCGTTAGGTGGCTCCGGTGGTGCTGCTGCGTTAGGTGGCTCCGGTGGTGCGGCGGGAAGTGGTGCATCTGTTGCTTCCGGTTGGGGGGCGACTGGCAGTGCTGCTGGGACTGCCGGGACTGTTGGTGCTACTGCGCTTCCTGCTGGCGGAATGGTAGGAACAGGGACTCTCTCCGCCGCCGATGCGGCTTTAATGGGTGTTGGTGGTACTGGAGCCACAAGTGCGGCTGGTGGTGGGTCAACGGTTTTGGGTGGCGCGGCTAATTGGTTAAATGGCAACCTTGGAACGAGTTTAACCGGAAACCAACTTCTCAAAGCTGGTGGCAATCTTGCTGGGTCTTATCTTTCAAGCAAAGCAGCCAAAGATGCGGCAGACACGCAATCTCAATATGGACAGTTATCTCTTGATGAAGCGCGCAGGCAATTTGACATCGGACAAGCTAATCAGCAACCGTATCTGCAAGCTGGCGGTAAATCTGTAAACGCGCTAACTGACCTTTTGGGTCTTGGACAAGGCGGGTATGCTGCCGCGCAATCGCAGCTTGAGAACTCGCCCGGATACCAATGGCGGTTTAATCAAGGCCAACAAGCAAGAGAAAGAGCCGCTGCTGCCGGTGGGATGTCGAATAGTGGGAACGTACTTGCAGAACTGGAGAAATACGGCCAAGGCATGGCTTCGCAAGAATACGGGAACAGAGTCAACCAATTGGCTGGACTGACACGAACGGGTCAAGCATCCGCTTCCGGTATGGCTCAACAAGGCAATAACTATGCACAGAACTACGGAAACACTATCACCGGGATCGGCAATGCCAGAGCGTTAGGTGATATTACCTCCGGTAACGCGTGGCAAAGCGGTATTCTTGGGGCTACTAATGCACTTGCTCCATCTTTTTATTGAGGTGAAATATGCCTATTGACTTGAGTATATACGACCGGATTAACACCCAATTCGGGCAGCAATTAGGGCAGGCATTAGACCCAGCATATCATGCTGAAAAGCGCAATGCGCTTGCCGATTTAATGAACCAGCGCAAGCTCCGAGATATTCAGGTGCAGACACAACAAGCCGGGCTGGATCGGCTTCCTGTTATGCAACAACGCGCCGACTCGCAGTATCAATTTTCCCAGCAAGAGCTACTTCGCAAGCAAGCCGAAGAGCAGAGGAAGCAAGAGATTCTTTCACGGCTAACCCCAGAACAACAACAGCTTTATGCGTTAGGTGGCGGGTCAAAACTAGTGGAAAGCATGATGCCGGAAAGGCTTTCTCCGGCAGACAGGTTAGCGCGGGAAAAGTTTGATTTTGACAGACGGCAAACTGGAAAAGAAAAACCGTCTGATAGGCTTGCCCGTGAGAGGTTTGAGTGGGAGAAGAGCAAGGGTCTTATGGAGACTAAACCAAAACTTAAACCCGGTGAGCGGTTTATTGAAGGGAGTGATTCTGTTGAAGCAATCCCTGGCTCTGATTTATATAAAACCCAAAGCGGGAAACACGCAAAAGATTATCAGGTCGCGCTGTCCGCAAAAACGAATTTTGACGAAGCGAGCAAAAAGATTGATTACATATTGGATGAAAAAAATAAAGGGGCATTCAACAGTCACTTCGGTGGATACAACGCCTACCTGACAAAGCACATACCAGGTGCGACTCAAGAGGTGGGTGCGAAGATCGAGTCGCTTAAATCTGACCTAAAAATGGCTGGATTGGGTCTTATTCGGCAAGGCGGGTCAATCGGTATGATGACAGAGCGCGAATGGCCGATTGTGCAGGACATGATTGACAGGATTGATCCGCGTATGGGCGAACCGGCAGCGCGTGCGGCATTTGAAAATATCCGCACTTATATGGGCAGGATAAAAGATAATGCCGATGAAATTTACCGAACAGAATGGGGTGGATCGCAGTTTGCAAAACCTGATAATACTGTCAGGGGTGCCGGGTATGAAAGAACGGCAACAAACCCGCAAACAGGTCAAAAAATCGGATTGAGAGGTGGGAAATGGGAACCAATCAGATAGCTTTACCTTCCGGTTTTGTGTTGGATGATAACCTGCCGGAAGGGTTTGTGTTGGACGGCGAACCGGCGCAACCAGAAAATCAAGGTGGTTTCCTGCAAGGCGCTGGCAATCTTGCTGCTGGCGCTATACGTGGTGCTGGTTCGATTGGTGCAACCATTCTAGCGCCCGCCGATTATCTCGGATTGACTGGAATGACCAACGACCAGCGCAGAGCTGCTATGGATGCCGGGCTACAGGAAATGGGCGCGCAGCCTGAATCATGGATGTATAAAGGCGGCAAACTTGCAGGAGAGATAGCTGGAACGGCTGGTGCTGGTGGTGTTCTTGCTAAAGGTGTTATGGCGGGTTCGCGGTTCGCGCCACAAATAGCTCCAATGATTGCAAAATCACTACAGACTGGCGGATTAAGCACAGGAGCACCTACTGCCAAAGCATTAAGCGCAATAGGTGCAAGGAACGCCGCTATTCGTTTGGGTGGCGGGGCTGTATCTGGCGGCGCAATGGCTGGTTTGATTGATCCAGAACATGCTGGGATTGGATCGGTTATAGGTGGCGCGATTCCTGGTGTCGTAAAATTCGGAGGAGCTTCTGGGAAGCTATTAAAACAATACGCGATTAACCCATTATTCAAACCAAACAAAGCGGCAATCTCACGATTGGTTGAAGATGCTGGTGGTGTTGAACAAGCCAGAGTTGCTATTGATAGGGCGATAAAGTCAGGCAAAACCATATCTGGTGAAGGCTACACATTAGGTCAGGCCGGAAAGAATGCTGGGTTGGCAGCAACAGAGCGCGCAAGATCAGCCGTGCAACCAGAAAGATACCAGCAAATATATCAATCTCAACGAGAGGCGCGATTAAATGCTTTGCAAGATATAGGGAAAGATGAAGTTGCTGTGGAAACTGCGAAAGAGGCAAGGGACGCGGCAGCGAAAGCAATGTATAACCCAGCATTTGAAAGCGATTTACAGCGGCAGGCATCAGAACAAGCGTCGGCTGAGGCTAGAAAATTATCACAGTCTGGTGGAATCCACTTCCCTGGCGCTGCACCTGTATCACTTGACCAAAGACTGTTGGTATTAAAAGGTAATCCGGTTATAGACGCTGCTCGGCGTGATGCCGCGACTCTGGCTAAAACATTTGGGAAAGATATAGGCGACCCAATGGAATCGTTAGAGGGGTTGCACTATATAAAACTTGCAATTGATAGCCAATTAAACAAACCGGTCGCGAATACATCGTTAGGATCGTATTCGGAAGCCGCATTAAAATCAACAAAATCTCGCCTTATGGATGCAATTATTGGAACAGAAAACGCTCCGGGTGTGTCTCCAATGTACGGGGCCGCTGTGAAACAATATGCAGAAATGAGCAGGCCAATAGGTCAAATGAAAGTAGCTCAATCGCTTAAAGATGCGCTGACTGGTCAGGCATTAAAATACGGCGCAGAACCAAAACAAGCCGCAGAGCAGTACTTTAGAGCATTGAAAAACGCACCATCAATTGCAAAGGCCGAAACAGGAATGCGCCAGCCTTTAAATAAGATATTTAACGAAAAACAACTTGGGACAATCAAACAAGTGGCGCGCGAGTTGGCCAAAGATGTTGACCTCCAGAATCTTGGGCGTGGGGTTGGTTCCGATACAGCTCAAAAGTTGGCTAGGTCTAACATGCTTTCGAGTTTGGTTGATTTGGTTAATAGTAGTCGGGTTGGTCGTGCTGCTGTGAATGTTGTAACTGCTGGTGCTAGAGGGAGGATGCTTAACCAGTTGGATGCGATGCTGCAAAGCCCGGAGTACGCCGGGAAAGCATTAGACGACTTAACCAAACCACAACGTAACGCATTGGCTAACTTATTGGCTAACCCTGCTGTTCGTGCTCTACCACAAGCGATTCAGTCTAAATAACCGAATAAGCCAAAGAAAAACGCAATGACCGAAAAGACAATCAGCTTTAGCAGCATGTAATCAATAAATTCCATATTGTGATTATAACATGCTCCCACTAGCTCAACCGCCACAAGGAAACGACCCAGCACTCACCCGCTGGCTTTTCCTGTTATGGAAACGGATAAATTCTGCCGCAGGGATGGCGTGGGGACTGATCGATAAAACAAGCTCTAATCTCACTGATATTGAAACCAGGAACCATAACGACCTGCAAACTATACAAGGTGGCACAACCAACGAGCATTACCATCTCACAAGTGCACAGAACACAGACCTAACCGACGGCGG
>Ga0210004_1000895_pt1 | contig 18169 bp, 19 predicted proteins | sample CryGey13umfilter_FD_185450 | JGI IMG/M metagenome (GOLD analysis project Ga0210004, IMG submission 185450) | Groundwater microbial communities from aquifer in Utah, USA - Crystal Geyser 4/8/14 3 um filter (SPAdes) (version 3) | ecosystem: Environmental > Aquatic > Deep subsurface > Groundwater...
GGTGACAGCCAACTTCATGATGATTATGAGGTTATTTTTACCGATGATAGTCTCGTCGAGCGGATGATATCTATTTCTTTTTCCGAAGAGTCAAAACAACTCCCACAACGGCTACCACCAGACCAATGCCTGCTCCTAGCAACTGTTTCCAGCCGATACCGGCTGGCACAGAGCCAAGCCCGATGGTATCCGCCAATAGCGAGACTGCCAGCACGAGTACGCCGATGATGATTAAGGCGATGCCGATGGTTTTAGTTGACATGTTTGCTTCCTCCTGAAAAAGGTGACTTTTGCTTGAGCTATTATACAGCAATAAGGAGGAGGTTGAGATGGTTCGGGGGAGTTTTGATTTGAGTGCTCTTGCGGTATACTCTACTCGACCACAACCAAGGACAGAAAAAGAATGAAACAAGTTCTCCAGAATATGAAGACAGGTAAGACCACCATTGAAGAAGTTCCCATTCCCACCCCGCATCCTGGCATGGCGCTGGTAAAGACTGCCGCCTCGCTTGTCTCGGCCGGGACGGAACGCATGGTGGTGGAATTCGCCGAGAAATCGCTGGTTGGCAAAGCCCGCTCCCGCCCCGACCTCGTCAAGCAGGTGCTCGACAAGGCCCGCCGCGAAGGGCTGCTCACCACCCTCGCGGCGGCCTTCAACCGCCTCGACCAGCCGATGGCGCTGGGTTATTCCTCGGCGGGCACGATCGTCGCGCTGGGCGAGGGCCTCGCCGGTTTCAAGGTTGGCCAGCGTGTGGCCTGCGCGGGCGGCGGCTATGCCGTCCATGCCGAGTATGCTCTCGTGCCGCGCAACCTGCTGGCGCCCCTTCCTGACAGCGTGGATTTCGAGTCGGCTGCCTTCACCACCCTCGGCGCCATCGCCCTGCACGGTTTCCGTTTGGCCGAAGCGCAGGTGGGAGAGGGCGTGGCGGTGATCGGTTTGGGTCTTTTGGGGTTATTGACGCTTCAGATCGCCGCCGCGGCCGGCTGCCGTGTCCTGGGCATTGACATCAACCCGCAGCGGGTTGCACTCGCCTCGTCTCTCGGACTTCAGGCCTGCTCCCGCGACCAGGCCGTGGATTCCGCCCAAGCCTTTACCACCCATCGCGGCTTTGACGTGATCCTCATCTGCGCCGACACCCCGTCCAACGACCCGGTGGAACTGGCCGGGGTCATCGCACGTGACCGCGGGCGCGTGGTGGCAACAGGCGCGGTGGGGCTGACCATTCCCCGCAAGATCTATTACGAAAAAGAACTCTCCTTCGTCAACTCGCGCTCCTATGGCCCCGGCCGCTATGATAGTACTTACGAGGAAGGCGGCCAGGATTATCCTCTCGGCTACGTGCGCTGGACGGAGGGACGCAACCTGGAAGCAGTCATCGAGCTGATGGCTAATGGCAAATTGCAGGTTGCACCGCTGATAACGCATCGTTTCCCCATCGAAAAGGCGCCGGCTGCCTATGAGATTATCACTGGCAAGAAAAAGGAGCCATTCCTCGGCGTATTGCTGACTTATCCCAAAGCTGTTGACAGGTTGGAAAGTTCGAAAGTTGTCAGGTTCAATCTCCAAACCTTCGAACCTGCAACCTGCAAACTTGGTGTGCTTGGCGCTGGTCTATTTGCTAACGCAACGCTCTTGCCTGCCATCCAGAAAAACAAGGATATCGAACTGGTTGGCATCGCCTCAGCAGGTGGATTGCACGCCCAGCACTCGGCGCGGAAATTCAGCTTTGCCTACGCCACCTCCAGCGATGATGAAATCATCAATGATCCCAATATCAACACAGTCGCCATTCTCACGCGACACGACTCTCACGCCGGTTTGGTGGTAAAGGCGTTGCAAGCAGGGAAGCATGTGTTTGTGGAGAAACCACTGGCCATTTCAAATGATCAGTTATCAGTTATCAGTGATCAGTTACTGATCACTGATAACCCTTCGACTTCGCTCAGGGCAGGCTGTTTACTGATAACTGGTTTTAATCGCCGCTTTGCCCCTCTCGCCCAACTGCTTCACTCGTCACTCGTCGCCCGCCACGAGCCACTCTTCGTGCACTATCGCGTCAATGCCGGTTACATCCCCCTCAACCACTGGACCCATGACCCAGTTCAGGGCGGCGGACGGATCATCGGGGAAGGCTGTCACTTTGTGGATTTCATTACCTTCCTCGTCGGTCAGCCGCCTGTCAGCGTAAGCGCGCATGGCCTGCCCGATAACGGCAAATACCGCGAGGATAATGTCAGCATGACCTTCATCTTCCCGGATGGTTCGATTGGAGTGGTAGATTACCTCGCCAACGGTGACAAAGCCTTTCCCAAGGAGCGCGTCGAGGTGTTCTGCGGCGGACGTATCGCTGTTCTGGATGATTTCCGCTCGCTGGAGATGGTGCAGGATGGCAGGCGCAGAGTGGTCAGGTCCACCCTGCGGCAGGATAAGGGTCACTTTGGCGAGTGGCAGGCCTTTGTCAAGGCCATCCGCGAGGGGGGGCAGCCGCCGATCCCGTATGAGCATTTGATCGGCGTAACGAAGGCCACGTTCGCGGCGGTGGAGTCGCTGCGCAACGGAGAACAGGTTGGTGTATAATCGCAGTGCAAACATGTAGTGCAAAAGGATTGCGCCATGCCTGAGATTAGAGAGCGACTCAATCTATATCTTACCAAGCCGCTGGCGGACGAACTGCGCCGCGTCATCCCTCCTCGCGAACGGACACGCTTCGTTGAGGAAGTGCTGGCGCGCGAATTGCGCCGCCGGAAGTTGAAGGAAGCGTTGGAGGCTTCTGCCGGGGCCTGGACAGACGAAAACCATCCCGACATGATGACCGGCGAAGATATTGACCGCTGGATCGAAGAACAACGGAAACTTGGTACACGCGATTGGTCTGAAGAATGGGGGAGGCATGAGTGATTACATCCTTGATTCAGGGATTTTGATCCGCCACCTCCGTGATTATTCCGGCTACCCGGAGTTGGTAAAGCATTTTACGGATGAGGCTCGAGTCTATATTTCGGCAATGACCCGATTGGAAATCGTGCGCGGGTTGCGCGAACCGGAACGCCGGGGGACATTCGCCCTGCTCAACTCTCTTGACACGATTGCCGTAACCAGCGGTATCGCCGACCAGGCCGGGGAACTCATCCGCTCCTGGCGCGAGCGCGGCGCGACCATTGGAGATGCAGATGCCATCATCGCCGCCTCCGCGCTGCAGAATGGTCTGGCACTGGTGACGACGAATGCACGTCACTTCCCAATGTCAGAATTGGACATCTTTCAGGCTGATGAAAAGGGCGCGCTAACGCGGCGCGAGTGAATGGTACAATCAACAATGCTTGGTTTAGGAGGTTGCGATGGTTGAGATTGCTCCTGGAATTACTGTTGATCCTTCCGTTCGTTTCGGGCGGCCAGTGATACGCGGGACGCGCGTGCCTGTAGAGACTGTGGTCGGGCGCATTGCGGCAGGTATGTCCTTCGCGAATGTGGCTGATGAATACGGTATTACAGCAGACGATATTTATAACGCTTTACGTTATGCTGCGCACAGGCTGGCTGAGGAACAGGTATGGGCAACGGCCTGACCCTGCGTTTCTTGACTGATGAAGATGTTCCTCGTTCAACAGCCCGCATTCTGCGAGAGGCTGGCTTTGATGCAACGGATGTCCGCGATGTAGGCTTGCGGGGTAAAAGTGACGAAGAATTTATTCCATCGGTTAGCCATCGTCGAAATTGGAAAAGTTCGGTTGCGAGGCAGGTAGGCAACTGACTTATCTCCACCGCATGAGATCTGCATCTCGACTAATGATTGCCCTCAAAGCCCTGCGCCAGTTGAGGATCAAACCCCTGGCGCTGTATGGGCTGTATCAAATTGGCTTGCGGACAGGGTATTACAAGAGAGTCACCAGTCGTCCGTCGTCAGTCGCTAGTGGACAGTTTAAAGCGGTCTTGCCTCTGCCCGGCCGCGACGAACTCCTTGCTGTGCTGGGGGAAGAAGGCAAAGCCGCCCTCCTCGCCGAAGCGGATGAAATTGTCAGGGGCAAAGTCCGTCTCTTCGGTGCTCAACCGGTTGACCTGCAACTCACCCTCCCCGGAAAACTGGCACACTGGACCGCCTACGAAACCGACCCCTCACTACTCTCTAATCTCCATTCTCTAATCTCTGATATCAAGTTTATTTGGGAACCTGCCCGTTTTGGCTGGGCCTTCACACTTGGCCGCGCTTACCACCTCAGCGGCGACGAAAAATATGCCGAAGCCTTTTGGCGATACGCGGAAACCTTTCTGGATGCCAATCCGCCTTATCTTGGGCCAAACTGGATGAGCGGTCAGGAGGTGGCTTTGCGGCTGATGGCCTTCGTCTGGGCAACGCAAGTTCTGGCCGAGTCGTCTGCCTCCACAACGGAGCGAAAGGCGCGCCTGGCGCAATCCATTACGCATCACGCATTACGCATTACGCCTACTCTCATCTACGCTCGTTCGCAAAACAACAACCATTTGCTCACCGAGGCCGCTGGTCTCTACACCGCCGGGCTGGCGCTGCCGGAGCATCCGCAGTCAGCCGGGTGGCGCGACCTCGGCTGGAAGTGGCTCGAGCGGGGCTTTCAAGCCCAGATTGACGGCTATGGTGAATATGCCCAGCACAGCACGAATTATCATCGCCTGATGTTGCAGGTGGCGTTGTGGGTAAATGCTTTAAACACGACCCCCAAAGAACGGGGGCAAGAGGACACGAAGTTACACGAAGGATTCCCGCGCAAGACGCTTGACCGCCTCAGCGCGGCCACGCACTGGCTCTATGCCCTGCTCGACCCCGTTTCCGGCCGCGTGCCTAATCTGGGTGCAAATGACGGGGCATATATTTTTCCGCTGACCGTCTGTCCATTCGAGGATTATCGCCCGCTGATGCAGGCGGCCGCGCAGGCATTTCTGGATTATCAACTGCCGCGCGGCGTCTGGGACGAGATGTCACTCTGGTTCGGCATCCCGCTGGAGAGCAAGAAATACGTCCGCACGGAACGCTATCTTGGCGATCACCTGTATGCCAAAAATTCCTGGGCTTACCTGCGCACTGCACAATTCGCCTCCCGCCCCTCCCACGCTGACCAGTTGCACCTTGACCTGTGGTGGCGCGGGCTGAACGTTGCCCAGGATGCAGGCACTTATCTGTATAACGCTGCCGCTCCCTGGGACAACAGTCTAACCACCGCGCGGGTGCATAACACGGTGACCGTCAATGGCTGCGACCAGTTCACCCGCGCCGGGCGCTTTCTGTATCTCGATTGGGTGGATGCCTACCGCAAGAACGAGATCGCTGCTGAACCAGAGGTGATCCAGCGTGTGAGCGGACGCTACCGGGGGCGCGGCTTCCGGCACACCCGCAGCGTGACGGCCTTCGCCGATGACCGCTGGCTGGTGCAGGATGAAGTTTTACGTTTACGCTTTTGGCCTTCATCTTTCATCTTTCATCTTTCATCCTTCCGCCATCCTTCATCCTTCCGCTTGCATTGGCTGCTGCCGGATTGGGAATGGGAGATCGAGAGTCGAGAGTCGGGAGTCGAGAGTCGAGAGTCGGGAGTCGAGAGTCGAGAGTCGGGAGTCGGGAGTCGAGAGTCAGGGCTAGAATTACGACTCAAGTCGCCGTATGGCTGGCTCGCCCTTCACGTTGACCTTCGACCTTCGACCTGCCAACCTTCGACCACCCTCGTCCGCGCTGGCGAATTGATCTATGGCGAGAGTTTGGTTTCTCCGATCATGGGCTGGGTTTCGCCGACTTATGGTGTTAAAATTCCTGCACTCTCTTTTGCGGTTGAGGCAACCTCAGCCGAAACAGTGAAATTTATCAGCGAATTTACCTTCCCCACTGAACACTGATCACTGATCACTGGCTCTTTTATGCACATCCTCCTCATCCACCAAGCCTTTGCGGCCCTCGACGAACCCGGCGGGACGCGTCACTATGAACTGGCGCGCTACCTGGCCCAGCGCGGGCGCCGGGTCACGATCATCGCCAGCCCGGTGAGTTATTTGACGGGGCAGACCTCACCCACCCCCCAACCCCCTCCCTCTCCATCGCAGGCGATGGAGAGGGAGGGGGTGCCGAAGGCGGGGGAGGGTGAGGTGCGTATCCTGCGCACCGCCACCTACCACGCCTTGCATAGGTCCTTCGTCCATCGCGTGTTCGTGTTCTTTAGCTTTATGCTTTCGTCGTTCGTCGTTGGGCTGGGCGTGAAGAACGTGGACCTGGTTTGGGGCACGTCGCCGCCGATTTTCCAGGGCTGGACGGCCTGGGTGCTGGCGCGGCTCAAAGGCGTCCCGTTCCTGTTCGAGGTACGTGACCTGTGGCCGACCTTTGCCATTGCTGTCGGCGTGCTGACAAACAAGACCATCATCCATCTGTCGGAGTGGCTGGAGCGCTTTCTATACCGTCACGCCGACCGGGTGATGGTCAACAGCCCGGGGTTCATCATGCATGTGAAAAGTCGAGGGGCGAAGCGTGTGGAACTCGTCCCGAACGGCGCCGACCCCGAGATGTTCGATCCGGCTGATAATGGCGCGGCCTTCCGGACCTCGCACCGGCTGGCCGATAAATTTGTGGTACTCTACGCTGGAGCGCACGGACTGTCCAACGATCTGGGCGTGGTGCTCGAAGCTGCTCGTCTGTTGGCTGACAGGCCCCAGGTCCGGATCGTCTTCCTGGGCGACGGGAAGGAAAAGCCGCATCTGCAAGCGCAGGCTGCCGCGATGGGACTGAACAATGTTCTGTTCCTCCCGCCCGTCCCCAAGACGGAGATGGCCGCCGCTCTGGCTGGTGCGGATGCCTGTCTCGCCATTCTCAAGCCCGTCGAGGAATACAAGTCCACTTACCCAAACAAAGTCTTCGACTACATGGCGGCCGGGCGGCCAGTGGTGCTGGCGATTGACGGCGTCATCCGCGAGGTGATCGAGGCGGCGGGGTGCGGGATTTTCGCCCAACCCGGCGACCCGGTTGCGCTGGCGAACGTCATCCGAACCCTGGCCAGCGACCCAGCTCGCAGCCGCGAGATGGGCCTGAAGGGTCGGCGCTACGTGGAGTCGCACTTCAGCCGTTCGATGCTGGCCGAGAAGCTGGCGCACATCCTGGAAGAAATGACGACGTGAAATTTAGAGCCTATCCGAATAACGGAATGCAGACTTCAGTCTGCCTGGCATGGCGGACTAAAGTTCGCGGTCCGGGGGTTTATCGGATAGGCACTTAGGATGCCAATGAGGAGGTAGTCATGCGATCGTGTTTCAAAATTATGCTGATGCTATCCCTGGCCCTCGGGCTGGTGGGCTGCAACCTGCCCGCGCCCTCGCCAGCAATTACACCGCTGGCGGTGAGAGGGTCTCCAACGCCGGTAATGCCTCTCGATACGCCTGCCACAGAGCAGCCTACGCCTGCGCCGACGGCCTCTGTCCCGGCCGACTGGCAGACGTATATGGATCAGCAATACGGTTTCACCTTCCGGTATCCCAAGGAAGGGCAAATCTTCAGCCAGGAAAACGGTTACGCCCGCATCAACGGCCTGCCTTTCGCGCCGGGCACGAATCTGGTGGAAAAATACCTGGAAGTGAACGTGGCGGAAAATGCAAATCCTTGCTCAAGCCCGCTGACACAGGGATATGCACCCGGCTACATCCAGTCACAGCAGGTGACTATCAACGGGTTGGCTTGGGTGATTGAGGGCGGAGAAGATGCCGGCGCCGGGCAGATCCACACCTGGACTGCGTACTCCACCGTCAAGGGGAACGCGTGTGTCAGCCTAAGCTTTATCCTGCATTCTACGAACCCGGGCATGTACTCCACACCGCCGCCGTTGTTTGATGAGGCTGCCGAGTCGGCTGTTTTCGCGGATATTGTTTTCACCTTCGTCTGGCTCAACCCATAAAGGGTATTTCTCCACGGACGCTGTATAGTAGTTCCCCCGTTTCTACTGTTCACTGAAAACTGAACACTGGATACTGTTCTAACCCATCCTGCCCGTCAAATAAGCCTCGGTCAACTCTTCCTTCGGGCGGGTGAACATCCGGTCAGTGGGGGAGAACTCAACCAACTCGCCCAGCCAGAACAGGCCAGTAAAATCCGAGACGCGCGCCGCCTGCTGCATATTGTGCGTCACGATGACGATGGTGTAGTTCTGCTTGAGTTCGCTGATTAGTTCTTCGATGTGCAGGGTGGCGATGGGGTCGAGGGCGGAGGTGGATTCATCGAAAAGGATGACCTCCGGCTGGACGGCCAGGACACGCGCAATACATATCCGCTGTTGCTGGCCGAGCGAGAAGCCCAGGGCGTTCTGTTTCAGTTGATCCTTGACCTCATCCCACAGAGCAGCCTGGCGCAGGCTGCGTTCGACGGTTTCGTCCAGCTCCGCATTGTTCTTGACCAGCCCTAGCACGCGCGGACCGAAAGCAACGTTGTCGTACACCGACTGTGGGAAAGGATTTGGCTTCTGGAAGACCATCCCCACCCGCTGGCGCAGCGTGACCACGTCTACGCCCTCGGCGTTGATATCCTGTCCATCGAGCAGGATCTGGCCCTCGGCGCGGGCGCCGGGGATGGTGTCGTTCATCCGGTTGAGGCAGCGCAAGAAAGTTGACTTGCCGCAGCCCGAAGGGCCGATCAGCGCCGTGATCCTGCGCGGCAGGACCTCCATGCTGATCTTGCTCAAGGCCAGTTTCGCCCTGTAATAGAAGTTCAATTCTCGAATGACGAAGATGGGATTTTCAGCAGCCACGCGGTCAATTTTACCGCATACGCGTCATTGCGAGCCGTTCTGTGGCGAAGCAATCTCCTCACACCCGGGGATTGCTTCGTCGCGGAGTTTACACTGAGCCTGCTGAAGTGCTCCTCGCAATGACAGCGCTAAATCGGCTATAATTTGACTGATGAAATTCCCCCGCCTCACTATATCCTTTTTGTTAGTTTTCCTCGCAGCCTGCGGCCCGTCTGGTACGCAGACCACCCAACCGACCAGCGCGGCTGCCTACATCGAAAACAAAGGCTCGGACACCATCGTCAACCTGGCGCTGGCCTGGGCCGAACGTTACCAGCAGGAACATCCCGAGGTACGTATTTCGGTGACAGGCGGCGGGTCCGGGACGGGCATCGCCGCGCTGCTCAACGGGACGGTGGACATCGCCAATGCCTCGCGGCAGATCAAATCCGAAGAAATGCAAGAGGCGCAGTCCAAAGGGATCAACCCGGTCGAGCATGTCATCGCCCGCGACGCCATTGCCGTGATCGTTCATCCCGATAATCCGGTCAGCGAATTGACGCTCCAGCAAATCTCAGATATTTACAGCGGTAAATTCAATAATTGGCAGGAGGTCGGCGGTGAAGATCGGCCGATCGTGCGGCTCTCACGCGAGACCAATTCCGGCACGCACGTCTATTTCCTGGAGACGGTGCTGCGTCTTGGCGACAAGAACAACAAGACACTCTTCTCGACCGACACCCTGCTCCTGCCCTCCTCGGAAGGCATCATCAACGAGGTGCGGCAGAACCCGAACGCCATTGGCTACGACGGGCTGGGGTATGTCCCGGCTGACCTGAAGATGATCGCCATCGCTCGCCAGCCGGGTGATCCTTATGTTTTGCCGTCTATTTCAACAGTCAATGACAACTCTTATCCCATCGCCCGCGACCTATACATGTACACGGCCGGCCAGTCGAGCGGAGCGGCGGCAGCCTACCTGGATTGGATCATGCACTCAGATGAAGCCCAGGCGATTGTGGCGCAACTGGGCTTCGTGCCGATCAAGTGAAATGTCATTGCGAGCCGCTGTACTGCGGCGGCGAAGCAATCTCCTCGCCAGGGGGTTGCTTCGCCGCAAAAGCAGCGGCTCGCAACGACACACGCAAGGAGATCATGGCTAAATCCCTCACCTGGCGCGAGACCATCATCACCGCAGTGATCAAAACCTGCGGTTATTCGGCCATCGTCTTCGTTGCTCTTATCTTCTTCTTCCTCCTGCGTGAAGGCTTGCCAGCCCTTAGCCAAGTCCCGCTCGCCGACTTGTTCAGCCTACGCTGGTATCCCATCGAGAACTATTTCGGCATACTGCCGCTATTGACCGGCTCGCTCATCGTGACCGTCGGCGCGATGCTGGTCGCCATCCCCTTTGGCATTGGGACGGCGGTCTTTATCGCTGAGGTCGCCCCGCGTTGGACGCGCGAGATTCTCAAACCTCTTGTGGAACTGTTGGGCGGATTGCCCTCCGTCGTGCTTGGTTTCCTGGGGATTCTCATCCTCGCCCCGTTCCTGCGCCGCTTTCTGGACCTGCCGACGGGTCTGACGGCCCTGGCCGGGTCGCTGCTCCTGGGCGGGATCGCCGTCCCGACGATTGTCTCGATTGCTGAGGACGCGCTGGATTCTGTCCCCATGTCATACCGCGAGGGTGCGCTGGCGATGGGCGCCACCCGCTGGCAGACCATCTGGCGGGTGACTCTGCCGGCCGCCCGTTCCGGCGTGCTGACGGCGGTCATGCTCGGCCTCGGTCGCGCCATCGGCGAGACGATGGCCGTGATGATGGTCACCGGCAACGCGCCCGTGATGGCGACGCGCTGGAATTCGCTTTTCATGCCGGCGCGCACCATGACGGCCACGATTGCCGCCGAGATGGGCGAGGTCGCCAACGGGAGTACGCATTATCACGTGCTGTTTTTCATCGGCCTGGTGCTGTTCCTCATTTCGCTGGCAGTCAACGTGGCGGCTTCGGCGGTGGTATTCCGCCAGAAGAAGCGGGCAGAGCGGGTGTTGTCGTGAACCGCGCCCTCACCCAACGCCTCGGCTTTTCCCTGCTGACGTTGATAGCTCTGTTGACCGTCGTTCCTATTCTGGCGGTGTTCGCCTACATCATCGCCAGGGGCGCGCCAGCCATCTCATGGGAATTCCTGACCGCCATGCCGCGCGAGGGGATGCGCGCTGGCGGCATCCTGCCGGCCATCGTCGGCACGTTCTATTTGACGCTCGGCACGGCGATTTTCTCTGTTCCCTTGGGCGTGGCGGCGGCGATCTACCTGGCCGAGTACGCCCGAGAGAACTGGCTGACGCGGCTGATTCGCATTGCCATCATCAACCTGGCAGGCATTCCCTCGGTGGTCTACGGCCTGTTTGGGCTGGGACTGTTCGTCTTCTTCCTGAAATTCGGCACCAGCCTGCTCTCCGCCTCGCTGACGCTTTCGATCATGACCCTGCCGGTCATCATCAGCGCAGCGGAAGAGGCCCTGCGCGCCGTGCCGCAGGCCTTCCGCACGGTCAGCATCTCGCTGGGCGGCACGCGCTGGCAGACCATCCGTCGCATCGTCTTGCCGCAGGCCTTGCCCGGTATTATTACCGGCGTCATCCTCGGCCTGGAACGCGCCGCTGGTGAGACCGCACCCATCCTTTTCACAGGGGCGGCTTTCTTCCTGCCGCGCTTACCGCATTCGCCTTTCGACGCCACGATGGCATTGCCCTACCACCTGTTCGTCATTTCCACGCAGGTGCCGGAGATGCCGATCCAGATCCAGTACGGCACGGCGCTGGTGCTGATCGCCTTCGTGCTGGGCATGAATCTGATCGCGACAGTGATTCGGTCACGCGCGAGAGCGAAGAGGCAGTGGTAAAAAGTGCTCCCGTGCCACGTGTTTCGGTGTCATGTGGAAGGAGGATACAATGGCTTTGATAAAAAAGTTCGAGGACATCCTGGCCTGGCAGGAGGCACGTAAACTGGTACGCGAAGTTTACGGGTTTACCCGAGAAGGTGCATTCGCCAAAGATTTTGGATTACGAGACCAGATACAGCGAGCGTCAGTCTCGGTGATGACGAACATTGCCGAGGGATTCGATTGTGATTCGCATATCGAGTTTGCCCGCTTTTTGGGTATTGCCCGCCGGTCAGCCGTGGAAGTGCAATCCCTGCTATACGCTGCGCTGGACATTGGTTACCTCACCGAAGAAATCTTCAAAAGAGAGTACGCCCAAGCCGACAAAACAAAAGCGCTTATCGGTGGTCTCAAGAAATCTTTGAAGCCTCGCACGTGACATCCGAACACTTGACACTGGAAAACGTGGCACCGGAACACGTTATGACCGAAAACAAGATTGTCATCGAACACCTCTCCCTCCAATACACTGACCTCACGGAATCGCTGCGTGACATCAGCATGGGTATCCGCGCCAATGCCATCACGGTGTTGTTCGGGCCGGCCGGCGGCGGCAAGTCCACGCTGCTGCGCTGCCTGAACCGGTTGAATGACCTTACTGATATGAAGACGCTTTCCGGACGCATCCTGCTCGACGGCGAAAACATCCTCACTCCGCAGACGAACGTCATCACCCTGCGCCGCCGCGTTGGGATGGTCTTCGCCCGCCCGGTCGTCCTGCCGTTGACCCTGCGCGGCAACCTGACTTATGGCCTCGAACTGGCCGGAGAGAAGCGCAAGTCCCGCCTGGATGAGGCCGTGGAGCGCAGCCTGCGTCAGGCGGCGCTGTGGGATGAGGTCAAGGATCGTCTCGACGAACCAGCCATTGCCCTCTCCGGCGGCCAGCAGCAGCGGTTGTGTCTGGCACGCGTCCTTGCTAACCAGCCAGAAGTCATCTTGCTGGATGAGCCGACTTCCGGTCTCGATCCCATCTCAACCGGCAAAGTAGAGGCTTCGCTGCAGGAACTCAAAAAGGATTACACGATCATGCTTGTCCCGCATTCCATTCAGCAGGCGGCGCGGACGGCGGACTATGCCGCTTTCTTCTTACAAGGCGAATTGGTAGAATACGCCGAAGGGAAAGAGATATTTACTCACCCGAAGAATAAGCGCACGGAAGATTACGTTGAGGGAAGGTTTGGTTAATTCATCAATCGGGATACCGAAGAAACGAGGTACTTATGCTTCGCAAAACCTTTGAAAATGACATTCAGCAGCTCAAGGATGAACTCCTTCTGCTGGGCAGCATGGTCGAACAGCAGACCCTGGATGCAGTGGAGGCGTTGAAGAAGCGTGACCTGGATGCGGCGCGCCGCGTTTACGCTAGCGATGCCAAAATCAATGAAAAACGCTTCGCCATCGAGAACCAGGTCATGATCCTGATCGCCACGCAGCAGCCGATGGCGCACGACCTGCGCCTGCTGGCGTCCATCCTCGAGGTGAGTGCTGAATTGGAGCGCATGGGCGATTATGCCAAGGGCATGGCTACGGTCAACATCCGCATGGGCGATGAGCCGCTCCTCAAGCCGCTGATTGATATCCCTCGTATGGCCCAAATCGCTTCCAGCATGCTCCACCGGGCGTTGACGGCCTTCGTCAACGAGGATGCCGAGACCGCAAAAGCGATCCCGGAGGAAGATGACGAGGTTGATGGTCTGTATAACCAGGTTTATCGTGAGCTGATGACTTTCGTCATGTCTGACCCGCGTACCATTGACCGCGCCAACTACCTGCTTTGGGCCGCACACAACCTGGAGCGCATGGCCGACCGCGTGACGAACATCTGCGAACGGACGGTCTACATTGCCACTGGCGAGATGGCTGAGATGGATGTCAGTGATGACGAGATAAAAACCGGAGTATAATCCCTGTCATGGAACTTTTTCTTTCGCCGATAAGCATATCCCTGCGAGACCGACCCATGCGCCGGGCGGGTTTGCTTTGAGCAAACGCGGTTTGTACAATGCGACGCTCCCCGGTGTGGGGAGCGTTTTTGTTCGGGCCAGTAGCTCAATGGTGAGAGCAGCATCCTTATAAGGTGTATGGTGCCGGTTCCCTAAAGGGTGCTGCGCGACGACTCCGGCCTGGCCTACTTTGTTGCCTTTACAACAACCTATCTCCCACCTGGACCGCGTCCTGCCGGAAGTGGCAGCCGCGGGACTGGCGGTTATGCTGCGCGGCCTGGGCCACGATCAAAGCCACCTCGACGGCGTTGCGCAGGCCGATCAGACCGTCGCTCAACTTGGTCGTCCGGTAGAAGGTTTCGATCTCGTTCTGCATGTGACGCAGTTCGCGGATGGCGCGCGATAGGCGCTCACTGCTGCGCACCAATCCAACGTAATGCCACATGATGTTTTGGATCGTCTGCATATCGCCCTGGATGAGCGCCGGGTCAGAGTCGGCCGTCAGGCCGCTCTCATCCCAGGGCGGTACCTCCGCACGGCTGGGAACAACATCCGCCGTCCTCCGGTCGAGCGTTTTGACAATATACTGCGCGGTGCGGTGACCCCATACCAGCCCCTCAAGCAAGGAGGTCGAACCCAGCCGGTTTGCCCCGTGCAGGCCGGTGCAACTGACCTCGCCGATGGCATACAGATTCCCGATGCTGGTACGACCCCATTCGTCCACGGCCACACCGCCGCAGGAATAATGTGCTGCTGGAATGACCGGGATCGGTTCCTGGGTGATGTCAAGCCCACCCTTTCGGCAGGTAGCGTAGATGTTCGGGAAGCGTGCCCGGATCCTTTCAGCGGGCTGGTGTGAGGCAATATCCAGGAGAACGTGGGAGTAGCCATGTGTTTCCATCTGATGATGGATGGCGCGTGCGACCACGTCGCGCGGCGCCAGGTCTTTCCATTCTGGGGAATAATCGGCCATGAAGGCGCGCCCCTCGGGCGTGAGCAGCACACCGCCCTCGCCGCGCACCGCCTCGCTGATCAGGAAACCTTCTGCACCGGGGACGGCCAGTGCGGTGGGATGGAATTGGACGTATTCGGCGTTGATGATGCGCGTCCCGGCCCGCGCGGCCATCGCCAGGCCATCCCCGCGCGCGCCGGGCGGGTTGGTCGTGTTGCGATAGATGCGCCCCAGCCCGCCGGTTGCCAGCACAACGGCTGCGGTAAGAACACGATGGATGGTCCTACCTTGCCGGTCGAAAACGTACGCGCCGTGACAGGTGATCGGCTGGTAGGCCGCTAATGAGTCGCGCGAGTGATGCGGAAAGGTAATGAGGTCTACGGCGGTCAGGTTCTTCGCCAGCCGCACGTTGGGATATTGCTCCAGCGCGGCAATCAGGCCCTCGATGATGACCTTGCCGGTGATATCGCCGACGTGGGCGATGCGTCGCCGCGAGTGGGCTGCTTCCTGGCCCCAGGCGATCTGCCCGTCCGGATCGCGGTCGAATTTGACGCCCGCCGTCTCGATCAAGATCTTCTCGAGCAGGGGTGGACCTTCTCGGGCCAGGATGCGAGCAGCTTTCGGCAAGCTGGCCCCCGCGCCTGCGGCCAGGATGTCGGCGACGAGGAGTTCTGCTTTATCGTCCGGCCCGCGGCCGATGATCCCGCCCTGGGCGTAGCGCGTGTTCGATTCACACGGATCTGGATCGCGTGTGATCAGGGTAATATCCAGCCTGGGGTTCTGAGCCAGGCTCAAGGCGGTGGTCGCACCGGCGATTCCACTGCCGATGATGAGTACGTCAGGTTGTGACATTGACTTCCTTTCCCCTCACCCCTTGCCCCTCTCCCAAAATGGGAGAGGGGTTGGGGGTGAGGGTGTCTACCCAATCGCGATCATACGTTCCACGGCTTGATAGGCGCGTTGACGGATCTCTTCGGGCACTTCGATGACGTAACGATCGAGCTTGAGGGCGTCGAGGGTATCCTCGAGGGTGATCTGGTTCATGTGCGGGCAGCGGACGCTGCACAGGCGCAGCATCTCTTTGCCCGGGTTGGCCGCCGCGATGTTATCGCCCATGGCGCACTCGGTCAGCAGGAGGTACTGGGGCGCCTTGCTCTGCTCCACGTAGCGGATCATGGCGCCCGTGCTGCCGGAGAAATCCGAGGCCGCCACCACCTCTGGGCTGCACTCCGGGTGTGCCAGGATGACCACCTCTGGGAATTGCTGGCGCACGGCCTTGATATCTTTCACCGTAAATTTCTCGTGCACCTCGCAGCGGCCGCGCCAGCCGATCATGGTTTTACCGCGAAGACCGCTAAGGTCGCTAAGATTTAATTCTTCTTCTTCCTTCGCGTTCTTAGCGTGCTTTGCGGTAGAGTTTATTTCGGGGAAGATGATATTCCAGCCCAGTTCGCGCGCCACGTTTCCGCCCAGGTACTCGTCTGGTAGGAAGATGACCCTGTCGCTCTTGAGTGACTGCACCACCGCGATGGCATTGGACGATGTGCAACAGATGTCGCTCTCCGCTTTGACATCCGCGTAGGTATTGACATAACTCACCACCGGCACGCCGGGGAACTTCCGCTTGAGCGCGCGCACGTCCGCGGCGGTGATGCTGGCTGCCAATGAGCAGCCCGCCTTTTCGGAGGGCAGGAGCACCGTCTTGGTCGGGTTCAGTATCTTGGCCGTCTCGGCCATGAATTTCACGCCGCAGAAGACGATGATGTCCTTATTCGTCTGCGCCGCCTTGCGGCTGAGTTCCAGCGAGTCGCCGACGAAATCGGGGATCGAGTAATACAGCGCCGGTTCCATGTAATTGTGCCCCAGGATCACGGCGTTCTTCTCACGCTTCAGTTCGAGGATTTCCGCGGCCAGCCCGGCCTTGTAACGCAGCTCTACATCCGGCACCACCTTTTCGAGTTTCGCCCGCATTTTGTCGTACATGGTTTGGGTTTGTTGATTCATTATGTTCACCTTTGTGGGGCGGAATGGCATTCCGCCGAATCACTGATTGCGGAATGGCATTCCGCCGAATCACTGATTGCGGGATACCATCCCGCACCACATCATTTTATGTAATCAAAACTCACATCGAACACCCTGGCCGAATGCGTCAGCGCGCCAATCGAGATGAAATCCACGCCGGTTTCGGCAATCTTGCGGACGTTCTCCAGCGTGACGTTGCCCGAGGCTTCGAGCTTTGCGCGGCCATTCGTTATCCTGACTACCTCGGACATCATTTCCGTTGACATATTATCGAGCAGGATGCGTTCGACGCCCAGCTCGAGCGCGGCGCGAACGTCTTCCAGCGTGCGCGCCTCGACTTCGACCTGCAAGCCGTTCCCCGCGCCGCGTGCCCGGCTGACGGCCTCCGCCAGCGAACCGGCGAAGTCAATGTGGTTATCTTTGATGAGAATCATATCATACAGGCCGACGCGATGGTTTTGCCCGCCGCCGCGCTGCACGGCCAGCTTGTCCACCAGGCGCAGACCGGGCGCGGTCTTGCGCGTGTCGAGGATGACCGCCCGCGTCCCGGCGACGGCTTCCACGAACTGGCGCGTCAGCGTGGCAATGCCGGACATGCGCCCCAGGAAATTGAGCGCGGTACGTTCGGCGGTCAGCAAGGCGCGCGCCGGCCCGGAGAGATGCGCCAGCACCTGACGGTTTTCCACGCGCGCCCCCTCCGCGACGCGCGCCAGGAATTCGACGCGCCGGTCGAGCAGGGAAAAGGTCGCCGCGGCCACGTCCAGCCCGGCGACAATCCCCTCCTGCTTGGCGATGATGCGCCCAGACATCGTCGCCTCGGGCGGCACGATGCTGTTCGTGGTCGCGTCGCCTGCGCCGATGTCCTCGGCGAGGGCGGCGCGGATGGCGGCCAGGATTGCTTCAGGCAGTGTTCTGCTGGTCACTTCTGTGTTCATAAAACGGGCTGTTTACCTCTCGATTGTGAACATCATTCTAACCGCCCTCTTGCTTTTGTCAAGGGGCGTTGAATCGTGAGCAGCTCCGGTGTATACTGTTTGGTCAGAAGGCAAATTCGTTCTTGAGGCATGAATATGGCAAAGATAAAATACGTAATAAAACGCAACGGGGCCACCGTCCCATTTGTGCAGGATAGGATCACAAACGCCATCTTCCGCGCCGCGGTTTCGGTCGGCGGGCGGGACCGGACGATTGCCGAAAGCCTCAGCAATCAGGTTGTCGAGCTGCTAGAGAGTCGCTTCGGGAGGAACAAGCCCCCCTCCGTCGAGGAAATCCAAGACGTAGTTGAGAAGGTATTGATCGAGAACGGCCACGCCAGGGTCGCCAAGGCCTACATTCTCTACCGCGAGGAGCGCAACCGGAGGCGGAAGCAAGAGAAGTCGCCCAGCGAGCAGCGCTCGGAGTATATCCCCTGGGCGAAAATGTGGTCGGTTTTGGACTGGGCGGTAGACCACGAGATCAATACGGTAGAAAAGCTAAATCGCAGAATAGAGAACGGCGGGATGGCGGAGATTGTAAAAGAGGCGGAGGCCGCATACGCCCAAGATCTTCAAGCCGTGACGGATTCGATCGGCGAGCGAAAGGACACCATCAAGCTCGTC
>Ga0210004_1000901_pt1 | contig 18063 bp, 18 predicted proteins | sample CryGey13umfilter_FD_185450 | JGI IMG/M metagenome (GOLD analysis project Ga0210004, IMG submission 185450) | Groundwater microbial communities from aquifer in Utah, USA - Crystal Geyser 4/8/14 3 um filter (SPAdes) (version 3) | ecosystem: Environmental > Aquatic > Deep subsurface > Groundwater...
GCGACCACCTGCACATGCTCAAGGGCGGCGCCAGCGATGTCGGCGCCAGCCAACTGGCCCAGCTCTGCGTCGAGGCGGAACACCTCCAGCCCTATGAACTGGGAACGCCACTGGCCAGCGAAAAACTGGCGCAGGTTCGGGCCGGCTGGGCCGCCGCCGGCGCCCGGCTAACGGAGTATTTATCCCGCCAGACGAATGCCCTCGGCCGCTGACCCGGCCGTCGCCGTTTCCAGCTTGCCGCCCTGACGCGCGATAAGACGTTCCATCATGCGCAGGTCCTTCGGCTCGATGCGTAGCGCGGCGTCGACCCAGATTTCTGTGACCTGCCGTATCTCCTCGTGAGAAATAGGCTGGATACGTTCCCGCGCCGCCCTCAATGCCAAGGTGCCGTTTCGAGCCCGACCTTCCCGGCGCACGAAATCGTAGACCGCCTGGACACCCTCGCCCGGTTCGGCCAGCACATCCACCACGCCTTGCTCGTATAGTTCCTCGGCGCTGTACAGATTACCGCTCAGGATCATCCTTTCTGCCCTGGCCATGCCGATGCGCCGCCCCAGCAGGGTAAGCGCCCCCATGCCGGGGAACAGGTTGAAGAGTATCTCCGGGAAACCCATCTTGCTGCCGCGCTCGGCAATCAGCACATTTCCCGATAATGCGCATTCAAAACCGCCGCCCAAGGCGTCGCCCTGCACTAAGCTGACGCTCTTCAGGCCGGGCCGGTTTAAATGCACCGCGTTCATGTACAGCGGCTCGATGCAGGCCAGCGCATAGCGATAAAGGCCATCGCGGTCCCGTCTCAGTATATGGTCACGAAACAGATGCAGGTCGCCGCCCAGATTGAATACCCCCGGACTTGACGAAGCGGTAACTTGATAATGCACGTCTGGACGGTTTGGATCATCGATTTGCGCTGCCACTTCCCCGCACCAAGTGAGCAACTCACCCAACAACTCCGGCGTAAAACACGGCCGGGGTTCGGAATGCATATAGCCCCAGGCGATCTGGTAGCGCTCATCGAAATAGGTGTCGAGCTGGCGGTAGTTGGAACCCTGGGGCTGCTGTGAGGTTGGGACGGCTTGTAAGCGAGACATGGTCTACTCCTTTGTTTGACGATGAGATACAACCGAGAAGCCTAAAAAGCTATCCCGTTCAGACTAGCTTTTGTCATTCCCATGCACAAGCGAGCGCGTTGCAAGAAACGCCATTTTTTTCAAGCAGTTGTGGCGCGCTTAACAAACCCGGCCGGACCGAATGGGATAGACAGGGCCAATTCGTGTGCATCGTCGACCGGCCCCTAGTGTAGTGTTGCACGTTGTTTGGCACCTATGCGAACAAGGAAAGACCAATGCATCGGACGTAGGTCGGGATTCATCCCGACAACCCGGCCAATGGAACCCGCGTCGTCGGGATGAATCCCGACCTACAAAACCCCGCTGACATGCCCGGCTTGTCGGGTTGAATCCCGACTAGGGCTTACATATAAGCGTTCCAAAGAATGCAACACTAGACTAGGCCGGCGATGAATTTTACCCAGGCGGCCAGGCGACACTAGCCAAGCGCCCGAGGCATGGCATAATCCGCCACTAACTTTCATCTCCAATAACCATCGAGGAGTCAAGGCGTGGCCACTGCAACCAAGCAATCCGCCGTGAAGCCCAAGACCGCAGCCAAAAAAACGGCTGTCAAACCCACCCCGAAGAAATCGACGGCGAAGCCCATGGCGCTAACCAAGAAGACGGCGCTGAAACCAGCCGCCAAGCCGGCTGCGCGGCCCAAGAAGGCCGTCGCCACGAGCGCGAAAAAGGTCGTGGCCAAGCCAGTGCCGATCAAAAAGGCCGCAGCCAAACCAGCCGCCAAGCCGGTCGCGCGGCCCAAGAAGGCCGTCACCACGAGCGCGAAAAAGGTCGTGGCCAAGCCAGTGCCGATCAAAAAGGCCGCAGCCAAACCAGCCGCCAAGCCGGTCGCGCGGCCCAAGAAGGCCGTCGCCACGAGCGCGAAAAAGGTCGTGGCCAAGCCAGTGCCGATCAAAAAGGCAACGGCCAAAAAAACCGTAGCGCCAACGATTAAAAACGTCGCCGTGAAAGCGGTAGCAGCCCTGAAGCGGCCGGCATCCAAGCCGGCCGGCAAACCCGTCGTGGCCGTCAAGGTCACCCCTAAACCCATCGCCAAGCCGGCGCTGACCCGGAAAACTGCACATAAACCAATGCCTGTAACAAGCCAAGCCACCAAACCCACCGTCAAAAAACCCGTCAAGCATAAAGCCAACGCCGACATCATCAGTGAGGCGATGCTGCTCAAGATGTCGGACAAGGACTACATGAACGATGCTCAATTGGCCTTTTTCAAACATCGTTTGCAAACCATGAAGGATGAAATGCTCGACAGTGCGCGGGAAACCGGCAAACACCTGAAGGAAAACGAGATATTCGCCGACCCCAACGACCGCGCCACCGTGGAAGAGGAAAACATGCTGGAGCAACGGGTCCGCGACCGCGAACGCAAGTTGCTGAAGAAGATCGACTCCGCCCTGCGCCGCATCGAGGACGGCGAATATGGCTACTGCCTGGAGACCGGCGAGCCTATCGGACTGGCGCGTCTGTTGGCTCGCCCGACCGCAGATCTGTCCATCGAGGCCCAGGAAAAACACGAGCGGCTGGAAAAACTGTACGCCGACTGATTACTCAATTTATTGAGCGACAATCGGCTTACTTCTGGGCGCGCCATGAACCCCTTGCAACGACTGCTGGTCGGGGCGATCCGTCTGTACCAGGTCGCCTTGTCGCCTTACTTCGGCAGTCAGTGCCGTTTCAGCCCCACCTGCTCGGAATATGCCCGGCAGGCCGTGGTCCGATACGGCGCTTTGAAAGGCGGTTGGCTGGCTATCCGGCGCATCGGCCGCTGCCATCCTTATCACCCTGGCGGGCATGACCCAGTGCCATGACATGAGTAAGCGCTTCGACATCCCGGCCCATGACATTCTGCGCAATGCCGGCGAACGGGCCACGCCGGCGCGCGAGGTTGTACTCGACATCTTGCTTGACGCCGCCAGCGCCCTGACCCACCAGGAGATCGAACAAAGCGCCCGGGAACGCGGTCTCAGCGCCGATCGGGTGACGCTTTACCGGGTCCTGGACTGGCTGGTGGCTCGCCGCCTTGCCCACCGCATCGCCGGCGAGGACCGGGTCTGGCGCTTCAATGCCGCCGGTCCCGAGGCGCACGGCCACGCCCACTTCCACTGTACCGAATGCGGCCAGGTCTTTTGCCTAAACGACCTGCAACCGGCGCTCGGCTTCAACCTGCCCAAAGGCTTTCGCTTCGAACGGGCCGAACTCACCATCCAGGGTCTGTGCCCGGACTGCGCAAAACCAGTGCGGCCGGGCAAGAAAAAATAGCCCCGGCAAATAGCCCAATGCAACAAGGTTGCAATCCGGTCGATCGCCCAGTATCATGCAACTCTGTTGCACGGCAACCGCCCTGCCTGTCCCTGGAATCAGCCCCATGACGCTCGTCTATATCCTGCTCGCCACCTTCGCCGGTGGCGTGCTTTCGGTATTCGCCGCAGCTACCCTGTCGCTGACCATCCTGGCCAATCTGGCCCATCGGCTGGTTGCTCTCTCGGTCGGCATCCTGCTGGCGGTTGCCTTCATCGACCTGTTGCCGGAGGCCACCAAGGGCCTTAATGTCAAATCGGTGGGAACCGCCATCGTCGTCGGCATACTGCTGTTCTTCGTCCTGGAGAAGACCGCCTTGTGGCGCCACGATCATGTCCATGAACAGGGCGGCCATAGCCATGAGCAGGGCCATTCACCGACCGGCATGATGATCGTTCTGGGCAGCGCTATGCACAACTTCGTCGATGGCGTGCTGATCGCCGCGAGCTTTATCCAGGACGCCAAACTCGGCCTGGCCACGGCCATCGCCGTCATCGCCCACGAGATTCCGCACGAGATTGGCGACTTCATAGTCCTGCTCGCCGCCGGCCATAGCCGCAAGGAATCGCTTTGGCTGAACGTGCTGGCGGGTTCCGCCGCCGTGCTGGGCGGGGTCATCGGCTGGTCGACCTTGCAGGGCGTCAGTGGCGTCATCCCTTACGTGATGGCCTTGGCGGTAGCCAGCTTCGTCTATATCGCGATGGCCGATCTGATCCCCGAGTTGCAGGAACATCGCCGGCCGCACGATTTTCCGGTACAACTTGGGCTGCTGCTCGCTGGCATTGGCGTGGTCATGCTGGGGATGCGGCTGGAGGGTTGAATTTTAAAAACCCGCTGCTCTCGCGGGTCGTAAATATCTCGGTCTAACCGAGGCTTCGGAGTACACTAGACCCAGTTTTTACAGGTACAGTATTATGGCCATGCTTCCATTCTTTCGTAAGGGCCAGGCCAGCGCCAAACCGGCCATTCCGCACGCTGCCGAACCGACCAAAACCGTCGCTCCCCGGCCCGAGGCCAGGCACAGTGCGGCCCCTGCCGTCATAGCCCCGCCGCAGCCGCCCAAACCACCTGCCAACAACGGCATCCAGGTCTATGAGACGGGCCTGCAACTGGCGCCGGAGATCGAGGAAGCGGTCATGCTCTATGCCAACGACCGTGCCGGCGAGGCCTGCGCGGCACTGAATCGCTTCATCCTGGATCACCCGGACAGCAAGGATAGTCTGGCCTGGCATCTGCTGTTCGATCTATATGAGGTTACCGGGCAGCGCCGCCCCTTCGAAGACCTGGCCATGGACTACGCGGTACGCTTCGAAAGCTCGCCGCCCACCTGGCGCCCGATTCGACAATCCGGGGCCGAAAAAAACGCCGCTCGGCACCCGACCTTCGTCTTTGGTCCCAACCTGTCGCCGCAAGACAAGCCGAGGCTGGCGCACTTCCGCCAGGAATGCGAGACCGCCGACACGGTCGCGCTGGATTTCAGCAAAACGTCCGTGCCTGACGATGATGCCTATGCCCTGCTGATGCTGAAAACGCTCTCCGGTCTCGTAGCTACGGACAAGCAAGTACGTCTGCTCGGCGGCGAGGCCTTCGTGGTACGTCTCAACGCCTCACGGGCGGCCGGACGTCTGACCGAGTCCACCTGGCTGCTGTTGCTGCTATTGCTGCAATTGCAAGCCAAGGGCGATGAATTCGACCAGGTCGCCCTGGAATACGCAGTGCACTTCGAAATATCGCCGCCGTCCTACAACCCGCCAAAACAGGTCTCCAACGAGGCTACGGGGGCCAATATCGAACCCGCCCCGGCGGGCGAGCGCTTCCCCATGCGCGGCCTACTGGGCGCCGGTTCGGCGAGCGTATTCGAGAGTCTGCGTGCATTCGCCGCGCCGCTGAAGCGGGTCGAGATCGACCTGAGCCAGGTCACGCGCATCGACTTCGCGGTTGTCGGCCTGCTCATGGACAGCGTTATGTCCCTGGCCCAGGCCGGCAAGCAGATCGCCTTCGAGGGCGGCAACGGCATGGTCAATCTGCTCCTGCAATTGATCGGCGTCGGACAATTCGCGGCGATTCGGCACGAGGTCCGGAAATGACCGAACAATGGCGCGGCACCACCATCCTCAGCGTCCGCTGCGGCGAGCGGGTCGCGCTGGGCGGCGATGGCCAGGTCACGCTCGGCAACATCGTCATCAAGGCCACCGCACGCAAGGTGCGGCGGCTCTATCAGGACCGGATACTGGCCGGTTTCGCCGGCGGCACGGCCGACGCCTTCACCCTGTTTGAGCGCTTCGAGGCCAAGCTGGAAAAGCATCAAGGCAACCTGGTCAGGAGCGCGGTCGAGCTGGCCAAGGACTGGCGCACCGACCGCATCCTGCGTCGCCTGGAGGCGATGCTGATCGTGGCCGATGCCAGCGCCACACTAATCATCACCGGCTCCGGCGATGTACTCGAACCGGAGCAGGGCCTAGGCGCCATTGGCAGCGGCGGCGCCTACGCCCAGGCCGCCGCGCGCGCCCTGCTGGAACACACCGAGCTGGCGCCTGAACAGATCGTCCGCGAAGCGCTTGGCATCGCCAGCGACATCTGCATCTATACCAACCGGAATTTCACCATCGAGACGTTGGAATAAAAGGCGTCACACCCTGCCAATCACGCCTTCACCGGCTTCTTCATCAGCTTGCGTTGCAGCGTTCGCCGGTGCATCTTCAACGCCCGCGCCGTGGCTGAGATATTCCCTTGATGTTCGGTCAGCACCTTCTGGATGTGTTCCCATTCCAGCCGGTCGACCGACATCGGATCATTCGGGGGCAGGATGGCGGCGTCACCCGCCTTACGGCCGAGCGCGGCCAGTATCTCATCGGCGTCAGCCGGCTTGGCCAGGTAATGGGTGGCGCCCAGCTTGATCGCCTCGACTGCCGTGGCGATGCTGGCATAGCCGGTCAACAGCAGGATGCGCATCTCGGGCCGTAGCGCCTTGAGCGGGCTAATCAGGCCCAGACCCGATTCCGCCGCCAGTTTCAGGTCCAGCACGGCGGCATCGGGTGGGTCGACCTCGGCCAGCGCCAGGGCGTCGGCCGGGTCGCTTGCCGCCGTGGCGACATAGCCACGGCGACTCAGCGCCTGGACCAGGGCTGCCGCGAACGAGGCGTCGTCGTCGACCACCAGGATGCGCCACCGGTCAGACTCGGTCATTTCGCCGCCAGACTCGACAAGGGTAGATGGAGCCGCGCCGCCAGCCCGCCGCCCGGGCGTGGCGTCAGGTCGATGCCGCCCCCCAGACGGTCCAGCGCGGCCCGCACCAGCATCAGGCCGACGCCCCAACCCTCCGCCTTGTCGCCCGCCCGGCCCAGGCCCGGTCCACGGTCCAGCACCTGCAAGCCCAGGGTCGCGCCGTTCCAGTCGGCCATTAGAACCAGGTCCGCAGGCGAGGCGTCGGCCGCGTTGTTGAGCAGGGTCGACAACACCGAGACCAGGCTCGGGTCCTCGCGCACCCTCGGCGCCGGCAGGGGGCCGACCAGTTGCAGTCGGCCGCCGACCTGCGGCCGCATCAGCCGCCAGTGGTCATAAATCTCGGTCAGCCATTCATCCAGCGGCCGATTCAGCGTCTCCGCCGCACGGACCGCACCGGCTGCGGCAGCGAGCCGGTCGAGCACCCCCTTCATGCGCTCGGTCTGGCCGGCCATCAAGGTCAGGCTGGGGCCCAATTCATCGTCACCGGCGTAATCCCGCGCCAGCTCCTTGAGCGCCAGCCGCAACGACGACAGCGGCGTGGCCAGGTCGTGGGCGGCGGCCGCCGCCTGCATCCCCAGGGCGAATATCTGTTCATCGCGCAGGGCCTGTTCCCGCGCCCGCGCCAGGTCGGCCTCGCGCTGGCGCAGCGCCTGGGCCAGCCGGGTGACGAAAGCCGCGACCAGGGCGGCGGTCAACAGGAAATTGAGCCACATACCGGCCAGGTGCAGGTTGATCGCGGCCCGATCGGTCACTGCCAGGGTCAGGGGCTGGTAATAACCGGCCAGCAGGGAATAGAGCAGGGCCACCCAGGCGGTCATGAGCCAGGCCAGGACGGCAGGCAGGGTCACCGCGCAGAGGATCAGCGGCACCAGCAACAGGGAAATGAAGGGATTGGCGTAGCCGCCGCTGAAATAGACCAGGGCGGCGATGGCGGCGGCATCGGCCGCCAGTTCGGCCATGATTTCATACGGCTCGCCGCCCCGCCCGGAGCGCAGCCGCCAGGCCGCCAACAGGTTGAGCACGCCATGCAGGCTCAGCACCGCCGCCATGGGCGGCATCGGCAAAGCCACTGCAAAACCATGGGCCAGGCCCAATACCGTCAGCCCTTCGATGGCCAGCAAGGCCCAGCGGGCCATGACCAGACGGGACTGGCTATCGCGGTGCAGCCACTCGATGGGTAGTGGATTATTCATGCTGGGATTTTACCTGCGCCCCATGCCGGCGCGGGGCCTGCGGCAATTTGTCGCACCCGGTGCAAAGCGCGCCGGAGTAGCCTATCAGTTGTTTTTTTACCTCGTCGGGAGTCATACATGTTTGCTGCAAAACCGCTTTTTGCTCTGGGCCTGGCCCTGTTCACCCTGCCCGCGCTGGCCGATACGGTCAAGGTCGACCATGCCTGGGTCCGCGCCACGGCGCCCGGCCAGGATGTCGCCGGGGCCTTCATGGACCTGACTGCTGACGCCGACATGACCCTGACGGCCGCCGAAAGTAAGGCGGCCAAGACGGTGCAACTGCATACCATGTCCATGGACAACGGCATCATGGTGATGCGCCAGGTCAAGGACATCGCCCTGCCCAAGGGCAAGATGGTCAGACTCCAGCCGGGCGGCCTGCACGTCATGCTGATCGGCCTGAATGGCCAGATCAAGCCGGGCGACAAGACCGCCATTACCCTGGTCGTGCGGGCAGCCAACGGCAAGGAGCAGAAGATAGCGGTCGAGGCCGAGGCCCATGCGGCTGGCGGCATGACAATGAAACACTGAACCGCTGTAAACTCGAAAAAAGCCGGTTCTAACCGGCTTTTTTTATCGTCTTGCCGTAAAACCTCAGCTCAGTTCTTTTTCGAGTTGTTCCAACGTGGTGTGGCGGACGTCCTTGCCCTTGACCATGTAGACCACGTATTCGGAGATGTTCTTGGCGTGATCGCCGATCCGCTCGATGGCCTTGACCACGAACATCAGGTCGATGAACATGGAGATGTTGCGCGGGTCTTCCATCATATAGGTGATGAGGTGGCGGACGATGAGGTGGAATTCCTCGTCGACCTCCATGTCCTGCCGGGCCACCGAGGCGGCACTGGACGGGTCGAGACGAGCGAACGAGTCGAGCGAGGTGCGCAGCATCTTGAGCGCAATATCGGACATGTACCTGATTTCGCTGTAGCGGGGAGTCGCAATGCGATCGTTATTCACCGACTTGACCGTAAAGCGCGCAATCTTGACCGCCTCATCGCCGATCCGCTCCAGATCGGTGATCGTCTTGATGATGGTCATAATCATCCGCAAGTCACTGGCGGTAGGCTGGCGGCGGGCGATGATCTGGGTACAGGCCTCGTCGCTTTCGACCTCCAGGGCATTGACCCGGACATCGCTGGCCACCACCTCCTCGGCCAGCGTCGCATTCTGGTCCATCAGCGCTTCGACTGCCTTGTTGACCTGGTCTTCAACCAGACCACCCATCTCCAGCACCCGGGCGCGCACCGCCTCTAGCTCGGTATCAAACTGCTTGTATGTATGTTCCACTGTCATGTCTCCAGGCGGTCTTTAGCGACCATCGATAGCACAGATTATAAGCACAAGGTCGCGCCGTCAGGTTACATCTGGGTTACAAAGGGCGTCATCAACTTATGGCCGTCGATGTCCAGGATCATGACCCAGTCACGGCGGCCAGTCACGCACACCGGCAGGGTCACGTGGGCGCGGAAAATGCCTTGCGGGTCGGGGCGCAGGGTATATAGATTGAAACCCATGTCCATGTCCTTCATGGCGAAGCTGGCCTGTACCGCCTTGGCCTCTGGCGCCTTGACCCAGACTTCGAAGGGCGCCAGTACCTTAAGTTCCCCCTGAATACCGAACGCCACCTCGCGGTCGTCGAGCCGAACGGTGCAGCCGTTCGGCAAATCAGCACAGGTTATCGACAACGGCGCTTGCCCCGGCTGTAGATAGCGATTGGTCACCACCACGCCAGCCATCAGCACGATCACCAGGGTCGGAAACAGCCAATGCGGTAATTTTAACGTTGCCATGCCCCGCTCCTCATTGCGATGCCATGCGCCCCGGCCTGCCGGGCCGCGGCCAAATCCTCGCTGGCCAGGCCGCCCAGGGCATAGACCGGCAGGGGATAGTCTTTAATCAAACGGCTGAAGGTCGCCCAGCCGAGGGGCGCCGCGCCGGGATGGGAAGGGGTGGTCTGGACCGGCCCCAGGACCACGAAGTCGGCGCCGATGGCAACGGCCCGGTCCAGCTCGGCGGCATCGTGACAGGACGCGCCCACCCAGGCCAGGTTGGGCCGACTGACGGTGGCCGCCAGTTGTTTAGCGTTCAGATGCACGCCCGCGCCCAGCCGCGCGGCCAGATCGACATCGCCGTTGATGGTCAGTTGCGCGCCATATTGACGGCACAAGGCCGCCGCCCGCCCCGCCAGGGCAATCAGGTCAGCTCCCGGCAGATGACCTTCGCGCAATTGCACCAAGCGCAAACCATTAGCCAGGGCGGGTTCAAGCCGAGTCAGAAAGGTCTCGACGCCCAGATCGCCGGCCACCGAGATGCCATAAACCAGCGGTAATTCCAGCGCGCGCAGGACCGGCCCGTTGGCGGGCAGTATGGGTTCGACCCCGGGCCGCGCCGCGTGGCTCCAGGCCAGGCCGCCCTGGCCCTCGCGCGGCTGCGGCGTGCCCGTCCAGGCGGTGACCCGGAAGAAACGCAACAGCACCCGCGCGTGTTCGTAGTCGAAGGCCCGGTTGAGCCAGGGATAGGCGGTCCGCACCGCGATGCCCAGCTCCTCGTGCAACTCGCGGTCGAGCGCATGGCGTGCGCTCTCGCCCGGCTCCACCTTGCCGCCGGGAAATTCCCACCAGCCCGCGTAGACCTTGCCTGCGGGCCGACTGGCCATGAGAAAAGCACCGTCGGTCCGCTCGATCACCGCAGCCGCGACTTCGATCCTACTCAACGCTTCAACCCTTGCCGCCCGACCCAGTCAACCGCGAACTGGCGGGCGATGCGGCCCGAGCGACTGCCGCGCGAGGTCGCCCATTGCAGCGCCTCCAGTCGGGCGCTTTCGGCCCAGGCGCCGCCCAGTTCGGCCACCCAGCCCTGGGCAATGGCCAGGTACTGGTCCTGATCGAATGGATAGAACGACAGCCAAAGGCCAAAGCGATCGGATAGAGAGACCTTTTCCTCGGTGCTCTCGCCGGGATGAATCTCGTTGCCGACATAGTCCGTCTCGAGGTTCTCCGCCATATATTCCGGCATCAGGTGGCGGCGATTGGAGGTGGCGCAGATCAGCACGTTGGCCGCCAGGCCGGCCAGTGAACCATCCAGTGCCGCCTTGAGCGGCTTGTAAGCCGCCTCGCCGGCCTCGAACGACAAGTCGTCGGTGAAGACGACGAAACGGTAAGGCTGGCCGGCGATACCGGCGACGATGTCGGGCAGGTGCACCAGGTCGTCCTTGTCCACCTCGATCATGCGCAGGCCGCGTTTGGCCAGCCGAGGCAACAGCGCCTTGATGAGCGAGGACTTGCCGCAGCCGCGACTGCCGGTGAGCAGCACATGGTTGGCCGGCAGCCCGGCGACGAACTGGCGCAGATTGCGTTCGACCGCCTTCTTTTGGGCGTCGATGCCTTGCAGGGCGGCCCAGGGCGGGCAGTTGAGCTGATCGATGGGTTGCAGCCAACCCAGCACCGGGCCGCGCCGCCAACGACAGGCCAGAGTCGTCTTCCAGTCAACGCGCGGCGGCGGCGCTGGCAGCCAGGGTTCCAGCCGGGCCAGCAACTCGTTGGCGCGCGACAGCAGAATGGCCAGCTCGGGGCTGACCTGGTAGGCGATCTCGTCTTCGTCGTCGCCGTTCATGTACGGTATTCCGCGTTGATCTTGACATAGTCGTAGGAGAGGTCGCAGGTCCAGACGGTGGCCACGGTGTCGCCTCGGCCGAGGTGGATACGGACCTCGATCTCCGGCGCGGCCATAACCCGCTGGCCTTCGGCCTCCCGGTAGCCGGGCGAGCGGCCACCGTTTTCCGCGACCAGGACGCCGCCCAACCATAGCTTTACCCGGTCGACATCGAGGTCGGCGACGCCGGCATAGCCTACCGCCGCGAGGATGCGGCCGAGATTGGGGTCGGAGGCGAAGAAGGCGGTCTTGACCAGCGGTGAATGGGCAACCGCATAGGCGATCTGTTTGCATTCGGCCGGATCGCGGCCGCCCTCGACCCGCACGGTGATGAACTTGGTGGCGCCCTCGCCGTCGCGGACGATGGCCTGGGCGAGCTGGATCATCACCTCCGTGACGGCGTCGCGCAGGGCGCCAAAACGCGGATCGCCATCGTTCATGATGGTTGGGGCTTGAGTCACGCCAGTGGCGATCAGTATGCAGGAGTCGTTGGTCGAGGTGTCGCCATCGACGGTGATGCAGTTGAATGACCGGTTAACCGCATATCTCAATATGACGTCCAGCGCCTCGCGCGCCACCGGGGCATCGGTGGCGACGTAACTCAGCATGGTCGCCATGTTCGGGTGGATCATGCCGGAGCCCTTGGCGATGCCGGTAACGGCGAAGTCCTGGCCGTTCAGCGCCACCTTGCGCGAGGTCGCCTTGGCGACAATGTCGGTGGTCATGATCGCTTCCGCCGCCGCCGCCCAGTTGGTCGGCTTGAGGTCGGCAATGGCGGCCGGCAGGGCGGCCATGATCTTGTCGTGCGGCAGCGGCTCCAGGATCACGCCGGTGGAAAAGGGTAGGATTTGCGCCGGCTTGAGACCGAGCCGCCCGGCCAACGCGGCGCAGGTCGCGCGCGCCCGGTCGAGGCCATCCTCGCCGGTGCCGGCATTGGCGTTGCCGGTGTTGACCAGCAAGGCACGGATGCCATCGTCGCTACTCAAATGTGCCTTACACACCATAACCGGCGCGGCACAGAAACGGTTCTGGGTAAACACGCCTACCGCTTCGCTGCCCTGGGCCAGACGCATGACCAGGACGTCCTTGCGGCCGGGTTTCTTGATACCGGCGCAGGCGACGCCCAGTTCGACGCCGGGAACCGAGAGTAGTGAAGCGGGATCGGGAGCGGCGAGATTGACGGGCATAAGCGGTATCCTTGGGTTGTTTCGCGGGGTATTTTAACGCGCCTAAAGTTACTTCACTTCATACACCTGGCCGTCGCCGAACAACAGCGCGGCGCGGATGCGCTTGCCCGGATAAAGCGCCGAGGCGGCCTTTCGGTAGTCGGCCAGTTGATCGAGATAGGGCTCGGCCCGGCGCCCCAGGTCGACCTCGTCGAGGCCACCAGTCTTGTAATCCAGCACCCAGACCTCGTCGTCATATTCCACCAGGCGGTCGATACGCCGAACCTGGCCATCCCCGGATACATATTCCAGTTCGTTACAGGCACGGCCAGACTCGAAAAAGCGCCGTGATTGCGGGCCGTTCAACAGGCTATCCGCCATGGCTCGAACCGTCTGGAACTGCGGCTCATGGAGGTCCAGATCAAGGCGCAGCATCGCCTCGGACCGACCCGTCGTCGCCAGTTCCAGATAGCGATGGACCTGGATGCCAAAGGCAATCTCGGGGCTTGATGGCGAACGGCGGCGACCTATGCCAGCCGTTTGAGTTGTCATTCCCGCGCAGGCGGGAACCCAGCCCTTTAACCGGGCTGCCGCCGGTTCGGGAATAACGCAATCAGCAAACGCCATCTCCGGCAAACCGGTGAACTCGGCCTTCGCCAAACCCGCTTGCAACCGCGCCAGCCAGGTATCGTCCTTCGCACCCTCCAGGCCGCTGACGATCAGCGCCTGTTTCGCCCGGGTCATGGCCACGTAAAGCAGATTCAGGTTTTCTTTCGCGGCCTGATCGCGCTCCTGGTCGAACAAGGGCTGGCGCGCCTGGCCATGCCATTGCGAAGGTCCATACACCGAGAAATGGCTGGGCCGTTCCTCACCCGGCGGCCAATCCAGCAAGGCGCCGTAATGATCCCGGCCGCGCCGTTCCTCATCGGCCTTGATAAGAAACACCACCGGCGCTTCCAGCCCCTTGGCGGCGTGGATGGTGAGTATGCGCAGCGCATCGCCGCTCGCGGCTGGCGGCTCGTCCGGGGCCTCGTCACCGGCATGACGGCGCAAGGCCTGCAACTCGTCCAGGAAGCGGGGCAAACTGGGGAAGCGGCCGCTGCCGAGGGTCAGGCTCTGCTCCAGCAAGCCGCGCAGGTTGGCCTGGACCGAGGGCCGCAGCCGTTCGGGCACAGCCGCCGCATAACGCGCTTCAACCTCGCACTGATGAAAAATCCGGTCCAGCAGGTCATGCGGCGGCAGATGGCCAGCCGCCGCCCGCCAATCGTCCAGCAGGGCCAGGGCGCGCCGGGCGTGATCGGGCGCGCCACCGCTTGCCAGCCAAGCTCGTAAACGCTCGAACCACGACCCATCGCCGGCATCGCGCAGAGCGACCAAGTCGGCATCGGTGAACCCGAACAACGGGCTTTTAAGCGCCTGAGCCAGCTTGAGGTTGTCGTGCGGCATGACCAGAAAACCCAGCAAGGCAAGCAGATCCGCCACTTCCAGGGCATCCAGCAGGCCGCCCCGACGGCTGCCCAGATACGGGATACCGGCGCTCTTGAAGGCCTCTTCGAAGGTCTCTAGCCCGGTCCGGCTGGCGGTAAGTACCAGTATGTCGGCGAACCGCGCCAGCCGGCCGCCAGCCTCGGCGACGGCCAGATGGCCGACTATTTCCAGGATGCGCTGGGCGACACCTTCGGCCTCCGCCGCACGCAAGGCCTGGCGGGTAGGCGGCGCTTCAGTCAACGGATCACGCAGCCCGCCGTCGGCCGCAGCAGGCATGGGTGAGGGCGCGGGTGAAACCATCGTCTCACACCAGCCCGCCAAGTCGGCCCGATGCGCGCTATGCGACTCGAACCCCGGATACGCATCGCCCAACCCACCGAACACCGCGTTCACCCAAACCACAATACGCGGCGCGCAACGTCGGGTCTCATTTTGCCGGTAGAGGCCGGCGGCAAAGTTCCGCGCCAGCCAGTCGCCGGCCATCTCAAAGACGCGCGGTTCGGCGCGGCGAAAGCGGTAAATAGACTGTTTCGGATCGCCAACCATGAACACAGTCGGCCGTTCCGGATCGGCGCCATAGGCCGCGAGCCAGGCGGTAAGGATGCGCCATTGCAATGGATTGGCATCCTGAAACTCATCCAGCAGCAGGTGCTTCCAGCGCGCGTCCAGCTTGGCCAGCAAGGCGGAAGATTCCTCCGGATCGGACAACAAGCGCAGGGTCAGCCACTCGGCATCGGTGAAATCAAGGCCGTCGCGTTGCCGCTTGATGGCCTGGTAGCGGTCGATCAGGTCGGCCCCGGCGATCAGCGCCAGCCGGTTCAGGCGCAAGGCCGACTGCTCCTCCAGCGCGTGTTTCGCCTGGATCAGGCGCTCGGCCAGCACCGCATGAAGTTCGAGAAAACGGGCAGCCCGGCCTGCACCCAGCCGCTTGTCCAGGGTCGGACTGGGTTTGCGCACCAGAGGCTCACCCTTCGCGGTAAGGAATACCGATTCGAGATCGCGCACAGACATTCGCTCACCGTGTTCCAGCAGCCTTGCCAGAACTTCAGCTCGCTCGCCATCCAGCTTCACCCCAACGGCATTGTCCGCCAGCAATGGGCAGAACTCCGCCAGCGCATGGCGAACACCCGGCTCGGCCGACAACGCTGCTACTAAATCGCTATCTTCATCCAGCCCCGCCAGGCACTGGAAATCGGCAATGGCCTCAGCAACCGGGGCAGCCCGGCCCTCGGCCCAGGCCCACCATTCCGCCCGCTTTTCCAGTAACCCGAACAGCAGGGTGCGTACACTCTCCAGTGGCAATTCCACCATCAACTCAGCCAGCGCCGCGGCCTGCTGCGCCTTGTCCGGCGCCCGCAGCGATTCGGTCCAGGTCTGCCAGGCCTCGGTCTTGAGCAGCGCCACCTCCTCGATCAGATTGGCCGGCGCCCGGCGGCTCAGCGGCGCGCGCTCCAACAGATTCAAAAACCAGCCGTGGAAGGTGGTAATCGTCGGCCCAGGCACGCTCTGCAACACCGCCCCGAACAACCCCCTGGCGCGCGGCAAAGACTGACGCGTAGCCAGTTCGTTCAGGCCACGCTGGTGCAAGAACTCCACAACGGCCTGGTCGGATGCCGTCGCCAAAAACTCCAGCCACTCGAATAGCCGCGAGCGCATCTCCTCGGCCGCCTTGCGGGTAAAGGTAATGGCCAGTAACTCGGAAGGCGGCGCCCCGGCCAACAACAGCCTCACCATCCGGGAAACCAGCAACCAGGTCTTGCCGCTGCCGGCGCAGGCCTTAACGACGGCGCTGCGGGTAGGAGAAATGGCGGTCAGCACTTCGGCAAGGCCCTCTGGGAGACGATCATAGTTGGCATGATAATCCCAGATAATCGCCGCCCCTGGCTTTGTGCGGCCGCCCATCGCGGGCAAGCCCGCTCCCGCCGAGCTGCCGAAAGGGTCAGGAAGCCAGGGTAGCGACGCCCAGACGAGCGACAACGGTTTGAAGTGGGAGAAGATTAGCAGCGTCAAACCTGCGGCGGGCATCGATGCCATTTACTCATTGCGCATCACACAGGCACGCCGCGCGACAGCCTATCGCGATGCTGAGTTCATCCGTCTACTGACCATCGCCCAAGACCACGACAGCACCTATGGCAAAAAATAATTTCGAATAGCGTGTCTATCCCCCATGCCCTCGGGTTAGGTATTTTTCACTTCTTGCGATAAGTGTTTGTTGTTCACAGAGGGTAAATGTCCCCTCTTGCCCCAAACAGATGTTGCATGTAACTTAATCAAGGGGGGCGGAGTGCCGCCACCAATCGCACCTGGCCGCTCAGTTTGACATGGCCGACACGGACAGGTTGCGCTTCATGGATGAAGCGTTGGCGGATGTCGATGGCTGGACGGAATGATGCGGGGCGACTTTGTGACCATCGCCATACAGGGCCATTTTGGGCAAACCAAGACCGGCGTTGGTTATTCAAGCTGACCTGTTCGACGAGCACGCAACGGTCACTGTCTTGCTGGTTTCCAGCTCGCTGGTTAATGCGCCGTTGTTTCGCATCACCGTCCAGCCAAGTGGGGGAAACGGTTTGCAGAAGCCGTCGCAGGTCATGGTGGACAAGGCAATGACCGTGAAGCGAGACCAGCCAGGGCAAGCGTTTGGACGCATTGATGCGGATGCAATGGTTGAGGTTGAGCGCTGTTTGACGGTGTTCCTGGGTATTGCCAAGTGAGAAAGGTTTGACATCCTCCCCCGCCAAGGAAAGGGGGTCAGGCGTTACATTTGACAACCGTGTCCTGTCGTTTGGGCTGCCTTCTGTTTGGCCTCAAACAGAAGGCATGGATAGCAAGTACCTTTTCTTTGCGATCGATCTATACTTCGTATCCCGATATGAAGATGGATGACATGAACACGCTGACTCTCTCCCCAAAATTTCAGCTCGTGATACCCAAGCACATTCGCGAAGCCATGCAGCTCAAGGCAGGCACACGCATGCAAGTCATTCAATACGGCGACCGCATCGAGTTCATCCCCGTCCGCCCCATGCAAGCGATCCGCGGCATGCTCAAAGGCATGAATACCGACTTCGAGCGGGAAGATGATCGGCCATGAACATCGTGGATACGTCCGGTTGGTTAGAGTACCTCGCCGACTCACCGTTTGCCGAGAATTACGCCGCCGCCATCGAGCGCACCGATGAACTATTGGTGCCCAGCATCGTGCTGTACGAAGTCTTCAAGAAAATCACCCTCGCGTACGACGAAAATCAGGCGTTTCAAGCCATCGCTCAACTCAAGCAGGGGCAAGTGCTCGATGTGGATGAGTCTGTTGCCTTGTATGCTGGGAAAATCAGCCTCGAAAAAAAGCTGCCCATGGCCGATGCGCTGATCTACGCCACCGCCATCTTGCACCACGCCGCCCTGCTCACCCAGGATGCCCATTTCGAAGGCTTGCCACAGGTGAAGTACTTCGCGAAAACTGTGTCAGACGGATCGTGATGGAATGTCGAAAAAAGCAAGCCCTGCCGGCGCGGAGAATTAAGTCCATAAACTGCTGTAAATAATGGGTGGGCAACGAGTTGCCCGCCCATCTGCCTTGCTTAATAGTGGTCACGGCATTGCGCAATCAATATCGCATCATTCTCGACCGCGTACACCAGGCGATGGCAATCATCAATACGGCGCGACCAGAAGCCTGATAACTGATGCTTGAGTGACTCCGGTTTGCCGATGCCGGCAAAAGGGTCACGCTCAATATCGCGGATAAGTGTCAAGTCCCGCCTGTTTATAAACGCGCTTGACGAATAATTCGGGTTTTTCCGTCTGCCATTTTTTCAATGCCTGGATGGGTGTCTGGTGGTTCAAAGCTCGCTGCGGGATGTG
>Ga0210004_1000902_pt1 | contig 18047 bp, 15 predicted proteins | sample CryGey13umfilter_FD_185450 | JGI IMG/M metagenome (GOLD analysis project Ga0210004, IMG submission 185450) | Groundwater microbial communities from aquifer in Utah, USA - Crystal Geyser 4/8/14 3 um filter (SPAdes) (version 3) | ecosystem: Environmental > Aquatic > Deep subsurface > Groundwater...
TTTTTTATCTAAAGAAGCCGAATGATAGACAGGCTCTTCTGACCAAGAAAAATTATCTTGCCAATATTTATTTAATTTCTCGCTTTTTAAAGAGACCATTACTCCTTTTAAGGCGTTAGTGGTGCTTGTGTAAGCCGCTGCTTGTCCTTCAATTTTATCTGACCAGTTATAGAGATTATAGAGATCTCGGGTCAAAATGCTGTTCTGGAAAACGATATTTTTTTCTTCAAGAGGCGGACTATTCTCTGCTTTGGGTGTGCCAAAAATAGGTTGAGAATTTTTATCATAACCATTAATTTTTTGCCCATTATTCGTTTGCCAATTAGTAGCTAAATTGCCAGAAACTTTTGGATCAATCCTCTCCATTGAGGATTGACTTTCTTTATCGCCGGCAAACCAACCTAAAAAACAATCAATAAAATCAATTAAATTCCCTTTTCCGTCTCTTAGCTCCAAAATTTCACCACTATCCGCCAGACTACCTTGATAAATCTGGTCAGCCTCTATATCAATAATTGTCGTATCGTCTGTCCTCTCTAAAAGCCAAAAACTATAAGCTGGGATGACACCAGATAAACTTGTCTTTAAACTCCCGTCCTGCGATTCGAGAATCCAACCGCTCAAATCAATAGACTCTTCTGTGGTATTCAAAAGTTCTATCCATTCATCGACTGCTTCGGCCTGAGTGCCCATCCAAGCAATTTCGTTAATAACCACGTTTAAATAATTATAAGAATGGTAAATAGGAGCTGGCGAAGGAGGCGGAGGCTGATAAACATAATAAATATTCGTTTGAGAAGAAGGTAGAGGCAGTGAGGGCGAAGAAGACTGAGAAGAAGACTGAGAAGTAGTTTGAGATGGAGATTGGAGATCATCAGAACCCCCAACTCCTCCTGAATCGGCCTTTAATCTTCCTGGCATCACAATTTTATTTGGCCGACCAGGTGTCAGCTCGCTTGTTAGGGCAAAATCTTTTAAATCATTGCCCGTATCTTTGCCATCAAATAAACGCGCGACCGCCTCATTCTGCAAAGGCAAAGGCGCGTTGTTTAAAACCTGACCATCATCAAAATCGCCGTAGGCAACTTTATCAATAATCTTTTCGCCGTATTTCAAAATCAAAATATCACCTTTATTGTTAAGACTAAAATTGAAATCTTCGCCTTTGGTTAAAACTAAAAAACCCTTTGGCAAAATAAAAAGATTATCGAGCTTGGTCAAGCGACCGCTGCCAAACTCCGGACCGGTATTATCCTCAATCGTAAATCCTTTCAGCTCAATTTTTTTGTCTGTTTTATTATAAATCTCAATCCATTCTGGCTCGTCTTCCTTGGGGTAAGAATAAATTTCGTTAATAACCAAATCACCTGAGTTAATTTTTATTGGTATTTCTGTCGGTTTGACCTTATCCTGTTTTGGCTTTTGTTCCTGCTTCTGCTTCTGTTTATCTTTTTGTTCCTGTTCTTTTTTCTTCGCCTTATCCTGTTTTTCTTTTTCCTCTGGTGTCTCTTTTTGTTTTTCCTCCGGCCTTTGCGCTTCTTCCTGTTTCTCGTCATTTTCCTCTTCTTCATCAAATTTAGAAATAAATTCCTCAATTTTTTTTTCTGCCTCAGGCCCGGATAACAATCCTTTCTCTTCTCTTTCAGCTATTTCCTGCCCTTCTTTTAGACCAGCCCCGAGATCATTAAATGTTTCTTTAATCTCTCCCACAGAACCAGAAATAAATTTATTTTTTTCTAAAATTTTTTCTGTTATTTTTTGCGGAATAATCGCCATTTTTTTGCTTAAATCAACTTTCACTCCTAAAAACTGCAAACCAGACTCAACTAAAACAAGTCTTTCTTTAATGTCATTAAATAAGCCAATTATTTTATCTAAATGGAGTTTTTTAATAGAGAATTGTTTGACTATACTAACGCCGAGATCAGTCAAAACCCGCTCGGCCACAGCCAAAAAAGTTTCTTTTTCCAATTTTCCCTCAGAAAACATGTCAGGCAAATTTTTCTTGCCATAAGAAGCAATGGGAATGTCAAGTTTAGCTTCTGTTAAAGTTGGTTGAAGATATTGGGTGTAGGGGGAAAAAATATAAAAATCAGAGCCATTTTTCTTACCAAAAAAATTTGATTGGTCTATAACCCCTAAGTCCTTTTTTAAAAGAGCCTCGAAAAATTTTTTAACTTCTTTAAAAGCAAAATTTTCCCAAAAGTCTCCGTGACCAAAATGATGAATTTTGGAAAATTCTTTTGTTTGCGAAAAACAATCTCCGCTGTCATTAATCGCGCCGATATTATCATAGCCATCGGGCGTGATGTCAATTGTGTAATAAAAAGGGTTCAGGCCCGTCGACCGGGGGTGATAAGTTAAAAAGGAATTGTTCAAGCTTTCATAAATTTTTTCTGCTAAACCGACTGAAGTCCAAAGACCATTTAATGGCCCCTTTTGTTCCCTAAAGGCAAAATCTTCTTTTTCACCTACTTGACATCTAATATGTTCAAGTATGTTTATTTTACTCACCCGCGTTAGTGTAAAATCTTTCGGAATTTTTGCGCCAACAAACTCCTCTCCTTTGTCTAAATCAATAAAAAAACGGGCAGGAATAATTCTGACCTGACCGTAAGAAACTTCAACCACCGATGGCTCGCCCTCTATTTTGCCGATATAAATCCCGACTCCGCCTAGATATTTATTGCCCACAAAGGGAGAAAATTTAAATTCATTTAAGCCATACATCCTGCCGTTTTCGCCTGTTTTATAAAGAAGCGTGCCAAAAGTTAAAGCTTCAATTTTATTTGAAATAAAAAAAGAAAAAAATAAAAAACAGAAAATAAAAAAAGTTTTTTTCATAATTTTTCCACTATGGGTGAATCATTTTTTAAAGGGAAACTCTTAGCTCTTATATAATTCTCTGTAGACCTCCATTGGAATATGGACTTCTCCTTTTCCAGCCATTTCTTTCTTTCCTCTTTTTTGCCGAGCTAAAAGTTTCTTTTTTCGCGAAACATCTCCGCCATATAAAGGAGCGGTAACGTCCTTCCTTCTGGCGCTGATTCTTTCTGAGGCAATAATTTTTCCACCAATAGCGGCCTGAAGTTTAACTTCAAAAAGTTGAGGCGGTAAAATTTCTTTTAATTTTTCCACCATTTTTCTAGCTACAGGATATTCTTTGTCTTGATAAACTAAATTTGAAAATTGTTCTATTTTTTTATCAGCAATTAATATGTCCATTCTACTTACTTCAACCTCTTCGTAATCTTTAAGCTCATAACTATAGGAAGCGAAGCCATGGCTCGCAGATTTAAGTTTGTCGTAAAAGTTTTGGATAAGGAGACTCAGGGGCATTCTAAATTCAATAAAACAGGAAGATCCGAGATAATCCATCTTCTTAAAATTAAATCTCTTTGGATTTTCTCGGGAAAAGTCTTCTAAAAATTTCATCACTTCACCCAAATGCTCTTTGACAACCATAACTTTAATCTCAGCAAATCTCTCCTCGATTTTTTTAAGTTTACCATCCGGGAATTCAAAGGCGGAATGAATGTTAATCACCCTGCCAGTTTCTTCTGTCAGACGAAATTCAGTGGTTGGCGGGGTGATCACTTGATCTATTTGATACTCCCTTTTTAATCTCTCGGAGATGATCTCCAAATGAAGCGGGCCTAAAAAACCTAAACGAAAACCGAGCCCCAAAGACTTCAGTTGTTCTCCTTTCGCCTCAATGCTTGGATCATTGAGCTCTATTTTTTCAAGGGCTTTTTTAAATTTTTCAAAATCATCCGCGCTCCTTGGATAAAAGCCGGCAAAAACCATGGGCTGGGGAGGTTTAAAACCAGGCAAAGGTTCTATCTGCTCCTCGTAGGACTTCAAAACCGTTTCTCCAATCCGCGCTAATTTAATCTCCTTAAAACCAGTGGCTAGATAACCAATTTCTCCCTGACTCAACATTTCTTTGCTTTCAAGCTCCGGCGTGAAAATGCCCAAATCTTTAACTTCTGTTTTGACATTGTTGCTAAAAAATTTTATCTTTTCACCCTTTTTAATTTCGCCATCAACCACTCGTATATAAACAATCACGCCTTTATACTCATCAAAAAAAGAATCAAAAACCAACGCCCGGAAAGGTCCTTCCTTTTTGCCTGCCGGTTCAGGGATTTTTTTGACTATTGCTTCCAAAACCTCTTTCACCCCTTTTCCGGATTTAGCTGAGACACAAAGAACTTCTTCTTCATTAACTCCAACAAAATCAGCTAATTCTTTTTTTCTTAAATTAACGTCAACGTCTGGCAAATCTATTTTATTAACTATAGGGATAATTTTAAGCCCAAGAGATTGCGCTAGATAAAAATTAGCCACCGTCTGCGCCTCTAAACCATTTCTAGCGTCAACTAAAAGCAAGGCTCCTTCAGTCGCAGCCAAAGACCTTGAAACTTCGTAAGAAAAATCAACGTGGCCTGGCGTATCAATAAGATTTAAAATATACCCTTGATAGGTCATCCTCACTGGCTGGAGTTTAATCGTGATTCCTCTCTCTCTTTCTAAAGAGAGTCTGTCCAAATATTGCGGCCTCATTTTTCCGATTGGAATAGTCCCTGTCAGTTCTAAAAATCTGTCAGCTAAGGTTGACTTACCGGCATCGACGTGAGAAATGATAGAAAAATTGCGAATCATTGAAAAAATTTTAAAAAATCTTTTAGTTTCTTGGCCTCTTCTATTTTATAAATCAGACTTAAAAAATAATAAAATGAAATGGCGGCTAAAATTATTATAGCGGTTTTCATTAAATTAGGCATTGAGGCCAGAAAAAATTTTAAAAAAATGATGAGTAAACCGGTCAAAAAAGAAAGAAGGAGAAACTTCAAAATAGGATAGACGTCTCTTTTTTGAAATCCTAATCCATGACCCTTTAGGAGAAAATAAAGCAAGAAAAAATTGACAAAGCTTGAGAGAGTAAAAGCAAGACCTAGACCGCTCACGCCCAAGGTTTTGCCAAAAACGAGACAACCGAGAATGTTAATAATTAAACTTAAGACAGCGGCATAAACCGGCGTTTTTGTGTTATGTTGAGCATAAAAAGCTCTGGCTAAAAGAGGAATTAAACTTTGGGCAAAAAGCGACAAAGAAAAAAAACCAAGCGTTTGAGCGGCCAAAAAACTGTCCTTTTTTGTGAATAGCCCTGTCTGTAGAATAATCTCTATAATTTCTTTTCTAAAAAGAAAAAAAATAACAGTTAGGGGAAGAATGAAATAAAAAATTTGTCTTGTGGTTTTTGAAAGTTTTGAGGCAAAAACTTGTTCATCTTTTGCCGCATAACTTTGACTTAAGACGGGGAAAACAGAAATAGCCAAAGGCACGCCGATCAAACCAACTGGCACGCTTGCTAAATTAAAAGCCAAATTATAAATCGCGATCGCGCCACTCGCGACAAAAGAGGCAATCGCGGTTGTCGTGAGAACGTTTACTTGATTAATGGCTAGGCCTAAAAAACGCGGGGTCATCAACAAAAAAATTTCTTTGACGCCAGCGGATAAGGAAAAAAGAGGCCGCCAGACAAAACCTGTTTTAAATAAAGAGGGCAATTGAACAATCAAATGCAGAAAAGAGCCTAAAACTACTCCCCAAGCGAGGCCAGAAACCCCTAAGTTTGTTTTGACCAAAAATAAAATTCCAAAAATAATGCCCAAATTATACATCAAAGGCGCTAAGCTATAAGCTAAAAATTTATGAAAAGAATTAAGAACGCTTGAGATGACATTAGAAAGAGTGAAAAACAAGATGCTTAGGCTAATGATTCTTGTCAGCTTAATGGTTAAGCTTTGAGCATAATAGCTCAAGCCAGGCACAATCAATCTGACAAGCCAAGGGGCGAAAATAATAATTAAAATTGAAAGAACAAAAATAACCGCAAAAAGAATATTTAAAGTTGAGTTAACAATCCGCCAGGCTTCAGCTTTATCTTTACGCCAATAAGCCAAAAAAACCGGGATGAAAGCCGAGGAAAAAGCGCCTAAAATTAAAGTATTAAAAACTAGATCAGGCAGACGAAAAGCAGCCAGATAAGCATCAAGGGTCTCGCTGGCGCCGAAACTCGAGGCCAGAAGCCTGTCGCGCCACAAACCTAATATCTTGGTCAAAACAGAAAAAACAGCAATAATAATCGCTGCTCCGCCAATTGAATTTTCAAATTTATTTAGATTTATTCTGCCAAACATGGTTAATAAAATTTTTTATCTTTTCTTTAAATATTTCTTTATCAAATTTCAAAGAATAATTTCTAATTTCTTCTGGATTAAAACTCAATGACTTAAATTTTTTTACTGCTTCGCCTAAAGATTCGCTCGTCTGCTCATTGAAAAACAAGCCTGTTTTCCCTTCAATCACTGTTTCCTTCGCCCCGCCAGCCCTAAAAGCAATGACCGGCCTGCCAGAAGCCATGGCTTCAATCGCAGTAATGCCAAAATCCTCTTTTTGCGGAAAGATCAAAGCCTGACAATTGGCTAAATATTTTGCTTTCGATGCCTCGTCAACAAAGCCTAAAAATTCAATGTTTTTTTTGGCTTTTTTTCTGTAAATTTCACCTTCTGAGCCAATAACTTTTAAAGGCAACCCCGACTTATTAAATGTTTCTATGGCTAAATCCACTTTTTTGTAGCCCCTCATTCGTGAGATGAGCAAAAAGTAATTTTCTATCTTATCGGAAACAAAAAAATTATCTGTCTCCACTGGCGGATAGATAACCTGCGCTTCGGCTTTATAAAAATGTTTTATTTCTTCCTTGATAAATTCTGAGTTGCAGAGAAGATAATCAAGCCGACTGGCTGCTTGGTAGTCCCAAACTCTTAAACCAGTCAAAACGGGCGCCACCAACTTCCTTAAAATCTTTTCTAAACCCCTTAAACTATCAAGATATTCATGAGTATCGCTCCATAGAAATCGCGTCGGGCAATGAAGATATGAGACATGTAAAGAACTTTTTCTCGTAATCACACCTTTGGCAAAAGCAGAACAATCGGAAATCACGAGGTCATAATCATCAAAGTTAAATCTTTCGATCGCCACCGGCATTAAAGGAAGATAAAACCGATAAAAAGACTTGGCAAAAGGTAAATTCTGGATTGGCGAAACTTTAATTTTAAAATCTTTGAATTTGTTGCCCAGCTTCTTCTTGTTATAAAATAAAGTAAAAACAGGTGCTTCCGGCCATATCTCATGAAAAGCCTCAAGCACCTTTTCCGCGCCGCCATATTGAGTAAGAAAGTCGTGAACTAAAGCAACTTTCATAATTTTTAAATTCCTGAATTAAAATTCTAACAGAATAGCGAATCTTGTCAAACAAAAACTCAAAAGAGGCTTATGATTTTGGCTAAAAATTCTAATATATTGACAAGACAACAAAATGTTATATGATATTGCTAATCATAAATTAATCCTCTTGCCAGAAACAAAATGAATAAAACAAAAAAAATTTGGCTTGACGGGAAATTGGTTGATTGGGAAAAGGCAAAAATTCATCTTTTAACCCATGCCTTGCATTATGGCAGCGGCGTTTTTGAGGGAGTAAGGTGTTATCAGACGGACAAAGGTCCGGCTATTTTTCGTTTAGACGAACATCTTGAGAGACTCTTTAATTCAGCAAAGTATCTGGAGATGAAAGTCCCTTTTAGCCAGAAAGAATTAAAAAAGGCGGTTCTCCAAACTATCAGAGCCAACAAAATCAATGAATGCTATATCAGGCCAATTGCTTTTTATGGCTATGGCAAAATGGGTCTTGATCCTCAAGGAGCGCCAGTTTCAGTCGGTATTGCTCTTTGGCCCTGGGGGAAATATTTAGCCAAAGAAAGCATTGCTGTCAAAATCTCAAAATTTATAAGACTTCATCCTCAATCAGTGCCAGCTGAAGCCAAGGTCTGCGGCTATTACGTGAATTCTATCTTCGCCACTTTGGACGTTAAGAAGCAAGGCTTTGATGAGGCTTTACTACTGGATTATCAAGGATTCATTGCCGAAGGACCAGGCGAAAATATTTTCCTGGTGAAAAACAAAATTCTTTACACTCCTTCACTCTTAAACATTCTCTCGGGAATTACCAGGGACTCAATTATTAAAATTGCCAAAGATTTAAAAATTAAAGTCAAAGAGAAAAAAATCAAACCCCGAGAATTAAAAATAGCAGATGAAGCTTTCTTTACCGGCACGGCCGTAGAAGTTTGTCCGATTACTAAGATTGATAAGACCCTAATTAACAAAGGAAAAATTGGTGGGATTACTTTAAAATTAAAAGAGGTTTTTGAGAGAATTATCAGAGGCAAAGAAAAAAAATATTTAAAATGGCTAACTTTTGTCAAATAAATGGCTAATATTTTGGGAGAAAAATTAAAAATTGTAAGTTTCGGCGAAAGCCACGGTAAATGTGTTGGCGTCCTGATTGATGGCTTTCCGGCTGGATTTAAAATTGATCTTGAAGCCATGCAAAAAGAAATGAAAAGGAGGCAGCCAGGACAAAGCTCACTCGTCACTAGCCGCAAAGAAGAGGATAAAGTAGAAATTTTCTCTGGAATTTTTAATGGTTTGACCACTGGCAGCCCAATTTGCCTTTTGATTTTCAATAAAGACGTTGATTCTTCAAAATATGAATTGATTAAAAACCTGCCTCGGCCCGGCCATGCGGATTTGACCGCTTATTTTAAATACAAAGGATTTAATGACTATCGGGGCGGCGGCAGATTCTCCGGGAGAATCACGGCTGGTTTTGTGGCGGCCGGAGCTTTAGCCAAACAACTCTTAAAAGAAAAATTAAAAATAGAAATTTACGCTTATACTGTCCAGATTGGAAAAATAAAAGCAAAGGAAGTAAGTTTAGCAGAAATCAAAAAAAATCCGGAAAAAAATTTAGTCAAATGCGCTGATCTTAAAGCAGCCCAAAAAATGGAGAAACTGATTTTAAAAGTAAAAAAACAAAACGACAGCCTCGGTGGCATTATCGAATGTTTAATCTTGAACCCGCCAGTTGGTTTAGGCGAACCGGTCTTTAATAGTTTAGAAAGCGATCTGGCAAAAGCAATTTTTTCAATTCCTGCTTGCAAAGGAATAGAATTCGGCGTCGGATTCAAGGTCGCAGAAATGAAAGGCTCTTTAAATAACGATCAATTTTATCTAAGCCAAGGGAAAATTATGACTAGAACCAATAATGCTGGCGGAATTTTAGGTGGAATTTCTAATGGCATGCCGATCGTTTTTAAGGTTGCTTTTAAACCAACTGCCTCAATTGGGCAACCACAAAAAACAGTTAATCTGAAAACAAAAAAGCCAGAAATTTTAAAAATTGAAGGCCGGCATGATCCCTGTCTTGTGCCTCGGGCAGTGCCAGTGGTTGAGGCAATGACTGCTTTGGTAATCGCAGATTTAAGTTTGCAGGCAGGATCCAATTAGTTAATTATTAGAATAAAATGATTGAAATTATCCCTTTAAAAAAACCAATCTCAGCGGAAATCTCTGCTCCTCCTTCCAAAGCTCATAGTTTACGCGCTTTTTTTATTGCTGGTTTAGCTGAAGGAAAGAGTATTTTAAAGAACCCCTTATTAGCCGAAGATCAGATGCACGCCTTAAAGGCTTTAAAAGAGTTTGGGATAAAATCTGAAATAAAAAAAGACAAGGTCATCATTATCGGAACCGGAGGGCGGCTCCAACTTCCGAAGGAGATTATTAATGTCGGCAATTCTGGAGTTACGGCTAGATTCCTAGCAAGCTTTGCCTCTTTAGCGCCGAAGGGGAAAATTGTCATTGATGGGGGCAAGAGAATGAGAGAAGGTCGGCCAATTCAAGATTTAATTGGGGCTTTAAACCAAGTAGGAGTAAAAATTAAATCAATTTACGGAAATGGCTGTTTGCCCATTGAGATCGAAGGCGGAACTTTTGAGGGTGGAAAAGCTGAATTAAAAGGAGAAATTTCCAGTCAGTATTTCTCTTCAATTTTGATCTCCGCGCCTTACGCAAAAAAAGACACTTCAATTAAGTGTCTTGGCGAAATGAGTTCCAGACCATATATTGACATTACCCTGCAGATGATGGCTGATTTCGGAGTCTTGACAAAGCACTCTCAATATAAAAAGTTTTTTGTCAAAACCCCTCAAAAATACCATAGCCGCAATTTGACTCTTGAGGGCGACTGGACCAATGTTTCATATTTTCTGGCGGCGACAGCAATTTGCAGCGGCAGAATAAAAGTCAAAAATTTAAGATTAGATTCAGTCCAAGGAGACAAAATTTTTGCGGATCTTCTTAAAAAAATGGGTTGCCAGCTAATAAAGAAACAGAATCAGGTTGAATTAATTAGCAAAGGAAATTTGAAATCAATTAAAAGAATTGATATGAATTCTTATCCGGACCTGGCGCCGACCTTAGCCGTTATTTCTGCTTTTGCTCAAGGACAAACCGAAATTTATCATATCGCTCATTTACGGTTTAAAGAATGCGATCGGATCAAGGCCTTGGTGAAAGAACTCAAAAAAATAGGTGTTGAAGTCAAAGAAAGAAAAGACGGGCTAGTCATCAAGCCTAACAAAGATAATCTTCACGGCGGGGTGATAGACTGCTATAATGATCATCGAATGGCCATGGCTTTTAGTATTGCTGGCTTAAAGATCCCGGGCATCATCATCAAAAATGAAAAATGTGTTAAAAAATCATTTGTTGATTTTTATCAAGTTTTCAAAAAAATCGGCGGCAATTACAAATTTTTAGCCCCATAAAAATTTTATGAAACTTAATCTTAAAGAATTAAGAATCAAGTTAGACCAGATGGCCGAGAGAATTATCAGTCGACTAAAAGATCGATCAAGATATAAACTTAACGCAAAGGTTTATCAAAAAAACACTCTCCCGATAAAAAACAGAAAAAATATCTCTTTTTTTGAATTCGCTTTGGAGGGGCTGGAAAATTATCACGCTTCTCTGGGTCGATATAAATTTCCTGATCAATACCCAATTTCTCACCCGCACTTGATGACTGCAGTCAAAAGAGAAATCCCTTCTTCGCTCGTAGTTAAAGTAAAAATTGATTTTGGCAAGGAAATTATCAAATTTTATCTTGACTCTCTAAAGAAATTCTGCCCCCCGGGGAACGATTCGTCTGTTTATGGAGAAACAGTTTATTGTGATGCGGATATTATTGAGCTTTTAAATGAAAGAATTAATTTGGGCAGGTTTATTGCCCAGGTAAAATTAAAAAATGGGTTTTTGTTCCAAGGAATCAAAAGTAAAAAACAGTTAGAAAAAAGATTAAAAAATTTAAAAAGAGAAAAAGAAGTGATTAAAAAAGCAAAAGAGATCGCCAGAAAATATACTTTTCCTACTAAAATCGCAGAAGAGTACTTTAAATGGATTATTAAAGAAACAATAAAAATTGAAATTGAATATCTAAAAAAAGTCTATCCTCAAATTTTGTTATTTTAAGTTTATCTACGGAAAAGAAAAAAGCCTTTAATCGGCGTCATCAATCCCACATTTCGAGTTTGTCACAGAGTAAAATTTCATTCACTGTTTACCCCCCGCTTGTGGATACGAGCCTAAAGCTTTAAAAAAAATAGTCTTTTTTCTCAATTCTTTTAAAGCCTTTTTTATTTTCTTCTCTCTTAAGCTTCCTATAAAATCAAGATAAAAATTATACTCCCACGGTTTTCCGATAATAGGCCTTGATTCAATTTTTGTGAGATTGATATTTTTTTGAGCAAAAATCTCTAAAACATTAAAAAGACTTTTTGGACGGTGTTTAAGAGAAAAAACTATGGAAGTTTTCATTTTTTTTACTTGCGGAGGAGTTCTTTTTGCGATAATAAAAAATCGGGTAAAATTCTTAGGGGTTGTTTCTATCCCCTTTTTTAAAATTTTCATCTTATACAAAGAGGCCGCTCTTTCTGAAGCAATTGCTCCTCCATCTTTAATATTCTTGTTCTTGAGTATTTTTACCGCGGCCGCAGTATTATAAACAGAAATGGGGATTAATCCCATCTTTTCAATAAATTTTTGAGACTGCATTAAAGCTTGAGGATGAGAATAAACATTTTTTAAAGATTTCAAGCTGACTCCACGATTTACAATCAAACAATGAGAAATTTTTAAAATCTCCTCGCCAAAAATTTTTAACTTTGATTTAAGCAGTAAGTCATAATTTTCTCCAATTGCCCCGGCAATTGAATTTTCTATCGGCAAAATCCCAAAATCAACATTGCCTTTCTCCACTAAGTCAAGAACCTCTTTAAAACTTTTACACGGCAAGGTTTTAATCTTCTCCTTAAAAAATTTAAAAGCTGCAATTTCCGAAAATGCCCCTGGCTCTCCGGCAAAAACAACTTTAATCTTTTTATTTTTCATTTTAATTTTTATAAAGATTTATTTTCTTAATTTTCCAATTCTTCCCAAAAATTTTATTGTTTCTTTTATTTTTTCTTTTAAATTTTTGTTGATGAAGGAGATCTCGTAACAAACACTTTTTTTGCTTTCAAATTTCTTATCAAAATAAATTTCTTTAATCTTTACTTCCTCGATTTCTTTTGTAAATTTCTGCGAATTTAAAATCTCTACGATTATTTTCTCGCCCATGTCTTTATCAATTAAAAGAGAAAAGTCTTTTTTAACTATTCCAAAAAATTCTTTTTTTCTCTCTAAAATTTCATCTTGATCTTTTAAGATAACAACATTGGCAATTTTTAATTTTTCTTTTTTCCCGTTTTTTTCTAAAATCAAATTTTCTCCATCAAGAGCCAAAAGATTTCCAAAATGTATTTCCTTTGAATAAATATGTTTAAGGAAAATTTCTTTTCCTGTGTTTTTTTTCAAAAATTCTAATTCCGCAGACAAAACAGAAATTACTTTGTCGCTTCGCGACATTGCTGAATTTATTTCTAAAAAATGTCTGGCCGCGCTATCCATTATCTCAACAAATTCTTTTTCATCCTTCGCGTTTATCACTTCATTCAATTTCATTACGCACTCAATAAATTTTTCTCTGACTTCTTTCGCCAGAGGATTATCCATCTGAATATGAGCATATAAATGAGGATCTTGCCCTAAAATTCTGCCGATTATGTCGAGCATCAATTCATAAATAGGCGAAGAAAGTTTTCTGCTTTTTTTAACATTAAAATCTAGTTTTTTGAATGTCCAACCAGCGGTTATATATAAAAAATGCGTTAATCCCTGAATAACAGCCATTATTCTGTCATGCTCCTCTGATGTAGAAATGACAACTTTTACTTTCCGCTCCAGAAAAAAATTCTCAATAAAATTTAACCAGTTAAATTTTGAAATTCCAGTCCTCACGGGGCACAAAATAAAAACTTGACCGGAAACGTCTAAAACTCTCGGGCCAAACATGGGATGGATACTAATAATTTCTGCTTTCTTATTTATCCATTTATCCAAAGCTTTGACGGCCTCGGATTTTATGGAAGTTAAATCAGAAACCAAAGAACCATCTTTAACTAAAGGACCAATCTGTTCTATAAGGGAAGTTGTCACGTTGATTGGTACAGAAATAATGACAAAATCCGCTTCGCTCACAATAAGATTATCTTTTGTATATTTCACTCCTAAATTCTTTTCCATTTCCTTTCCTTCTTCCTCATTTAAATCAACAATAATAACTTCTTGCCCTGCCTCTTTAAAAATTTTGGCAAAAATCCTGCCCATCCTCCCGCTACCGCCAAAAATTACAATTTTCATAAATTCTGAGCCTTACGTCTTAAAAAACGATTAATTATAACGATCGTCGCCATTACCTCAACATAAATATGCCTGGGGACAGAATCGAACTGTCAACATCAACGTTTTCAGCGTCGCGCTCTACCACTGAGCTACCCAGGCATTATTTGTATTTTAAACAATTTCAAAATAAAAACAAGAAACGGTGGGCAATAGAAGATTCTAACCTCCAAACCTTTACGGGCGCTGCTACCACAGCACCAACACAGCCTCCTGAGATTCGCCGTGAATTAGTCAACAATTAAGCCGAAGGAATTTTAAAATGTTCATACAACACCTTTTTCATTACTTCTTCTGGCGCCTTATGCCCTGTGAAAAGTTCAAATTGAGCCACCCCCTGATATAAAAACATATCTAGACCATGAATAATTTTTGCTCCTTTCTCACGAGCCTCTTTTAAAAATTTTGTTTCATAGGGGACATAAACGACATCAAAAACAATCTGAGAAGAAGAGATTAATTCTTTTCTGAGAAGAGATTGATTTTCCTGAGGGCTCATTCCTACAGAAGTAGCGTTGATAATTATATCAAAATTTTTGACCTCCTCAATTTTTGAGAGATCAGCTGCCGGACATCTAAATTTTTCAACCAAAAATTTTGCTTCTTCTAAGTCCCGATTAAAAATTTTAACTTTTGCTCCTTGTTTTAACAGTCCGTAAACAACTGCTCGAGCCGCACCTCCAGCTCCTAAAACAGCAATTTTTTTACCCGAAAGAGAGGTTAGTTTTTCTAAAAGAATCACCACGCCATACCAATCGGTGTTGTAGCCGATTAGTTTTCCTTCGTTATTTACCACCGTGTTGACAGCGCCGATTTTTTGAGCTGTTTCATCTATCTCGTCTAAATATTTCATTATCTCAACTTTATGAGGAATTGTGCAGGCTAATCCTCGAATATTTAAAGCTTTTACTCCCCAGATTGCTTTTTCTAAATCTTCTTTTTTTACCCGAGCCCCAAGGTAGACAAATTGATCGTCAATTCCTAAGGTTTCATAGCCGGCATTGTGCATACGAGGAGACAATGAATGTTCAACCGGATCGCCAATTAGTAAACAAATTTTTGTTTTTGCTGTGAGTCTCATATTTTTTTTATTAGTAAATAATTAACGATTTCGTCCGCCACTGCATCAATTGATTTATTGTCAGTTCTAACGACAAAATCAGCATATTTTCTATACAACTGCTGACGAAAATTAAAAAGCTCTAAGGCCGTTTTTCTATTTTTAAATAATGGTCTCTTTTTACTATTTCCCACTCTTTTTTTAATTTCGGAAAAACTACTTTTTAAAAAAATTATCTTACCGCTTCCCGCTTTCAAATAATCAATAATAATCTTGTTCATTACTATCCCCCCGCCGGTTGAGATGATACGATTGTCTTGTTTTTTTAAATTTTTGGCTACCTCGATTTCTAATTCTCGGAAATGTAATTCAGTATCTCTCGCAAAAATTTCATTGATGGATTTTCTTCCTGATTTTTTTAAAATTAAATCGTCCATCTCAACGGCAGGTAAATCAAGTTTTTTTGATAATTTTTTCGCCACGGCTGTTTTCCCGGCGCCCATGAAACCGATTAAAATTATTTTCATATTTGATAATTACTTGGTTTCTAACTTCTAACGCAACAGTGTTGATTAATTAATTCATTAAAAACTTCATAGGGTTTACGGAAGTCGAGAGCTGCTCTTGGCCGACCGTTTAACAAGTGTTGCGCTTTTTTGACTTCCCTTCGACTGACCTTATTAAAATCAGTACCTTTAGGAAAAAATTGTCTAATGAGACCATTCGTGTTCTCGTTGGTGCCTCGTTCCCAAGGACTTTTTGGATGAGCGAAATAGACTTTAACTCCAGTGATCTTAGTGAACAATTTGTGCTGAGCCATTTCTCGTCCCTGATCGTAGGTTAGACTGAGTTTCATTTGTTGGGGCATTTTCTTTACTTCCTTGGCGAAAGATCTGGCTACATGTTCTGCCTCTCTGCTTTTAAGGGGGACAAGAATAGTCGTTTTGGTCGTGCGCTCTACTAGAGTACCAAGCGCTGATCGATTGTTCTTTCCAACAATCAAATCTCCTTCCCAGTGTCCGGGGATAATCCTGTCTTCTACTTCCTTCGGCCGCTCTTCAATACTGAGCATATCCTCAATATTTCGCTCCATTTTGACTCCGCGAGATTGTTGATGTCTTCGTTTACGGTTCTGCCGCAGACAGACCAGTAATTCTTTTTTGAGACTGCCGCGAGGCAAAACGTAGAGGTAGGTGTAAATTGCTTCCGGAGCTATATGCATATTCATCTCTAAAGGATAATCCTTTTTTAGTTCCTTGGCAATCTGAACAGGTGACCACTTGAGTCTCAATTTCTTGCAGATGTATTGTTCAAGCTTCTGGTTGAGACCTATTTTTCGTTTATTCTTCTTGCGTTTGCTTGAATTTCTTTCTGCTCGTCGTTGAGCCTTTCCGGCTCGATATGTAGATTGATTACAGCTGCCAGCCCGTATTTCTCGACTAATAGTGCTAGTGTATCGACCTAATGATCTGGCAATTCCGTTACAAGAGCAATTTTGAGCGAGCATTCTGCTAATTTCTTCTCGCTCGTCTAAATCTAATCTTTTATATTTTTTCATATGAATCTAACTTAACATTTTTGACGTTTTGTGCCAATATTGTTGCGTTAGATTCTGGAATCAAACTTATATCATATATATAATATAAAAAGTATCAATTTTTAAAATAAAAACAAGAGCCCTTATTTTTATTGGTCTTCCCCTGACGGGGATCGGTCGCTTTCACAAGAATATCTGGCTCCGTATCGTGAACAACGTTAGCCTATTTGGGCCTAAGGACTGAAGGCCCGGCCTTATAGGGCCCGAGGCCAACGGCCTTTAGTGAACCGTAATTCAACGACAGAATGAATATATTTATATTCCAGATTTAGCATTAAGGAGTTAACTTTTTTCATTATTGCCGTCGTCAAAAAGAGTTTGAATTATAAATTGATGTAGGTCTGATTTCACAAGAATTCTCTTTACGTCGGTTTTAGCGATGAGCGAAATAGGCGGATTTGTAGAATTTTTAGGATTAGATTCATCTGGTATAGAAAAACCTACATACTCAATAATTTTTTTCATTCTACGCCTAACCCAGTCAATTGCTGGTATTAAGTCTGAGTCTGAACTGACTATAATAGCGGTATCGTATTTATTGTCTACAGCTCCTACGATTAAATCCGTAGCTAATTTTACATCAATACCTTTTTCTCTTAATCGTTCCGTTGAGATTTCTTTGATGCCAAGTTTTAAAAGATTTTGATAGTTGGTAACACGGTCATCAATAATAATTTTTTCCATCCTCCTTCTTAATTTACTTGTTTTTATTTCCCATTTATTATTTTTCAGAAAAGTGAATAAAAAAGTTTGTTTGGACATAGCTTTTTTGCTTCTTATATTTCCTTCCTGCTCCCGCACTGTTCCTGTATAGAATCTTTTACCCATATTAGAAATAACTCTGTCATTAGCGAGAAAAATAGCGAATTTTTCAAAATCAAACCGTGTCTCATCTAATCCGAGTTTTTTAAGAACAAGATGGTAAAAGTTGTTTCCATCAATATAAATTGAAACTCTATTATTTTGCATTTCTTCATTATACACCAAAAATAAAACCTGCACACTACCGAAGTAGGCGCAGGTGACTTTCAAAGATTATAATACACTCGTTGTTGTTTATTGTCAATAGTTAGCTGTGGATAATTTTAACCATTATTTTTACCCTACCCTGCTGCTCACTATTGTTTTTGCTTAGACAATTTAGATTTCTTTTTATTAGAGTTGACACTATTTTTCTATTTTTGTATTGTAACTCTATATATAGTTTATGCTAATTTTTTAATCTTTTCTACTGTAACAAGAATTACTCCTTTGGGCTTCTCGTTTTTATTTTCGGGTAAATTATCTACAAATTTTTTCCATTTACCAGAAGTAAAATATTTGGCTTTACCTCTTAATTCATAGCCTTCGCAGTCTTTTTCCCAATCCCTGCTCCAGACAGCTAAAGAAACATTATTATTTCGTTCAATGTTTTTTAATGTTTCAATAATATAAATGGCTGATAAAATAATTTGATTTTTAGAAACAACTTTTGGATAACCGACGACAACGCAATGCGGATTATTTTTATCGTCGGTTGTCGCTATTGCTAAAGCATTTTCTTCAATTAATTTTTTAATTTCAGAAGTTATCTTGTTCATATTTTTAGTCTATCAAAAAACTACCGCTTTGGCAATTTTTTTTGGCTCCGGGGACAGG
>Ga0210004_1000905_pt1 | contig 18031 bp, 11 predicted proteins | sample CryGey13umfilter_FD_185450 | JGI IMG/M metagenome (GOLD analysis project Ga0210004, IMG submission 185450) | Groundwater microbial communities from aquifer in Utah, USA - Crystal Geyser 4/8/14 3 um filter (SPAdes) (version 3) | ecosystem: Environmental > Aquatic > Deep subsurface > Groundwater...
ATATTTATCACTGAAGAAGTGGGTTTAAAATTAGAAAAAGCGGAAATCTCTGATTTGGGCAGCGCGCGCAAAGTGGTTTCTTCAAAAGACGATACTACAATCGTGGAAGGCAAGGGCGATAAAAAAGCCATTAATAATCGCGTGGCCGCTATCAGAAAAGAATTGGAAATAACCGACTCGGATTATGATAAAGAAAAATTGCAGGAGCGGCTGGCCAAATTAGCCGGCGGGGTGGCGGTCATCAAAGTTGGGGCGGCCACGGAAACCGAAATGAAAGAAAAAAAGGACCGGATTGAAGACGCTTTGAACGCTACGCGCGCGGCCGTGGCCGAAGGCGTAGTGGCCGGCGGCGGCTTGACTTTGGCCCAGGCCGGCAATGCTTTTACTGAATTGACCGACAAAAAAGACGACCCGGCCGGCTCTAAATTAGTGGACATCGCGGTTCTAGAGCCCATCAAGCAAATCGCGGCCAACGCGGGTAAAGACGGCTCCTTAGTTTTATATAACATCATGAAAGAATATAAGGCCGGCAACAAGAATCTGGGCTATAATGCCATGACGGATAAATTTGAAGATATGTTCGCGGTCGGCATCGTTGACCCGACCAAAGTGGTGCGCTCGGCTTTGGAAAACGCGGCCAGCGCGACCATTATGTTTTTAACCACCGAAGCGGTAATCGCGGACAAGCCGGAGAAGAAAGAGCATAATCACGGCGGTGGCTCATCCGGCGGCTATGGCGGCCTGGACCCGTCAATGATGGGCATGTAGTCCTTCGCCAAGGCTACGGACTATAAAATATTAAATTTAAGACACTCGGTTTCAATGGACACCGGGTGCCTTTTGTTTTATAATAACAGCATGGAACTTACCAATCGTCCAATTAAAATAAACATCACCAGCGCCACGGTTTTTAAAATCGTCGCGATTTTGCTGTTGTTTTATTTTTTGTACTTAATCAGCGACATCTTAATTCTGTTTTTCGTTTCTTTGGTATTCTCCAGCGCTCTTGACCCTTGGGTGGACAAGCTGAAGCAGAAAGGCATCCCTCGTTCGCTGAGCGTTTTGGTGATTTATTTAATTTTTTTCGCGGTTTTGGGCGCGGCCATTTATTTGATAACGCCGGTAATTGTTAAAGAAATCAACGGCATCTCCGCCAACTCTTCGCATTATTTTGATTTAGTTTTTTCAAAATTCAGCAGTTTGCAGGACTACTCTTTGAGATACGGCCTATTGGATAATGTCGCCGGTTCGTTTGATATTTTTACCGGCTATCTGGAGACTACGGCCTCGGGCGTGTTTTTTACCTTGTTCACCATTTTCGGCGGCATCTTTTCCTTCGCCTTGATTTTAGTTTTAACTTTTTATATGGTGGTGGAAGAGAGCGCCATAAAAAAGCTGATTTGGTCGCTGGCGCCGGCCAAACACCAAGCCTATCTGATGCATTTGGTCAACCGCCTGCAATTGAAAATGGGCTACTGGCCGCGCGGCCAGCTGATTATCGCTTTGTCTTTGGCTGTCATGTCCTATATCGGCCTGGAAATTTTGGGCGTTAATTACGCCGCGGTGTTGGCGATTTTAGTCGGCCTGTTTTCTTTCATTCCTTACATGGGAGCGATTTTCGGCGCCATCCCGGCCGTGTTTATCGCTTTCACAGAGTCTAGCGTCTTGGCGGTTTTGTCCGTAATTTTGTTTTATATCATCCATTTTATTGAAGGCAATTTTCTTCAGCCCAAAGTCATGCAGAAAGCGGTGGGCTTAAACCCGATTATCAGCATCCTGGCCATACTGGCCGGGTTTAAATTGGCCGGCATCTTCGGCGCGGTTTTGTCCATCCCGGTTTCCACGGCTTTGGCGGTTTTCATTAAGGACGTATTTGCGGGCCGGGAGGCAAGAATTGAAAATTAAAACATGCCAGACAAAATCACCGATAAATTAGAAAAGGTTATTGCGGCGTTATTAAAAGGCACCGTTTTCCTCCTGCCTTTGTTTTTTTTGCCCTGGACCGCGGAATTTTTTGAATTTAACAAGCAATTTTTGCTTTGGCTGGTTATGCCCTTAGCTTTATTTTTATGGCTTTTTAAAACAATTAGGCAAAAACAGCTGAAAATTAAAACTAATATTTTAAATTTGCCCATCCTGCTGTTTCTGCTCTTGGCCGCCGCGTCGGCCGTTTTCAGCTTGGATCGGTTTTCTTCTTTCTTCGGCTACTATGGCCGATTTTCCGACGCTTGGCTGGGGCTTTTAAGCCTGGTGATATTTTATTTTTTGCTCATTAATACCGGCGTCGCCGACAGCGCGAAAAAGATTTATGATTTGCTGAAATTATTTATTTACTCGGCCTTGGCGGCCGCGGCGGTAAGTTTTTCGGCCAGGGTTGGTTTTTTAAAACTGTTGTCCGTCGAGGCGCCAAACTGGCTTAGCTCGCCCTGGTTTAATCCGGCCGGGGGCTCGCTTTATAGCTTGGGAATTTTTTTAACCACCGCCGCGGCCGCGGTGGTCGGCTTATTTTTAACCGGCAAACTGAAAAAATCCGAACGTTATATTTTCGGCGGCGGTCTGATTTTAATTGTGATTGTTTTGGTATCGGTAAATTCGTCCTGGTTGGGCTTGAAGCCGCCCCAGGAAGCGATTTTAGATTATAGTCCGGCGTTGGCAATCGCCAAGCAAGCTTTAAAGGCCAGCCCGTTTTTGGGCAGCGGCCCGGGAACTTTTGCCTACGACTTTTCCCTTTACCGGCCGGCCGAATTAAATCAAAATCCGCTTTGGCAGGTCAGATTTGACAAAAGCGCTTCGCAGATTTTGGAGCTGCCGGCGACTTACGGATTGCTGGGGCTGCTTGGTTATTTTTTGATTGCGAGCTTGATTATTTATTTAAACGTTAAATTATTAATTAAGCATGGCAGAGCCTGGCGGACTGAGGGCAAAAGCGGGGATTATAATTTAGCCATTACCTTGTTTTCGGTTTTCCTCTGGCTTTTTCTCTGCCAGATATTTTTCCAAACCAATACGGTTTTAAATTTTTCTGGCTGGCTGTTTTTGGGTCTGCTGGTTGCTTTTTGGCAAACGCGGGACGCGGTGGTATTTAAAGAAAAAATAATTAGTTTAGCCGAAAATTTAAAATGGCGAAAGTTTTGGCTGTTGGTCTTATTTTTAGCCGCCGCCGGCTGGTTTGCTTTGGCGGTTTATGAAATAAAATTTTTTGCCGCGGACGTTTTGGCCGCGCGCGGAGCTGATCGGGAGGCTGGCTTAGCCGCCGCCGGCAAATTAAACCCGAAGCGGCATAATTATGAAATCAGTTTGGCTAAATTTTATTTAAATCGGCTGAAAATTGAAGCCCGGCAGCCGAAGGATAAAAGAGACGGCAGCTACCTTAAAGCCAATATCGCTTCGGCGATTGATCAGGGGAGGCAAGCCGCTTGGCTGACGCCGAATTCGGTCGCGGCCTGGGAAACTTTAGGCATGATTTATCGCGACGCCTCGCCTTTGACTTTTAACAGCGAGCCCTGGGCGGTTGAGTCTTTTAGCCGCGCTCTAGCGCTCGAGCCGACCAATCCGGTGTTGGCGACCGAATTGGCCAAAGCCTATTTTAACAATGATGACGCAGTTAACGCGGAAAAATATTTTAAACGGGCATCGGAACTGAAGCCTGATTATTATGAAGCCAAGTTCGGCTTGGCCAAAGTTTATTTAAAAAACCAAAAAGACAAGCTGGCGTTTGACCTGTTAAATCAGTTGGCCGCGGCGACTTTCGACCCGGAAATTTTTTATGAACTGGGCAGATATTATTATAATCACGGCCAAATTGACAAAGCCGTGGAAAGATTCAAGCTGGTTTTAACCGTTTCGCCTAACCACGCCAACGGCTTGTACAGCCTGGGCATCGCTTACGAAGTTAAGGGGGAGACGGCCGAGGCTTTGAAATATTACCGGCAAGTGTTAGAATTAAATCCAGGAAACCAGGAGGTTATCAATAAAATTAAATCATTAAAGCAATAAAATTTATGTTTAACAAAATTACCGAGTGGTGTCTGGGCAGCCGGGAAAAGCGCCAAACTATTCTTTGGACGGTGGTAATTTTAGCCGCGGCTTTGCTGTTGCTCATGATTTTTAACGGTTTATTGGGCGGCGACACCAGAAATTTCGGCCGTTTGTCCGATTGGGCGGATTTTTCCAAATACCAGGCCGTGTTTTTATCTAACGGCCAGGTCTATTTCGGCAAAGTTACGGATGCCAACCAGCAGACTTTGGTGCTGGAGGACATCTATTATTTGCGCACCGCCGGCGACTTACAGACTTCGGCTGAGCAACCAGCCACCTCGGCCGAGGCGGATAATTTTTCTTTAGTTAAGCTGGGCAATGAAATCCACGGGCCGGAAGACAAGATGTCCATTAATTTAAGCCAGGTGTTGTTCGTGGAAGACCTGAAAGCCGATTCCAAAGTGGTGGAAGCGATTAGGGCGTATGAACTGAAGAAGTAATATCAATTTGTCATTCCGGCCACCGAGCCGGAATGACAACCAAGTTTTAAAGTACACAAAAAACCAAACTCCTTGTTTGGCTTCTTGGTGCCGATGGTGGGAGTTGAACCCACACGGGATTGCTCCCAAAGGTTTTTGAGACCTTCTTGTCTACCGGTTCCAACACATCGGCAAATTTAACAAAAACCAGCAAACCGGCTGGTTTTTTAGACAATATTATAATAAAGTTTTTTTGTTAATTTGTCAAAGAAGGTAAAAATGAGTTATAATATTAAAGTAAAATAAAAAAAGATTAAATCCCCCTAACCCCCTTTGTTAAAGGGGGCTATTAAGAAAATGGGTAAAATTATTTCCATCGTCAATCAAAAAGGCGGGGTGGGCAAGACCACCACGGCTTTGAATTTGGGCGCTTATCTGGCGCATTCAGGCAAGCAGGTGCTACTGGTGGACATTGACCCGCAGGCTAATGCCACTTCCGGCCTGGGCATTGACCATAAAAATTTGGAGCACGGCATTTATGAAGCTATCATCGGCCATAAGCCGATTTTTGAGGTTATAAAATACACCTTGCAAGACGGCTACAAAATCGCACCGGCTACGATTGCTTTAGCCGGGGCCGGCATTGAGCTGGTCAATCTGGATGACCGGGAATTTAAACTGGCTCGAATTTTAGATGAAATTAAAGACGAATACGATTACATTATCATTGACGGGCCGCCGTCATTAGGGCTCTTAACCGTCAATAGCCTGGTGGCGGCCGATGAAGTTTTAATTCCCATTCAGAGCGAATATTTCGCCCTGGAAGGCTTGGGACAGCTTTTGGAAACCATCAGTCTGGTGCAAAATAATTTAAAGCCGGAATTAAGCATCATGGGCGCGGTCATCACCATGTTTGACCGGCGCAACCGCCTGTCCGGCTCGGTTATGAACGAGCTGTATCAATATTTTCCTAACCGGGTTTTTAGAAGCATTATTCCGCGTTCGGTGAAATTGGCCGAAGCGCCCAGCTACGGCCGGACGATTTTGTACTATGACCCGAAATCAAAAGGCGGGCGGGCCTATGAGAAGTTGGCGCGCGAAGTGATTGATTTGGAGAGAAGATGGTAATAATTAATTATAATATTGTCATTGCGAGGAGCCCCAATGTGGCGACGAAGCAATCTCAGGTTCGAAGAAGTTTACCAGAGATTGCTTCGCTCCCTGCGGTCGCTCGCAATGACATAAGTATATTATGGCAAACAATAGTCTTGGACGGGGCTTGTCTTCCCTGATCCCCCAAAAAGTTAAAAAAGTCGCGACCGCCATTAGCGGGGAGGCGGTGGTTAGCGTGGTGAGCGAAGCTGATAAAGACCAGGTTTTGCAAATCAGCCTGGACAGAATCCAGGTCAATCCCATGCAACCGCGCCGAAATTTTAATGAGCATCAGCTTAATGAATTGATTGAATCCATTAAACAATATGGCATCATCCAGCCCTTGATTGTTACGCAAAAAAATGGCGACTACGAATTAATTGCCGGCGAACGCCGCTTGCGCGCCGCTAAAATTTTAAACCTGGCGACCGTGCCGGTAATTATTAGGCAAGCCGATGAACAGCAGAAACTGGAAGTGGCCTTGGTGGAAAATCTCCAGCGCGAAGATTTGAACGCCATTGAAGCCGCCCTGGCTTATCGCAAACTGATAGACGAATTTAATTTAAACCAGGAAGAATTGGCCATCCGTTTGGGTAAATCGCGGCCGGTCATCACCAATACTCTAAGGCTGTTAAATCTGCCGGAAGAAATTCAGGCGGCTTTGATTGACGGCCGGATTACCGAGGGGCACGCCAAAACCATCGTGGGACTGGAAAGCGAAGCCAAGCAGCTGGCGTTATTAAAAAAAATCCTTTTAAATAAAATGACCATTGAAGACGCCATGAAAGAAACTAGGGCAATGGGCGGCACCAAAATGGCGCGCATCAAGATTAACTACGCGGATAAAGATAAAGAATTCGCTTTTCGGGAATTTTTTGGCACTAAAGCCGAAATTAAGCGCAAAGGCAAAGGCGGGGAAGTTATTATCTATTTTTATTCAGATGAAGAGTTGGGGGAGATGGTGGAAAAGATAAAAAAATAAGAAGCAGGAAGCAAGAAAAATAGGTTTTTTAGACCGGTTTTTTTGTTGGCATTTTTTTTGGCAAAATGTTATATTAGAATATATGAAATTCTCCCATCTCCATGTCCATAGCCATTACTCTTTGCTTGACGGCTTGACTAAAATTGACGAGCTTATCGCTAAGGCCAAAGAAGAAGGTTCAACCAGCTTGGCCATAACCGACCACGGCGTGATGTACGGCGTAATCGAGTTTTACCAAAAATGCAAAAAGGCCGGGCTTAAGCCGGTTATCGGCGTGGAAGCTTATCTGGCGCCGGTTTCGCGGCTGAACAAAATAATAAAAGCCGATGAACGTAATTATCATCTAGTGCTGCTGGCCAAAAACCAAATCGGCTACAAAAATTTAATCAAACTCACTTCCATCGCCCACCTGGAAGGCTTTTATTATAAGCCTCGGATTGACTGGGAAGTTTTAAAGAAACACGGCGAGGGTTTGATTGCCTTAACCGCTTGTTTGTCCGGCGAAATACCTCAACTGATTATTGCCGAAAAACTTGATAAGGCGCGTAAAAGAATCTTGGAATATGCCGAACTGTTCGGGCCGGAAAATTTTTATTTGGAGCTGCAGCATCATCCCAACCTGGAGCATCAGGCCGAGGTCAATCAAGCCTTAATTAATTTTTCGCGCGAACTCAATCTACCTTTGGTGGCCACCAATGATATTCATTATTTAAACAAGGACGACGACGAGCCGCAGGACGTTCTTTTGTGCCTCCAAACCAAAAAGAAAAAAGAAGACCGCGACCGCCTGATTATGCTGGGCGGCGATTATTCCTTTCGGTCGGTTAAGGAAATGGTTGAGGCTTTTAAAGAAGTGCCGGAGGCGATTGACAACACGCAAAAAATTGCCGAGGCCTGCGATTTGGAAATTGAATTGGGGCAAATCCAGCTGCCTTATTTCCCCGTGCCGGATGGCCAGGAAATTGAGACTTATTTGGACAATTTATGCCGCCATGGCTTGATTGAGCGCTACGGCAAAAATTATGAACAAATTGAGCCGGCGATCAAAGAGCGCATGGATTATGAGTTGTCGGTCATAAAAAAAATGGGCTGGCCGTCTTATTTTTTGATTGTGGCGGATTTCGTCAATTGGGCGAAAAGCAACAAAATTGTGGTCGGGCCGGGCCGCGGTTCGGCCGCCGGCTCGCTGGTGTCGTATTTGTTAAATATCACCAACATTGACCCGTTGAAATATGATTTATTATTTGAGCGGTTTTTAAATCCGGACCGGATTTCCATGCCTGATATTGACATGGATTTCGCCGACATTAGGCGCGACGAAGTTTTGCGCTACGTAGAAAATAAATACGGCAAGGACCATGTGGCGCAAATCATTACTTTCGGCACGATGGCGGCGCGGGCCGCCATCCGCGACGTCGGCCGGGTGCTTAATTACCCTTATGAATTGTGCGATAAGCTGGCCAAGATGATTCCGATGTTTTCTAAAATCAGAGAAGCGGTTAGCGAGATCGGCGAGTTGAAAGAAATTTATAAAAACGACGAAGCGGCGCGGCGGATAATTGATTACGCCAAGCGCCTGGAAGGCGTGGCGCGCCACGCCTCCACTCATGCCTGCGGCGTGGTAATTACCAAGGAGCCTTTGACCGAATACGTGCCCTTGCAATACGCTTCATCATCGGACCGCACGATTATCTCGCAATTTTCCCTCCACCCGGTGGAAGATTTAGGCCTACTCAAAATGGATTTTTTGGGGCTGAAAAATTTAACCATCATTGAATCGGCCATTAAGATTATGAAAAACACCCGGGGCCTGGAAATAAATATTGATAAAATTCCTTTGCATGACGAGCGCACCTATAAATTATTCCAGGCTGGCGAAACCACGGGCGTTTTCCAGTTTGAATCAAGCGGCATGAAACGGTATTTGCGCGAACTTAAACCCACCGAGTTTGAAGATATTATCGCCATGGTGGCGCTCTATCGGCCCGGACCGATGGAATGGATTCCGGATTATGTTAACGGCAAACAAGGCCGGAAAAAGCCGAATTATCTGCACCAAAAACTGGAACCGATTTTGGCCAAAACCCACGGCGTGGCCATTTATCAGGAACAGGTAATGCAGATCGCCCGCGATTTAGCCGGCTTCACCATGGCCGACGCCGACGTTTTGAGAAAAGCCATGGGTAAAAAAATCCCCAAACTTTTGGCCGAGCAAAAAGAGAAATTCGTTGACGGCTGCGTCAAAAACGGCATCACCAGCCAGCTGGGCGAAAAGATTTTTTCCTTTATTGAGCCGTTCGCCGGCTATGGCTTTAACCGGTCGCATGCCGCCTGCTACGCCTTAATCGGCTACCAAACCGCCTACCTCAAAGCCCATTGGCCGACCGAATTCATGGCCGCGCTACTCACCTCCGACCAGCAGAATACCGACCGCATCGCCATTGAGATTGACGAGTGCCGCCATATGGGCATAGCCGTCTCAGCGCCGGACATCAACCAATCGTTTGCTTCCTTCACCGTGGTTACCTCGGGCACGGAAAAAAACGCGGCGGTCAGTCCAGACGAGGTGCCGCGCACCATCCGTTTCGGCCTTAAGGCCATTAAAAATATCGGCGGCCATATTGCCGAAGAAATAATTGAAGAGCGCAAAAAGAACGGCCCCTATAAAGACCTGACTGATTTATTAGAGCGGGTTTGCGATAAAGATTTGAATAAAAAATCTTTGGAGAGCTTGATTAAATCCGGCGGTTTGGATAATTTCGGCGAGCGCGGCCAGCTCTTAGGCAATCTGGAGAACATTTTGGAATTTAACCGCGAAACCGCCAAAGCAAAATCTAACGGCCAGGCCAGCCTGTTTATGGACGCGCCCAGCGTCAATTTTAGCCGCCAGCTGAAACTGGAAGCCTCGCCTAAAGCAGAGGCAAGAGAAAAATTAGCTTGGGAGAAAGAATTGCTCGGCCTTTACATCAGCGAGCATCCGTTTTCCGACTTCAAGCAGATTTTAAATCAGGCGGTGTTGCCGGTCGCTCGGCTGGCCGAGCACCTTAGTGATTATCAGGTTTGTGTCGGCGGCGTCATCACTAAGATAAAAAAAATCATTACCCGTTCCAATGAGCCGATGCTGTTCGTGAAAATTGAAGATACCGCCGGCGGCCTGGAAGTTTTGGTTTTTCCTAGCATTTTAAAAGAAAATAATTTGCTTTGGCAGGAAGGCAAGGTGGTGCTTTGCCAGGGGAAATTATCGGATAAAGACCAAGAAGTTAAGTTGTTGTGCAATAAAGTCATGGAACTTACCGCCGCGACCACCGCCGAAGCGGTCAACAAGTTTGTAGCCAACGGCCAGGCCAACGGCCAGGCCAGAAAAATTTTTGTTCAGCCGCCAGCCAAGCTGGCTCGCCCGCCGGCTTCAGAATTTTTGGCCTTAAACCAGGATAAAATTTACATTAATCTGAACGGCGCCGCCGACGCGGCGCTCCTGGAAAGATTAAAACAGACCCTAGCCAAAAACGTCGGCGATAAAAAAGTATTTTTTAAATTATCGGCCGGCGGCCGGACTAATTTGGTGGAAACTGACTTTAAAATCAATTATAGCCAAACGTTAATCGAGGAAATCAACCGGCTATTAGACAAAAAGCGGGAAAGTTGGTAAAATAATATTATAATATTTTATCCAAATCATATGCCAGAAGGAAATTCAACCAGCCCGGTCCAAGTTAAACCAAAAAAACCACGGAGAAAAGCGGTTAAGAAAAAAATAGACAAATCCCCTTTTAAATTAAGCGAAAATTTAGCGGCTAAACCGGCCATGCCCAAAGCTGATTTTAAAGTTGGCCAGAATTTACTAGTGAAAAAACGCGACCCGAAAGAACTTTACCGCCGGTTGGCAGTGAGCTTCGCGGTTTTAACCGCAGTGCTGCTCGGAGCAGTCTGGTTTTTCACTTTTGCCAAAGTTAAAATCGTCATTATTTCAGCTAAAGAAAAAATTGCCGACAGCCTAAGCGTGGAAATCATCAATCAAGCCAATCGCTCCGGCGCCAGCCCGGCGCAAATCGCCGGAGTGGTTAAGTCGGTGCCGGTGGAGGAGACTAAAACTTTTGCTTCCAGCGGCCGAGAGGTTTTAGGCGAGGAAGTTGTCGGCCGAGTTACGATTGTCAATAATTACATAAAAAATCAGCCCTTGGTCGCCACCACCAGGCTGTTAAGCGCTGGCAACAAACTTTTCCGGTTGAAAAACACCGTTAATGTCCCGGCCGGCGGACAGGTGGTGGCCGAAGTTTATGCCGACCAAGCCAAGCCGGAAATGGCCATCGGCCCGAGCAAATTTACCATTCCCGGACTTTGGGCCGGCATCCAGGACAAAATTTACGCCCAAAGCAACCAGGCTATGGAATACAGCGAGAAAATCAAATATACCATCCAGCAAAGCGATCTTGACAACGCGGTCAAGGAATTAAAAAATAATTTGCTGGCCAATGCCGGCAAGCAACTCGGCCAGGCTTATGGCGAATATAGCCAAAGGCTTTATCAAGTGGACAATAATTCAATCAGCCAGGAAGTCCAAGGCAAAGTCGGCGAGGAAAAACGAAATTTTACCATCAAAATGAAAGCCATGGTTACTTTAGTCGCTTTTAACGATGAGGAAATTTTTAATCAGGCTAAAACTAAATTGGCGGCGACTTTGGCCGACGATAAGCAAATCGCGGAATTTACCAAGCAAAACCTGGCCTATAGTTTGGCTAAGGTTGATTTAAGCCAAGGCCTGGCCGAAGTTAAGGTTATTTTTGAAGCCAAGGCGACCCTAAAAGACAGCGCCAAGGTGATAAAGAAAGATAGTTTAGCCGGCATGAATTATGAGCAGTTAAAAGCCTACTTAAACAGCCTGCCGGAAGTGGCCGGTTATGAGATAAATTTTTTGCCGGCTTTCATTAAAAAAGCGCCGAATTTGGTGGACCGGATTGAAGTGGAGATAAGAAAATAATAAGTTTGACAATTAGAAATTAATAAAATATACTAAATATTACTTAAAGGCGATTGCTATGGTTACCAGCCATAGTCCGTAAACGGAATCCCGAATGTTCGGGACTAAGCCTGCAAATGAGCGTCCTGCCTCGGTTTTAAAACTGGAGCGGGAAAGCTGGGTGGAACCGCGGGAAAACCCCGTCCCAGTGCATTATTTTTTAATGCCTTGAGACGGGGTTTTAAAATAAATAAATTGTCATTGCGAGGAGCTTCAGCGACGAAGCAATCTCTGGTTAAGTTCCGAGTTCGTGAGATTGCGAAGTTTATCCCGAGCGTTAGCGAGGGACCTGCGTTGCCTTCAGTCGCTCGCAATGACATAAGAAACATATGTCCGAAGAAAAAAATAACAAAAAATTGGAAGCGATCCGCCATTCGCTGTCCCATTTAATGAGCATGGCGGTAGAGGAACAGTATCCTAAAGTCGGCTTGGGCGTGGGGCCGGTCATTGAAAATGGGTTTTACCAGGATTATGATTTGCCCGAAGCCATTACTCCGGAAATTTTGCCCAAACTGGAGAAGCGGATGAAAGAACTGATAAAACAAAATATAAAATTCGCGCAGCATGACGTGGATTATAAAGAGGCTTACAAGTTTTATAAGCATGACCCGTATAAAACCTGGTTTATTGACGACCTGAAAGCCCAGGGCGAGAAAAAAGTCAGTTTTTATAAATCAGATTGGTTTGACAATCTTTGCGGAGGACCGCACGTAAAGTCAACCAAAGAGATTAATCCTGACGCTTTTAAATTAACGCATATCGCCGGCGCATATTGGCGCGGGGACGAAAAAAATAAAATGCTGACTCGCATTTACGGTCTGGCGTTTGCCACTAAGCAAGAGCTGAATAATTATTTAAAGATAATGGAAGAGGCCGAGAAGCGAGACCATAGGAAATTGGGGAAGGAATTGGATTTGTTTTTAATTGACCCGACCGTAGGAATGGGCTTGGTTATGTGGCAACCAAAAGGAGCCATGCTTTGGAGAATAATGGAAGACTTTTGGTATAAAGAACACTTAAAGAACGGCTACGACTTAGTTCGTTCTCCGCATATCGGTAGCCGGGCGCTCTGGGAGACTTCTGGCCATTGGGATTTTTATAGTGAAAGCATGTTTCCGGTTTTAGAGGTTGGCCAGACACTGAAAGACGCTCAAGAAGGGAAAAAAGTTGAAGTTAAAGAGGAGTATTTACTTAAACCCATGAATTGTCCGTTTCATGTGACGCTATATAATTCACGGCCTAAAAGCTATCGCGATTTGCCGATTCGTTGGGCTGAATGCGGCACGGTTTATCGTTATGAAAAATCAGGAGAATTATCTGGCTTGACCAGGGTTCGCGGCTTTACCCAGGATGACGCACACATCATCTGCACCAAAGAACAGACAGAAGAAGAATTAAAAAAAGTTTTGGATTTTATAGTTTATATTTTTAAATCATTCGGCTTCAATGATTATAAAGTATATTTGTCTCTGCGCGACCCCTCGTCAAACAAATACGCGGGTGACAATGCGGGTTGGAATTTTACCGAATCCGTATTGGAAAAAGTAGCAAAAGAGAAAAAATTAGATGTCGTTAAGGACGTAGGCGGCGCGGTTTTTTACGGGCCTAAGTTGGATTTTAAGATAAAGGACTGCCTCGGCAGGGAATGGCAGTGTTCAACTTTGCAATATGATTTTAATTTGCCGGAAAAATTTAACATGGCTTATATCGGCAAGTCTGGTAAGGAAGAGAGGCCATATGTTTTACATCGCGCTTTATTTGGTTCTTTTGAAAGATTTATTGGAGTTTTAATTGAGCATTTTGCTGGCGTTTTTCCGGTCTGGCTCTCACCGGTGCAAGTTAAAATCGTTTCCGTGAGTGCAGCGCACGTGGAATTTTCTAAAAAGCTGGCGGACGAGTTTAAAGAAAATGACATTAGAGTTGAGGTTGACGAGTCTGATGAGACCGTGGGCAATAAAATTAGAAAAGCCATAGGCGAAAAAGTGCCGTATATGCTGGTGGTGGGCGATAAAGAGATGCAATCTGATAAATTAGCCGTGCGAGACAGGGGAGAGAAAACAACCAGAGAGATTAGCAAAAAGGAATTTATTGAGGAAGTGAAAGAAAAAACTAAATTAAGAAAATAATAAAATACAAAAAAACAAGAAAATATTTTCTTGTTTTTTGTATGATAATTCGTATTAGATATCCAAATTTTCCACCTTCTTGGCATGCGTCTGGATGAAGTGCTTGCGCGGGCCGACGTCCGCGCCCATGAGCATTTCAAAAGTTTCATTGGCCATGGCCGCGTCGTCAACATTAACTTGTTTCATGATGCGGCTCAGCGGATTCATGGTGGTTTCCCAAAGTTGCTCCGGATTCATTTCGCCCAAACCTTTATAGCGCTGGATATTAATACGGCTTCCCGTTTTGGTTTTGGCGGCGGTTTCGCCCGCTTCTTCCGGAGCTTCTTCTCCGCCGGCTTCGGTTTCCACCACTTCAGCTTTACTGCCGCCGAATTCTTTTACGATTTTATCTTTTTCCGCGTCAGAATAAGCGTATTTTACGGCCGCGCCTTTTTTAATTTGATATAAAGGCGGCTGGGCGATGTATAAATTGCCATTCGTCACCAGGGGATTGAAATGCCTGTAAAAAAGCGTGAGCAGCAATGTCCTAATATGCGCGCCGTCAACGTCGGCATCGGTCATAATAACAATGCGATGGTAGCGCAGTTTGCCCAAATCAAACTGGTCGTCGATATTGGCGCCTAAGGCGATGACTAAATTTTTTATTTCATTGTTGGCTAGCATTTTATCTAATCGAGCCCGTTCCACGTTTAAAATTTTGCCGCGCAAAGGTAAAATCGCCTGAAATTTCCGGTCCCGGCCCTGCTTGGCCGAGCCGCCGGCCGAATCGCCTTCAACGATGTAAAGTTCGCTTTCTTCGGGATTGCGGCTGGAGCAATCCGCCAGTTTGCCCGGCAGGGTCATGCCTTCCAGCGCGCCTTTTCTTAAAATGGAAGCGCGGGCGGTGCGGGCGGCGATCCTGGCCTGGGCGGAAAGGAAGCATTTAGCCACCATGGCTTCGGCTTGGCGCGGGTTTTCTTGAAGGAATGAGGCGAAAGCATCGCCGAAAATTTGCTCCACGTAAGTCTTCATGTCAGTGTTGCCCAGTTTGCCTTTAGTCTGGCCTTCAAATTGCGGGTTAGTGAGTTTTACGCTCACGATGGCGGTTAAGCCTTCGCGTACGTCTTCGCCGGTCAGGTTTTCATCTTTTTCTTTGATTAAATTTTGCCCGCGCGCGTAGCTGTTTAAAGTCCGGGTTAAAGCCGTGCGGAAGCCGGCTAGGTGCGTGCCGCCTTCGGGGTTAATGATATTATTGGCGAAAGCCAAGACGGTTTCGTTAAAGCCGTCGTTATATTGCAGAGCCACTTCAACGCGGGAGTCGTTAATTTCTTTGTCCACGTAAAAGATAGTTTCATTTTTAACCTGGTTATTGCGGTTTAAAGATTTGATGTAGGCTTTAATGCCGCCCGCAAAACAGAATTTATAATCTTTGGCGCGGTGGTTTTTGCGCCGGTCCGCCACTTTAATGGTGATGCCTTTAGTCAAGTAGGCCTGCTGCCTTAAACGGTCCAAAATTATGCCCCAGCCGAATTCCAGAGTTTCAAAAATTTGCGTGTCCGGCCGGAAAGTGATGATGGTGCCGGTTTTCTTGGAGTTGCCGATGGGCTTGACTTTTTTCAGCGGTTTGCCGCGCTGATATTCCTGCAGCCAGATCTTGCCTTCGCGGTGCACCTCGGCTTTTAAATATTCGCTTAAAGCGTTGACCACGGATACGCCAACGCCATGCAGGCCGCCGGAAACTTTATAGCCGCCGTGGTCGCCGAATTTGCCGCCGGCGTGCAGTTTGGTCAGTACCGTTTCCAGGGCGGAAACCTTGGTAACTTTATGAATGCCCACGGGAATGCCGCGGCCGTTATCGGTCACTTCAACCAGGCTATTGTCCAAAAGAGTGACGCCGATTTCAGTGGCGTATCCGGCCATGGCTTCGTCAATGCCGTTATCCACCACTTCCCAGACCAAATGATGCAAGCCGGTGGCCGAGGTGGAGCCGATGTACATGCCCGGTCTTTTTCTCACCGGTTCAAGCCCTTCAAGAACGGTAATTGATTCAGCGTCGTAATTCGCGCTCGCGGAAATTTTCTTTAATTTTTTATCAGCCATAATATTGTTAGTATTTTATTTATAATTAGCCATTTTAAACCTAAAAACAAAACCCGATTTTAGGCTAGTTTCCATACTTAAATTTTAGCAAAAAAGCGTCTAAATGACAAGCTAATTTTTTTATGGTAAAATAAATTTATGGATAACCCTAACCTTAATCAAGCGAAAGAAATTGAGAAAAAATTGGAAAATTATGCTAGCCCGGAAGGCATTACCACTAAAGAGCTGGAAAGAGGCTTGTGGTACGTTGAGCATAGGCGACAATTTAGGCTGGTTATAATCGGTTTTTTAATTTTGGTGGCCGCGGTTTCCTGGGTTTACGCGATTTACGGGTTTGCTTATTATTTGGCTCGGGGCATGAAGGAGGATGAAATTTTGACCAAGCAATTAGTCCAGGCTTCAAGCGTCGGCCACGAGTATGTGGCGCAAATCGGGGCCAGGCAATTGAGTTTGGGCCCGGTGGGAATTTTAAAGTCTTCGGGCCAGAGATACGACCTTTATGTCCAGCTGAAAAATGACAATCAGAGATGGTGGGCGGAGTTTGATTACTATTTTTTGGCCGCGGGCAAGCCAACGGAAAAAGTGAGAGGCTATATTTTGCCGCTGGCAGACAAATATCTCTTGGCCTTGGCCCAGGAATTTGCCGCCCCGCCGGCCGACGCCCGGCTGATTATAGAAAATATCGGTTGGCATCGGCTGGACGCCCATAAAATCCCTGATTGGCAAGCGTATTACGAAAGCCGTTTGGCCATAGCCAGCCGGGACGTTAAATTTACGCCAGCCGGCGGCAGCCAGAAGCTTAACCAATTAAGCTTTAATTTAGTTAATCAGACGGCCTATAATTATTGGGAAGTGGGCCTTACTATTTTATTGATGAATGGCGGTGGCTTGGCCAACGTTAACCATTATGGCTTAAGCGATTTTATGTCCGGCCAGACTAAGCCAGTAGCCATCAATTGGGCGGGTAGCGTCGGCCCGGTGAGCGAAGTTAAAATTATTCCGGAAATCAATATCATGAAAGACGACATCTATATTCCTTACGAAGGAGGAGTGGGGCAGGAGAAGTAAATAAATGTTTAATCGATTAATCACATACTTAAAAAATTTTGACTGGATACTATTTACTTCAGTACTATTACTGGTCTGTTTCGGCCTGGCCGAGATTTATAGCGTGGCCTTAGGGCGTTCTTCGGTTGATTTGCTTAACTTCAAGAAGCAAATCATTTTTATTATCATCGGCATTGGCTTGCTTTTTTCATTGGCTTTTTTTGATTACCACAGTTTAAGAAGCTATAGCAAATATTTTTACGCTATCGGCTTTATTTTTTTGGCCGGAGTTTTATTTTTCGGCCAGACTATCAGAGGAACCAAGGGCTGGTATGATTTGGCCGGCTTTAATTTACAGCCGGTCGAGTTGATTAAATTTGTTTTAATTTTATTTCTAGCCAAGTATTTTTCCGCCGTGTCGCCAAAAACCGACGGCTTAAAGCACTTATTAATCTCCGGCGGCGCCACGCTGCTAATGATCGTCCTGGTTTTAGCCCAGCCTGATTTCGGTTCGGCCATGCTGTTGTTTTTGACCTGGCTGGCCATGGTTTTTATCGTTGGTTTCAATAAAAAATACCTGTTGGCCATCGGCCTGATGCTGATTTTTATTTTCGGTTTTTCCTGGCAGTTCGCCCTGCGCGACTACCAGAAAGAGAGGGTAATTACTTTTTTAAATCCGTCGTCCAGTCCGCTGGACCAGGGCTATAACGTAACACAAGCGATTATCGCCGTGGGCTCGGGCGGGCTGACTGGGCGGGGCATCGGTTTCGGCTCGCAATCGCAGCTGAAATTTTTGCCCGAAGCGCAAACCGATTTTATTTTCGCCGTCGTGGCCGAAGAACTGGGGTTTTCCGGGGTCTTGCTTATTTTATTATTTTTTGCTATATTTTTTTATCGCTGCCTTTATCATTTAAAAAGAGTCAATAATGATTTCGGCGTGTTTTTTATTTTAGGCGCGGTTAGCTTGATTTTTATTGAAATGTTTATTAATATTGGAATGAACTTGGGCATGGTGCCGGTGATCGGCATTTCCTTGCCATTTCTCGGCTACGGCGGCAGCGGCTTGATTTCCAGCTTAATGCTGGTCGGCGTGATAGAAAGTATTATTATTAGATCTAAGATTAATTACTAACCTTTGAAAACTTTTTTAGAAAAAGTTTTCAATACTTTC
>Ga0210004_1000912_pt1 | contig 17984 bp, 10 predicted proteins | sample CryGey13umfilter_FD_185450 | JGI IMG/M metagenome (GOLD analysis project Ga0210004, IMG submission 185450) | Groundwater microbial communities from aquifer in Utah, USA - Crystal Geyser 4/8/14 3 um filter (SPAdes) (version 3) | ecosystem: Environmental > Aquatic > Deep subsurface > Groundwater...
GGCCATCTACTTGATTGAGAGATTCCCATATCAGCAAGAAACCTCATCAATCTGCTCCAACAGCTGGATGTAGTTCTTCCTTGGCAAGCCATGAGGCATACCGCAATGCTTCTTTTATATCTTCGGGGTCAAGATCCGGGTATTCTTTGATAATTTCTTCCGTTGTCATTCCGTTAGCCACAAGATTTACAACTAAAGAAACCGGGATTCTCATCCCCCTAATGCATGCCTGCCCACCCATAATGTGAGGGTTAAAAGTTATCCTATCAAAGCCTTTCATTTTTACCTCCACTTATAGATTCTCTGATATTGTCATCTATGTCAATAATCCGATGATTTCACGACCCAATACATCAAACTCACCAAGCAAACGGCCGAACAAGGTGAGGCATGAAAGAGCTGGCCTGGGAGCGTATGCGTAAGGATATTATCTTGTTTGAAGGTTGTACACCGTTATTCTAAGTTATTGTTTTCGCTCGGTAAATCGAGCAAGTACAATTATTGTTTGTATTGATTGATTAACTATGATTAGTTAGGATAAGCATAGATCACATAGAAGGGGCAAGTTGGTGGAAATTGAGTTAACCAAACATGCAAGAAAGCGCCTTAAGGAGCGCAAGATTCATTCAACTAACTCAAATTAGAGCCACCGTCCTAGCTCCTGATAAGTGGTCTTACGGAGAAGAAGGAGAAATAAACGCAAGGAGAAAAACCACACCATGAAGATCGAATACGATAGAGAGGCAGATGCGGCGTACCTTAGGCTTTCACAAAAGAAGCCTGAGCGATCCATCGAAGTCAGTAAATATGTAATTATCGACGTTGACGATAATGGGCAACCAGTTGGTATAGAGGTGCTCTTTGCAAGTAAAACTTTGCAAGACTTTACACCCTGGTTTTCGCTATCTGAAGCTGCTGAGTATCTTGGTTTCTCGGAGGTAACTCTACGGCGTTGGGTTAAAGCGAAGAAAATTCCAGCTTACAAAATAGGCCGCGCTTACCAGTTTAAAAAGGAAGATCTAGACCGCTTTATAGAAAAGCATAAGGTTTCTGCTTAGCCTTGGTTAGCCAAACTCTTGACGTAGGTTAGTCCTTCGAGCTTGTTACAAGCTTTTTCATCCGCGGTAATATAAACGGCGCCGATAGCATCGGCAATAACGGCAAAGTAGCTATCGTAAACCGCTATATCCTTGGCCAGGCTGAGGGTTATGGCGGCTTTCAAAGCGGAGAGATCAAACGGCAGGATATGTATGCACGCTATGCTATAATTTTCAGGACTATTCGAGAAAATCCGGGATAAAAGGTTGCGAATGCAAAACGATGACATTGTGCTCGGTGGGGCAAAAGCACCGTCCATAGCTAAATCAACGGCTAAGATGTCTGTGGCCACTACAGCCAGCCAGGTTACCGGTTTTTTACGGAGTATGGCGCTGGCATATGCGCTTGGCAGGGGGTTGCTTAACGATACGTTCTCCACCGCGAACGTGATGCCGAACATCATCTTTGAACTGGTGATGGGTGGGATCATGGGGTCGGTTATCGTGCCGGTTTACGTGCAGTACCTGGCCGAGAAGCGCGATGATGAAACGCGGCATATGATCAGCAACCTTACTAATATCGTCCTTGTTCTGGCGTTTGCTTTAAGCGTGATCGGTTCGATATTCTCTCCGTTTCTCGTTCATCTTATGACCATTCGTGAACCGTCTAAAGGGACGGCCACTATGATCATGTTCTTCAGGGTGTTTGCGTTCCAGATCATGTTCTATGCGATGGCGGGGGTCTTTAGCGGCGTGCTCAACTCGCACCGCAAATTTACGATGCCGATGGCGGCGCCGATTCTTAATAATGTCGTAGTGATCGCGACCGTGTTCGGCTTATACCTGCCGTACAGCGCGACCAACCCGCAGCTTGCGCTGTTGATGCTGGCGATCGGAACGACGATGGGCGTCGTGGTGATGGCGCTGGTGCAGATCCCGACGGTAATAAAAGCGGGGTTACGCCCGAGCTTCGCGCTTAACTTCCGCCATCCGGCGGTCAAGAAAATCGCCATCCTCGGGCTCCCCATGCTTGGGTTTACTGTAACAGTGCAGCTCAACAACTATATTATTTACATGTTGTTGCAATCATATTTGGGCGGAGCGATGGCGTACCAAAATGCGCTGGCGTTTTTCAGGCTACCGTATGCGATATTCGCCGTTTCGATCGCCACGGCCATTTTCCCGGAGCTGTCGCGCTTCGGCAATGCCAACGACCTTTCGAGTTTTAAAAAGACGCTTTCACTCGGATTGCGCTCGACGACCTTTATCGTCATCCCGGCGGCGGTGTACATAGCGATCATGGCCGAACCTATCATCGGGCTTACCCTGCAGCACGGTAAGTTCGATAACGTGGGGACTGAGATCACCGCCGCGATGCTGACGTCATTTTCGGCTGCGCTGGTTTCGTTCTCGCTTTACAACATGCTTACCAGGGTCTATTATTCACTACAGGATACAAAAACGCCCATGATTATCGGTGTCGTCAGCGTGCCGCTGCAGATCGCGTCCAGTTTCTTGCTTATCGGCAGTTTCGGGATGACCGCTCTTCCTCTGGCATATGCGCTGGCGCTTTCGTTTGGCGTCGTAATCCAACTTTATATATTAAAGAGAAAAATTGGCTCTATTGGGGCCTCGATTATACTTCGGGCGGTAGTCAGGCAAGTAGCGGCCGCCGCTGTTGCGGGCCTGGTCATCTACATGACAGATTATGCAATCCAGTCGTTGGCGCTTCCGCGTATGCTGGGTCTGGCGCTTGAAATTACGGTTGCCGGTGCGGCCGGCGTAATCGCTTATCTGGGATTGGCGCTATTGCTCGGCGTTGAAGAAGTCGATTTTGTAAAAAGATTGATGCGCAGATTCCTGCGCGCAAAGGTGACAGAAACATAAATGAAACAGAGTAACATACGAAATTTCAGCATTATCGCACATATAGATCATGGTAAATCTACATTGGCGGACAGGTTGCTTGAGGTGACCCACACCGTTTCCGAGCGCGAGATGATGGATCAGATGCTCGATTCGATGGATTTGGAGCGCGAGCGCGGGATTACGATCAAGGCGCGTGCGGTCAGGATCAACTACAAGGCCAAGGACGGGCAGGAATATATCCTTAACCTCATCGACACGCCGGGTCACGTCGACTTTACCTACGAGGTATCGCGTAGCCTTGCCGCATGCGAGGGAGCGCTTCTTGTGGTTGACGCCGCTCAGGGGGTGGAGGCCCAGACGCTGGCCAACACGTTTCTGGCGTTTGAAAACAACCTCGAGATCATCCCGATCATCAACAAAATCGATCTGCCGAGCGCCGACCCGGAGCGGGTGGCAAGAGAGATCGAGGAGAGTCTCGCCATCGATACCAGCGATGCCCTTAAGGTCAGCGCAAAAACCGGCGAGGGCGTGGCCGAAGTACTGGAGTCGATTGTGGGCAAGATTCCGGCGCCGACCGGTGACCCGGATGCGCCGCTTAAAGCGCTTATCTTCGATTCGCTCTACGATTCCTATCGGGGTGTCATCGTCTATATCAGGGTTGTCGACGGCTCGATTAAGACGGGCCAGAAAATACGGATGATGGCGACCGGAAGGGTTGCCGAAGTCGAGGAGATCGGCGTTCTTCGCCCCGAGATGGACGAGGTCGACGAGCTTGGAGCGGGCGAGGTAGGGTACCTTATCGCCGGCGTCAAGGATGTTCGCGACAGCAAGGTCGGCGATACGATAACCAACGCGAAGGGCGGAGCGGTCGAGCAGCTTCCCGGATACCGTGAGGTGAAGCCAATGGTGTTCTGCGGGCTTTATCCGGTGGACGGGAGCCAGTACGAAGATCTGCGTGACGCGCTCGGCAAACTGCAATTAAACGACCCCGCGCTTGCATATGAGCCCGAGACGTCCTCAGCGCTTGGATTCGGCTTTAGATGCGGCTTCTTAGGGCTCTTGCATATGGAGATCATTAAAGAGCGCCTGGAGCGTGAATACAACCTGGAGCTTGTTGCAACGGCGCCGAGCGTCGCGTACCGGATTACCAAGACAAACGGGGAAAATATCACCATTCGTAACCCGTCCGAGATGCCCGACCCCCACATCATCGAGACGATGGAGGAGCCGTTCGTTTCCGCGGTTATCCTGTTGCCGAACGAGTATGTCGGCACGGTTATGGATATCTGCCAGGACAGGCGGGGGATATTTAAGAATATGCAGTACTTAAGCGAGAACAGGGTGGAGCTGCAGTACGATCTGCCGCTCGGCGAGATACTACTTGATTTCTTCAACCAGCTTAAATCGCGCACGCGCGGTTACGCATCCCTCGATTACGATCACAAGGGATACGTGAAGACGGAGCTGGTAAAGCTGGATATATTGCTGGGCGGAACGCCGGTCGATGCGTTTTCCTGCATCGTCCCCAAAGACAAGGCCTACCGCATCGGCAGGGAGCTTACAAACAAGTTGCGGGATATTATCCCGAGGCAGATGTTTGAGGTGGTCATCCAGGCGGCGATCGGCGGCAAGATTATCGCCCGCGAGTCGGTCAAGGCAAAGCGAAAAGACGTCCTGGCCAAGTGCTACGGCGGCGATATCTCAAGGAAGCGCAAGCTTCTTGAGAAGCAAAAAGAAGGTAAGCGCCGCATGAAGCAGGTAGGCAGTGTAGAAGTTCCCCAGGAGGCGTTCATGCAGGTTCTGCGCGTTGAGGATAATAAATAGCGGTTTTGTCATTCTGAACGCCAGCAACTGTCATTCTTAAGCGTTATGAAGAATCCAGACCAACAACTGTCATTCTGAAGCGTTGTGAAGAATCCAGACCAACAACTGCCATTCTGAAGCGTTGTGAAGAATCCAGACCAACAACTGCCATTCTTAAGCGTTGTGAAGAATCCAGACCAGCAACTGTCATTCTGAACGAAGTGAAGAATCTAGAGAGCACTCACAGACTTCTGTCACTGAGTTCGTCTAAGCTTTAATTCACCTTGCTAAGAAGTACCTATACTGCATTTACCAAGCATTATCAACCATCCATCTCACGCAGTTTATCTAAGCCTAGACCCTCACACTTCAAACAAACCAACTGCACCCGAGATTCTTCAGTCGCTTTGCTCCTTCAGAATGACAGTGAATTTAGCAGTCTTTTTATTGTGGCACCTATAGCAGCGCTAGATTCTTCGCTTCGCTCAGAATGACAGTGAATTTAGCAGTCTTTTTGTTGTGGCACCTATAGCAGCGCTAGATTCTTCACAACGCTTCAGAATGGCAGTTGTTGGTCTGGATTCTTCACAACGCTTAAGAATGACAGTGAATATTCTGCTATTTTACTAATCCCGCGACCATTTTAGCGGCTTCGGCCCTTGTCGCGGCGCCGTTGGGCTTGAATGTGCGGTTGGGGTATCCGGAGATGAGGCCGGCTTTTACACATGAGTTGATGTAGCCTTTTGCCCAGGACCCATTGATATCGATAAGCGAGCTTGAGCCGCCGGACAGTTTCAGCGTTTTTGTCAGGATCGAGGCGATCTCTGCCCTGGTTATGCTTCTGCCGGGCTTAAACGTTCCGTCGGGATATCCTCCCAGGACCTTACCCGTTACAAGCTTGGAAACATTCTCCTCGTACCAGGCGTTTGGCGGCACATCGTAGAAGGTGACCTCCGCGGCAACCTCGGCCAGCGCGGTCTCAAGGCTGGCCGGGGCGCTCTCGTTTCCCGCTTTATCGACCGCAGTTACGTAATAGGTATAAACAATTCCTTTGTTGGCGGTGGTGTCGTTGTATTGGGTCACGCTCACGTTGGCGAGCGGGGCAACCTTGCTCGGCTTATCGGGCCCGCCGCTGCCCATTATCCGATAGACTTTATATCCCGCCAGATCCGCCTCTTTATTCGCATCCCAGGCAAGTTGGATCAACCCTAAGTTGGATACGAGCTTTAAGCCCTGCGGCGTAGCCGGCGCTTGATCTTGCGGGCTCGAGCCTCCGCCCGAACTCGGGCTTACCCCCGATGGCGGGGTAGGTACGACGGGTTGCTTGATTACTGCAAACGGAGAAAGCGAGCTAACGCGCCCCGTTATCGTTTTGGCGACGATATCTTTTGAATAAGTAACATCGGCCCATGCATCGGCTTGCCAGTGGCGCAGCTCAAGGTTTGCTTCCTCGGCGGCCGAGATACTCGGGTCATAGGGGAAGGTTACAAGTATATCTCCCGTGAACTGCGCTGTTGTAGTTACCTCATAGAAACTTCCAACAAGCTGGAACCCGGAAGGGATGGGCGGGGCAGTGCTTGTGGCGTTGATACTTGTAATACCTTTGGTAGTTACCGTGTTGAATGTCAATGTAGCGCCGAGGCCGGGGCTGACGGTCGTATGCGTCCCGTCACCGGTAGGGGCCGGAGGGGCGGTTGTATTTGCTATGCTCACGTTGATGTGGCTCTCTGTGTAATTTCCGGCGTTATCGTATGCCCCGGCTTTTAGCGTATGACCGAAATTCGAGTAGCGCGTGGTGTCGAGCATAAGACCGTATGGGTGGGCCGTGGATGTTGCTACACAACTGCCGTCAATATAGAACAACACCTCGGAAACATCGCTTAACGTATCGGATGCACTTGCCGTGAACGACGGGTCCCCCGCGAGTGTGGCGCCGTTGATCGGCGCTACGATCGAGCAGCCGGGTGCGGTGGCGTCCACCTTTAACTCGGAAGTGTGTGTTGCCTCCTCGGCGTTTCCTACCGCATCTATCGAGTAGTAGTATAGTGTGCCGGATGAGGTCTCGGGTACGCTGAGCATCGCCGAGTATGTCGCCCAGGGACCGCTGCTCGACGTCCAGGAATAAAAGGTGACCCCCGGCTCGTCCCTCGTCAGGATAATTGTTGGAATGCTCTTAAACCAGCCGTTTTCGCCGTCCGGGGCAATCTGGCTGATGGCAGCGAGGCTGGTCGGCGGGATGGTATCTTTTGTTTTAGTAACCGCGTTGCAGAATGCGCTGGTGTTTCCGGCCTCATCGATTGCTTGAGCGCTTATCTTTATCTGCCCGTCTTTTAATTTAGTAAGGTTGAGTTCGGCGTTAAATGTGCCGGTCGACACAGCAGAGGTCGTGACCTCGGTGGTGTCATCGGTTGCTTTTACTAACACGATGGTCGACGTATCGGACGTTCCGCTTACCGCAACCTTGCTCACACCCGTCGCGCTTAAGGTAGAAACGGCCGTAATTATTGGGATGGTGGGCGGCACCGCGTCGACTTTAAATGTGCTGGTGCGCGTTACCTCGGTATTTCCCGCATAATCGGATGAGTAGTAGGTGATTGCATGGATGCCCTCAGGCACGGTTAAGCTTATATCGGCCTCATGGTCACCGCTGACGGACGTCTCCTCCAAATCATCCCACTTATAGTGGACGATTGCAGGTGTACTTTGCTTCTCATCGACTATAAAAGAGATTGTGGGGGCCGCAGCTTTATACCAGCCTCCGGTTCCATCCGGTGATGAGGGATTCACTTTGAGTGTCGTGGCGGGGGCGGTAACATCCCACCTGAATATCTGTGTCAACGGGCTAGCTTCTGACCCCTCGGTATTTCCCGCCTCATCAATCGTCCAATAGTAGAGATTATGGGACCCTTCGACGAGGGCGCCCTTATCTTCAGGCAGCTTTACCGGACCGGCAGTGGTTGTCTCTGGTCTGCTATCCCACCGGTAATGGAAAGTGGCCGGCTCGGTCGCGCTCAAGGTAATAGCCGGCGCGGTTACGTACCAGCCATCAGTCCCATTGGGAGATCCCGGATCGGCTGTGATCTTGGTTCTCGGTGCGATGCTATCTACCTTGATTTCCTTGCTATGCGTAGGCGTCTCAAGGTTATCAGATGTATCGATCGAATAGTAATAGAGGGTATGGATACCTTCCGGAGCCGTAATCGTAAGAGGGGCGGTTGCAGTTGCCCCTCCGCCGTCATCCCAGTAATAGTGTATGATTGCAGGCTCATTTACTGATAGTGTTACCGAAGGCCTGCTCGACTTGTACCAGTCATTTGTTCCCATGGTTCCGCTAATACTTAGTAAAGTGGTAGGCGGCACTGTATCTGTAGGAATCTCGGTCTTAAAGCTAAAGCTGTAGGCTGCGGCGGATTCAAGATTGTTGTCCGAGATATCCGTAACGGCATCCGCCGGCATGTCGACCCTGTAGTTGCTGTTATAGTTTAGTCTATCCGCCACTTTAATCGTGATGACGTTGTCCTTGATCGTCTTGGTTATGGTTGGGTTTGCACCCGACAGGTTGGTTACCCGAATGTCATCAAAGTGGATGCTTTTCTTTATTGGCTCGCTGAAAAATATCTTGATGTCCTGGCCGACCGGAGTATCCGTATCACCATTTTCCGGTGAGCTGCCGCCGATTGTCGGTTGCTTGTTATCCTTGTAGGCGTACCCCAGGTCGCCGTTTGTGACGTCGTAGTAGCTTATGTGGATGTTGTTTGACGCGTCTCTCGCGATGGATGTGTACTCGCCGACGTTGCTGGAGTCGCCGTCGACTTTCTCTATGTGCCACCCCATGGCATCTTTGTAAGCATATTTTAGATTACCGTTTGCCGTATCGTAGTAGCCGATATGAGGCATTTCCGACATATCGCAGGTTATCGAAGAATACTCGCCGACGTTAGCGGTGCTCGTATCCACGGTTTCACGCTGCCAAAAGCCGATCGGGTTCCGGTAGGCGTACCTCAGATCGCCGTTGGCTGCATCGTAGTAGCTCACGTGCGCTTTACCGGCCCCATCCAGAGTAATCGAGGTATGCTTGCCGACATCACCGGTATTATCGACGGGTTCTATGTGCCATCCCTTGCTATCCTTGTAAGCATATTTTAGATTCTGGTTGGTTGCATCGTAGTAACTGATATGGATGATGGGGGTGTCGGTCGAGGAATCTACCGCGATCGCCGAGTACTGGCCGACGCTGTCGGTGCCATCCACGGTTTCTATGTGCCACCCGTCGCTATCCTTATATGCGTATTTTAAATCCTCGTTGGTTGCGTCGTAATAGCTGATATGGGGGTATTTTAATGCGTCAACAGCTATCGACGTATACATGCCGACCGAATCGGTGCTATCCACGGATTCCGGATACCAGTTACCGGCAATGTCCCTGACGGCATATTTCAGACCGGTGGCACCGGCATCGTAGTAACTAACATGGGGGGTATCCGACGTGTCGATGGCAAGGGATGCGTATTGCCCTACATCACCGGCGTTATCAATGGTCGCAGTAGCCTCAGTACTTTTAGGATGCCAGCCATCCGAGCCCTTATATTTGTATTTAAGCGCGGTCTCGGAGGAGTCGTAGTATGCGATGCTTGGCTCGCCGGATGAGTCGAGCGCGATTGAACTGTATTGGCCCACATCTCCCGTGGCGCTCTCCAGTATCTGTGTTTGCCAGGTGCCCGCGAGAGCGATCTGAGAAAACAAAGCGATTAGCGCCAATCCGGCTATAATCATCTTAAGACCTAGGGCGACCGATCTTCGCCCCGGTGATTTCGCATTTTTAGACATTGCATCCCCCTCAAGAAAATTTAGCCTTTATTTCTTATAATCCAACATCGAGACAATCATTTTGCATGCTTCGGCCCTGGTGGCGATGGTGCCCGGTTTGAAGGAGCCGCCACGGTATCCGCTGATAAGGTTTGCTTTTACGCAGGCTTCGATATAGTTCTTCGCCCAGGAATACCGGGTATCCCAGAACTTGGTACTGCTGGCTTCAACAACAGGCAGATCCAGGGTAAGCACCATGATCTTTGAAATCTCCGCCCTGGTGATATAATCGTTCGGCCTGAAGGTGCCGTCATTGTAGCCGCCGATAGTTCCGTGCTTTATCGCCGTCGCCACGTACTGGTACTGCCAGCTTCCGCGCGCCACATCGTTGAAAGCCTGTTTTGTCGGGCTATCCAGTTGCCAGCCCATCGCAAGGCACAGCACCTTAGTAAACTCGGCTCTCGTGATGGCCACGTTTGGCCTGAATGCCCCGTCGGGATATCCGGTGATCGCTTTCTTGTTTGCCAGGGTCTCGACATATGTCCTGAACCAGGCGTCCGCCGGCACGTCGTTGTAGATGACCATGCCCGCAACAACACCTAACGAGGACCTCACTACGTTTGAACCGGCGCTCTCTAATGCATCAGAGCCTACCGCGACCACGTAATAGGCATAGACCACGCCTGTTATAGCGGTCGCGTCAACATAAGTGGTACCGGTGAGGTAACCGGTATTGAGGCGCCCGTAGCCACTTGTACCTTGTTGCCGGTAGATGACATATGATACGGCCCCATCGGCTGCGTCCCACGTGAGGGTAATCGCTGAAGCCGAGCCGCTGGCTTTAAGATTGGCCGGCGCTTTCGCCGTGCCCGATACCTGCGTTGTGAAACTGAACGAGTAGGCGGTCGCAAGGGAGTTGCCCTCGCTATCTTTAACTGCGCTTGCCGGAATCGAGACCGTGTAGCTCGTGCCAAACCCTAAGTTGGTGGAAGGCTTAATACTAAGTGTAGCTCCGCTAACACTGATGGCCGTGCCTATGGAAGTGGCGCCGTTCTTTAGCGAGATGCTCGAGTAAGCGCTGCCGGACTGAATGGCCTCGTTAAACGTAATAGTAATAGTCTTATTCACCGGAACACCCGACGCACTACCGGCCGGATCGGTGCTTTGGATAATCGGCGGAGCGTTCCCGTTTGTAGTAAAATCAAACGTATAGGCGTTTACGAGCGGATTGTTCGTCATATCCTTAATGGCGCCCGTCGGGCCTGCCGGAATGTTTACCTTATATTTTGTCCCATATCCCAGGTTGCTTGTCGGGTTAATAACCAGGATATTTTTATATGTACCATCAACGATTCCGTTCACTATAGTGACCGATGCGGGTATTGCCGTGCCGGTTGCATCCTTAAGCGTTATCCCGCTAAAGTTGGAACCCGCCTGGATATCCTCGCTGAAGTAAACATTTATGGTCTTATCTATTGGGATACCGGCAGCGCCGTTGGACGGGTCGGTGCCGGTTATCATGGGCGGCACATCCGGCTGCGCCGTAAACCCAAAGGTGTATTTGGCGGCCAGCGAATTATTGCCTGAGGCGTCTTTAACCGAACCCGCCTCAATTGTGACCGTATAACTTGTGTTGTAGTTAAAGTCGTTGACAGGGTCGATGGTAAGGGTCTTATCACTGGCGTTGTTTACCGTGGTCAAGATGTTGTTCTTGTTATCCTTAAGCGTAATCCCGGTTAATATTGTGCCGGGTTGCAGGTTTTCGTTAAAGGTTACGGTGATCGTCCTATTTAGCCCAATAGCGGTGGCGTTGTTGGCCGGATCGGTAGAGGCAACGAGAGGGGCGTCTTTATATGCGTACTTGAGATCGCTGCTGGCGGCATCATAATAGCTGATGTGCGCGCATCCGTTAGTATCGACAGCAATGGATGAGTACTGGCCTTTATCGACGGTATCGGCACTCTCCATAAGCCAGATGTTATTGGTATCCCTGTAAGCGTACTTAAGCACTTTGTTATTTGCATCGTAGTAGCTGATATGCGGATTATTATTGCTGTCGACCGCAATGGATGTGTAAAGCCCGGTGTTACTGCTGCTACTATCCGGGACATCCGTTATCTGCCAGCTTGCGCCCGATTTATACGCATATTTAAGGTGACCTTTGGTGATGTCATAGTAACTGATGTGGGGGTTGTTGTTTTTGTCGATGGCGATGGAGGTATATAAACCCTGGTCGCCAGTGTTATCTACTGTGTCCCAGTGCCAACCGCTGCCATCCTTATATGCATACTTGAGGTTGCGATTCGTCGCATCGTAGTAGCTGATACGCGGGTTTCCTGCGGAATCAAGTGCCAAAGACGAGTACATCCCCACATTATCCGTGCTGTCCGTCGGCTCTACCGACCCGCTATGCCAACCGCCGCCATCCTTATATGCATATCTGAGGTTGTGATTTGTGGCGTCATAATAGCTGATATGCGGTTTCCCGGAGGCGTCGATTGCCAGCGACGAGTATTGGCCCACGTCGTTATCGGCGTCTACGATTTCCGCATGCCACCCCGTAGCGTCTTTATATGCATATCTGAGGTTGTCATCAGTATCGTCATAATAGCTGATGCAGGGCTTATCGGAAGGACCCAACGCCAGTGAGGAGTGTTTGCCGATGTCGTTACCGGAGCCCGGCTCGACGGATTTACTTACCCAGCTGGTACCATTCTTGTATGCATATCTAAGTTTATGGTTCGTCGCATCATAATAGCTGATTTGTGGCTGTCCCGAGGAATCAAGGGCGATTGACGTGTACTGGCCCACGTCGCCTGTTGTACTCTCTACAATTTGTCACTGCCAGTTTGCCGCAAGCGCCGCCTGTACAAAAACTACCGAAACCAGCAGACCCACCAGTACTATCCCAAGCGCGAAGGTGGTGTGTTTGCCCGGTTTTTTTATCTGAAATACCCTCATACGTCCTCCTTTAAAGCCCCGGCTCTTCCAACCAATAAAAAAACTCTGCTGGGGGCAGAGTTGGTTTGAGCTATGTGTGCATCCCGTGCTGTTGTCCGCAAAAAAGGCGGTCTCATTTGTTGTTAATAATGTGTAATAGTTATGACTTTATACTATCATCAGCATGCTCAATTGGCAATGACTTACAATTCAATTATTACCGCTGTAACGGTTTACCCGGATACCTTTTGCTTGCACGCTCTGGAGTGGAGCGAGAACATAATAGTTCCCGGTCTCAAGATTGACATACGCTTTGAGGAGTTATACCTTTAAAACAAGACAAAACCGCATTTATGAACACTCATTTATGAACACTAAGTCACGACTAATCGAACAACTAAAAAGCGTGCCCGCCGACCCCGGTGTCTATATTTACCGGGATGCCGAGGGCAGGGTTATCTATGTCGGCAAGGCCAAATCCTTGCGCAACAGGATGCGCTCCTACTTCCAAAGCGGTAACCACGCGCCAAAGACCAGGGCGCTTGTCGAGCGAATCGCCGATTTTGAGTTTTACGTAACCGGCAGCGAACTCGAGGCGCTGGTGCTCGAGTGCAACCTCATCAAGAAGTACCGCCCGGCGTTTAACGTATCCTACCGGGACGATAAGAGCTACCCGTATATTGCCATCACCTGGCAGGACGCCTTTCCAAGGATATTGATAACCAGGGAAAATCACCGGCGCGGCACCGGGTATTACGGGCCGTACACCAGTGTGGCGGCGGTGCGCGAGACGTTTGATACGCTGCGCAAGATATTCCTGTTCAGGACGTGTAAGCGCGGCAAGCCGGGCAAATCGACCGGCTCACCGTGCCTCAACCAGCATATAAAACGTTGTCTGGGGCCGTGTATCGAGGCGGTCTCAAAAGAGGACTACCGTGCGATGATTGAAAAGATCGAGCTTTTCCTGGAGGGCCACCCCGAGCCGGTAATCGACCAGCTTGAGGCCGAGATGAGCCGGGCGGCGGCGGGTCTAAAGTTCGAGCAGGCGGCCCGCATCCGCGATCGCCTGGACGCCGCACGCGTCGTTCTGCAAAAGCAGAAGATCGTCTCCGAGACGGGGGAAGACTTCGATGTGGTGGGTTTAAGCTTTGACGGCTCGCTCGGATGCATCAACCTGTCGATCGTGCGTGACGGCAAGCTTATCGGCAGCAAGAACTTTATCCTGGATAGGGGAGAGTCGGATGAAGATGTCTTAAGCGCGTTTATCAAGCAAAACTACATCAATTCCACGTCGGTCCCGCCGCAGGTGCTTGTGCCGCTTAGGCTTGAGGATACACATATTATCGAGGAACTACTAAGCCGGCAGCGGGGAACCGACGTTTCATTTAAAATCCCTCAGAGGGGCGATAAGCGCGACCTGATCGACATGGCAGCGGCAAACGCCCAGCATGCACTTAATATGTCGGTCATCAAGCACTCATGGGAGAAAGAGAATTCGAGCCGGGTTCTTGGGTCTCTGGCCCAAGCGCTCGGTTTATCCGGGCCTCCGGAACGTATAGAATGCTTCGATATCTCGACCATCCAGGGCAGCAACTCTGTGGGCTCGATGGTCGTCTTCAAGCAGGGTCGCCCGGCGAAGGATGAGTACAGGAAGTTCAAGATACGGTACGATGCCGGCATCAACGACTACGCGATGATGCACGAGGTGATACACCGCAGGTTCACGCATGCGGATGCCAAGTTCGACCCATCGTTTTCCGACGAGCCGGATCTCGTTATCGTAGATGGAGGAAAACCTCAGCTCTCAGCCGCTCTTTTAGCGATGAGAGAGGTCGGATGCGAAGACGTCCCTGTTGTCGGGCTTGCAAAGCGCGAAGAGGAAATCTTTGTACAGGGTTGTTCCGACCCGGTACGACTTGATCGCGGCAGCGATGCTTTAAAGCTAATGCAGCGGATACGGGACGAGGCGCACCGCTTTGCGATCGCGTACCATAGGAACTTACGCGGTAAGGCAATGGTCGAATCGACCTTGGATAAGATCCCGGGGGTGGGCGAGGGACGGAAGAAGCTTTTACTTAAGCACTTCGGCTCCCCAGGCGAAATCGCGGATGCAAGCCTTGAGGCACTAAACAGCGTTCCCGGTTTGCCAAGCGTTATCGCCGAACGGGTCTATCGCCATTTCAACGGTTATCAGGATTATTAGGGTAACTGGTTATTTTCAGGGTAGATTGTAGTGGAGTACTAAAATGGCAGGCTTAGAATTAAAGGGATTTAACGTTTATGCGACCCAATGGGGTATGGGGGCGGCGGTCTTTAGCAAAAAAGGCCTTGCGGGCATCATTTTCCCCCAGGATAACGAACGCTTGCTAAAAGAAGAAATCGCCGGGCGATATGACCGGCTACAACACGATAAGACATTAGGATTAGAATTAACCTCAACTCTAGGTAGATACTTTAATGGAGAGAAGGTACAATTCGTCTACCAGCTGGATTACGGGCAAGCAACAGAGTTTGAGTGCAAGATATACGATACTCTAAAGTCTGTATCATACGGTGAGACTTTGACATACAAAGAATTAGCGCAATGCTGCGGACGGCCTAAGGCGGCACGGGCCGTGGGGAATGCGATGGCAAAGAATCCTGTCCCCATAGTGGTGCCGTGTCATAGGGTACTGAAGAGCGATGGCAGTATAGGCGGATGGAGCGGCAAGCGCGGGTGGAAAGAACGCCTTCTGGCGCTTGAAGGAATACTGCCGTAAAATAATTTAAGGGTTTAAGGTTTAAGGGGACGTTTAAGGGGACGTTGTTTCCTGTGCGTCCTAACACAACAAGTTTACACAGGAAACAACGTCCCCTTCGTGTAGAATAAGAAATTAGACAAGAGCTGAAAAAAAACAGAGGCGAGCGGACACGTAGCGGGGGCTGTGAGCGCGTGCTTACGTCGTGCAATAGTTATAAGTGAGGCGGTTGTTAATTGAATCAGAATATTGAATTTGCGGTTATCACGGGTTTATCGGGAGCGGGGAAATCAGAGGCTATCAAGTGTTTTGAAGACATGGGCTTCTTCTGTATCGATAACCTGCCGCCTTCGCTGATCCCAAAAATGGCCGAACTGTGCACTCTTCCGGGGAGCAAGGTGCGGCAGGTCGCTGTAGTGTGCGATGTGAGGGGTCGCGAGTTTTTCGACACGCTCTTTGAAGAGCTGCAAAAACTAAAGCTTCTCGGGATAAAGTACCAGATACTCTACCTCGAGGCCTCGGACGAGGCCCTGGTAAAGCGCTTTAAAGAGACAAGGCGCAGGCATCCGCTTTCCGAGGAAGGCGCGATAACGGATGGTATTCAGCAAGAGCGCCACATAATGGAGCAGCTTCGCGGCGAGGCCGACCTCGTAATCGACACAAGCAACCTCGCGCCATTTGAGCTAAAAGATCAGATCAGAACCGCCATCCTACAGAAAGATAAGCAAAAAAAGGGCATCATGATAACCGTGATGTCGTTCGGGTACAAGTATGGCATGCCCCTTGATGCGGACCTGGTAATGGATGTGCGATTCTTGCCGAATCCGCACTATATCGAGTCGCTGAAGCACTTCGATGGGACGAACGAGAACGTTTGCGAATTCGTCCTGAACAGATCGGAGAGCAAAACATTCTTGCGGAAATTTAAGGGACTCCTGGCATTTCTTCTGCCGCGCTACGTTTCCGAGGGAAAGACTCATTTTACAGTAGCCATAGGCTGTACGGGCGGTACGCATCGCTCGGTTGCAATTGCAAATGAAACGGCCGGGTTTCTGCAAGAAAAAGGCTATAACGTCGTGGCCCGGCATAGGGACATGGGGCGGATATGGGAAACAAAGGGCAATAAGGACAGTAAGACCGGTAAGATCGGTAAGGCGGGTAAGGATTAAAGGCGGCATATATGTCTGGTATAAAGTCGGTGGCAATAGGCGGGGGTACCGGGCTGCCGGTAGCGCTGAGGAGCATGAGGCGGTACGCGGATAAGGTGACCGCCATCGTGAGCGTGGCCGATGACGGGGGAAGCTCGGGGCGGCTGCGCAGGGATATCGGGATACTTCCGCCGGGAGATATACGAAACTGTCTGGTAGCTCTGGCCGAGGATAAGGGGATGGCCGACCTTTTTACCTACCGTTTTCGGCAGGGTGACGGTATCGCAGGGCACAACCTCGGCAATCTTATCATAGCCGCGCTTACCGACCTTTATGGGAGCTTTGACGAGGGGGTTCGCATGGCCTCCGAGCTTTTATCGGTTAAGGGGCGTGTGCTGCCGTCGACGACCGGCAATGTGATCCTTAGTGCGGCCACGTTTAGCGGCGAACCCATCACCGGGCAAGTGAAAATAGCCCAGACCACCAGGCCGTTGAAAGAAGTCTACCTAGACCCGCCGGATGTTGAGGCATACCCGGCCGCCGTTGAGGCGATTCTCGAAGCCGACCAGGTGGTAATCGGCCCCGGCAGCGTGTTTACAAGCATTCTGCCGAATCTGATCGTTCCGGGAATCGGCCAGGCAATGGCGGAGTCCAAGGCCATTAAGATATACGTGTGCAACGTCATGACGCAACCGGGAGAAACGGATTTATTTACCGCGTGCGATCATGTCAGCGCAATCATCAACCATGGATCGCCCGGTTGGATTGACGTGGTTATTATAAACAACCATCCGATCCCCGATGACAAGCTCATCGGCTATGCAGAGAGCAGGCGGTACCCGGTTTCCGTGGTAGCCGAAAACATCCAGGCGCTCGGTCTCAACGTGGTCCTCGCCAACGTTCTCGACGAGCAAAACCCATCCTGCCACGACGTCGATAAGCTGGCCGTGGTATTGCGAGAGCTTGTCTAATCAGATAAGTGGGTGAATCGGTGAATAGACGAAATGATCAGGTAAATTAGACGTCATTCATCGGTGAACAGATGAACGATCAGGTAAATTAGATGTCATTCTGAAAGAGCGAACAGCGATTAGCAAATAGTGAACGGCGGCAATTGTCATTCTGAAGGAGCGAAGCGACTGAAGAATCTTGGGTGCGGAAACCTTTTTCTTATGCAGGAGGGTCTAAGCTTAGATAAGCCAAAGTGAGACAGATGGTTTATAGGCGGTTGGTATTTGTTTGATACATGCTTGATAGATATGATACACGCTTGGTAAACGCTTCTTAGAAAGGCATATCAAAGCTTAGACGCACTTAAGTGACAGAAGTGCGTGAGTGCCCGCTAGATTCTTCACTTCGTTCAGAATGACAGGCAACAGCAGGCTGTGAGTGTTCTCTAGATTCTTCACTTCGTTCAGAATGACAATTGCCGGCGCTCAGAATGACACAATGTGTACCGGTTTTGTCTTAATTGAAAAGAATGACACAATCTGTACCGGTTTTGTCTTAATTGAAAAGAATGACACAATGTGTACCGGTTTTGTCTTAATTGAAAAGGAGAAATCGTATAATTGTCATTTTCTATGGAAGTTAAGAGCGAGCTTGCCAAGCTGCAGCCGAAACGTGTGTGCTGCCAGCGGGCG